>LSQX01014733.1_pt2 | contig 51213 bp, 47 predicted proteins | sample 654561 | NCBI WGS metagenome assembly LSQX01 (sample SAMN04489861, study PRJNA283612) | anaerobic digester metagenome | isolation source: 4 biogas reactors fed with cattle manure at either 37C or 55C with and... | place: Denmark: Kongens Lyngby | collected 2014
AGCAGTTCTGCGGGACAGAACTCCGTGGGAGCTTTCCCGCTTGCAGAACATACTTCATGTTCTTCCAGCGAGTTGTCGGTACTCGAAGGTATGGTTCCGACGATAAAGAGCTCTTCAATGATTCGCGATCCTCGCGGGTCTTTTGATGACAGGGGACCGGGGAGCAGACCGGTATTGGCATTGACTGTCGACCAGACGACGCCTTCAGGTCTTCCGGGAAAGTCGGCGTATTCCATCTCATTGTAGATCCCATCCATCATGTATGAGAAGAATGACGCTGTGTTCCATGAACCGAGTGTCAGACGGATATTTCTGTCCGTTCCGATCCAAAGAGATGTGGAATAATACGGAGTTGATCCGCAAAACCAGGTGTCTTTGCGATTATCGGTCGTTCCGGTTTTTCCTTGAAGTGGCATGCCGCTCGAGAGTCTCGCACCCGTCGCATAGTTTCTGACGACGTCGCGGAGAAGATCGCTTACGATGTACGCAGCTTGTCGGCTAAACACTTGAACGCCTTCTTGGTTTGTCCTGTCTAAAATCAGGTTTCCGTCGTTATCGACAACGGTGGTATATGTCGTCCATGGAATATGCAGCCCTTCATTGGCAAAGGTGCCGTAAGCCGAGGCCATCTCCATAGGAGAGATGCCGTGGCTGAGAGATCCGAGTGTCAGCGGTGCAAGAGCTAAGTCCGTCGCGCCGTATTCATTGGGGTCGACCACAAGCGTGGTGATCCCGTTTTTGATCAAGTAGTCGGCCATCGTCTGAATGCCGATTTCATTACCGAATTTTGCAGCAGGGACGTTTTGTGAGACACGGATGGCTTCGCGCAGCGTCATAATGCCTCGATACCCGCCGATATTTGTCGGCCACGGTTGACTGGAACCGGGGTTGAGATGGTAGGTCGGCACGTCGTCGACAACCGATGCAGCCGTAAATATCTGCGTGTCGATTGCGGGACCGTAGACCGAAAGGGGTTTGATTGAGGAGCCGGTGGCCAAAGGATTGGTTGCGCGGTTAAATAGGACATTTCCGACGACATTTCTTCCGCCAACCAGTGCGCGCACGTAGCCGTTATGATGGTCAAGTGTGACGGTAGCTGACTGCGGCTGCACAATCGGTGCGTCACTGACGCTCACGTACTTGGCGTCCACCACCAGCTCGTCGTGCTCGTTGTACCAAACGATCTCGTCATCGAACGCTTTTTTCGAGATGCGGATTTCTCCACCGTCCATGCTGAGATATTCTGAAGGAATGCTCAGATAGCCGTTTTGATAGAGGAGGATATAGTCCACTGTATACAGACCATTTCTCCTGTTGTCGTACGTCTGAGAGTTTCCTCCATAATTGTACATGTCTCCGAGGTTTAGATAGATGCTCTCTGCCTCTGCGTCGGGCGTGAACATCAGACCGTTTTTCTCAATCAGGACGTCGCCATTGTCACTTGGATAGTGATAGCCTGAAGGCAGGAGAAAATTGCCGTTTTGATCGATCGAGCGTTTGAAGTCGTACATCATCACTTGATCGGTCTCATGATCAATAATGCGGCCGTCGTCAAAGTTAATCTGCATGGAAGGGAATAAATGGGGGGTGCCCGCATATCCTTCGCGCGCTATGGCTCTTCGCAGTTCCGGAACAGAGTCGCTGGAATCGCCAACGTTTAGCTCTGGAAAGTTTGACAAATTCGAGAAGTATCCCAGTTCCTTTAAGTAGTTCCATGTGGATTCATCCATCACGCCCGTAGACGACAGATCATTGTCATACTGGAATTCTTCCACGGCGGAAGAAAGGGAGGCAGAGTACTCCGTAATCGAGCCAGTGTCTTGGTAGATGCTCTCAATGTGACTTTGCATCTTCACGTCCAAGGTGGAGTGGATGGTCAAGCCCCCTGTATAGAGATAGGAATATGCTTCATCTTCCGTCATTCCCTTGACATTCATCAGGTCGTTGATCACCTGATTTTTTGCCGCATCGATGAAGTACGTCTGGACTTCCTGCGTATCAAGGCGCGATGGTTTGAGCATATCGAGTACTTTTGTCTCAATTCCCGTATCGTATTCGCTCTGGGAAATGTATCCCTGTTCAAGCATCAAAGAGAGGACATAGTGGTAGCGCTCTTCTATATTGCTGTTGTAGACATAATAGTACTGACTGTCGCGTGTCCCGACGATAATATCTTCTGAAGTGATTCTTCCACGCTCTTTTGGATACATGGGGGCATAGTCGGTAGGTGCTTTAGGGATACTGGCGAGCACCGCCCCTTCCATGTAATTTAAGTCCTTGGCATGCTTAGAGAAGTAAATCTTGGCGGCAGACTCATAGCCATCAGTGTTGGCTCCGAGGAAGATCGTATTCATGTACGCTGTAATGATGTCTTCTTTAGGAAGCGCTTCTTCAATCTGCATCGCATAATAAGCTTCTCGGATTTTACGGTAGAAGCTTCGATCACTCATTGATTCGCGCAGAAAGGTATTTCTAGCAAGCTGCTGGGTGATGGTGGAGGTGCCGCTGATGTCACTGGAAGAGACGATCGCATCACGTACTGCGCCGAGCAATCGAACGTAGTTGAAGCCTTCGTGACGCCAAAAGGTACGGTCTTCAATCGCTACCAGTGCGTTGATGGCGTCTTTTGATATTTCGTCAAATCTGATCTCGGTACGAAGGTTGCCGTCATAGATCAATCCGAGCATATTGCCTTCACTGTCGAGAATCTGCGAGTTTTCAGTAAAGGTATATCTCGTAGGATCGATCTCCGGCAAATCCGTCAGAGCGTCTTTGACAATAAAAAATACTATCGCAGCGGATATGACAACCGATAGGATCAGGGTTATAATGAAAATATTCAAGAGAGTTAACAAGATGTTTCTCTTTGGCTTTCGTCTTTTTCTGCTTATGGGCATGAAACCTCCTTATAGCCAAACAATTATAGCACATCAGTGAAAAAATCCAAATGACCAGAATGAGGAGCAATGAATCAGGAAACACCGCAAAAAGTACTTATCGCCACCCTTGGTATAGAAAATAGAGAACACGTCCGCCGATCCCTTGACGAGCTAGCCGGTCTTGTCGAAGCCGTTGGAGGGGAAGTCGTAGGAGAGTTTGAACAACGCCGCGAGAGCCCGGACCCGAAAACGTACTTCGGCAAAGGAAAAGTCGACGAAATGAAGACGATGGCCGAGCATCTTGAAGCCACACTTCTAGTGGTCGACGACGAACTGAGCGGCTCTCATCTAGCGAACCTGCAGGAAGCTGTGGATCTGCCGGTACTCGACCGAACGGGATTGATACTAGACATCTTCGCCCAGCGCTCGCGTACGGCGTTAAGTCGAGATCAGGTGGAACTGGCGCAGCTCGAATACCGAAAGACACGACTTCGCGGTGTGGGCATCTATCTCTCACGTCAAGGAGGAGGGATCGGCACGAGGGGTCCGGGAGAGACAAAACTGGAAACGGATCGCCGTGCGCTCGATCTTCGCATTGCAGAACTCAAAAAGAATATTGAGGAGGCGAAAGCGGTCCTTGATAATCAGCGAAAACGTCGTCTGTCTCAGTTTACTCCGAGAGTGGCCCTCGTAGGATATACAAACAGCGGCAAGTCTTCGTTGATGAATTATCTCATAGAGAGAAGTGATTCTCACGGAGCAGCGATCCCAGAAAAAGATATGCTATTTACCACGCTGGAGACTTTTGTAAGAAAAATTGAACTGGAAGAAGGGCGCATCTTTTATCTGTCCGACACGGTAGGTTTTATTGACAATCTCCCGCACGGGTTAATCGAAGCATTCAAGGCTACCTTAGAAGAAGTGCTATATGCCGATTTTCTCCTTCTTCTGACAGACGGCAGCTCCGAACACAGTTTTGAGCAGCTTGAGGTCACCCGTTCTGTCTTGCAGGAGCTCGGCGCACAGACGATTCCTTCACAAATCGTCTTGACAAAACGTGATCTTGGGACGGTCATCGAAGTGCCTGGGGCCGTTTCCATCAGCGTAAAAACCGGAGAAGGGATCGATGAGTTTTTGGAGATTATTAAAGAAAGAGTCTTTGAAGACTATCAGGAAGACACCTTCTTCTTTCCGTATGCATCCTCCGATCGGCACGCCTCGCTCATGTCCGAAGCCACGCTGATTGAACAAGAATATACTGAACACGGAGTGGAATCGGTTTTCTTTGCCCATCGCGCCGTGCGAAACAAGTACTTGGAGTTTTACGTTGAAGACCGTCAGTAAGTCAAATGAAATACTGTATACCATTGAGGGGTCGAGATTTCTAGCACAGCTCCACGCTGTAAGTTCAAAAGAAGAAGCTGATGACATCATCCGCTCCATCCGAAAGGCCCATATGAAATCGACCCATGTCGTCAGCGCCCTCAGACTCGATGGGGAAGGGTATTACGATGACGACGGAGAACCGGCACAGACAGCCGGTGCACCCCTTTTATCACTGTTAGAAGGAGAAGACATCGTCTTCACTTTGATCACCTGTGTGCGGTATTTTGGCGGGACGAAACTGGGAAAGGGAGGGCTGATCCGCGCATACAGCGAGTCGGGAAGAGAGGCGATCCGGCAAGCGTCTTTTCAGCCTTTGTTCCAAGTGCGCTCATTTACCCTGACGTTTTCGTATCCTGATCAAAATGCGGTCGATCATCTGCTGAACATGCGAAACGCTTTTCGAGGTGCGATAGAGTACACGCAGGAGATCAAGGCAAAAGTCTATCTAAAAGAAACGGAAGGATTTCACAGTCAGTATCTTGATGCGACACAAGGTCGGGGACTGATTGAACCGGGCGAACAGGTGTATATATATCAAATAGGTGAACAAACATTCGAAAGAGGAGACTATGAAAGAAAAGATTGAAAGAGCCTTAGCTCATAAGAAGTGGGTCGTACTGGGCGCAAGCAACAACAAAGACCGATTTGGCTACAAAATACTTAAACGACTACATGATGTCGGCTATGAAGTCATTCCGGTGAGTCCGAACTATGATGAAATCATGGGTCTGCCGGTTGTCAAGAATCTCGGGGATCTGCCGGAAGATGATTATGTCATCGATGTCGTCGTCAACAAGGACATCCTGAGATCAGAGATGGAAAACAATGATTTTTCCAAATTCAAATCTATTTTTCTACAACCCGGGACATGGGACGCTGACCTTGTAAAAGATCTTAAGAAGATCAACCCGGAACTGATTTATAACCGCTGCGTTCTGGTGGAAACAAATCATATGCTCTAATCAAAAAAAACGTATCTCATAGGATACGTTTTTGTTTTTGTACTACACTTCATCTTTGTTTTTTCTGTCTTGAATAAATGCCCGCATTTTATCTCGCGTAGACCCTTCCAGCGGTACGGCGACAGTCTGTTCGAGCTCTTCTTCATCAAGCGTAAAGATCTCCACTTCAGGCGCTTGAGGGGGCTCCATGTCCGCTGGCTCATCTGTAAATACAGGGGGCTGATGGAGAACCACCGTCTCTTCGGAGCTTTCTTTTAGATCCTCCAGAGGTGCCGGTGAAACCACTGTCGACTCAAAGTCCTCTACGATGGAGGGCTCTGCTATCTCATCATGCGGCATATAAATGGTCTGCTCTAGGACAGACACTTCTTCATCCGCAAGGGAGAACTCAATCTCTCCGGGAGGTAAGGTAGGACTTTCAGGGTCAGCCAGTCTGGATTGTCTTCGGCTTTTGCGTTCTTCGTGAGCGGAGATTTTTCGCCCAGTGTAGATGCGATTGTCGAAATCGGCAAAGGCGAGTTCAAAGTCTCTCGCATCCATGTTGCGAGCGCGAAATCTCATTTCGTTCATCTCATCGCGGTCATCGATATAATGGAGCGTCAGATGATAATTGTTGACTTTGAAAAAGCGATTAAATAGGAAAGCGAGCACGCGAACCACGACGTTCGAGTCTTGTAGTGTACTGTTAAAATCAAACGAAGCGATCTTATCATAGGGAATCACGAGCGCTTCTTCAATAGCGCCGGTTTTTCTGATCTGTCCGCTGATTTGCACGATCGACAGCGGAGAAATGACGAGATGTCCCGGATCAAGAAAAAGAGTATTGGTCTTTCCCGCATATGCACTGGAAGGGTCAGAAACATTTTTCAGTCCATTCCAAATAAAACGGTCTTTTGTCTTGACCAGTCGGGCAAATCGTTTGCCAGAGAGGATCATAAAGATATAATATAGGAGTACGATCACTCCGAAAGCGCCTATAGCATAAAGTACGATCTTTGACATGTAGCCTCCTTCATTCAGAAAACAGTATAACACAGAATTGATTCAGGAGAATAGACAGAACGTCATGCTATACGCTTAAAAAAAAGATTTGTTGAAAGGAGTCACATGATATCTTTTGTGAAGGGTGAAGTCGCCTCGATCGAGGTAGATCACCTGGTCTTGGATCACCAGGATTTGGGATATAAGATATTTCTCAGCGCCAAAGACTTGGGCAGTGTGGAGATAGGGGAGACCCTGCGGCTGTTTACAGAAACCATTGTCCGCGAAGACGAGATCTCTCTCTACGGCTTTATTGACCCCAAAGAGCGTATGCTCTTTAATCGCCTTCGTTCGGTGACATCGGTCGGGACAAAGACGGCGCTAGGCATACTGAGTGTTTTAAGCGGGAACGAATTGATCGAAATGATCGTCAATGAAAATGCGGATCTACTTGTTCGCGTCCCGGGCATTGGAAAGAAGACCGCTGGCAGACTTATTCTTGAGCTCAAAGATCCGTTTTTAAAAGAGTTCGGAGCCGTGGACGTCACGACAGAAGAGATGAGCAAAGAATCTTTTGGAAAAGATGCGGAACTCCGTGAGGCCTTGCTCTCACTCGGGTATTCTTCTGCTGAAATCACCAAACTCATCAAAGATCTGGACTTCAGCCTATCGATTGAAGAGCTGATCCGATTGAGTCTGTCGAAATTGGCGAGGTGGTAATGGATAAACGTATTATTTCCCCCGGAATGGCGCCCGATGACGTAAAAGAGAAGAGTCTTCGCCCGACCACTCTAGAAGATTATGTAGGACAAAAAAACAACATTGAACAGCTGCGCATTTTTATTGAAGCGGCTAAACTGAGGAATTCTCCCTTAGATCACACTCTCTTGTATGGACCGCCCGGACTGGGAAAGACGACTCTCGCAGGGATTATTGCTCACGAGATGGGCGTCAACTTTAAAGTCACATCCGGTCCCGCGATTGAAAGACCAGGCGATCTGGCGGCCATTCTCTCTGGGCTACGTCCCGGTGACATATTATTTATCGATGAAATTCATCGATTGAATCGCACGGTTGAAGAAGTGCTCTACCCGGCACTTGAAGACTATGCACTGGACATCATGATAGGAAAGGGACCTGCCGCAAGAAGTGTGCGACTGGAACTTTCTCCCTTTACACTGATCGGTGCGACGACGCGCGCAGGAGACCTCAGTGGACCGTTGCGCGACCGCTTCGGGATCATTCTTCGCCTAGAACTCTATACTCCAGAGGAGCTAGAGGTCATTCTTGCGCGCTCTGCAAAAGTCCTTGAAGTCGATCTGTTGAAAGAAGCCGCGAAGGAGATTGCCAAGCGTTCTCGTGGCACGCCGCGCATCGTCAATCGACTGCTTCGACGAGTCAGCGACTATGCTCTGGTGACAAACGAAGGCGTCATTGATACAGAGCTTGCCGATCATGCGCTCGACCGATTGGAAATCGACGCGCTTGGATTGGATCAAATCGATATCAAACTCTTACGCATCATGGCAGAGGTGTTTGATGGGGGTCCTGTAGGAATCGAGACGCTCGCCGCCTCGTCCGGAGAAGAGAGGGGCACCATAGAGGATGTCTATGAACCGTATCTTCTGCAAATTGGTTTTTTAAAACGCACAGCGCGAGGAAGAGTTCTCCTCTCAAAAGCCTATACGCATCTCGGGCTGCCGCCTCGCCTAGAGCAAGATATGTTTATATTTGACGAGGAGGAAGATGAAGACATCGGACTTTGATTATCACCTCCCGCCTTCTGCCATCGCACAGCATCCTCTCCCAAATCGAGAAGAAAGTCGACTACTCGTCTTGGGAAAGCACACCGGGCGTATTCAGCACCGCATGTTTTCTGAGATCATCGACTATCTAGGAGAGGGCGATGTCCTCGTTCGAAACGACACCAAAGTCTTTCCGGCCCGTGTGCATGCCAAAAAGACTACCGGCGCCACTGTGGAGTTTTTATTGATTGAACAACTCCCCAGCGGCCATTGGGCTTGCATGGTCAAGCCCGGTCGGCGGGCACGCCCCGGAGATGTCTTCTATGCAGGCGAGATCACGCTGAGAATCGTCGATCTATTACAAGAAGGCTATCGAGAAGTGAGGATTGACTCTTCTGTGCCTCTTTCTGAGGCGCTAGAGAGGATCGGCGAGATTCCTCTGCCGCCTTACATCCATGAGCCCCTTCGAGAGGCCTCCCGCTATCAGACGGTGTTTGCCCACTCGACAGGCTCAGTCGCTGCACCGACCGCCGGATTACATTTCACTGAAGAACTGCTGAGAAAGGTAGAAGAAAAAGGGTGTAAGATTGCCACGCTAACCCTTCATGTCGGCCCGGGGACGTTTCGTCCAGTCAAGACAGATATCGTGCAAAACCACGTGATGCATGCCGAAGCGTTCGAAATCACCCCTGCCTGCGCACAGACTCTACAAGGGGCAAAAAGAGTCGTCGCACTCGGCACAACGAGTCTTCGTACGCTCGAAGCGGCAGCGAATTCTTCCGGGAATGTTCTCCCTTTAAAAGGGAAAACGGATATCTTTATTTATCCCGGTTACTCTTTCAACGTCGTCGACGCTCTGATCACCAATTTTCATCTCCCAAAATCCACTCTTCTGATGCTTGTCAGCGCCTTTAGCCGACGCGAGTGGATCCTACATGCCTATGAAGAAGCCCTGAACGAGGGATATCGCTTTTTCAGTTTTGGTGATGCGATGTTTATCACAGATCAACTATAGGAGAGTTATGTTTTCTTTTACACTGCTTCATAAGGACAAATCATCCAAGGCAAGAAGAGGGCGATTCACTACCCTTCACGGTGTCATTGAGACACCTGTCTTTATGCCGGTAGGGACGCAGGCAACCGTCAAAAGTCTGACCCCGGAAGATCTCAAAAGTATCGGGACGGAGATCCTGTTATGTAATACCTATCATCTGCATTTGAATCCTTCGAGTGAGCTGATTGAAAAAGCCGGAGGTCTCCACTCTTTTATGCATTGGGACCGCCCTATTTTAACGGATTCCGGCGGTTTTCAGGTATTTAGCCTGGCGTCGTCAAGAAAAATCACAGAAAAGGGCGTGCGATTTCGCTCCCACATTGACGGAGCGGAAATTTTTATGAGCCCGGAGGACTCCATGGCGATTCAGCATCGTCTTGGAAGCGATATCATCATGGCTTTCGATGAATGTCCCCCTCTGCCTTCTACCTACGAATATATGAAGCGTTCGGTGGAGAGAACTCACCGGTGGGCACAGCGCTGCAAAGAAGCTCATGGTGCAAAACCGGATCAAGCGCTCTTTGGCATTGTCCAGGGGGGAACGTTTGAAGAGCTCCGAAGAATGAGCGCAGAGGTGCTTGTTGAGATGGATTTTCCCGGATATGGGATCGGCGGGCTCAGCGTGGGCGAGAAGAAAGTAGATATGATACGCACCCTAGACTATCTCCCTGAGTTATTACCGGAAGAAAAGCCAAGATATCTGATGGGCGTGGGAACGGCAAGAGATATCATCGAATCCGTTCTTCGAGGGGTCGACATGTTTGACTGCGTCCTTCCGACACGCCTTGCCCGCCACGGTGTAGCCATGACTAGCTTGGGGGATCTGTCGATCAAAAAGGCAGTGTATACGGAAGACTTTTCTCCTCTTGACCCTGCCTGCTCCTGCTATACATGCACAAATTACACGAGAGCGTATCTTCGCCATCTCTTTCGAAGAAAGGAAATTCTCAGTGCTCACTTGCTGAGCCTTCACAATGTGCATTACCTCATTCATTTTGTAAAGAAGATTCGAGAGGCGATAGAAGAGGATAGGCTAAGTGAGTTTGCTCAGCGCTTTTCCTCGTCTGCTTAGATGTAACGCGCTAATTCTCTATTTAGTCTTGAAAACAATTCTCTCTATGAATAGAAAGTGAGAATCAAAGAAAAGAAAAAGGGTAGATAGAAAATTGGAATAATCTATACGCCGAAGAATCCGTTTATAGAGTGTGACAGCTTTACAATCCGCTACCTGATAGGGTAGAATAAGGGTTACTATCGAAAGGAGATCTGTATGCCTACATCGTATATTATTGGAATCTACGCACTGTTCTTTGTGGGAATTTATTTTCTCATCATCCGTCCGAACTCTAAGCGCAATAAACAAGCAAAAGAGATGCGCGATAACGTTCAGGTGGGCGATAAGATCATCACGATCGGCGGCTTTGCAGGCCGTGTACGCCGCGTGACGGAAGACGAACTGGAAGTGGATTTCAACGGAACGAACCTGAAAATAAAGAAATGGGCGCTCAGCACCGTCGAGTCCAGTCGATCGTCGGAGTCAGACACTCAGTAATCATGTGAGCCTTATCTTTTGAATGCTGTAGATTCCCGTGCAGTTTCCTGCACGGGTTTTATAGGATCAAAGGAGGGCTCCATGGCGAGTTTTTGCGCTTGCGTACCGATACAGTTCCTTTTGTCGGAGATACCCTAAAAAGGAGCACCCTCTGTCGTTAAAAGAAAGGACGGTCCTGATGAAACACGTACATATTGTTCATGAGGGAGATCGCAAGGACACACGCCAGCAGGGATGCAGCGAATGCCAAACCTCCTGCCAGTCCGCCTGCAAGACCTCCTGCACTGTCGGCAATCAGCCGTGCGAACAGAGATAGGTAAAAGGCAGCTCCGGCTGCTTTTTCTCTTGGAGATCATATGATTCACGCCTATCAATTTGAAAATAAAAACATTCTTGTGGATGTGGAAAGCGGAGCCGTTCTCAGTGTGGACGAACTGTTTTATCGTCTGGCCACGCTCCCTAGTCCGCAAACCAACTATCCGACACTATTTGCTCTGTACCCCGAAGAGGAAGTGCGAGAAGCGCTAGATGAATTTAATGAGTTGGTGAAGCGACAGATTCTCGGCGGTCCACCGCGTCACTTTCTCCCTCGAGAAGAAGAGATTCCCATCAAGGCGATGTGCCTTCACGTTGCTCATCACTGCAATCTGTCGTGTGCGTACTGCTTTGCCTCATAGGGAGATTTTCGCGGGGCGCGAGAGCTGATGAGTGAAGAGGTCGGAAAAAAAGCCATCGACTTTTTGATCCAGCGAAGCGGCAAACGCAGAAATTTAGAAGTGGACTTCTTTGGTGGAGAACCCCTTTTGAATTTGCCTTTGGTAAAGACGCTTGTTACCTACGCAAGGGGGAAAGAAGAGAAGTACGGAAAGAGATTCCGCTTTACACTCACTACCAATGCCATGCTTCTCGATGAGAAGACGCAGGATTATTTAAATGACACCATGGATAACGTGGTATTAAGTATAGATGGCACAGAGGAAACCAACGACGCGCTGCGACGCACATGGGCAGACGAAGGCAGTTATCAAACCATCCTTCCAAAAATTCAGTCTTTTGTGAAAAAGCGGGGCGATCGGTCGCACTATATTCGAGGGACATTTACTCGATTTCAACCTCGATTCGTCAAAGAGATTCTTCACCTGCACGAGATGGGCTTGAAAAATCTGTCCATGGAACCAGTCGTCGGCGAGAGCTCCATGGGCTTTTCGCTGACCGAAGAGCATCTGCCGATTCTCTTAGAGGAATACGAGACACTGGCAAGGGACATGGCAAGCCGACGTCATGACCCGGATAAATATCATTTCTTTCACTTCGAAATGGACCTTGCGCGTGGACCTTGTTCGACGAAAAGAACGCGAGGTTGCGGAGCGGGAAGTGAATACGTAGCTGTCACTCCCTCAGGGGATATCTATCCCTGCCATCAGTTTGTCGGTCAAGAAGAATTCCTCTTGGGAACGTTGGGTAAGGGAATATATAATAAGAAACTTCATCAGTCGTTTTCTATGCTGAGCCTATTTGATAAACCCGCCTGCGTCTCCTGCTGGGCCAAGTACTATTGTTCCGGAGGTTGCCACGCGCATGCACAGCATGAAAACGGCACAATGACAAAGCCGCACGCGCTCAGCTGCGAGTTGGAAAGAAAAAGAGTAGAGATGGCGCTGTATCTTGCCGTCATCAGAAAGGAAGATTCACATGATCTACAAATATAAAGGGCACAGTCCCGACATTCATCCCGACGCATTTGTCGCCCCGGAAGCGACGGTGATAGGCCGCGTCACCATAGGAAAAGATGCCAGTATATGGCCACAAGCCGTTGTGCGCGGTGACATGAACTATATCAGCGTAGGGGAGGGAACCAGTGTACAAGACGGTTGTGTCCTCCACAACACAGAGGAAAACCCGTTGATCGTCGGATCCTTTGTCACCCTAGGTCACGACGTCGTGCTCCACGCGTGTACGGTGGAAGACGAATCCCTCATCGGGATGGGCGCCATTGTCCTAGACGGTGCGACGATCGCCAAGCACTCGATTGTCGCTGCAGGAAGTGTCGTCACACCGGGAAAGTCATTTCCAGAAGGCAGCATGATTATGGGCTCTCCTGCAAAGGTGGTTCGCTCGCTCTCAGAAGAAGAAATCAAAGGGCTGCGCAGTCATGCGGAAAAATATGTCAAACTAGCCCACACACATGTGGAGACATTAGAGCGCATCTATTGACGCTCTTGGCACCTTGGACTATTATGTGACTATTGTATAAATACTACTTTCGAGCAACGGAGAAAACATGAAGAATAAATCACTTTTCCTGCTCGTCAGCATTCTTGTGATCATCGCGATCGCATGGGGTACTTTCCTGGGATTTGGTTCTATGGACGCGTGGATTTCACGACTCGCATTGGGACTTGACATCGAAGGCGGCGTGGCGGTCGTCTTTGAAGGAGAACAGGGAGATCTCAGCAATCAGGAATTTGATCAGCTTTTGGAACAGACCAAAGCCGTGCTGACGCGAAGGGTCGACTCATTCGGGCTGAACGAACCGAATATAACTCGTTCCGGCTCCAATCGAATTCGCATTGAATTGCCGGGGGCAAAAGACGTCGATGCTGCGCTTGCCTCGATCGGAAAGACCGCCATCCTCGAGTTCTATCAAGTGAACGAGGGGGAATTTGTGGTCGCAGGGATGCCGGTGACGGGGGACTTTCCCGGAAAGCTTCTTTTTCGCGGCGACAGCCTCAAGGACGCCGGGGTGGGTATGGACCAGTACAATCAGAGCACGGTCGTCTTTACCCTCAGTAAGGAAGCCGCCGACCTCTTCGCAGACGCTTCACGTGACATCGTAGAGAAGTACGCCGCCAAAGTCGGACAGATCGCCATTGTTCTTGATGGAGAAGTGATTTCGGCGCCGATGGTGGAAAAAGTCCTCTCTACAGAAGAATTGATGATTACCGGAAACTTTACTCCGGAAGAAGCCATCTCACTGTCAAATCTTATCCGAGGTGGCGCACTTCCTATTTCCCTGCAGGAAGTGCAGACTAGCTACATTGACGCGACGCTGGGTAGAGAAGCTCTGTCAAAAAGCGTTTTCGCAGGCATTCTCGGTTTTGTCCTCGTCGTGCTGATTATGTCAATACGCTATCGTCTACCGGGCGTGCTCGCCAGTATTGCCCTTGTGCTTTACACGGCGCTCCTGTTTCTCTTGATGATCCTTTTCCGCGCTACTTTGACGCTCCCCGGCATCGCAGGCCTGGTCCTTTCGATCGGCATGGCGGTGGACGCCAATGTCATTATCTTTGAGCGGCTAAGAGAAGAGCTGGGATTGGGAAAATCGCTGAGAAGCTCGCTTCGCTCTAGCTTTAAACGAGCCATGACCACGATCGTCGACAGCAATGTCACCACGCTTCTTGCGGCGGTCATCTTATACTACTTTGGGGAAGGTCCCATTAAAGGCTTCGCTATCACACTGAGCTTAGGTATTCTTCTGAGCATGTTCAGCGCCATCGTGGTGACGCGCTCGCTGCTCTCGTATGCCATCACCATTCCCGCACTCAGAAAAACAGATTTTTATGTGAAGAAGGAGGTCGGCCATGAAGATAATGCAGCACTATAAGATCTTTGTCGCCTTCTCCGCGATCTTCATCCTTGCCGGTTTATTGGCTGTGTTGGTGTGGGGATTTAACTTGGGCGTCGACTTCACAGGCGGCACCATGTTATCTATTCCGTTTAAGAGCGCTACAGACTCAGCGGCCATTCGAGAGAGTCTCGAGCCGTTTGATTTAGATCCCGTCATTCAACAGAGTGCCGGCGATTCGGAAATCGTCTTTATCAAGACGTCGCAGTCACTCAATGCCTCACAGCGCCAGGAAATCATGGCAAAACTGAAGAACGATTTCTCGTTGCCGGATGATGCGCAGATGCAAGTGGAGTTGTTTGGCCCGAACATTGGCCAAGAGATCTCACGTCGCGCTGTCTATTCCATCGCGATCGCAGCGCTTGGCATGCTCATATACATCTGGTTCCGCTTTCAACTCACGTATGGCGTGGTGGCGATCATCACCCTCATTCACGACGTGCTGATGCTGATGGGGATCTATGCACTGTTTCGCATCACCGTCGACGGAAGCTTTATAGCCGCTGTCTTAACGATCGTGGGTTACTCAATCAATGACACGATCGTCATCTTCGATCGAATTCGAGAGAGCGCTAAAGGCGTCGGGAAAAAAGAGTACTGGGCACTCACCGGCAGGAGTATCGACCGCTCACTGTCTAGAAGTGTGGTTACTTCCATGACGACTTCTGTCGTGGTGCTGATGCTCTATATTTTCGGCGTTCATTCGGTGAAGATTTTTGCTCTCCCGCTTTTCTGGGGTATTATAGTTGGTACCTATTCCTCCGTCTGCATCGCCGGTCCGCTATGGGCGCTTATCGTGACTAGAAAGCAGGTGAAGTAATGCAAAAATCTGTCATCTTTATCATGATCCTCGTGTTGATCATCACCGCCTTTACGGTCGTCAACGCCGCTCCGGTTTCGGTGAATTTCATCTTCACCAAAGTCGAAGTGTCCTTGGCGCTGATCATTTTGATCTCCGCTCTTTTTGGCGCACTGATCCTGTTTCTGATCGGTCTGTTTGACTCGAGGAAAAAGACACATCGCACCAAACAGTTGGAGTCCGAAAACTTCAATCTAAAACAGCGCATTACTGTCTATGAGCGTGAAAAAGAAGAACAGCGGATCAAAGAGGACATTCAGCAAGTCGTCGAGCCGACTGAGCACAATGAAGTATTATAGTAAGCGATGGGAGGCCCTGCCCGTTGAGAAAGGGCCTTCTTCTATTTTAGAGAAGGTGCTGCGGGCAAGAGGCGTAGAGGACATGATGAAGTTTTTACATCCGTCTGCTCCCATGTCTGCACTACCTGGACAGGACAAAGCGCATCAGCGCATCGCAGAGGCGATAGAGAGAAAAGAGCATGTCACCGTCATCGGTGACTATGATGCCGACGGCATCAGCTCCTCAGCGATCCTCTCACGCTTTCTTCGCCACCATGGGCTGACACCGACCGTTTTACTTCCGAACCGCTATACGGACGGATATGGACTGAGCCCAAACGTTCTATCAAGAATTCCCGCTGATACAGACCTTTTGATCACCGTTGACTGCGGGATTACCAGTGTGGAGGAAACGGCAGCGCTGATGCGCGACATGGATGTGATCATCACCGATCACCATGAGCCAAAGGGGGAAATCCCCTCTGCCACATCCGTAGTCAATCCAAAACTCGAGCGGTATCCGTTTCCCGACTTAAGTGGTTCGGGTGTCATCTACCGTCTCCTCAGCTCATCAGGACTCTTTGTGCCAGAAGGGCTTGCAGCTCTTGCGATGATCGGCACCATCGCCGACCTGATGCCTCTATTAGATGAAAATCGCTACATCGTCAAACAGGGATTAAGAGAGCTTTTCACCCATCCCTCTGCAGGTCTTCAAGCCTGGCTGCATCACGTTACGATGGATGCCAGAGATGTGCGAAGTGAAGATATTTCCTTCCGCTTGGCACCCCTTTTAAATGCGCCGGGAAGACTCGATCATCCGGAACACGCCTTTGTCTTACTGGATACAGACGATCCACTTGAAGCGCAAAACGCTCTTCAAGAATGTCTTGAGGCCAACGAAAAGCGAAAGGTGCTGACAGAAGAAATGAGCACAGGTATTTCTTCTCATCCTCTGGAGCCTGCCATCTTACGCTATGACCATACTTGGAAGAGAGGCCTTGTCGGACTCGCTGCCTCCCAAGTCGTTCAGACCAGTGGACGACCGGCCATTTTCTTCGCCTTAGAAGATGATCGACTGATCGGCTCCGGAAGAGCCCCAGAGGGCTTTGATCTCCTCAGCGCAATCGCCGCCTGCGAGAAACATCTCACTCGTTTTGGCGGCCATCGTCAAGCGGCGGGACTAGAATTGCCCTTTGAGCATTTTCCCGCATTTGAGAGAGCTTTTCACGAGGAAGTCAGACAACTCCCACTTACTGAGGCAAGAGAGACACAGTGGTATATTCCTCTTAAGCATACGGAAGTCGGCATCCATCTCTTGGACGAGCTTGAAAAAATGGAGCCTTTTGGAAGAGGCAACGATCCTGTTCGATTTCTCCTTCGAAATATGACCTTAGAGACCATCCGAGAAATGGGAAGAACCGGAAGGGCCTTTGCTCTTACCTTTACTAAGGGGGGCGTGTCACACCGCTTTATCCACTTTTCACCAGTGGCCGATGTACTCATAGAAGGGGAGTCATACGACGTACTGTTTGAAGTAAAACGAAATGTCTTTCGTGGGGTCCTCAGCATGCAGCTGCAGATGGTGGATTTTCGACTGCGACATCTCTTGCCCAGTTATCACGAGCCCTTTTTCATTCCATATTATGAAGATCTGATACAGAGGATCATCCACTACGATCCAGATCTTCTACAGGAATCCGTACTCCTTCCGCTGACCCGGATGGAAAACGACGGGGAAGAGGTGGACTTTGTATTTGATGGCGCCCCGCTTCCAAATCTGACGGTTCTTATGGATCCACGCGAGAGATTGCAAGAAGGCTTCATCGATCTTCTTCCCACCCGAGAGACACTTGTCGAGTTCTATCGGGAACTCAAGACACAGGAGACGCTCGATTGGCGGGATCCACTGCGGGCTGCCAGGCGTTTTCTATCTATGAAAATATTTGAAGAATTAGGTATCATTTCGTATACTAGACACAACGACCGACTGGAGATCCACTTTGCCGATGGCAACGAGCGATTTGACTTAGAAGATTCGCTTCTGTACCGGCAGTCCCAGTCCATATTGGAGGCATGGAGTGAAACTAATTGACCATATACGAGTCATCGAAGACTATCCTATTGAGGGCATCAGCTTTAAAGACATTTCGACGCTGCTAAAAGACCCGCAAGCTTTTCGCGAAGCCATCCATGAGATGGTAGAGGTGTCAAAGGGCTTTGACTTTGACCTGATTCTCGCCGCTGAAGCGCGCGGTTTCATCGTCGGAGCGCCTTTGGCGTACGCTATGGGTAAAGGCTTTGTTCCGATTCGAAAGCCGGGGAAACTCCCATTTGACGTTTTACGTCAGAGCTATGAACTGGAATACGGTACTGACTTTTTGGAAATGCATAAAGATGCCATTAAGAAGGGGGATCGGGTATTAATTGTTGACGACCTGTTGGCAACAGGCGGCACTTCCAAAGCTGCGATCCAGATGGCAGAGAGTTTAGGCGCCGTCGTGGCGGGATGCCTGTATCTCGTGGAACTCTGTGATCTTCCTGGACGAAAAACACTTGAAGGCTATCAAGTAGAAAGTATCGTGAAGTACGAATAATGATTCAACCTCCGTTGTCCCTGGATCAATATCTAGGGGAATTGGAAAAAATGAATGTACCTTTCGATCGAGAACGGATCAAAAAAGCGTATCTCTTTGCTTCGGATGCGCACGAAGGGCAGTTGAGAAACTCCGGTGAAGCATATATCGTTCATCCGATTTCTGTTTCTCTTATTTTAGCGGAACTAAAGCTCGATGAAGACACGATCATTGCCGGTCTCATGCATGATGTGATCGAAGATACTCCGTACGATTATGAAGTGCTTCGAGCCGAGTTCGGAGAAGCGGTCGCAGAGATTGTCGACGGGGTCACGAAAATTGAGCGCATTAAATATGAATCTCGTGAGATCCAACAGGCCGAAAACTTCCGTAAAATGCTCTTGGCGATGAGTGAGGATCTTCGCGTCATTCTGGTGAAGCTGGCGGATCGACTCCACAATATGCGTACACTCAAATACAAGCAGGGATCGAGTCGGATCGCCACAACTGATGAGACGCTAGAGATATATGTGCCGATTGCCCACCGTCTTGGTATCTTCCGCATGAAGTGGGAGATGGAGGACCTGGCATTTAGATACAAAGAGCCAGAAAAATACGAAGAACTCGTCCAAAAAGTGGATATGAAGCGAAAAGAGAGAGAAAAAGAAATCTCCTCTATGATCGACGATATCTCCACCCAGTTAGATGAGATGGGTATTCCGCATACCATCTATGGTCGACCTAAAAACCTATACAGCATCTACAAAAAGATGACTTTTAAGAATCGGGCCTTTGAGGAAATTCATGACATCATGGCCATACGAGTCATCGTCAAAGAATTTGAGCAATGCTATGCGGTGCTAGGCCTGATTCACAGCCGCTATAAACCCATGCCGGGCCGCTTTAAAGATTATATTGCGATGCCCAAGCCCAATATGTATCAGAGCTTGCACACCACTGTGCTAAGCTCCATTGGGCAGTCTTTTGAGGTCCAGATCCGCACCGAAGAGATGCATCAGGTGGCTGAATACGGTGTCGCTGCCCACTGGAAATACAAGGCCAAGCAGCGAGGGGAGATCGCCAAGGATACCGACTTCAACTGGATCGATCAGATGATGGAGTGGCAGAGAGATCTCGAGAATCCTGCGGAATTCATCGACTCGGTCAAGATGGATCTTTACAACACGCATGTCTATGTGTTCACGCCAAGAGGCAATGTCATCGAATTGCCCGACGGCTCCACACCGGTTGACTTTGCATATAAAATTCACACCGATGTCGGCAATCACTGTGTGGGAGCAAAGGTAAACGGGCGAATCGTGCCGCTAAATTATCAGCTCAAACTCGGCGACATGGTGGAAATTCTCACCTCAAAGGGTTCTCAGGGACCCAGCCGCGACTGGCTTCTCTTTGTCCAGTCTTCCCAGGCAAGAAACAAGATCAAGAACTTCTTCAAAAAAGCCAATCTCCTTGAAAATATCGAAAAAGGAAAGGAGATGCTTGAGAAGGAGCTTCGAAAATACAATCTCAATATTAAAGACGCCTTCCCTGAGCCCGTCATGAAAGAGCTAGCCTCAAAGCTGACGATTAAAAATCTCGAGCAGCTGTACGCATCCATCGGCTATGGAGGTCTTTCACTTCGTCAGGTGATTCCTACGATAAAAGAACATCTGGTGGAAGAAGAAAAAGATGTCCGCATTATCCGCTCGCCCAAGCCGAGTAAAGCCGAGGGTGGCATCGTCGTCGAAGGGATGGACGACATGCTGGTGCGCTTTGCCAAGTGCTGTAACCCCATCCCCGGCGATAAAATCATCGGGTTTATCACCAGAGGAAGCGGCGTCACCATCCACAGAAGTGACTGCACGAACTTCTCAAAAACTGGCGATGAATTCAACCGATTTATCGATGTGGAATGGAACGAGACGCAGCCGATTGCACATACTGCAAAGGTCAAGGTGATCGGTCAGGATCGACCGGGCCTTCTTGGGGATGTCACAGCAGCCCTACAGACACAAAAGATCTATCTGCGAGGGCTCTCTGCAAAAGTCAACAACGACCGCGTCGCGTCTTTGATGCTTGACTTTGATGTCCATAACGTAGAAGAGCTCGATCGGGCGATTAAGCAATTGAAGGGTGTGAAAAACATTATGGAGGTGCACAGACTCTAATGCGAGCCGTTGTCCAGCGTGTCACGCACGCACAGGTCCAGGTCGCCGGTGAAACAACCGGAGCCATTCAAAACGGGTTTCTTGTTTTGCTCGGGGTTTCTCGAGACGATACCGAAAAAGATGCCGAATATATGGCGTCAAAAATTGCAGGGCTTCGTATTTTTGACGACAGCAATGATCAAATCAATCTTTCCCTGTCCGATGTCGGAGGGGAAGTCCTTTTGATAAGCCAATTCACTCTTTACGGTGACGCGAGAAAAGGGAGGAGACCTTCTTTTGTCCACGCCGCCAGCGGTGAAGAAGCCGATCGACTATATGAACGGGTTGCCACTTTGATTCGTGAACAGGGTATTCGTGTGGAAATGGGGGTATTTGGCGCCATGATGGAAGTCACCCTTTGTAACCACGGTCCTGTTACGATCCTACTAGATAGTAAGCGAGGTTTTTGATGTTAAAAGTACTAACTCTTCCTTCGATGAGTGTCAATTGTTACCTGTATGTTCATGAGGAGACAGGGGAGGGGATCCTGTTCGATCCCGGTGAAGTCCACCCGAAGATAGAAAAAGCCGTCGTTGAGTCCGGAGCAAAGATCGTGGCGATCGTTCTCACGCACGGTCATGCCGATCATATTCTTGGCGTTCCCAAATATCGTGATCTCTACGATGTCCCTGTCTATGCATCCGTTAATGAGCAATCGATTCTTGAGAGCGACAGACACAATTATACGTCGCAGATGACAAGGACTCCTCTTTCCATCGAAGGGGTTCACTATTTTGAAGAAAACGAAACACTCCATCTTGCAGGGATCGATATCCCGACGTTTTCGACACCCGGTCACAGCCGAGGAAGCACCTGCTTTCTCCTGCCGGGAGGAAATCTATTAAGCGGGGACACCCTGTTTGCCGGAAGCATTGGACGCACAGATCTTTTTGGCGGCAGCATGCAAGAACTTGAGCACTCCGTGATGGAAATCCTCTATGCTCTTCCGGACGACACGGTCGTCTATCCCGGCCACGGGCCGAGCACGACCATCGGTCGAGAGAAACGCACCAATGCGTTTTTCCGCGCCTGAGGATTTCGCGTGATTCGTCTTCGTGCCACAGGTAAAAAAGCCCTCCATCTGCGCTATTTGGTGGAGGATTTTTTTGGTGAGGTGATGATGAGCGATGGAGAAGCCGACTTCTCTCTAGAAAAAGATCTCTTCACGGATTATAGAAAAGATCCTCCATATCAGTTTACGGTCTCTTCCGACAGTTATCTGGTGAGCATTCACAAATACTTTTCAGAGGAAAAGGAAGATCTGGGGGGATGGGGGATCATGCACGGCGTCCGTCCGCTAAAGTGGATTCACGTGCGGCGAGAGGAAGGATGGACGACGCGTGCGATTCAGCAAGATCTTTTAGAAAATGGACGTTTGCGCGAAGACAAATTAGATCTTCTCTTTGAAGTGGAAGCCAATCAAAAGACTTTTTTTGAAGCGGATCGAGACAAGCTGAGTCTGTATATCAGCTTGCCGTTTTGTCCCACCATCTGCCATTTTTGCTGTTTTCACTCTGTCCCCTACACAAAGAGACTCTCCGAGTTGTATCTGTCGCAGCTTTATGAAGACCTGGCTCTTTTGCACGAAAAAATACAGGAGAACAATAAGACGGTCGATATTGTTTATCTTGGAGGGGGGACGCCGTCGTCTCTTTGCACCGAGCAATTGAGCGCGCTGTTAGAACAGATTGAACGGTATTTTCCTAAAGACTCACTGAAGGAATACACGATTGAAGCAGGGCGTATCGACAGTTTTACTGAAGAGAAGGCGGAGCTGATTGCACAATTCGCAACCAGGGTGTGCATCAATCCGCAGACTTTTTCGGAAGAAGTTTTACAGACGGTCGGGCGTCCCAGCGCGCTTGAAATGAAGAAATGGGTGCACTACTTTAAAGAAAAAGGACTTCTTATCAATGCCGATCTGATTGCCGGCCTTCCCGGAGAGAGCCTGCAACAATTTCTGCACAGCTTAGAAAGACTGATCGAACTGGAGCCTGAGAACATCACGATCCATCAATTGAGCAAGAAGAAAGGTTCAAAGTTAATGGAGGATCTCCAGGACAACCCGTCTGCCGGAGAGATGACAACGCGTGCGTATCAACGACTAAAAGATGCGAATTTTCACCCTTACTATCTGTACCGCCAAAAAAAGATGGTGGACCGCGGAGAGAATATCGGATACGCAAAAAAAGGCACAGAGTGCCTCTATAATATTCGGATGATGGAAGATCAGCATGAAGTCGTGGCCGCCGGGTCAAATTCCGTATTGAAAAAAATCCGTGGAGGCAAGCTTACTCGTTTGACGAACTATCGCGATGTTCGGGTCTTTCTATTAAATCCCGAGCGATATGGGGAACACTTGCAGGCTTTTTTTGCTGATAACGACGCACGAGACGAAGGAGAGTGAGGCTGATCACTAGCCCACAGGCTATCGCTAAGGCGATAAAGATCGTCTGAATGCCACGCGTCGCAGCAAGAAAGACATCCCGCGCCTGAAGCGCCACCATCGTAAAGTACATTCCGGCACCGGGCACCAGAGGGATGATCCCGGGCAGGATGAAGGTGGTGGCAGGTTTTTTTCTGATGATCGCAAGGGACTCGCCTAGTAAACCGATGACAAGAGAAGCGATGAATGTAGCCACCGTCTCCGGCTGCGAAAGCCCTAGTACGATCTGATACACGCCCCAACCAGCGGCGCCTACAAGAGCACTCCATGCGATGTTTCGTCTGGATATATTAAAAAACAGGGAAGCGCAGGCCGAGCTCACAAAGGCCAATGTCAAATCCAAAAGCATCAGAAGCCTCCTGTGATAAAGAGGCCAATTCCAGCCCCCAGCGCAATGGCAATGGCGACAAAAACGGCTTCGGATCCACGCGTCACACCTGAGATCAGATCCCCCGAGATACTGTCACGTATTGCGTTGGTGATTGCGACTCCAGGAACAAGTTGCATGATGGTAGCAATAATGATAATGTCTCTATTCATATGGACAAACAGGGCGCTTAACCATTGTGCGCCCATGGCAGTCGCCGTAGCGCCAAAGAGCGGACGAAAGAAATAGTTGGTGCTCTGCAGCCAGTTACTTTGCAAAAAGGCGTATAAGAAAACACTTAAAAGCGCTGAACTCAGCGCATCTTGTACTCCACCTTTATAAAGAAGGGCAAAAGCTGCACCAAATAATGCGATATTGGCGTAGCGCACGTGTTTAGAAAAAGGCAAAAGAGAGGCGATCTCTTTTAATCTCAAGCGTGCATCTTCTACAGACATTTCTCCCGTAGCAAATTCACGGGAAAGACTGTTGATCTCCTCAATGCGATGCAAGTCGATGCCACGCTGTCGCACGCGGCGAGTCAGCGAGAAACTCTCATCTTTTTGTTGAATGGAGACAAAGATCCCCGTCGGCGTGACAAAGCTGTCGACGCGCTCGAGTTCGACACTCAGGCAGATTCTGTCAATCAACTCTTCCACTCGATAGGTTTCCGCTCCGCTCTCCATCATCAATTGCCCTGCATCCAGGGCAAACTGGAGTAGAGACTCTCTGTATGTTTTCACCAAGCCTCCTTTTTCCTCTATATTGTAGCAGAGAAGAAGGCGGCGGTAACCTCATTTCTTTCCCCTTAGAGGTCAGGAAAGCCAACATTTCTCGTTGTAAAAAGAGCAAAGTTCTGCTACTATTACAAGCAGGAAAATATGCGCTGTGAGAAAAAGTACCCCGCGGACCTCTTAAGAGAGCAGGGAAGGGTGAGAACCTGTGAGGAAAGCCGGCGAAAGACATCTTGCTTTTGGTGCAGTTCATTCAAGAGGGCTAGTCCAATTAGGGTGGCAACGCGGGGGAAACCTCGTCCCTAAAGGGCGCCTTTTTCTTTTAGGAGGCAGTTATGCTAAAACGTACACACTACGCTGGAGAGCTAAGCGAAGCACATGTCGGCAGCGAAGTGATCCTCAGCGGCTGGGTGCAGACCATTCGAAATCTTGGCTCCGTCTTGTTTTTTGATCTTCGCGACCGAGAAGGCATCGCACAGGTTATTTTGCACGAATCGGATGATTCGAGTCTATTTTCTCAAGCGGCAGACCTCGGAAGAGAGTATGTTCTTTCTGTCAGGGGAAATGTGCGCCTGAGAGAGAACCCCAATCCGTCTATCCCTACCGGTCGGGTAGAGTTGGTGGCACAGGAAATGGAAATCTTCTCTTCCTCCGCCATTCCACCGATTCATATTCAAGAAGATGACAAAGCGCGTGAAGAGCTGAGGCTTAAATACCGCTATCTCGATCTCAGAAAGAAAACTGTGATGGATCGACTGCGAATGCGCTCTCGCATCTATCAGAGCCTGCGAAGCTCTCTACACGAGTTGGACTTCACCGAGGTGGAGACGCCCATTCTCTATAAGCCTACACCGGAAGGGGCAAGAGACTATCTAGTGCCTTCGCGTGTCAATCCAGGAAAATTCTATGCGCTACCACAATCACCGCAGACACTCAAACAGCTTTTGATGATCGGCGGATGCGACAAATATTTTCAAATTGCCAAGTGTTTTCGCGACGAAGACCTTCGAGCGGATCGTCAGCCGGAATTTACACAGCTCGACCTGGAAATGAGCTTTGTAGAACAAGAAGACATCTTTGCATTGAACGAAAAGCTGATGGCAACACTTTTTAAAGACATTAAAGGGATCGATATCAAGATTCCTTTTGACCGACTGAGTTATGCGCAGGCGCTGGAGCGATATGGCTCCGATAAACCTGACCGCCGCTACGGATTAGAAATCCTCGCTTTAGAAAATGTGTTCAAAGAGAGCAACATCGGCTTTTTGCGCTCCGCCGTCGAGGCGGGAGACAGTGTCAAAGGGATTTTCCTGCCGGGCACGGATCTCTACAGCCGCAATCAACTGAAGTCACTGGAAAACAAGGTCCGCACTTTTGGAGCTGCAGGGCTTGCGACCTTGATCTTTGCGCCGGAAATCTCTGGCAGTCTCGCCAAGATCATTGGAGAAAAAGAAAAAGAAGCCCTGTATTCGCTCTGTGATGAAAAGGAAGGCATCGTCTTTATCATCTCCGGTAAAAAGAAGACAGTGCTGACGGCACTTGGAAATCTTCGCACGACGATAGCGCGTGAAAAGGAGCTCTTCGATCCTTCCGAGCATGACTTTGTCTGGATCGTCGATTTCCCCGCTTTTACCTATTCGGAAGAAGAGGGAAGATATGTCTCCGAGCATCATCCCTTTACCATGCCCAAACGAGAGCATTTGCCACTTCTTGACTCCGATCCATCCTCTGTGTTAGCAGAGTGCTATGATCTGGTCATCGACGGCTATGAGACCGCCAGCGGGAGCATCCGCATCCACGACAGCGCCCTTCAGGCAAAAGTCTTTTCGCTCTTGGGACTCTCGCAGGAGCAGATTGAAGAGCGCTTTGGTTTCTTCATAGAAGCCCTCAAATACGGCACTCCGCCTCATGGAGGTATTGCTTTTGGCATCGATCGTTTGAGTATGATTCTCTCGGGTACAGAGAATATACGGGACGTCGTTGCGTTTCCAAAGACGCAAGATGCGACGGATCTGATGAGTGATGCGCCCACAGCGGCCGGGGAAGGCCAGCTGAAAGAACTTCATTTATCTATCGTCCAAAAGGAAGAAGAATGAAAGCCATTGTGTTAGGTAGAAAACGAGATCGCACCCTCGTAGAAGTATTGCCGGATGAAGCGTGTGCAGGCTGCAAAGCGTGTTCTCGCTCACAAGGTGGCAAGGTGCTGCTGGTGCACGCAGAAAAAGACTATGACGAAGGGACGTTGGTAGAAATCGATATGGAAGACAGCAAACTCCTTGCGGCTTCTTTTATCGCGTACGGCATTCCGCTTATTGTCTTTTTTGCCTCCCTTTTCTTGCTGTTTCTTCTCTTTTCACGCACGTCGCTGGAAGCTTACGCCGAGGTGATCAGTTTCTTCGGTTCTCTTGGCGTGTTGGCGGTGACGTATCTTATCATTTACTATACTGACGCAAAAAGAAGTCGGGAAGGACGCTTTGTTGCACGAATCACCAAAGAAATTGAAGTCAAGGAGGAACTATGTCATTTCTCATGAAAACCGACCCTGCGATCGCTGAACTGATTGAACAAGAAGAGAAGCGCCAAAGGGAAGGAATCGAGCTGATCGCTTCAGAGAACTTCGTCTCGCCGGCAGTACTAGAAGCCAGCGGCAGCATATTGACGAATAAATATGCTGAGGGCTATCCCGGACGACGCTACTATGGGGGATGCGAGATTGTCGACCAGGTGGAAACGCTTGCCATCGAACGCATGAAGGCGATCTATGGAGCGGAGCATGCCAATGTCCAGCCACATAGTGGCTCCCAGGCCAATATGGCCGTGTATCTGGCTTTGCTTGAGGTAGGGGATACGATCCTCGGGATGGATCTCTCTAATGGAGGTCATCTGACACACGGAGCTCCCGTCAACTTCTCAGGGAAACTCTATAATTTTGTTCACTACGGCGTCGATGAGAACGGATACATCGATTATGACGAAGTGGAGCGCATGGCCCTGAAATATCGTCCCAAGATGATCGTGGCGGGCGCCAGTGCGTACTCTAGAGAAATCGATTTTAAGAGATTTGGAGAGATTGCTAAAAAGATCGATGCCCTGTTCCTCGTTGATATGGCGCACATTGCCGGTCTGATTGCCGCGGGCGAGCATCAGAATCCTACACCGTATGCAGACGTTGTCACGACGACGACGCACAAAACACTTCGTGGCCCTCGAGGCGGCGCCATTTTATGCAGAGAAAAATATGCAAAAGCGATCGACAAGATGGTCTTTCCGGGTATGCAAGGAGGTCCACTAGAACACGTGATTGCGGCCAAAGCGGTCTGTTTCGAAGAAGCCGCGCAACCCTCTTTTAAAGAGTACTGCAGACAGATTAAAAAGAACGCCAAAGCCATGGCGACCAGGTTCACGGATCTCGGATATAAAATTGTCAGCGGCGGAACCGACAACCATCTGCTCCTTCTTGATATGCGAAGCAAAAACTTGACGGGCAAAGAAGCGGAGAGACGTTTGGGTCTTGTAGGCATCACCGTCAATAAGAACACCGTCCCCAATGAGACAGAGAGTCCTTTTGTCACTTCCGGAATCCGCATCGGCACAGCAGCCGTTACGACAAGAGGTTTTAAGGAAGACGACATGCGCAAAGTCGTCGAGCTCATCGATGAAGCCCTTCAAAAGGAAACATTTGATGAAGAACTCAGAGAGAGAGTGCGCGCATTAAGTGTCTCATTCCCGATGAGAGAAGGTCAATGATCCAACCAGAGCGTATGCAAAGCATACGCTCTTTCTTCTTATTGCAAAATATTTTGCATTTCCTGAAAAAAGTTGATAAGATAGTAGTATGGAGGAAGTGGATGGATCGAGAGTTCTTGGAAGCCCTGTTAGAGTGCTTAATTGAACAAATTGATGAAGGTGTCCACGTGGTCGATGCACGAGGTGTGACACAATACTACAATTCGGCGATGATGGCGATTGAAGGTCTCAACTCGCAAGAAGTCATCGGCACACATCTAAAACGCGTTTTTCCCAGGCTTTCTGAAAACAACTCTACCTTGCTGAAGGCAATTTCCACAAAAGAGCCCGTCCATCTGACACTTCAAGATTATTCCAATTATCGCGGGGAAAAGATTTCTGCGAACAATTCAACATATCCTATTTTTGTAGACGACGAATTGCGAGGAGCAATTGAGATCTCCCGACCGGCAGATCCTTCGCTTCCCGTGCGAAGTTCCGGAGCCCCACCGGATCATCCGCCGAAAAAATCACCCAATCGCTATACGTTTGATTCCATCGTGGGGAGCTCTGAACTCATGCGCACAGCGGTACGCACGGCGAAAAAATACGCGCAGAGCGACGCCTCCGTCATGATCGTCGGAGCTACAGGTACCGGAAAAGAGCTTTTTGCTCAGAGTATCCACCATGCTTCGATGCGAAGCGAGCGTCCTTTTCTTGCTGTGGACTGTGGCGCGATTCCGCCGGCTCTCTTAGAGAGCATTTTATTTGGCACGGTAAAGGGGGCCTTTACCGGTGCACTGACCATGAAAGGGCTCTTTGAGCAAGCTCAGGGCGGGACTCTTTTTCTCGATGAAATCAACTCGATGAGTCTGGAGTTACAAGCTAGACTTCTGCGTGTGCTTCAGGAAGGATATGTCCGACGCCTCGGGGGAGACAAGGACATCTTTGTCAATGTGCGCATCATCGCCGCCACAAATATCTCGCCCGTGGAGCAGATGAAAAAACAGCGACTTCGTCAAGATCTGTTTTATCGTCTCAATGTCCTGCGGCTAGATCTTCCTGCGCTTCGAGAGCGGCCGGAAGACATCAAAGAGTTGAGCGAGTATTTTCTTCAGCAGTTTAATGAGGAAACCGGAAAAGACATCCCCGGATTTGAGCCGGAGTTGATGGAGGATCTGATGCACCATGAGTTTCGAGGAAATGTTCGAGAACTTCGAAACATCATCGAAAGTGCCGTGAATTTAAAAGAGAAAAACGACGGACCTCTTCGTCTTTCTGATTTGCCACAACACTATTTTCTGGAAGTCGATGACTACTTTATTGCGCTTTATGAAGAAGCAAAACCACTTGATGTCTATTTGAAGGAGGTGGAAACGGCGCTCCTGCGCTCTGCGTATCACAAAGAAAAAGGCAATGTGACAAAGACTGCGGCTCGACTGGGTCTCTCACGGCAACGTCTTCAATACAAGCTGAAGACCTATAACATCAAATAGCAAAATATTTTGCTGCTAGGTGCAAAATTCTTTTCACTAAAAGGCTACTTTGTCCTAAAAACCGTTGGATTTTTCCTATATTTATTGGCTCGGGATTTGCTTTACATTCTAACAAGAGAAACAACTCACTAATGAAAACAAAAGAAAGAGGTGTCGAATGAAACGAAACGTACGCGTCATTATTTGGGGACTTGGTGCCATGGGTGGTGGAATGGCCAAAATGCTTCTCCAGAAAAAAGGAGTAGACATTGTCGGTGTCTTTAACCGCAGAAGCAATCTCGGTGAAAACATGTACGACGTACTCGGTGTCGAACAGGGAGATCGCCCGGATCTGATTATTCAAAAGATCGAGGAAGGCCTGAAGCCGGAAATGGCTGATGTCTGTCTCTTGGGAACCGACTCTCACACAAGAGGAGCCTTTGACAAAATCAAACTCCTCTGCGAACACAAGATCAACGTCATCTCTACCGCAGAAGAAATGGCCTATCCGCAGGCACAAGAACCCGAATTGGCCGCTGAAATCGATCGCATTGCCAAAGAAAACGGCGTCACCGTGCTTGGAACCGGCATCAATCCCGGGCTGATCATGGACCTTCTCGTCCTCATTTTCACCGGGAGCATGGAGCGTGTGGATCACGTTCTTAGCCGCCGCGTCAATTCCCTGAGCCCCTTCGGAAAAACCGTTATGGAAGAGCAGGGGATTGGGCTGACCGTTGAAGAATTCAACAAAAAGAAAGCGGAAGGAAATCTCTCCGGTCACGTAGGATTCCCCGAATCAATCCAGATGATCGCTGACGGCATTGGCTGGAAGGTCGACCGTGTTGAGCAGCAGATGGAGCCCATCGTCACGGAAGTCGATCGCAAGAGCCCCTACGGCTTTGCAAAAGCCGGTGATGTAGCTGGTGTTTCGATGACAGCGCAAGGCTTTGTCGACGGCGAGAGAAAGATCGAAATGGAGCATCCACAGCAGATTGAGCCCCAGCTTGGCGGCGTCAATACAGGAGACTACGTCATTATCGAAGGTGTACCGCCGATTAATGCCGTCAACTCGCCTGAAGTCGACGGAGGGATTGGAACCATCGCTATGTGTGTCAACATGATACCCCAGGTCATCAACGCATCGCCCGGACTCAAAACCATGCTCGATCTTCCTGTTCCGCGCGCGATCATGGGTGACATGAGAGATCGAATCGAGGACTAATAATGGAAAAAGTGAAAAAAGGAACTTGGGTGCGCATCCACTCCATCGCACTCGACGTAAAAGAACGCGCCGCCAACATTCCTGAGGACACAAGGAGTGTTCCCCTAGAGCAGTGGACAAAAGGAAGACTTCTTGAGGACGCCGCTGTGGGAGATGAAGTCGAAGTAAAAACAGCCAGCGGAAGAATTGCCGCCGGCAAACTGGTGGAAGTCAATCCGCAATATGAGCTAAACTATGGCAAATTGGTACCGGAATTGATCGAAATCGGCGAGTCTCTGCGCAGCATGCTTTGGAGGAACAAATGACACATTATGATGAAATGATGGCCAAAAAGAATCAGATCATGCATTCTGCCATCGGCATTGACTTTGATGCGTTTGAGGAAGACGGGATTTCTTTCGACTACGAGCGCATGATGAAAGAAGCGGGTTATACGATCGAAGAGCTTCAAGATATCCAGGCGGAGTTTTTCGTCGGCAATACGCCCATCATCGAATTGACCAATCTGACGGCGCTTGCGAGAAAGCTCGCTCCGGAAGGATATGGCGCTCGCATTTTTATCAAAGATGAAGCCACCAACCCCTCAGGCAGCTTTAAAGCGCGCCGCGCCAGCATTGCAGTGCATGAAGCGAGAAAAAGAGGATACAAAGGTCTCATCGCCGCTACCAGCGGAAACTACGGTGCAGGCGTCGCCTCTCTTGCCGCAAAAGCGGGTCTTGAGTGCATTGTCGTACAGGAGACGTATGACTCCCGTCATGTCGGCCAACCCGAAATCGTCGAAAAGGCACGCGCATGCGAAGCATACGGAGCCGAAGTTCTTCAGCTGAGCGTAGGACCTGAGCTATTCTACAAATTCCTCCAGCTTTTAGAGGATACAGGCTACTTCAACGCCTCTCTCTACACACCCTTTGGCATCGCAGGTGTCGAGACATTAGGGTATGAGATTGCCATGCAGATGCGTGAGCGCTACGGAAAAGATCCTGAAGCCGTCGTGGTCACCAATGCAGGCGGTGGAAACCTGACAGGGACCGCCAGAGGACTGATCAAAGCCGGCGCACTCAATACGAGAATTGTCGCCGCTTCCGTGGATCTCTCAGGGCTGCACATGGCTTCTGATAATGACTTTAACCGCAAGAGCTTTACTACGGGTCACACCGGCTTTGGCGTGCCGTTTTGCACCAATCCCGACAGAAGTGACGTCCCCCGAAGCGCCGCAAGACCTCTGCGCTATATCGACGAGTATTACACCATTCGTCAGGGAGAAGTCTTCTATATGACCGAAGCTCTCGCCAATCTCGAAGGACTTGAAAGAGGTCCTGCCGGAAATACTTCTTTGGCGGTCGCATTCAGTCTCGCACAGAAGATGAAAGAAGATGAATTCATCCTCGTTCAGGAGACAGAATATACCGGTGCAGGGAAGCATCTCAATCCGCAACTCAGTTTTGCCAGAGAAAATGGCATTGACATTTTCTTCGGTGATCCAAAAGACGAAGTTCCCGGCAAGAATATCATTCTTCCCAAAGATCCGTCCATGATTGAGGCACAGGTTCTCGACGTCACCGGACTCAAACGCTCCTATCTGAGAAACCAGATCAACAAAAAAGGTTCAAAAGATTTTTCAGAGCGTGAAATGGAATATCTGCGAGAAGAAATGAAAGTCAATCAGACCGAACTCGATAAACTCTTACAAGAGCTTTAGGAGGCAGTATGAAAGGATTCCGCAGAGAAGACGACTATCTCGAGCGAAGAAAACACCTAGAAGGCCTCTCAAATGAAGAATTGAAAGAGCGCTTCTGGGGAAAAGTCGAAGAAATTATTGACCCGCTTCTTGCACTTGCCTATGAGAACACGACGCCTTCTATTGAACGAAGCGTCCTTCTGCGCATGGGTTTTTCAAGTCTTGAAGCCGCTCCGCTAGTTGAAATGGCCATCGATCAGGGATTGATGGGATATGGAGTCGGTCACGTAGTCTATGTGGTATCCAAAGAGAAAGGGCTGTCCGTCCGCGAGGCCGGACTAGCTCTTCTTGAAGGAGAACACTGGCAAGAAGCAAAGAAAATACTGGGAGGAGAATAATGGATTACAATAAGAAACTCGACATTCATGAACTCCTCAAAGATCTCGAAAACTATCGTCCGAAACGAAGAGGATGGCACTGGAGAGAAAAAGTTGATCATCTGGAGATGGGCGGTCACATCTATTTGGACTGCTCCAAACCTCTGACCAATTCCATCGGCATCCCTTCCGCGATCAGTTATTTTGAGAATCTCGATCCGCAGCCCATGGAGTCCATCACGACAGAAATTGCCTCCGGGCGATTTGAAGATGATATCCGCCGCATGCGTATGGCCGCCTGGCACGGAGCAGATCACATCATGGTCATCCGCACCGCCGGACAGTCGCACTACGACGGGCTCATCGAAGGCACTCCTCAAGGCATCGGCGGCGTTCCGATTTCAAGAAAACAGGTCCGCGCACAGCGTAAAGCGCTTGATATTATCGAAGAGGAAGTCGGCCGTCCTATCAACTATCACTCGTATGTCTCCGGTGTTGCAGGTCCTGACATCGCCGTCATGTTCGCCGAAGAAGGCGTCAACGGAGCACACCAGGATCCGCAGTACAACGTGCTCTATCGCAATATCAACATGGTGCGTACTTTCATAGACGCTGCTGAATCGAAAAAGGTGATGGCCTGGGCAGATATCAATCAGATTGACGGAGCCCATAACGCCAACGCGACAGCCAGAGACGCATGGAAAGTCATGCCAGAGTTGATGGTGCAGCACGGCATTAATTCACTGTTTTCTGCCAAAGTAGGAATGAAAAAAGAGAATATTTCTCTTTCTACTGTTCCGCCGACGGCTAGCCCGATCCCGACGCTGCGCTACGACCTGCCTTATGCCGTAGCTCTGCGCGAGTTCTTCAGTGAATACAAAATGCGCGCGCAGATGAACACGAAGTACATCACCTCATCGAGTCGAGAAGCGACCGTGACGCATGTATTGAACTTGCTGATCAGCCGTTTGACACGCGCCGATATCCAGTCGACCATCACGCCTGACGAGGGTAGAAACGTCCCCTGGCATATCAACAACATCGAAGCGTGCGACACAGCAAAACAGACGCTCGTGGGACTTGACGGGCTTATGACGATGCTGGAGATGAAAACCGAAGGATACTTGCCGGAAAAAGTGCGTGAACTACAAGAGCGATCTGTTCTTTACCTCGAAGAGATCCTGGAGAAGGGTGGATACTTTGAAGCGGTAGAGCAGGGTTGGTTTGTCGATTCGGGCATGTTCCCTGAGAGAAACGGCGACGGAATCTCTCGCGCCATCGACGGGGGCATCGGTGCGGGCGCTGTCTTCAAAAGAGAAGAAAACTATATGGCACCTGTCACTGCGCACTATGGCTACAACAATACGAAGCAGTATGGGGTAGACCCGGAACGCGCATCAGATCTGATTGGCGGATGTACCTTTGAAAAACCCGAAATGATTCAATTTGTCGACGAGCTTGACCCCGAAGACAATGTCAATAAGCGTCTGGCGGAAAAAGAAGACGTCAGAGACACCGCAAAGGTTCTCCCTGAAGTCGAATGGCTCGGCGACGGCATCGTCTCGGTGGAAATGATGCTTCCGCTTCCCAAGGAAGTGGCAAAATATGCCGCCCTTGAATTTGGCAAATACATGAACCTAGAGGATCCTGAAGTGATTCATCTTGAGGTGATGCATCCGGCTGAGGGAACACGTATCATGCTAAAGGGCCACCTAAACAAAGTGGTCGATACGTCAGAGCTCGACATTCCTGAAGAGCCGACCATCTTCACCGATGAAGAGCTGTGGGAAGAATTCGGGAAACAACCTCTTCGCGTGGTGGCTGGAACCGTCGGAGAAGATGAGCATTCCGTCGGAATGCGTGAGATCATCGACATCAAACACGGGGGCATAGAAAAGTGGGGCGTTGACGTCCATTATCTGGGCACCAGTGTACCGGTGGAAAAAATGATCGACGCAGCCATTGAGACAAATGCGCAAGCTGTCTTGATTTCAACCATCATCTCACATGACGACATCCACTANNCCACTACCGCAATATGAGAAAACTCAACGACATTGCCGTGGAAAAAGGCGTCAGAGACAAGCTGATCCTCATCGCCGGCGGCACGCAAGTCACACCAGAAATTGCCGTCTCCAACGGAATGGATGGCGGATTTGGCCGAGGCACCAAGGGCGCTCACGTCGCCACGAAGATTGTCGAAGTCAGAAGAAGCAGAGAAAATGCCTGAAAACGCATTGGTCTATGAGATCGGCTCAACGACCACTCTAGTAAATTATTTTGTCGATGTGGATACTGAGCATCCCCGCTTTGCCGGGGGTGCTCAGGCTCCCACAACGGTTGATCAAGGGGACGTTACCATCGGCTTGTTAGAAGCAAGAGATGCATTGATTCAACAGATCGGTCACATCCAGCCCACCAAAGTTCTGGCAACGTCCAGCGCTGCCGGAGGGCTTCGCATGTCTGTTCACGGACTTGTCCACGATATGACCGTCAAAGCTGCAAAAGAAGCGGCGCTTGGAGCCGGTGCAAACATCACCTATCTGACAGCCGGAAAACTCCGACGCACAGATCTTAAGAAAATACAGGAGCAAAAGCCCAATATCTTTCTCATCGCAGGAGGAGTGGACTTTGGTGAGCGCGATACAGCGCTTCACAATGTAGAGCTTCTTTTAGAGCTCGACCTTGATATTCCCTTTATTTACGCAGGAAACAGCGAAAACCAAGAAGAAATCCGCTTGATGTTTGAAGAGAAGGGAAGAGAGCGAGATCTGTTCATCTGTGAAAACGTGTATCCCCGCCTCGATCAACTCAATGTCGAGCCTACTCGTGCCGTCATCCAAAATGTGTTTGAGTCGCATATCACGCAGGCGCAAGGCATGGCCAAGATACGCGACACGGTGGATTCTCATGTGATTCCCACACCGGGAAGTGTGATGCTTGCCACAAAGCTTCTTGCCGAAGCATATGGAGATGTGCTCACACTCGATGTCGGCGGCGCCACGAGCGACGTCCACTCGGTCACAAAAGGAAGTGAAGAGATTGCAGCGATTTCGATCTCACCGGAGCCGGAAGCCAAGCGAACTGTGGAAGGGGACTTGGGTCTCTTTGTCAATCGGGAAAATCTATTAGGGTACTTTACGGATCAACAACTAGCAGATGAAGCCCAGTTGACACCCGAGCAGCTTGCTCACGAACTCTCACACTACCATCCGATTCCCGCGACACCCGAAGCCAAACAATTGGCTTGTGTCCTTGCCAGAAAAGCTGTTGAGATCTCTGTGACGCGCCACGCGGGTCAACTGTTGGATTTTTATTATTCAGGCGGCAGGCGACAGGGAGCACAGGGAAAAGACCTCACGATGATCCGTCTTGTCGTCGGAACGGGAGGCGCTCTCACCAGGCTTTCTTGCGCCAAGAACATCATGGAGGATATCCCTTCCATGAACAAAGGAGATCGACTCCTCCCGCAAGAGGGCATACGGGTCCTTATCGATAGGGAGTATATTATGGCTTCCTTGGGTGTTCTCTCCATGGAATATCCTGAAGCAGCCTTGCGACTGCTAGAGAACACTTTGGATATCTAAGCAAAAAACCCTCGTGAGAGGGTTTTTCTCTGTCAAAAAAAGCTAAAAGAGTCGCATCTGACCACGGAGTTCTAGCTCTGGCTCATCTGCGCGAACGGCGTGAAGAAGCTCTTCAAAACTCAATTCATTAAACAGATAGGGTCTTACTTCGCTTTTCTTGAGAAGATAGGGGAGACGAGGATGGATGTCTTTTGTCTGCTCCGTCGCCTCTCTTGTAATGATAAGAAATCGATCCTCTCTGTGAAGGGTCGCAAGAAAGGTGGGCGTCCCTGTCATGTTCATCTCAATGGGATGTTTGGCACTGTCGTACTCAAAGAATGAACTGACCGGAAGCATGCCTCGCTTCCACTCACCTCTTCTATAGTAAGGTCGATCGACAATGGATTCGATTCTCCCGTTAATTTGAAGGCTCTTATCTAGAGGAATCCCAAAATTTGCCGTAACAAACCCCTCTTGCATTAACACAAGCGAGGGAAGACTGGGCTTTCGGATCCCTTTTGGAGGGATGTCGACCGGTTCTTTTTTTTCTGTAAAAGCTTCTTGCAGAGCCTGCAGTTCAGCTCCGGAGAGATGCTGGAGATAGGATGCACACATTTGTTCTCTTTTTGTTCCCCTTTTCTATTGTATTATGATAAAATGTACCCTGAAGGAGTGACAATGAACCTATTCGATATGGTACGTGAAGAGAGCTTAAAGCATAGAAGACCCCTTGCCGAGCGAAGAAAACCCCGCACATTAGAGGATTTCAAGGGACAAGAAGAGATTTTGGGCGAGGGAAAACTTCTGCGACGCCTGATCGAGGCAGATCGGCTGACCAGTATTATTTTGGTGGGCCCTTCTGGCGTGGGGAAGACGTCACTGGCGAGAATCATCTCCAGTATGACAAGCTCTTCGTTTATCACACTGAACGCCGTCACAAGCGGCGTACGAGATATAAAAGAGGTGGTGGAGAAGGCTCGCAGAGAGCTTGAGACGAGCGGGCATGGAACGATTCTCTTTGTTGACGAGATCCATCGATTCAATAAGGCGCAGCAAGACGCACTTCTTCCACACGTAGAAGCCGGCACCGTGGTACTCATAGGAGCTACGACAGAGAATCCGTACTTTGAAGTCATTCAGGCGCTGCTCTCACGCTCCATGGTCTTTGAGATGTTTCCTCTATCTGAAGAAGACATCAAGAGTATCCTGGAGCAGGCGATTGAAGAAGACGAACAGCTCAGCCTACAAAATATTATTTTAGGTGAGGAAGAAAAAGCATTCATCGCTCAAAAATCTATGGGTGATGCCAGGCGAGCGTTGAATATATTAGAATTAGCCGTCTTGACGACACCGGAAGTAGATGGCGCCATCGTGTTGACGAAAGAGACGCTCTCAGAGTGCACTCAAAAACCATTTCTTCGCTATGATCGAGACGGAGATTATCACTACGACGTGATCAGCGCCTTTATTAAAAGCGTACGAGGAAGTGACCCCCAGGCTGCCATCTATTATCTAGCGCAGATGCTTGTCTCGGGAGAAGACCCGAAGTTCATCGCCAGGCGTCTGGTTATTCTCGCCAGTGAAGACATAGGATTGGCGCATCCGGAGGCGCTGAGTATCTCAAATGCCGCTTTTGAGATTGTCAACAAAATCGGCATGCCTGAAGCGCAGATTGTCCTTTCGGAATTGACGATCTATTTAGCACTCTGTGAAAAAAGCAATAGTGCCTACCTTGCTATCAAAGAAGCGATGGCGTCAGTAAGAAAAAAAGGGGTCGGCTTTGTCCCAGAGCATCTGATGGACTCGACGAAGAAACGTCTCGCGGAGATAAAATCTTCATACAAATATCCACATGATGACCCAAGAGGGTACGCTGAGCAACAATATTTACCTGAAGAATATGCTGAGACAGTTTTTTACAGACCCAAAGATCATGGCGCGGAAAAAGAACTGACGAAGAAGTGGAGAGCGAGAAAAGAAAAGAAAGAATAGCTATATTATCTATTTACCAATCATTATGATGATTTTGGTTGGAGTAGAGAGGTAATATTTTTATCGTATACGTATCAACTATCAAAGCACAGAGATGTGCTTGTTTTTTTCTAAAAAAATCATTGAATCATCCTCATTTAGTTTTCTTGCTATTATTGACACACAAATGGTATAGTTCTCGTTGAAAACATACTATAGCGTGTAGTTGAATATGATTTTATCTTATAATATGGGTTCCTATTCAACTAAAAAAACAGGATAATTATAAATATATCAATCTCTGTATTTGCTATAAGCTTGAAATTCCAAAGTGTCACACTGATTATGATAGTTTACAAAACACAAGAAGTATGATAGGATTTGCTTAACAAGGAGAACAAAGATGATAAGAAATAGAAAATCTTCATTGCTCTTGCTACTAATCCTAATGATTCTGGTTTTAACAGCCTGCAAATCTCCAGATCCTTACCAGGAGCTTAATGAGCTGTGGAACTTGGCTTTACCTGAGCCAACGGCTGTTGTCATTAATGGGGGAGAAGACACGATTTCGACAATCTCCCTTAGTAATAGCTTCGAAGTGCAGCTGATGTATCGTAGCACAGATTTTGACGCCATATCCTCCTTGGACAAATGGACCCCATTAAGTGAACAGCAGCTGAACGAACTGAGCACACTCTTAACTGGGTTTTACGGAGTCAATACATTAAATGCTTCGCCCAATAAACGATTGACGATTCTCAACGATTACATGCAGACAGACATCAAAAAGATAGATAGCTGGTTCTATAAAAAAGATGTCGTCGTCAAGGGAGACCAGTTGATCATTCTTTTAGAAGAAGACAATCACGAAATTCACGCGTACTATCTGATTCCATAAGGAACATTCTTGGACCCCTTGATTGGGGTTCTTTTTATTCTAGCCCTTGCCTAGATGGGGAAGGTCATGGTAAAATACATTATACTATTCCTTAAATGTATATTTTGGGAATAGATGGAGGGGTTATGATCCAGATGAGGTATATCGGCACGCAATCGCTGTTAGAAGCCGCTTATAAGCCGGATGTTGTCGAACAGTACTGCCTGCAATGTCCTAACTACGAATCGAACTTCAGCTGCCCGAGTCATGATTTTTCTACCGGGCTGTACTTACAGCGTTATCCTTCAGCTCTTCTTGTCATGCATACACTGCCGGCAACCCCCGGTGTGGATCCATTAGAAGATTTCTTTTCTTATCGCGAACAGATCGATCCTGTGCTGATGACGTTTGAGAGACTTTTTTTCGGTGAGGCTCTTTTGCCGGGATGTTGTCATAACTGCAGCGACGACTGTTCGGCTCTGGATGCGCAGGCTTGTTTAAACCCTACGGTAAGAAGATATTCTCTTGAGAGCCTCGGTGTGGACATCAATAGCATGCTCGAATACTATTTTGATACAACCCTGACCTTTCAGGACGAACGTCTCGTCTTCGTCTATGGTTTCTTTTTGAAAGATTCTCCGGACCCGATCCTCTTGACGGAATTAGAAAGTGAGTTGCAATCCATTGAATGTTAATAATAAGACAAATAAAACCGATCATATTGTGAAATCACAAGCAATCATTGACCGTGAGATACGAGCCATGGAGAGAGAATTTCCTTCATTTTTGAAGGATTACAGCATCTTCTTGCGAGGCTCTGTGGCTCTTACGACACATGAAGCCTATTTTATCGACATCAAATTTTTTCTACAATACTTGATCGATGAAACGGATCTGACAGAGGCTAAGGATCTAAAGGATATCTCGCTAAAGGATCTTGAGAAGCTCCGAGCGCGTGAAATCAACTATTTCCTCGGTGACTATTGTCGAAGATATTACAAGGAAGACGACGAGGGAAAGATTCAAGTCTTTGAAAACTCCAACCGCTCTCTATCTCGAAAAAAATCCTCCCTCACTTCCCTATTTCAATTTCTGTTTCGAAATGAACAGCTTCCTGTCGATATCACCACCGGGTTCAATCCGATCAAACTCCCGAGAAAAGATCCGGATGCGATCAAGAGGCTCTATGAGGAGGAAGTGCGCGCGCTCATTCATGTGGTTACTACCGGAGAAGGCCTAACAGAGCGCGAGAGGATCTACTGGGAAAAGACAAAGCTTCGGGATCGAGCAATCATCCTGCTCTTTTTAACGTATGGGCTTCGTTTAAAGGAGTTGGCGACCCTCGACATCGACAGCTTCAACTTCAAGAGGATGGAGTTTACTATCTTTAGGAAACGTGACAAAGAAAGCGTCATGCCCATCAATCAGACGATCTTTCAAGCGTTAACGCAGTATATGGATCTTGAACGCTCTGCGTTCTCTACAGAAGACGCTCTGTTTCTCTCCCTTCAGGGCAGACGAATCACAGAGCGCGCCATTCGCGAGTTAGTAAAGAAATACACGTCCATTGTTATGCAGACGTCTCGCCGAGACGGATATAGCCCCCATAAACTTCGGGCGACGACCGCCAGCACGCTAATTGAGCGTGGATACAGCATTTTTGATGTACAGGAGCTTCTTGATCACGACAATGTCACCACCACGCAACTCTATGCTGCGCATCGAAAAGATGCAAAGGAACAGATTATACAGGAATTCGATTCAGAGTAGAACGTTTGGTCGATTCTGTGTATAATAGTGACATGGAGGCTGGGATGAAAAAACTGACAACGAGGCAACAGGCGGTGTATGGTTTCATTGAGGACTTTATTCGTGAACACGGGTATTCCCCTTCTATTCGCGATATCTGCGCGGGACTTAATATCCGTTCGACATCGACCATTCACACGCATATTGCCAATTTAGAAGATAAAGGGTACCTTCGTAAAAAAGACAATACAAATCGCTCCCTGGTGTTAACGAGGAGCTTTGAGAGTGCTGTCGTTGACGTGCCGATTATTGGAAGAATACAGGCAGGTGAGCCGATTTTCGCCTCAGAAAACGTCGAGGGGAGCTTCCCGGTACCACAAGACCGCATCGGTCGAGGGGAACATTTTATGCTGCGTGTTCAAGGCGACAGTATGATCGATGCCGGCATCTGCAACCACGACTTCGTCTTGGTCGAGCAAAAAGAAGTGGCCGAAGATGGAGAGATTGTCGTTGCACTGATTGAAAATGAAGCGACGGTGAAGACATTCTTTCGAGAGAGCAAGGGGATCCGTTTACAACCTGCCAATGACGCCTTCTCCCCCATCATCTCAAGAGATGTGCAGATTCTTGGCACGGTTCGCGGCGTGTTTCGTTTCATCTGATCTTCCATTTTACTATGTAAAAAATCCCGCTTATTCGAAACTTAGCGGGATTTCTTCTTTCTTAGAGAAGTGATCACTTCTTATCTATTCGTCCTTTAAGACGATCTCATATACTGCATTGTCTACCCAGGTGCCTCCGACACGAATATACTGCTCATATGTGCCGACGTATCGAAAGCGATTTCTCTGCAGCACTTTTTGTGCAGCGACATTGTCCGGTGCGATGCCTGCTTCAATTCTGTGAAGACCGTAGACATTTTTAGCCTTCTCCAAGAGCAAGCCCACCGCCTCGGTGCCATACCCTTTGCACTGATGCTGCGGATCTATGCGGTAACCGATTTCCGCCTTGTGAAACGGCTCCTGCATCAGTTTCATGAGATTGACACGACCGACGAGTGTGCCATCGCTGTCGAACACGAGGTACATCGCGTGAAGTTGTTGACCTTGTTCTTCGACTAACTCTTCTAGAATCTTCTGGAAGGTGTTCCTCTCATAATACGAAGTGTGCCTGGAAAAACTCTCATCTTCAAAAGTGTCCCGATTGTCTGTCTCAAAACGAAACAGCGCATCGGCATGTTCTTCACTTAGCAGTTCAAGATGAACCTGGCTCACGACTCCCCCTCTCTTCGTTCTTCAAACAAAAGATCGATCAAGTCTTCCGGATCAATATTTCCGATAAATCGACGGATGTCTATTTCTTTTAACGACGCACGTACAGCGCTAGGTTGAAACTCTGTCCCCGCCAGATGCTCCTCCAAAATTTCCTTTCGGTCCTTTGAGAAAAAGTCGCCGAAGAAGAATATTTCTTTCAAGCGGTTGTTCTCGACCTGAGCACGGATTTCAATCCCTCCTGTGCCGGGGAAGTACCGGTAGTTTTGTATCTGTGCTTTAGGTGAGCGACCGTAGTTCCATTCCTTGGTGCCGTATTTGTTGTCACGAAGGGCCTGAATCTGTTCGAGTTCTTCTTCCGTAAGGATTCGCTCGTTCACCCCTCCTTCCTTTTGAAACATCGCTTGCAGAAGGAGGTCTCGAAACGTGAGTATATCTGCCTCTTCTTTCATGTAGGGGCGAATATTTGTCACTCGGGAAGCGACAGATTTGACGCCTTTTGACTGAAACTTCTCTTTTTTAGGGTTCAGTGAAGCGCTCAGCACGCTGAGGTCAGTATCAAACAGGATGGTCCCGTGATTGAGGACACGCCCTTTGTTTTGTCTCTGCGCAATGCCGGAAAATTTCTTGCCGTCGATCGTCATGTCGTTGCGGCCGGACAATTCAGCTTGAATTCCCAGCTCTTTTAGTGCTTCCATGACAGGAAGGGTAAAAAGTGCGAAGTCCAATTCCTTCAGATCCTGCGCATCGGAGACGATGGAGAAGTTCAGGTTTCCGAGGTCATGATAAACTGCCCCTCCCCCTGTCTCTCTACGAATAACAGTGATGCCGTGATCCTCTACATATCGCGCGTTGATTTCGGCGGAGGTGTTCTGATTTCTTCCTACGATGATGGCGTTGTCGTTTCTCCACAGGAGCACGTAATCATCGTCACGCAGATTCTCAAACACCCATTCCTCAAAGGCTAAGTTATATGCCGGATCAGTCGATTCATTTCGAATATACTTCATCAGTTACCTCTTTGTGTCTGTTTTCTAAGGTTTCTCTGGGCGACCGAGAGCATCAGCTTGATACGGTTGAGCTGATTGACTTCGCTGGCGCCCGGGTCGTAGTCGATCGGGAAAATATTGCTCGAAGGATAGAGTTTGTTCAGTCCTTTGATCATCCCTTTCCCCGTTATATGGTTGGGCAAACAGGCAAACGGCTGTAGGCAGAGAATGTTGGGAACACCCTCTTCAAGCAGGTCTATCATCTCCGCTGTCAGGAACCACCCTTCTCCGGTCTGATGACCAAGCGAGAGAAGTTTCTTTGCGCCTTTTGCCAGTTGATCGATGGGTTTTGGCGGATGGAATCGCTTGCTGTTTTTGAGCGCATTCTTCATGTCTTTTCTGATGTATTCGATAGCGGCAATGCTGAGATTGCCCATCACTTTTGCCTTAAAGCTGCCAGAAAGCTTCTCGTAACGGAAGTTCCCGTTATATGCAGAGTACAATAAGAAATCTGTCAGGTCGGGTACGACAGCTTCTGCTCCTTCGCTCTCCAGAAGATCCACGACGTTATTGTTTGCCGTGGGATGATATTTGACGAGGATTTCTCCGACGACACCTACGCGGGGTTTTTGAATGTCTTCATAGATCGGAAGCTCGTCAAAATCTCTGACAATCGCCTCCACATTTTTCTTGAAGTTATATCCTCCGACGCGGAGCTCTTCCATCAGTCGTCTCTCCCAGTACTGGTGGAGCGCATTGGCACTTCCAGCTTCCAGTTCATAGGGTCTGACGCGATAGAGCAGTCTCATCATCAGGTCTCCATAAAGGGTCGCATGCAACATGCGCACGAGCGTCTTTATGTCTATGCTAAAACCTGGCTGTTTCTCCATCCCAAGGACATTGGCGGAGAGAATGGGAATATGCTCCATCCCGGCGTCAATGAGCGCCTTCTTAATAAAGGCGATGTAGTTGGTCGCGCGACATCCTCCACCTGTCTGAGAGATCATGACAGCTGTCGTGTCAAGGTCGTATTCACCGCTTTTTAGTGCCTTCATAATCTGGCCGATCGTAATAATGGATGGATAACAGGCATCATTGTGAACGTAGCGCAATCCCACATCAATCGCTTTTTTGTCCGTTTCCGGAAGCACTACGACACGGTATCCCCCACTCTCTATGGCGGCTTCGAGCATCGTAAAATGAATCGGTGACATCTGTGGACACAAAATGGTATGCGTCTTTTTCATCTCTTTTGTAAAGATGGCTCGCTGCGGAAGTGGATGCGGTGCATGTACCTTAAAGCCTTTTTCTTCCCGCGCCTCCATGGCAGCAAGAAGAGAGCGGATGCGAATGCGAAGCGCCCCGAGATTGCTGATCTCATCGATTTTTAGCTGCGTATAGATTTTCCCCGTTCGCGCCAGAATCTCCTGCACCTGATCGGCCGTCACGGCGTCAAGTCCGCAGCCAAAGGATACGAGCTGTACGAGCTCCAGGTCATCTTGTCCTGAGACAAAGCTTGCGGCGCGATACAGGCGGGAGTGATACACCCACTGATCTACGACACGCAAAGGTCTTTCAATCGGTGTCAGATGGTCAAGGCTATCTTCTGTAAAGACTGCCAGTCCCAATGCGTGAATCATCTCCGGCACACCGTGGTGTACTTCCGGATCGAGGTGATAAGGTCGCCCGCTTAAAACGATTCCTTTTTTGCCCATTCGGCGCATGGTCTCCAAGGCTTCTTCGCCTTTTTGATGGATATCATCTTTGAATCGGCGCGCTTCTTTATATGCTTCACGTAGAGCGGCGGCAATTTCAAAGCGGGGAATCTGTTCTTTTTTCAGTTCCACCAACAGACGATCTTCCAGTCGCTTCGCGTCATCAAGCGGAAGGAAAGGACTGAAAAACGTGATCTGTGGATCCTGTAATTCTTCGACATTGACACGCAGCGTATCTGGGTACGACGTGACAATGGGGCATGAGTAGTGATTGTTCGATCCCTGATCCTCTTTTGGCACAAAGGGGATACAAGGATAAAAGATTTTTTTCACGCCGCGCTTCAACAGATCCATAATGTGTCCGTGAGCCAACTTGGCCGGATAGCAGACAGACTCTGAAGGAATGCTCTCCATCCCATCCAGATATAGCGCGTGGTTAGAAGGCCTTGAGAGCACGACACGGTATCCCAACTGGGTCAAGAAGGTGTGCCAGAAGGGATAGTCCTCATAGAGATTGAGTACGCGTGGGATACCGATAACACCTCGCTTGGCCTCTTTTTCAGAGAGCGAGCGGTAAGCAAAGGTTCGTTTGTATTTGTAGTCAAACAGATTGGGAAGTTCCGACTTCTTTTTCTCCAGTCCCAGCGCTCTTTCGCAGCGATTGCCGGAGATAAAGGTTCTCCCATCGCCAAAGTCGCTAAGGCTTAAGAGACACTGATTGGTGCAGTATTTGCAGTGTTCTGTCCGCACTTCTACCTTTAGCTGGTCAAGTTTTTCTGCATTGAGAAGCGTCGTCCGTTTATCACTTGGATGATCCAGCGCAATCAAGGCTGCTCCAAAAGCACCCATCAGTCCGGCAATATCAGGTCGAATGACCTCACGCTCACTGACAATCTCCATGGCGCGAAGGACGGAGTCGTTATAAAAGGTGCCACCCTGAACGACGATGTTCTTGCCTAGGCTCTCACTGGAGCGAAGGCGAATGACTTTAAAGAGCGCGTTTTTTATGACAGAAAGAGAAATGCCTGCCGAGATGTCTCCCTGGCTACTCCCCTCTTTTTGCGCCTGTTTGACGCGCGAATTCATAAAGACAGTGCATCGCGTCCCCAGATCGACCGGTTTTTTCGCTTCAATGCCCAACATCGCAAAATCACTGACGCTGAGATTGACACTTTTTGCAAAGGTCTCAATAAAGCTGCCGCAACCGGAGGAGCAGGCTTCATTCAGTGTGATGGAATTGATGACACCATCTTGAATCTGCATGCTTTTCATATCCTGTCCACCGATATCAAGGACAAAATCCACCTCGGGCAGGAAGTGCTGGGCGCCGCGTACATGCGCAACGGTCTCAATTTCCCCGCGGTCTACCATCAGCGCTTCTTTGATCAGTGCTTCACCATAGCCGGTCACACAGGAGCCGGCAATACGCACGTCAGCAGGCAGAGCTTGATAGAGATCCTTTAGGAAATCCACGACGGACTGCAGGGGCGCTCCCTGATTGGAGCCGTAACTCGAATACAACAGTTCTCCCTCGGTAGACACAAGCGCGAGTTTGGTCGTCGTACTTCCTGCATCGATGCCAAGATAGGCATCTCCCTGGTACGAGGCCAACTCTCTTCTCTTGACCTTCGCTTTATCATGACGCGCCTTAAACAGCGCATAATCTTCTTCGTCTTCGAACAGGGCATCAAGGGTCAGCTCTTCATCTCCGTGTAGGCCATCGAGTGCACAGAGACGATCGTAGATGCACTCGTAATGCTCTCCTTCGTCATCTTCTGTGCTAAGAGCGGCTCCCATTGCCACATAATATTGTGCGTCCTCAGGGAAAATCACCTGCTCCTCTGTCAGCCCCAATGTATCGCTAAAGGCCTCGCGAAGCTCCGACATGTAATGAAGTGGTCCCCCAAGAAGCGCAATGTTGCCGCGGATCGGTTTTCCCTGGGCAAGTCCGCTGATGGTCTGATGGACAACGGCATAGAGAATGCTCGCTGCAATGTCAGACGGAGCAGCCCCTTCGTTCAACAAAGGTTGCACGTCTGTCTTTGCAAACACACCGCAGCGTGAAGCGATCGGGTATATCTGCTGATGGTCTTTGGCTAATTCATTGAGCCCTGCCGGGTCTGTCTTCATCAAAGAAGCCATCTGATCGATAAAGGCACCGGTACCGCCTGCGCAGGTGCCGTTCATCCTCTGTTCAAGCGTATCCGAAATATACGTGATCTTCGCGTCTTCTCCACCGAGCTCAATCGCCACATCTGTTGTGGGAATGAATGTCTCAATGGCTCGAGTACACGCTACCACTTCCTGGACAAAAGGAATCGCCAGAAGCTTTGAAATTGCATAGCCTCCGGAACCGGTGATCATAAGTGAGACGCGCACGCCTTTTAGTTCGTCCATCGCAGACGTAAAAATCCGAGTAATCGTCTCACGGATACTGGAATAGTGACGCATATATTTTTTGAATACTAAGTTAAATTCTTCATCGAGTGCCACTAATTTCACAGTGGTTGAGCCGATATCTAAACCTAATCGAAGCATGGATCGATCTCCTTCAATGACGCCTACAACTCAGGATGAAGGCGTTGAATCGTTCGCATCAGCGCAAGCTTTCCCTGTTCATATAATAGTGCGCCTTGCAGATAGACAGTAAATGGTTCGCGCAGAGGTCCGTCGGCGCTAAGTTCAATGCTCGACCCCTGCACAAATGTCCCTGCGGCCATAATGACCGGGTCTGTGTATCCCGGCATGTCACCGGGAATAGGAAGGACATGGGCATCCACGGGAGAGGCCTTTTGAATCTCCTCACAAAAGGCAAGAAGTTTTTCTTCCTTCTCAAGTTTGATAGCCTCAATAATGTCCTGACGTTCTGCATCAAAGGGAGGGTTGACTTCGTACCCGAGATCTTCGTAACACTTGGCAAATAAAACAGCACTCTTTAGCGCGTGATAGGTGACCGTCGGCGCAAAGAGAAGTCCTTGTAAAACGCTGCGTGTGGTGCCAAACGTGCCCCCGATCTCTTTGCCAAGACCCGGAGCCGTCAAAGCATAGGCGCACTGCTCAATGAGATCAGCGCGACCTGCAATATATCCCCCACTTGCCACGAGTCCCCCTCCGGGGTTCTTAATCAAGCTGCCGGCAAAGATATCGGCGCCCCAGTGACCGGGTTCTGTACAAGCCGTAAATTCCCCATAGCAGTTATCTAAGGCAACTATGGAACGAGGTGAAATTTCTCGAACCAGAGATATCATCTCACCAATCTCTGATTCTGTAAAGCTTCTTCGAAAACTGTATCCCTGAGAACGCTGAATATACACCATCTTCGGCAAAGAGCGTAGAGCCTCTTTTACTTTCGGGGCGTCAAATGTCCCCTCTTCTGTCAGCGCTACTTCCGAATAGATCACCCCTTTTTCTGTCAACGTGGCACCGTTTTGACAGTTGATGCCGATGACACCATGGAGAGTATCATAGGGAGCGCCGGAGATGATCAGCAGTTCATCACCACTTCGCAGACATCCCGACAAAAGCAGACTCAGCGCGTGGGTCCCTGAGGCAATCGCCGGACGAACCAGCGCATCTTCTGTTCCAAACACACGAGCATAGACTTCTTCTGTCACATCTCGTCCGGGATCTCCGTAGGCGTAACCGGTATAGGAGTGAAAGTGCATATCTCGAAGGCCACAGTGCGAGAGCGCTTCCATCACACGAAGTGTATTGTTCTCTTTGATCCGTTTCATGCGCGAAAAGAGAGGCCGCAAGGCCTCTTCTCTCGATTCTACCCACTGCCGCAGCTCTTCGCGGATGCCGAAGAGCTTATAGCTCATCCTCTTCCTCCTGAAGCGGAAGAGCACGGGAGGGAATCAGCGTGCTGATGGCATGTTTATATATCAACTGCTGAGTTCCGTCAGAATCGATCAGAATGGTGAAATTGTCAAACCCCTTCACCTGGCCTCGAATTTGATAACCGCTGATAAGAAAGATCGTAACCGTCAATTTTTCCTTGCGGGCATTGTTGAGGAATGTATCCTGATAGCTGATGGGATTTTTCATGATGACTCCTTTATGAAACGTTGAATTATCCCGACAAGAATCTCTGTCGGACATGTGGCATCGAGATCTTGAACATCGGGATACTGATTGCGTATCCAAGTCAACTGGCGCTTTGCGTATTGGCGCGTGCTGACGATGATTTTTTCTTCCAGTTCATCTCGCGTGATCTGACCCCTGATAAACTGGCATGTTTCTCTGTAACCTATACCCTTCATCGCCGGGTGACTATCATGTAGCCCGGCGTCCAGAAGTTGTTGTACCTCCTGAATCAAGCCTTCTTCCAGCATTTTTTGTGTCCTCTGAGCGATCCGTTGATGAAGGACTTCTCTAGGCTGGCGCAGGTGAAAAATGACAAGAGGAAGCGAAGAGCGCGTGCGCTCTCCTGAAGGATGCACTTCTCGACTCTGCCATACTCGAAAGAGTCGATGAGGGTTTCTCGTATCGACCTTGTCAAGCCCTTCTACCCCATACTCTTTGAGTTTTGCGACAATCCCCTCTTCTCCAAGCTCATCAAGGAGTTTTTGGAATTCTTCTTCTCTCTCTCTTTTTTCTCTAAAAGTAAAATCATAGTAGAGACTGCTGAGATAGAGACCCGTCCCTCCCACAAAAATCGGCGTGGCGCCTTTTGAAAGGATCTCATCTATTTTTGTCAGTGCCGCCTCTTGGTATTGCGCGACGCTAAACTCTTCTGTCGGATCGAGAAAATCAAACAGATGGTGCGGAACAAGACTGCGCTCTTTTGCCGTTGGCTTGGCCGTTCCTATCGAGAGGTCTTTATATATCTGGAGCGAGTCCATATTTATAATATGCCCATCGATGGCTTTGGCAAGTGCAAGAGAAAGTTCTGTTTTTCCACTCGCCGTCGCACCGAACAGGACAGGGATTTTACGTTCTGGCAAATCGCTTCTCCAATTCATCACGCGTCAGTCGAACAAATATAGGCCGTCCGTGCGGACACGTCATCGGATCTTCCGTCTGTTTTAAGCTGTTGATCAACTCCGTGACTTCCAGTGTCGTCATGAAATCTCCGGCTTTGATGGCCGCCTTGCACGCTCGTAAGACGAGTTCTTCAATCGGAAGACGCTCTCGGGAGGTCGTTCCGGCAAGAAAGTCCACAAGATACTGCTTCGCCTGAGACTGAGTGAAAAGATGTGGGACGGCGCGGACAATCAGCTGGTTTTCACCAAAAAGATCTGCTTCAAAGCCCAAATCCGTCAGCTTCTCTTCGATCACATTCCAGGCGGCTCGCTCTTCTATCCCCAGAGGAATCGTCAGCGGCATCAAAAGACCCTGTGAATACAGCTCACTGTTCTCGTAGGCTCTGGTAAAGGTCTGCAGTAATATTTTCTCATGCGCAGCGTGCTGATCCATGATGTAGACAGAATGTCGCGCCTCAAAGAGCAGGTATGTGCTCATGAAGGGACCGATGTAACGCAGTTCATCTAGTAATGTGCCATAAGGAACGATCGGCTCACTCACCTGCTCGACCTTTTCTTCCTCCCTCTGCCGCAGTCCAGAGACGGTAAAAGAAGAGAAATCCGGTTTGCTCTCTTGTTGGATTTCTTCCTTTTCAACCATTGGTTCGTGGGATACCTCTTGCTCTTTTGGGTGCAGCTTTGTAATCGCACGTTCTTGATAGAGGTTTTTTCTAAGGGCTTCTCTTAAAGGAGTTAGGATGTCCTTTTCCTGATACAGTCTGACATGTTCTTTTCGCGGGTGGAGATTGACGTCGACTCCTTTTGCCTGCGTCTCAATCCATAAAATGGCCATCGGATAGCGTCGGGCAGGAAGCAGTCCTTCGTACGCTTTCGTGAGTGTCTCTTTTAACTCCGGATTTTCCACCAGTCGCCCATTGACAAGAAAGATCATGCGCCTTCTATGTGAAAGGGAGTATCCTAGTGCACTTTGCAGTCCTTTTACGCGCACATGCTCCGTTTCCATCGAAAACTCCAGAAGATGAGACAGAACGTCTTCTCCAAAAACAGCAAGGATGGCGCGCAAGATGTCGCCTTCTCCTTTGGTCGAAAACACCCGTTTGTGATCCACTGTGTAAGAGATCGCAACCTGTGGATTCCCAACGGCAAAAGCACCGACAAATTGCGTAATGTTCGCCTCAAGAGTAGCTTGACGCTTCTGAAAATTGGCGAGTACAGGCGTATTGTAAAAAAGATCTTCTACGTCAATGCGGGTTCCTTGGTCTCTGGCGATTCGCTGAAGACTCAGTGCATTTCCTCCGTAGTTGAGCATTTCAAAGCCCTGCTGCTCCTGTTGTGAGCGACTCTGCAAGGTGACTTTGCTGACAGCTGCCACGGAAGCCAGAGCTTCTCCGCGAAATCCCATCGATGCCACTTCATATAGATCCTTCACATCTCTAAGCTTGCTGGTGGCATGACGCTCAAAGACAAGGGGAGCATCCTCAAAATAGATCCCCTCGCCGTCATCTCGAATACTGATCTTCCCTAACCCCCCGGCGTGGACGTCAATGTCTATTCGTCTGGCACCAGCGTCCAGCGAGTTTTCAAGAAGCTCCTTGATGACACTGAGCGGTTCTGTGATGACTTCTCCTGCGGCTATTCGATTGGCGACTCGCTCTGAGAGACGCTCAATTCTCATGATCCCTCCTCTTTAAAATAGCGTCGAGCAGATTGAGCGCTTCAAGAGGGGTTACCTCTTCAAGACGTACTCCGCTCAACAGATCTTCATAAGGGTCTTTCATGGAAAGGTCTGATTCTTCCGGTTCCATCCTTCGAAGTTCGTTCTTTTCTAACTCTGCTAGCACAATCTGCGCCCGCCTGATCAGCTCTTCTGGTAGTCCTGCCATGCGAGCTGCTTCGATCCCATAGCTGCGGATGCTTTTGCCCGGCAAAATCTTACGAAGAAACACGAGTTCTTTGCCAAGTTTTCT
>LSQX01210818.1_pt1 | contig 51192 bp, 45 predicted proteins | sample 654561 | NCBI WGS metagenome assembly LSQX01 (sample SAMN04489861, study PRJNA283612) | anaerobic digester metagenome | isolation source: 4 biogas reactors fed with cattle manure at either 37C or 55C with and... | place: Denmark: Kongens Lyngby | collected 2014
GGGTTAGAAATATCTGCGATTGCTGATATTGCAACTGACAAAGCTGTTTCAGCATTTCTAAATGCCGGCGTAGATGAAAAAACAATAATTACTAATGAAAAAAAGATAAATCTCATTCAAGAACAAATTGAATCCAAAAATGTAGGCATCTTTTGTTGACGGTACAAAAACGATGGCTGAATTAACGTCAATTGCCAATGGCATCGGTTACCCGCCCGACAAAAGGGGCGCACATGGTCCTGAAGTGCTCGTTAAAGACCTTTCTAAAACATTTATTCCTAAAGAATTTGGTGGAATTCTAAACAATAAATATGTTGTTGACTTTGCTGTTGGCAACGATGTCGCCCCAGGAGTCTTCATAATTGTTACATCAGATCATCCTGTAATTTTGGACGATATGAGATATTTAAATAATAAACATGGGTTTGGTAACTTTTGGAGTATTTATCGCCCATATCATTTATGCAATCTAGAGGCACCAATATCGATCCTTCGAGCAGTTTTCAATCATGAAGCAACATTGGCAACCTATAAGAAGCCTGTCGCAGAATTAATTTCGATTGCTAAACGTGATCTAAATGAAGGTGAATTAATTGATCAAATTGGTGGCTACACCGTTTACGGAACCATCGAGAATGCTGAAACCGCCCATGAAGAAGGATTTGTTCCATTGGGCTTAATTGAAGGTGCAAGAGTAAAAAAGAAGATCATTAAGGGTAATCCTATTCATTTTTCTGATATTAGCATAAATACTCAACAATCCATCTTTCACTTACGAATGCTGCAAGACAAAATGTTAGGATTAAAATGCCCTGTGCAATGACAGTGGCACGAATACACGCTTTCAGTTCAATTAGAACCATCGATTTTCAGAATTGATGCTTACTGAAACAGCGACCGGCTGAATTGCAGTATTAGCAATCTAAAAAAGACAAAATCAAAAACAATCTCGCCTCAGTATCTAGCGATATTTCAATTGATTATTGTCTTTTTTGGTTAATAAATTTTGAAATGACTGCATCGATGACAAAATAGTTAATAAATTTGCCAATTGTCAGCAGCGTGAATTTTCCATACATTAGTAAAAGAATGACTCGCAGCATCATGCCAACAGTCAGCAGGCCAATAAAAGGACATGACCATGCTCTATGCGAGGTGAGATGATATTTAATCCAAGCATCTTCCCATAACGCCAGACGGATTGTCTCATTTGTGGTTTCATTCAACGTCGATAGGCGATCGTGCTGCATGCTCGCATGTGGCTCTCATAGGAATATTGTCATTCACACATTGCTTATTGGGAAGTTTTCTACAAGTCGTTTATAATTCAAATATCCTTTTTGATTTATGTGTCAAGAATGGCGAAAGTTGGGTGACCCTATGTTAAAAGTTGCTGTAATGGGTGGGGGATCAACCTACACCCCAGAGTTAATCCAGGGTTTTTTTCAGCACCAGGGTGACTTCCCCCTGGATGAGCTATGGCTGATGGATGTTGATCAGGAGCGTTTAACCATTGTTGGCAATTTTATTAAGAAAATTGCTTCTGCGCATGGAGCTCATTTTGATATCATACTCAGTAATGAACAGAAGCCAACCATCGAAAATGCGAATTATGTCATCACTCAGCTCCGTGTTGGGCAGATGGAAACCCGTCAGGCGGATGAATACCTGGGGAAGCGGCATGGATTAATTGGGCAGGAGACCACTGGTGTTGGTGGTATGGCAAATGCACTCCGAGCAATTCCCGTTGTCCTGGATATTGCACGCGATATTCAGGACTATGCACCTGAAGCCCTTTTGGTGAATTTCACGAACCCGGCAGGTTTGGTCACGGAAGCAGTTACACGTTATGCTCCGGAAATTCAAACCGTGGGTGTTTGTAATGTCGCTGTCACAATTAAAATGGAAATCATTGATTACCTTAAGAAACACTTGAATTGCTCAATTGATCCTGAGCATGTGCAAATTGATTGTTTAGGGTTGAATCATTTAACCTGGTTTTATGGATTAAAAATCGATGGCAAAGATTATTGGCCAGAAGTAATGCGCGCGATTATTCATAAATTCTCTGCCGAGGAAGACCCCTTATTCGACATTCAGACATTGAATAACCTGAAAATGTTTCCTAACTATTATTTACAATACTACTACTACACTGATAAGATGCTAGCGCTGCAGGAACAATGGCCGCCCTCAAGAGCTGAAGAAGTAACGAAAATTGAGACTGACCTCCTCAGGCAATTCCAGGAAAAGAGCCGCACTGAACTCCCCAAGGATATGACTAAACGCGGTGGTTCTTATTACTCAACTGTTGCAACAAAGCTGCTTAACGCACATTTTAATGATCTTCACCAAATTCAGGTGTTGAATGTGCCTCATAACGGTGCAGTGCCCGGTTGGAATAAAGATTGGGTACTTGAAATGCCCTGTGAAGTCTCAGCTTTGGGCGTGCAACCCTTACCAACCAGCCCTCTTCCGCCAGTGTGTGAAGGCTTACTCGCGCAGGTAAAAGCTTATGAAATTTTAACAGTTGAAGCTGCGGTAAAGGGGGATTATCAAGCAGCTTACCAGGCGCTCCTTGCCCACCCTTTGGGGCCGCCCGCTGACCGGATTCAAACCGTCCTTGATGATATGCTGAAAACAAATCGTAACTACCTGCCCAAATTCTTTGATTGAAAATCGCTCGCACGGAGGTGAATAATGAAAAAACATCAAAATCCTCACGGCTTTCTTTTAGGCGTGGACGTGGGTTCCAGTAAAACCCATGCGTTGATCACAGATACTTCAGGCAAGGCTCTCGGGCTTGGTATTGCAGGTTGCGGAAATTACGAGGTAGTCGGTTTGGAGGGGTTCAAATATGCCATACAAACCGCTGCCCAAAATGCCTGCAAGCAGGCAAGCGTTCACTATCAAGATGTTTTGGGGATGGGGTTAGGTATCGCAGGTTATGACTGGCCATCCCAAGATAAGTTAATGATTGAAACCATTGAGGCCTTGGGGGTTGGGTGCCCGTATCACTATGTCAACGATGTGGAACTTGGGTTGATTGCGGGTTCATCTTCAGGCTGGGGCATTGCAGTGGATGCAGGCGCAGGTAATAACGTCCGTGGAAAAGATCAGACGGGCAAAATTGGCCGCATTACCGGTAATAGTGTTTATTCCGGTGAAATTGGCGGTGGTGGTGAAATGGTATGGCTGGCCCAGGTAGGCGTCACACACGCCTGGACGCAACGCGGACCAAAAACAGCTTTAACCCAGGCTTTAATTTCATTTGCTGAAGTAAATAGCGAATTTGAGTTAATCCAGGGTTTGGCCACCAGACAAATCCATTTGCCCCCAACGTTAGCCGAGACTGTTTTTCAAATCGCTAATGAAGGTGATCGGTTAGCCCAAGAAATCATTAATACGTCAGCACGCGAGTTAGCACTGAATGTCAATGCTGTGATTAAGCAATTAGGGTTTGAGGGTCATACATTTGACCTTGTTCTGATTGGCAGTATCTTTCAATCTGGTGACATATATCTCAATCCGTTCAGCGAAATCGTACATTCATTTGCGCCTAACGCAAGGCTGGTGCAATTGTCCACCCCGCCCGTTGCAGGATCAATTTTACTGGCAGCACAAACCGCTGGCATTCATCCCAATACAATCAAAGAGACGTTGGTCGACTCTATCAGTGATTTATCACTCACTGACGAATAAACTTTTAAAGCCGAAATACAGACAAACAACTTACGATTATCAATTGACATTAGGTCAACCAATGTTATGATATTAAATTAATCACGAGTTTTTCACCAAAAGGAGATGTTCAATGTCTGAATTAGCTTTGCTGGGCGGCCAACCGGTGCGAAGCGAACCCTATCCGCGCTGGCCGGTTTTTGATGATGCTGAAATTCAATCCATTACAAAAACGGTTTTATCAGGCCGCTGGGGAGGATCACCTCACCCTGGGCCAAATACAGTTGAGTTTGCAACGAAGTTTTCTGAACTTATTGGTGGTGGAATCGCTGTGCCCATGATCAATGGAACCATTACCATGGAGGTTGCTTTACGAGCTGCAGGGATTGGTTGGGGTGATGAGGTAATCGTCCCTGCTTACACCTTTCAAGCCACTGCTGCAGCACCAATGGCAGCAGGCGCAATCCCAGTAATTGTCGACATCAGTCCAGATAGTTATTGCATTGACCCTATCGCTGTTGAACGGGCGATCACCTCAAAAACCAAAGCTATCATTGTTGTTCATATTGCTGCCCAAATGGCAGATATGGATGCAGTTATGGACATCGCCAAAGCCCACAATTTGATCGTTATCGAAGATGCTGCCCACGCGCATGGTGCCTGTTGGCGAGGAATGGGTTCCGGCACCATTGGTGATTTTGGCTCCTTCAGTTTACATTCCGCAAAAATTATCACAACAGGCGAGGGTGGTGTTTTACTCTGCAAAGACGAAGAAATGGCAGAACTGGCCGCCAGTATTATTGATTGCGGCCGCGCAAAAGATCCCGAAAAAGTGAACTTTACCATGGGCGTCAATTATCGATGGTCTGAATTGCATGCTGCTCTTGGATTGGTTGCCTTAGAACGCTTCCCGGAACAAATGGCTCAACGGTCGCAAATGGCTGATTATTTAGAAGAATGCCTGAGTGAAATACCGGGCATCCGCCTGCTAAAACGCGATCCCAGGCTGACCCGTCGTAGCCTGTACCGCTATATCTTCAATATTGACACAGAGCATTTTGGCTGCAACAACGACACTTTTAGCTTTGCCATGGTCGCTGAAGGAATCCCCTTTGATACGGGATACCCGCCTATGCACCGTTATCACCTCTTCCAGCCTCAGCTATCTAAACTCGCCGTACCTGCAGCATTTCCAGAATTTTTTGACTTTGATGCCATGTCTTTCCCGGTAACTGAAACCGCATCTGAAAAAGAATCGATTTGGATGAGTGAATCGATCTTCAGATCGGGTCGACAAGGGATTGAAGACCTCGTGCGTGGAATTCAAAAGTTAGAACGAAACCGTGACAAATTACCGCAAATCGCTGAGGACTATGCAGTACAAGTTGAAACAATTAATCAAAACACCAAGATGCTTAAACGAGGTGTCAAAAAAGCCTGAAACCGTTAAAGTTCATTCAGCAAAAACCTGAGGTTAGCAAGTCTCACCAACCCAGAGCGCACCCGTCTTTGCGAGGATCGCTCCCACCGATCAGAACGCCGGTTTCAATGTTTCTTTGGATGACCTGACCACCACCGAACATTTGGCGCTGTCGGCCTTGAATGGGCGAGATACGATGTCCCTTTTCTCTTAATGCAGCCATTGCACTGAAATCGAAGCCCTTTTCTAAAAAGACCTCTCCCCCGGGTTCGGCAGCGCCTACACCAACCCCATCGTTGACATTCAAACAAAATCGGGGCATGTCAAGTGCTTGCTGGGGGTTGTGACCTAAGTCTACAAGGTTGGAGAGGACTTGCAGGTGGCCTTGGGGTTGCATGAAACCGCCCATAACCCCGAAACTGGCGAATAATTCACCCTCTTTTGTGAGCATGCCGGGGATAATGGTGTGGTACGGTCTTTTGCCTCCTGCCAAAACGTTTGGATGAGCAGGGTCAAGCTCAAACAAGGCTGCCCTGTTTTGTAACAAGACACCCGTTCCCGGCACCACCAATCCGGCACCACCACCCATATACAAACTATTGATCAGCGAACAAGCATTGCCGGCGCCATCAACAACACTAAGGTAGACAGTTTCATAACCTGAGGGTGATATTTTAACGGGCAGGTTTTTTATCGCTCGCTCTGATGCGATCATTTTAATGCGTTCCTGCAGATATGCGTGCGAAAAAAGATTTTCATAAGGGATGTCCACATGATAGGGGTCAGCCACCCATTGTAAGGCTTCAAGAAAACCCAGCCGCATACATTCAATCAGCGTATGCGTTCGCTCGATGAAGTCCATCGAAGACAGGTCAAATTCATTTGCCATTTTGGCAGCCATAATGGCTGCCAAGCCCTGCCCATTTGGGGGACATTCATATAAGCGAACACCCCGATAGTCTGCGTAGATTGGCTCAACCCATTCAGGGTCAAAGTCAGCGAAATCGGAAGGCTCAAGCCAGCCGCCATAGCGCTGCACGTGATCGCAAGCTTTTTGAGAAAAATCGCCACTATAAAAATAACTGCGACCTTCAGATGCAATTTGCCGCATTGTCTCACTCAAACTGGTGAGTTTCATCATTTCACCCACCCGGGGTGGGCGGCCGTCAATTAAAAATTCATTTCCGCTGGGCTGTGAAGGCCCTGGGAATTGAAGATGTATGGGTTGGGTTGGATCATTATTAATCCTTAGCAATCGGTTGACCATCAAAGGCCAGCCCGACCCGATCAACTCTGTGACCGGAAAACCCTCTGCGGCATAGCGGATCGCTGGCGCCAGCACGTCCCCCAACGACAGCTGTCCGAATCGCCTCAACAATGCATCCCATGCGCCCACTGCTCCTGGCACACTCACGGCGTGACCGGTGAAGAGCGGATGTTGCTCATATCCTGCGGCGATTAATTCGTCAAGGTTGGCAGATTTTGCTGTTGGCCCACTGCCATTGAGCGCGGATACCGTCTTCGTAGACGCATCCCAATACAAAACGAAACAGTCGCCGCCAATCCCGGTCGAGAAGGGTTCAACCACAGTTAACATTGCAGCGACGGCGACGGCCGCATCTGCAGCTGTTCCCCCTGCCCGTAATACATCCAAACCAGCCAGGGATGCTAGCGGTTGACTCGAAGCCACCATCCCGTTTTGAGCGATAACATTGCTGCGCCTAGATCGAAATTCATAATCAAATTGCATTGAAAACTCCATTAATAACAATAAACGTTTTCCCGTTTCGGTTTATTCTGCGTAAGACAACACCAAGTTTACCATAAGGCGATAGTTGCCTTGGTTAAAACCTGTTTCAGGAGCTGGTCTTGAAAACAAAATATCCATCGCTTCCTTTCACAAAGCAATGGATATTTGTGATTATAGAGATCATTTGCAATGGTGGTTATCAGTCCCCTTTGGTTTGATCAATCATCTGGTTAATTGTATCAAGACGTCTTTCCAAGAAGCGTTTCTCTGTTTCAAGGTCAGGCATTGTGTCGTACTGTCGGGGGAAAAACCCGCGATAGCCGCGTCCACCGCCGCGCCTTCCCCGACGGAAGAAAAACGGACCGCGTTCATCGCCTTCAGCGCACGGCCCAAACCGTCTGCCGAAAGGTCCACGTCCATCAGGTCCAGTACCATCAAAACCGGGCATTTTAAAACTCCTTTCTCAAATTACGAACTTGTTGTTGCTAAGATTCTTTAACCTCAAAAACCTGTAGTATTTTTTCTATGCGAAATGTCGTATCTCTCAATGAAGAGATAGCTCTTTCTAATGTGGCTTTGCCTTCCTCGGTGAGCGTGTATACCCGCTTAGGTGGACCCTGTGTTGTATCTGTATCCCATTCAGATTGGACCACCCCAAATTCTTCATAATCTCGCAAAATCCGGTAGACCAGGCTGGGGTTAATCCCGCTCAACCCGATATCCGCGAGTTTATCGATTAATCCATAACCATGGAGTTTTTCGTGATCTAAAAAGATCAATAATGCCGGTTCAACCAGGCGGATATCCAGTAATGAGTAATCCCCCGCCCAGCGCCGACCTCTTCCAAGGCCGCGTCCGCGACCCCGCCCTCCTCCTCCGGCCATACGCGAGAATTCATTGATTTCACGTTCGCCCATCTTTACATTTCTCCTTTAGGTATATACTAGTATACTATATACATAATGTCAATAGTGTGGCATAATTGTTTGTCTATAATAAAAGGAGTGAACATGTTATTAATGATTACCAGCCAGGATAAAGACTTACAAAGTCAGCCAAACCCACAATTTGGACGCACCCCCTATTTCATCAAATACAATCTTGAGAATGATGACTGGGAAGCCTTGGAAAACGCCGCACAGAGCGAATCCGGGGGGGCTGGCGTCGCTGCTTCACAATTCGTTATCAACAATCAAGCTTCGGCTGTTATCAGCGGGAGATTTGGCCCCAACGCCTATCATGCGCTCAAAGCTGCTGGGCTAGAATTGTGGACTTTTGAACCGGATTGTGTATCCGTAGAACAAGTCATTGAACAATACAAAAAAGGATTGTTAAAACGAGGATGAGTTCAATAAAAATTGCCATTGCCAGTGGAAAAGGTGGGACTGGCAAAACAATGATCGCGACCAGCTTGGCGGCCTCGCTGGCGGCTTCTAAAAAAGTTCATCTCGTCGATTGTGATGTTGAGGCACCCAATTCGCATTTATTCCTCAAGCCTGAGATTTCAAAATCAACTCCGGCTGTTTTGAAAATTCCCCAGATCGATCTGGATGCATGTATTTTATGCGGTGCCTGTGTAGAGGCATGTCAATTTCATGCTCTGGCAATGATCGCAGATCAAATTTTGTTCTTTTCGCAACTTTGTCATGGTTGCGGAGGCTGCTTTCATGCCTGCCCAACAAACGCGATCACTGAAGTTGACAAGGAGGTCGGAAAGCTAAATCAGGGCCAAATAGAGCATGGCGCCTCCCATGATTTTGGTGTGATGACAATTAGCGAAGCCATGCCCACCCCCATTATCTATCAGTTGAAAGCCTTGAACAGGGATTCGGCAGAAGTAATCCTTCTCGACACGCCTCCAGGGGCTTCGTGTGCTGTTGTCGCCACCATTTATGATGCAGATTATGTCGTGCTGGTCACCGAATCTACCCCGTTTGGCTTCCATGACCTGAAAAAAGCACTCGGAATCATATCCAAAACAGGTGCGCCAGCAGGTGTCATTATTAATCGTGATGGCATTGGTGACGGACAGGTAGAGGCATACCTCAGCCAGACCCCTTATCCGGTCTTGATGAAAATTCCCTATCGTGTTGATATTGCAGAGGGTTTAGGTTCGGGAAAGCTTCTAACTGACATTGTTCCATCATTAAGAACGGAATTTCTAAACCTTTTTGAAGTGATTACAGCAGCCATCAACACTCACAAAGGTAAAGCATGTTAACGAAAACGAGTTCTTTAAAACAATTGGTGATCTTAAGTGGCAAAGGTGGAACAGGTAAGACCAGTGTGGCAGCTGGCTTGATGCACCTCTCAGCCTCGTCAAAGTTTGCGGGTGTGTTTGTCGATGCAGACGTGGATGCCGCTAATCTGGGGTTGGTTACAGAGGCAAAACCCCTGGAAACGCATGCCTATTGGGGCAGTCAATCTGCTGAAATTAAACCCGAATTATGCAATCGCTGCGACCTTTGTTACCAGGTTTGTCGTTTCAATGCCATCCAACAACCGAGAAGTCACCAGGACGCCTACCAGGTAGTGGATCTATTGTGTGAAGGTTGCGCGGTCTGCGCACAACTTTGCCCTCAATCGGCTATTTCAATGTCTAAACAACAGGACGGGGAATGGTACCGCGCACACACGCCCTATGGGCACCTTTTTCACGCAGAATTATTTCCTGGGGCAGAGAATTCAGGCAAACTTGTTACCACTGTGAAGCAATTCGGCAAGTTATTCGCTGAAGACAACAACTTGCCCCTGATGCTCATCGATGGGCCCCCGGGTATTGGCTGCCCGGTCATATCAGCCAGCGGGGGCGCTGATTTATCCTTGCTGGTTGCTGAGCCAGGTGTTTCTGGTATCCATGATCTTGAGAGAATCATACAAACACTGGACCATTTTAACATACCGAAGGTTGTTTGCATCAATAAAGCAGACATTTTCCCTGAGGGGACACAAGCTATCACCGAATTAACCGAAGCAATAGGGTTAACCATAATTGGTAGAATTCCATTTGATCCATTGTTGCCGAAATCGATTGTGAACGGACAACCGATCACGAAATTTGCTCCTCAAAGCCCGGCTGCGTTAGCGATCAAGGACATCTGGAGGAGACTGAAAGATATTTTATTTAATCAGGACGGCATAGAATGATCGTTTTAGAAAAAATCAAAGAAGATATCATATCTGCTTTGCGCAATGTTATTGACCCCGAAACTGGTGCCGACGTCATCAGGATGCGACTTGTGCTTGATCTTCAAATCCATCCAGACGGCACCGCAGAATATATTTTTCGCCCTTCTTCACCCTTGTGCCCAATCGCTTTAACCCTGATAATTTCGATCATTGAGGCGATTAAACCTGTTGAAGGTGTGATGGACCAAAAAGTCACCGTTGTTGATTACGTGGGAGCTGATGAGTTAAACACGCTTCTGGCATCGTTGCCGCTATCTAAAAAAATAAATAAATAACACCAAAGGGTTGTGAAAGCTTCTTTGACGAACACCAACCTCAAGGTATAATTATTGCAGTTTACAAGTTTTGCGCCAATTCATTAAATAACCTATTAACGAAGGAGGACGAATGACGGACTTACCCGCAGGATGTGCAACACCATCTCAAGGACCAATTGCTCTCGAGCAAAAGGAACCACAAAAAGTAACTCATAGCCAGGAGGCAATTATGGAAATAGCTAAAGTTGGAAAACCCGCACCAGATTTTGAACTGACAGGTTATTTGGATGGCGGGTTTAAAAATTTCAGACTATCTGATTACAAAGGAAAATGGATTGTCGTCTGCTTCTATCCAGGCGATTTCACCTTTGTCTGACCGACCGAATTAACAGCGGTCGCTGTTAAATATGATGAACTTAAGGAATTGGGTGTTGAGGTTTTGGCGCTCAGCACCAATAGTCACTTCTCCCACAAAATTTGGCAGGAAATTGAGCTTTCTAAAATGATTGAGGGCGGCGTTCCTTTTCCATTATTAGCCGATTCAGGCGGACGTGTGGGCACCCTGTATGGTGTTTATGATGAAGCAGCTGGCGTCGATATCCGTGGCCGATTCATCATTGACCCCGATTTTGTCATTCGAGCCTCAGAGGTGTTGACGGCGGAAGTTGGACGGAATGTCTCAGAATTATTCCGCCAGGTGCAAGCCTTCCAACATGTGGTTAAAACGGGTGAGGTTACTCCTTCAGGCTGGCGTCCCGGTAAAAAGACACTTAAACCAAGCCCAGATTTGGCTGGCAATGTTTGGAAAGAGTGGAAACCGGAAGAAGCATTCGAGTAATCACCCTTGGCGCAATTCAAATCAAGGTCTGGTCACAAAACCAGGCCTTTTTTTATTCGCCCTTATCATCCAACAAGCAAAAATTTAATAATCTATACGAAGAACATAAAAATTTAAGTATTTCTTGCTATCAAGAGGCTTATTCTCAAGGGTTGGTTTCATTTCTCGTTCACCAGGACGATGATAAATTTGGGTCAATTTTGGATCGCTTCTTTAGTGTAGATGCGTAACAATTGACTATTTTCTTTGACCTGAAAAGTAAACTCCCCTAACCCCGCAGGTAGCAAACAAAATTTAACGCGCGCCATTTTATCCCTATGAATTTCTGCACACCCCTGAATGACACCCCAAATTTCCATGGTGGTACCATCACAAAAACCCTGATATTTTGCCGCCTGTTTGAACGTTAAGCGTTCAACGACAAAGTACGCGTTTAAACATAAGGTTTCACGTAAAAGCTGTGGGCTGTCTTCGATAGTTTTTGAGATCGGGAGCTGTTCATTGACCTGCTGGAAGTTGAGCACATCTAATGCCCGATCCACATGCAATGCCCGTGCGCGTCCCTGGTTATCCAATCGTCCCCAATCATAAACCCGGTACGTTGTATTTGAATTTTGTTGTATTTCCGCTAATAAGACGCCATCAAGAATTGCATGCAAGGTGCCCGGGGGCACACAAACGTGATCGCCGGCTTTCACAGGCAAGAAATTTAAAAGCGGGTCCAACGTCTCGGCTTGAATTGCCTGTCGGAACACTTCCGGGGTTGTTTCCTGTGAAAAACCATAAATAATTCCAGCGCCAGGGGTTGCACTTAAGATAACCCACATTTCCGCTTTCCCCAGTTCATTTCCACCTTCATGTTCGCAAGCGTAAGTATCATCAGGGTGCACTTGGATGGACAAACGTGTTTTAGCATCTAACAGCTTTACCAAAAGCGGAAAAACACCCCTTTCTAAGGCCCATAGATTATTGGAGCCTACAAGGTCTTCTCCGAGAAGCGTTAACAGCTCGGCTAAATTTTTGCCAGCATAATGACCATTACTGACAACGGTCCTCCCATCAGAATGGCTGGCTATTTCCCAACTCTCAGCAACCTGTAAGTCGCTGGGAAGTTCGCGCCCCAATTTTTCAAGATTACGTCCACCCCACAGATAATGTTTCAAGACAGGGGAAAAGAATAACGGGTAAAGTTCTGACATCTTGCCTCTTAACAAAAACAATTGGTCTGCGTATTGAAAATACTTAATATGTTAAATCAATCGAATATCCATGCCGCGTTCAATCAGCGCCGCGATGATAGTCGGATCTGCATCGTGGTTTGTAACCAAAACATCTATTTCGTTGAGACCCATAACTTGCGTGAGCGCGCCTTTTCCAATTTTCATCGAATCAAGCATAACAACACGCTTTCGAGCACTTTTGCACATAACACGTTTCATACTATCATAGATTGGTGATGGATCAACCAATCCCTGTTGTAAGGTTAACCCTGAGGCACTAACAATGGCGATGTCAGCTCGATAAGACAAAAAGAAATTCTCTGCCTGCGGGCCAATAAAAATCGCATTTGGCTGATTTAAAACGCCTCCACAACATAATATCGTTTGCACGGTTTTATACACCTGGGCTAAAGTTATTGTGTATAAACCATTGGTTATTGCAGTGATATCTTCAGCAGTCAAAAACGGGATAATGCAAGAAACCGTTGATCCACCTTCGAGAATCAGATCATCGCCAGACTTGATGATTTCCCTGGCAACATATTTCCCCAGAACTAATCGGCGCGGATCACTCAAACCGGCAGGGAATTCAAAAATATGTTCGCCATGGATCGTGCTATCCAAAATGTGTTCATCGCCCAATTCCCAGCCTGGAAGTGAAATTCCCCCATGGATCCGTTTAACCAATGCCTGCCCTTCCAAATCCCTGATGTCTCGCCAGACTGTCATTTGTGATACGTCGAATCGATTTATTATTTCATGTGTCGTGAGGAATCCTTTTTGATGAAGCAACTGCAAAATCTGATTTTGGCGATCTAATGGCAACATATTTATATCCTTTATAAACATTTATAATCATATTATATCATATATTAATTATTTATGTTAATATATGTTGTGTAAAAATATTTGGCAATCGGTAAATAATAATTTGAAACAGAAAGGCAAGATAATATGACTCTACCCCGGATAACAAGACTGGCGCTGTCGAAAATGATTGATCACTCGTTGCTCAAACCGGGATTGACGAAGGCTGAAACGATCGCTGGTTGTGAAGTTGCTATACGGGAGCAGGTTGCAGCTGTAACCATCAAACCCTGTTACACCAAACTCGTGGCAGAAATTCTTTCTGGAAGCGGTGTAATGGTCAATCCTGTCATTTGTTTTCCTCATGGTTACGATTCAACAGAGACGAAAACCTTTGCCACCCAGCAAGCTATTGATAAAGGTGCGGAAGAAATTGACATGGTGCTTAATCTGGGTGCATTATTTGGCGGCGACTATCAGTTTGTCCAGGATGACATTGCTGCAGTGGTCCAAGCATCTCAAGGCAAAACTGTCAAGGTAATCCTCGAAACCGGGTACTACCGGGACATGGACTTGATCGTGAAGGCTTGCCAATTAATAGAAGCTGCCGGTGGTCACTTTGTAAAAACCAGCACCGGTTTTGCCCCCTCCCCTTACACCAACGTTTATGGTGAAACCGTTGGCTACACACTTGATATATTGAAACTCATGCGTCAATCTGTAAGTGAAGCGGTTCAGGTCAAAGCGGCACAGGGTGTTCGCCGCCTAAACGATGCGCTTGAAGTCATCGCTATTGGGGTCACTCGTTTCGGCGTCAGTGGCACAGAAGCGCTGATGAAAGAATATGACGACACTTACAAGGTTTAGGGACCCTTGACTGCTTAAGGAATAACAAAAGGGGCTGTCCCACGTCATTGAGGACAGCCCCTTTACTAATTAATCGGCTATGTAAGCTATGCCTGCTTATTAAGGTACCGCTGGAATCCCATCTGCTCGATTAAATCGTTCTGTTCTTCAATCCAATCGATATGGTCTTCTTCATCCTGGAGGATTGACTCGACCAGCATTTTCGTGCCATGGTCGCCCAATTCCGAGATAAGCGCGATCGCTTTGTTATAAGCATTAATCGCATCCAATTCAGCTGCATGGTCAAACTTCAATTGTTCCTGAACGTTTTCACCAATGTGGATTTTGTTTAACTTGTCTACAACGGGCATACCTTCAAGAAAAAGAATGCGCCCGATCAGCTTTTCTGCATGGACCATTTCTTGAATGGCGCGTTTTTCGATGACTTCATGAAGCTTCCCATAACCCCAATCCTCACACATTTCACCGTGAAGGATGTATTGGTTGATTGCTGTCAATTCATCAGCCAGAAGCTCGTTTAAAACTTTAATAATATCTGGGTGACCTTTCATGTTCCTTATTCCTCCAAATTCTCTAATTGATTTTTACAAAGTTATTATACATGAGAAATGAAAAGATATCAAAAGACTTCACTTTTAAATAATTTTGACCCAATGCAGGCAGTTCACTCAATCAAAAGTCAACGCTTCTTGCAAGACGGCTTGAATGGCCGCCACATTCGGGAGCAATACATTGGCACCCATAGGCGTGATCCAGGAAGTCGTCTCATTAGGGCCAATCGTGAACCTTCTGACATCTTCGTTACTGTTTATTAATTTCGCAAATTTTGCCATCGTTAAGATCTGGTCTGGATTGATATTACTATCGACACGGGAGTTGAAAATCTCCATCAATTGGGGTGTTTTTAACAACCCACCGGGAGTAATCGCTTTGTCAAAGATGGCTTTAAGCACTTCCTGATTGCGCCGCATGCGGTCAAAATCGCTGGAGCTGTAACGTGCACGAACATACCACAAGGCCCAATCCCGATCCATACGCACTGTGCCAGGGTAAACTTCGCACCACTTATGGCTGTTTAGATAGGTCTCGCAGGCATCGCCCGTATATTGGTCTGTAGTAACGTCAATTCCGCCTAATACATCGACCACTTCCATAAAGCCTTGCATATCAATCATCGCATATTGCGTCGGGTAAACACCAAAGTTCGTTTGCAGCGTATTGGCCAAAAGCTGAAAGCCGCCTGTCTGCATAACGGTGTTGATGCGTTGTTCACCATAGCCAGGAATTGTCACCCATAAATCTCTAGGAAAAGAGACCATACTTGCTGTCCCGGAAGATCCATCGACCGCAACAAGTATAATGGTGTCTGTTCTAAAACCTGCTTCTGGGCGGTAATCAGTTCCTAAAAGCATATACAAACGCACCCCTGTAAATGGCTCTAAATCCGTCACGCCAGGGTTGACATCGGGTTTTTCTGCCAGTAATGATGAACCATCATCAAATCCATCAAGAAGCTGAAAGAACGGTAGCATTGACCGAAATTGCGTTGCCCCAAGGTAAATCATCAGGCAGGAAACAATTAACATCAATGAGAAAAATATTAACAACAACCCCTGGCGCTTCGGGGGATTTTTACTTGTTTTCATAGCAAAATCATCTCCGTGAAAAGTAATTTTACAGAATAATTTGTGCAAGTTGTATTTATACCTTAAAAAATAAAATCTGCTAGAGATGAAAGGATGGTTTAGTTTTGTAAAAATATTTAATACTAAAAGGTGTTTATGGAAACAAAGGTTTCACAAGTAATTGTCCATTGCTCTTAAAACCAGTGTTTTGCTCAATTAACGCGCGCCTTTAAGGTACGCTATTGATCAGTAAGAGCATCAAGTCATTGACGTTAGTCCCTGTTGACCCAGTTTTAATTAATCCCCCCATTGCTTCATGGTAATGATAGGAATCGTTGTCTTTAATAAAAGCATCAATATTTAACCCGAAGTAATCTCGCCCTTCGCAATACATAAGTCCATCTGCAACAGCACCAGCAGCATCGGTCGGCCCATCTTCTCCATCTGTTGCAAAAGAAATAAACAAAACGCCCTTTTTCCCAGAAAGTTTTGGAACAATTTTTAGAGCTAAATCCATATTCCTTCCGCCCAATCCATCTCCAGCAACAATTACTGTGGGTTCACCACCAAAAAGAATGCAGGCTGGTTTTGAAACGGGAACATCATATTTGATGACGGTATCAGCGATCCCATCAATAAAACCTGCGATATGGTCTGTTAATCCAATCAGCGCAGTTGTGATGAGGACAGAATGGTAGCCTAAAGCCTTTGCTTTTTCTAAAGCAGCCATTGCGGCTCGATAGTTTGTTCCGACAATAAAATTAAAAACATTTTCAGACAAGGTTTGCCCTGGCTTAAGCGTTTCTGGAACAAGTCCATTTACCCCTTTGCCAAGATGGGCGAGGATAGTTTCAGGCACCTGCTCAAGCACACCATAGCGCTGAAGAACCTCAATGGCATCCTGGTAAGTTGTTGGATCAGGAACCGTCGGGCCGGAGGCAATAATATCCAACCGGTCACCGATTACATCGGAAAGAATTAACGTCGCCACACAGGCAGGTTGAAGTCTAATTGCAAGGCGTCCCCCCTTCATCTGGTCTAAATGTTTTCTTAGGGTATTAATTTCATCAATATCAGCGCTGGAATTTAATAGAATCTGTGTCAATTTCTGTAAATCATCAAGCGATATCCCTGGGACGGGATCGGTAAAAAGCGCGGACCCGCCCCCAGAGATCACAACGAACACCAGGTCATCTTTTGTCATTTCAGGCAGGTTGGTCAGCAAGGTTCTGGTTGAATTAATCGAAAGACCCGATGGAATGGGATGATCGCCCAAGTATACTTTGAGCTTACCCTGATAGCTATTTTCAGCCAGGAATTTTGGGTCTTTTGTGATCACCGCGGCCTGGTTAAGGATTGAACCCAGTTTGTCAATAACAGCCTTGGCCATCGGCACAGCAGCTTTGCCAAACCCCAGCAAGAACACCCGCTTAAAGTTTTTGAGATTAAAAACCTTATCATCAATTATTATCTGCTGGTTTTGGACCTGCAATTGTTCATACGTACATGTGTAAGGATCAACGGCATTAACTGCCTGGGCGAGTATTTCACATGCATCCAAACCAAGTTTTTCATTGCGTAAAATAACCCTGTTTGTTAGGGCATCTTTTTCAAGTATTTGCACGTCCTGATTCATGGCGATAAACCTCAACAATTTATGGGATAATTGTCATTGAATATTTTTGCACTTGAATTATAAGGTACAATTGCCGGTGGTAAATGACCGAATTATTTTGTTTATTTGCCGACCAATATTTGCAATTTTAACAAACTATTTTCTCTAGGAGGAACACGTGGATGACGTTTTGACGGGCCTTTTAAGGCCAAAGGGGATTGCGATTGTGGGTGCCTCAGCAACACCAGGAAAAATTGGGCATACCGTTGTGAAGAACTTGATCGATGGCGGTTATCAAGATGGCATTTACCCAATCAACCCCACAGCAGATGAAATTATTGGATTGAAAGTCTATAAATCTGTTTTAGATGTCCCGGAACAGATTGATGCGGCTGTCATCACCATCCCGGCGAAATTTGTACTGGATGCGATTAAAGAATGTGGGGAAAAGGGCGTCAAAGGCTTAATCGTTATCACTTCAGGCTTCAGCGAAGTTGGTGATTCCAAGCTTGAAGAAGAAGTGGTTAAACTTGCCAATTCCTACGGGATGCGCGTACTCGGGCCAAATATCGTCGGCACGCTTTCAAACTCGGATAAATTGAATGCCTCTTTTGCGCCTTTCTTGCCTTTAGAGGGCACTGCTTCGCTTATTACTCAAAGTGGTGCCTTGCTGATTGCGATTGACGCCATCACTTATACCCGTCGAATCGGGTTTGATAAATTAATCTCTATCGGGAATATGTCTGACGTAAATATTGCTGATACAGTGGGCTGGTTGAATACGGATGAAAACACAAAGTGCATCACTTTATATATCGAAGGTTTGAAGAATGGTCGCCGTTTTATTGAAGAATGCACAAAAGCGAAAAAACCAATTGTGGCGCTGAAAGCAGGTGTCTCTGAACATGGCGCAATCGCAGCAGCCTCGCATACGGGTTCATTGGCCGGCGCCCAAAAAATATATAGTGCAGCTTTTGAACAGGCCGGCGTTATCCAGGCCACAGATTTAAGTGACCTCTTCGACTGTACTCTAGCGCTTTCTTTACAGCCGCCAATGCATGGGGACAATCTGCTGATTATCACCAATGGCGGCGGCGTGGGCGTTTTAGCCACCGATTCGGCGGAAACTGCTGGACTCCCCCTGAAATTTGCTCCGGAACCTGTCCAGGAAGAGTTTAAAAAGCATATGCCTTCTTATGGGTCTGCAAAAAATCCGGTTGATCTGACTGGTATGGCCGGTAACGATTGGTATTTTGATAGCACAAAGTTTGCCTATGCTCATGACTGGGTGGATGGTCTGGTTGTTCTGTATTGTGAAACCGCCATAACCAACCCGATGGAAATCGCTAAAGCGGTGCACAGGGCAATTAAAGAAACTGGGATTATCGATAAGCCTGTTACGATTTCTTTCGTCGGTGGCGAACGGTGTGATAAGGCCATGCAGTGGTTGGTTGAAAACGGCATTCCTGCCTATAACGACCCCGACCTTGCCGTTAAAGCCATGGGGACCTTGCGAGACTATGCCAAGTTGCAGGATTTGAAAGATATACCCATTAGCAACGATCACCAAGTTGACAAAAAAGCTGCACTGGACATCATTGCTAAAGTAAGAGCTGATGGCCGCACCGGTTTAACTGAAATTGAAGCAAAGGAAATATTTTCAGTCTATGGCCTGCCCGTTGTCAGCACAACGTTAGCGACCAGTGAGGATGAAGCCGTTTCACAGGCAGAAGCTCTCGGCTACCCGATTGTGATGAAGATTGTTTCCCCGGACATCCTGCACAAATCTGACGCAGGCGGCGTTAAGGTCAACATCAAGGACGAGGCTGGAGTTCGAGAAGCTTATCAAACCATTCTTAAAAGTGCAAAGGCTTACAAAGCAGAAGCCGATATCCATGGGATTCTGGTTCAAGAAATGGCGCCCTGGGGAACAGAAACAATTGTGGGATCGGTCAACGATACTACCTTCGGGCCCACGGTGATGTTTGGGTTGGGTGGAATATTCGTCGAAGTTCTCAAGGATGTCGTCTTCCGTGTTGCGCCAATCTCCGACAAGGAAGCTGCCATGATGCTGGAAGCTATTCGGGGCGCACCAATTCTTGACGGTGTGCGCGGAGAGGCGCCAAGAGATAAGAAAGTTCTTGCCCAGGTGCTTTCGAAGTATGCCCACATGATCAATGATCTAGGTGAGCACATCCAGGAGTCGGACGCCAATCCAATTTTAGTGTATGAAGAGGGTGAAGGCGTCGCAGTCGTTGACGCCAGGATCATCTTGAAAGACTGATTAAATCATTTAATCTAATTCGATATAAGCTACTGCTCATCATAAGCAGTGGCTTTTCTTTTTTCTTACCACAGTGGTTTGTTTTATTATTAAATTCAAGTGGCATACCACTGCCTGTCAAGCCAATGCAACCAGAGCAGTTTGGCATCACCTATATTTCGACAAAAAATTAATGATGATGTCATTTCGTTTATAGATTAACGACGCATTAAGAATTGAAATGTAATCAAAATTTGCAGTCTAATCTGGAATGTCAACTTTTTAACTTGTATGCAGTAAAATAAATAATGATGAACTATGGATAAAAAAACTTTTTCACGGAGAGATTTTATTAAATTATCGGCATTGGGTTTGGGATCCCTGCCATTGCTCTCTTTCAAAGAAAAAGGACAGTGGCAACAACCCCGAATGATGCGGGTTAGCGGCTCCGGAAATATCAAATCAGTCAGCATTCATAAAGCTCCCGATGAAGATAGTGTCATCCTCTACCAACGCGCAAAAGATGACATCATCAATGTCTATGAAGAAGTTGAATCGGAATTTGGGCCTGTTTACAACCCGATCTGGTATCGAGTTTGGGGCGGGTATGTCCACAGAAAGTGGCTAGCAGAAGTAAAACACATCTTAAATCCTGTCACAGACACCATTCACGAAGACGGGCAGCTCGGCGAAGTCACCGTGCCATTTACCCGGGCAATGATGTACTCATCGCAAAAAGGTTGGACGTCCGTATACCGTCTGTATTATCAGACCATGCACTGGATTCGAGACATCATCGAAGGGCCCGATAAACGTCCCTGGTATCAACTGGAAGATGAGCTGCTCAAAATTAAATATGCCATTCCTGCAGAACATATGCGTGTTATGGCCGATTCGGAATTCGACCCGATTTCACCTGAAGTTCCCCCAGGAGAAAAACGGGTTGAGATCTCAATATCACGCCAGTTTTTGACAGCATTCGAAGGCGACGACGTTATATTCCAAACAGAGGTTTCCACAGGGTCCTTAACGCCAGCCAAAAAAACGCCGACAGGGAACTTTGTGATTGACCCCAAACATCCATCTAAGCACATGGGTGATGGGCAGATCACCGATAATATTTATGCTTATGAATTGGTCGGCGTGCCTTGGAGTTGTTTTTTTCAATGGGAAGACGGTATTGCCACACATGGTACTTATTGGCACAATAATTATGGCACACCGATGAGCCTGGGTTGTGTCAACATGCGCATTCACGACGCGAAATGGCTGTATCTTTGGACAACCCCACACGGTACCTCCCACGAGAAGGTCGTCAATGGTTACGGTACCAGGGTCACCGTTGTTTAATTATATAAAACGCATAAACACCTGATTTGCGACCATGACCCCCCTCCTGGTCAATTTAAGGTTTATTTCTTTTCCACCGTGCCATTCAAGCAGTTCGAGGTGAACCAACGCGTCAATAGGCTCCTGAAAAACCTGAAGCGCAGAAAGTCCAAATTCTTTTTCGAACCTGGATAATGAAACGCCGTCCTTTACCAATCGGAGCGCCAGCCACATAAAGTCTTTCATTCGCGTCATTCTATCAACTTTATGCACGTTAACTGCTACGGGTGTAAAGGGAAAGTTTCCATAATACTTACAAACCCCGGTTATCAGTTGAAGGTAGCTGTCAATCGGCCCTACATTTTCAGTGCGGCTACCATCAACAAAGCCATGTGCCCCAGCCCCAAGTCCGAAATACGGTTGACTCATCCAATACTGCAGGTTGTGAACACATCGATATGGTTTGTTTGGATCTTTTTTTGCCCAATTTGAAATCTCATAATGCTCATAACCAGCTTGTTCCAAATAGTCCATTGTGAATTCAAACATGTCTGCGCCTAAATCTTCATCTTGGGGAGCAATCAATCCCCTTTGATGCCACTCGTAAAACGGTGTGCCTTGTTCAATAATCAGACTGTAAACTGAAAGGTGTTCAGGTGCCAAAGCGACTGCCCTGCCAAGAGAAGCTTTCCATGATTCCAGATCCTGCCAGGGGAGATTATTGATTAAATCCAAATTGATGTTGGTAAAACCGGCTCGTCTGGCAAACTCAACGGCGCTAAGGGTCTCTTCGACCGTATGCGTACGACCTAAACGCGCTAAATCTGTGGCATTGGTTGATTGAGCGCCAAAGCTGATGCGATTAAAACCGAGGGCATGCAAGTCCCGCAGATAGCTTAAATTAACCGATTCCGGGTTTGCCTCGAGGCTGATCTCACATTTTTCTTGAATTAAGGATTGCTTTTCAATCGCTTTTAACAGTCTTTCAAATTCAGAAACCGGGACCAGCGAAGGCGTGCCTCCTCCAAAATAGATGGAGTGGATGGAAGACTTTGAAATATGCTTTGATACGATGCGAAATTCTTCTATTAATCCGTCGATATACTCAGGAATTAACGACTCTTTACCTGTGTTTGTGTTAAAATCACAATAAGGACAGCGTTTTTTACAAAACGGAATGTGGAAATATAAACTATAATTCATCAGCCTACTTATACCACCCAGTGACATTCCATAATTTATTACACAAATTTACTCCTATGAGGTATACTAGTCCAGATTAATTATGAGCCCAGAAAAAAAACCTTCATCTACAAAACTTTGCCCAGTTTGCGGCACACGATTAAGCGATAGTGCTACACGCTGCCTTGTGTGCGGAACCGAGTTTGACCAAAACAATAAAACACTGCGAGAACCGGATATTCGCACAAAACGGCTTCCGGAGGTCACGCTCAGTTTACCAGCAATTTTGGGGCTTCTCGTTTTATTCATCACGCTCATTGCAGTGGTCGTTTTTATGGTGATTAACAATAAAACCAAGGACCCTGGAGATAATGCTCAGGTTGAGCTTATTGAGGAACCCCCCACAGCCAGCCCAACAATTACCACAACCCCCACCATCACATTAACACCAACGGAAGCGCCCACCTGGACGCCTTTACCCCCAATTGACTACGTTGTTAAACCCGGTGAATCCTGTGCAGGCATTGCTGCTGCCTTCAACGTTTCCGTCCAGAGTATTATCTTAGAAAATAACCTGGCCGCAAATTGTGAATTGTTCGAGAACCAGGAGTTAAGGATTCCCCAACCGACACCAACTGCTTCTCCTCAGCCCACGGCCACATTGAGTGAAATTGAACAAACTGAAGCTGCTTGTGAAACGATTTCATATACGGTGCAATTGAATGACACCCTCAGCTCAATTGCTAACACCTATAATGTTGCCATGGCCACGATTCGTGAATACAACGGTTTGCTGAGTGACACGGTATTTGAAGGGCAAAATTTGACCATCCCGTTGTGCCAGCGCCGACCTACGCCCGGACCAACGCCAACACCGACGCAACTCCCACCATATCCTGCACCAAATTTACTCCTCCCAGCTGATGGCGCCTCGTTCATTGCCGTCTCAGACACAATTACACTTCAATGGGCTGCTGTCGGTGCGTTAGAAACAAATGAAGCTTACGCTGTCACTATAATGGACCTGACAAGCGAAGAAAAGTGGAGCACCACGGAATATGTCAGAGACACCTCCTTTATTATTCCGGCTTCATTCGCCCCCCCAGAGGGAAAACCACATGTCTTTCGATGGTCTGTCAACATCGTCCGCCAAGTGGGCGGCAGTGAGGAAGATGGTGAAAACTGGGAAATTGCAGGAACTCGCAGCGAGGAACGAGTCTTCGCCTGGATGAATTCCTCCGCATTACCGTAAACAATTAAAATAAACCGGAGGTTGTGCATTCCTCCGGTTATTTATTTAACGAAATATTTTTTCTATGCTTCGTTTTCTAAATTCTCTAAATAACGAGTCGCTTGAATTCCAGCCGCAGCGCCCATGCCCGCGGAGGTGATTACCTGCCGGAAGGTAGGATCGGCAATCTCGCCTGCAGCAAAAACACCGGGTACCGAAGTTTCCATAAACCTGTTAATTTTAATATAGCCTGTCTCATCCAATTCCAATTGACCGGCGAACATTTCAGCATTGGGTTTATGACCAATGAAAATGAATATCCCATCCGTAGAAATAACACGTTCTTCATCCGTTTTGGTGTTTATTATCCGGACAGCTTGTACACCATCTTCGCCCAAAATCTCTGAGACAACAGCGTCCCACACAAAGCTGATTTTTTGGTTTTCAAATGCTCGATTTTGTAAAATTGCACCCGCTCTTAATTTATCACGACGGTGAACAATGGTTACAGTTTTTGCAAAACGAGTTAAGAACAGCCCCTCTTCTATTGCGCTATCCCCTCCTCCGACAACGATAATGTCTTTATCTTTAAAAAACCAGCCGTCACACGTACCACAATAGGAAACGCCCCGACCAGTAAACTCTTTTTCGCCTGGAACGTTTAATTTTTTTGGAGCAGCACCGGTAGAAATGATCAGGCTTTTAGCAGTGTAAGTGCCACTGTATGTATTGACAACAAATGGCCGTTTCTTCAAATCAACACTAACCGCCTGGTCCATGACAATCTCTGCACCAAAGCGTTCCGCCTGGGTTTGAAATAACAATCCCAATTCGCTGCCACCAATACCATCTGGAAAACCCGGATAATTTTCAATGACGTCCGTTGTTGAAGCCTGCCCATGCAAGACCATACCGGTTAATAAAATCGGCGATAAATCGGCTCTGGCAGCATAAAGCGCTGCAGTAAGCCCTGCCGGGCCTGAACCCAGTATGAGGACTTCTCTTTCGATCATGCTATTTTTTTTAATTTCAGACATAAAAATATAACCCTCCAGAGGTTTTGAAACTTTAGATGCAAATTCAAGTTTTTGGTTACATAGACATTTTAATAAACGATTTATTCTTTTGGCACAAACCGCCTTTGGGTGAACTCGTGCCTGCTGAAATTATTATACGAGCACTTTGGTAAAAAGATAGCTGAAATTAAAAAACTGTCCTATAATCAATTAAAATTAAATTTCGAAAAGGATGATTATGTCAAAAACAAAGGTGACTGATGCGCTAAATTATTACCATCAAAATCAAAGTGAATTCCTTGGTGAATTATTTGACTTTCTTCGGATACCATCCATATCAACTAGCGAGATCAACCAGGAAGATGTTCAAAAAGCAGCGGTATTTCTGCAGCGTAAATTGACAGAAATTGGCTTTGAAAAGGTAAAGGTGTGTTCAACACTTATGCACCCGATTATCTACGCGGAAAAAATAGTCGACCCGCAAAAACCGACCATTCTTATTTATGGGCATTATGACGTTCAACCCCCAGACCCACTTTCTGAATGGAACACCCCTCCTTTCGAACCAAAAATTGAAAGCGAATATCTCCTGGCTCGTGGCGCGTCGGATATGAAGGGGCAAATTTGGGCTGCCATCTCTGCATTGCAGTCGATATTGCAGACCGGTGAATTATCCGCCAATATCAAATTCTTAATTGAAGGCGAAGAGGAAATTGGATCTCCAAGCTTAGATCCGTTTTTAATGGAAAATAAAGCCTTGTTGACTTGCGATATGATCTTAAACCCGGATGGGAGCATGCTGGCGCCAGATAAGCCAACCATTATTTACGCATTAAGGGGGATGGCTTATTTCGAGTTGCGTGTTTATGGCCCATCTGCAGACCTGCATTCGGGCACTTTTGGCGGCGTTGTAGATAATCCTGCCAACGTTCTGTGTCGTTTAATCGGCGGGATGCATGACGAATTTGGCCGGGTAACCTTACCAGGGTTTTATAATGGAGTTCGCTCAATTTCGCCTCAGGAAAGCGCGGAATTATCGAAAATTGGCATGGATGCTGATGCGTATAAAGCATTAACCGGTGTCCCCGCGCTGGGAGGTGAAGCAGGTTTTCAACCCATTGAACGCATCGGCGCCAGGCCTACCTTAGATGTGAACGGCCTTTACGCAGGATATGTTGAGGAAGGCGCTAAAACGATAATACCTGCTTATGCAATGGCGAAAATTTCATCACGTTTGGTTCCAGACCAAGATCCTGAAAATATTGAGGAAAGCCTCAAGCAATACCTCAAAGAAAACGCGCCTGATACTGTTCGGTGGGAGTTAGAGATGCTGTCTGGGGCAACGGCTTATATTGCTGAAGCAGAAGCGCCCGGGGTAAGTTCATTTATTAACGCTTTAGAACAAACCTGGGGAAAACCACCAATTAGAAAACGAGAAGGTGGTTCGATTCCGGTAGCAACGTCTATGAAAAACATCCTCGGGGTTGATTCAATTATCACCGGGTTTGGACTGCCAGATGACCAGATCCACTCGCCAAATGAGAGGATGCACCTCCCCACACATTACAAAGGTGTTGAGGCTTTAATACGTTTCTTTTGCGGTTTTTAATTTACTGAAGGATCATTTGATGAATGAAAGAATGCCAGCTTATGGTGGTCAGGCGGTAATTGAAGGCGTCCTCATGCGTGGGAAGTACGCCATTGCTATGGCCAATAGAGCACCAACCCAAGAAATTGTTATAGTCCAGGAGTTATTGACCGGCCTGTATTCCGGTAAACTATCAAAAATCCCTTTTTTGCGAGGATTGATCGGTTTGTGGGATGCGTTAGGGCTGGGGATGCGCTATTTAACGCTTTCTGCCAATATCCAGACCGGTGAGGCTGAAAAAATTGAAGGCCCCGCTCTTTATTTAGCCTTGGCTTTATCCTTAATGTTTGGAATCGGAGTTTTCTTTTTGGTACCTGCGCTTATCTCTGGTTTGTTAATCAAGTATATGGCCCTAAGCTCCTGGTTAGCAAATTTGCTCGAGGGAATTCTTAGATTGGCTTTGCTCATTATCTATCTACTGTTAATTGGAAAAATGCCTGATATCCAAAGGGTTTTCATGTACCATGGGGCAGAACATAAAACCATAAACGCTTATGAAGGTGGCGCTGAATTGACCGTTGAGAATGTGGCGGAGTATCCACTTCAGCACCCTCGTTGCGGCACCTCGTTTATTCTTACCCTGGTGCTGCTTTCTATCCTCCTGTTTTCTCTGTTTGGCCCCCTGCCTCTCCACTGGCGTTTGCTTTCACGCCTTTTGATGGTCCCCATTTTATCCGGTATAGCCTATGAATATATTCGGTTGCTTTCCAGGCATTTGGATAAGCCTTTTGTGCGGTGGATCATCAAACCTAATCTTGCCCTGCAAAATATGACCACACGTGAACCAACCCCTGAAATGCTAGAGGTAGCTATTCAGGCGTTTAATTCAATGTCAGAATTGGAAAAAGAACAATCTTCAGAAAAGGATTCCCATCTATAATTTAGAAGGAATTGCCTATGAAACCTTGGCAGCTTCTCTTAGCAGGTGTTTTGTTTGGGTTGCTTGCAGCTGGAGCGATTTTACTCGTCTCACAGCCTGAAAGAGGTGACCCAATTTCACTTTTTCCGGCACCTACAATCACCCATACAGCACCTCCCAAACCCACAGCGACAATTCCGCCCATTCAAGTGCTGATTAAAGGAGAGGTTAATAATCCGGGTATTTATCTGCTTGATCGGGAAAACAGGTTGTTTGATTTGATTGAAATCGCTGGCGGTCTGACTGAACAGGCTGATGCTGATAGGGTCAACGATGTTTTTTTATTACGAGATGGCGACTATTTCTACATTCCAGGTTTGGGTGAACATATCCCAGATACTGCCCGCAACGCCCCGGGTAATAATCCTCTAGATGATCCGAGTTATTTTGATTACCCCTTGAACATTAATACAGCTTCTCAAGAGGCATTTGAATCATTGCCCGGTATTGGGCCTGCCAAGGCAGCAGATATCATCGCTTTTCGTGAAAAAAATGGTGGGTTTACCGCTATCGAAGATCTATTACGTGTGCCTGGCATCGGTAATGCCACATTGGATGCAATTCGTGACTATCTCATTATCCAGCCTTAATAACCTTCTCATTAATACAACTGTATAAAAGCCAAGTTCTTTTCCAGTTTTTGGCATGTGAAAATCATTGCTGATCTTGCTTAGATTTATACCATCCTCAGCAAGCTGATGCAGTTCACGGCCTAACAATCGGAGAAGTAAAGGTATAATCAAAGAAATGGAAATAAAAGGCAAAACTCGCAAGCAATTAATCCAGCCGGGATTTCTTAAAACGCTAATTTTAAGCGTTTCAGCGCTGCTTGCTTTTTTTACACTTATTTTGCCTGATATCATCAAACAATCATCGCTCCAAATACAAATTGGAGATGTGACCTCACAAGATATTCTTGCGCCTTATTCGCTCAGCTTTGAAAGTGAACTGTTAACTGAGCGTGCGCGCAAGGACGCAGCCAATTCAGTACAGCCCATATACCTGCCCACCGACCCAAGCATCGGTCGCAGGCAAGTTGAACAATTGCGCACGGTTTTATACTTTATTACGACAGTGCGCCTGGACCCCTTTGCCAGCATTGAACGAAAAATATCTGATATTCAAACTGTAGAAAACCTCGATCTTTCGGAAGAAACAATTATCCGCATTTTACAATTAAACGATGCGCGTATGGCGGCAATTGAGGTCGAATCCACTACGGTTCTTGAGCAGATCATGCGCAATACATTGCGCGAGCCTGATATTTTAACAGTCAAAAGAAACATCCTCGCACTTATTGACTTCTCATTCCCCGAAGAACAAGCGCATATTGTGGTTGCACTTGTTGAGCCATTTATCGTTCCCAATAGCATCTTTTCTGCTGAACAAACCGATGCTGCCATTGAAGAAGCACGCCAATCTGTGAATCCAGTCGTTCGCTCTTTTGTATCGGGTGAAACATTGGTCAGATTGGGACAGATCATCAGTGAAATCGAGTGGGAAGCCTTACAACGGTATGGGCTGATTCAGTCCGGAAGTTATTGGCAAAATATTATTGGTGCAAGTATTTTAACATTGGTAATTGCCCTATTGATTGGCTTATATTATAAAAAGAATCCGGACAGTTCAATTTCCTCAGTAAAATCTGTGTTGCTGGTGGCTGTTGTATTTTTGCTATTCCTTAGCATCGCCAGGTTCTTTGTAATCAACCGGACAATTTTGCCTTACCTGTATCCTTTGGCGGCCTTTGGTCTGACAATAGCCATCATTTTTACTGTTGAGGAGGCGATGCTGCTGTCAATAACCTTAGGATTATTGACAGCCTATGGGCTACCGAATGGATTTGACCTGTCTGTGTTTTATATTGTTCCGACAGTACTTGGCATATTAACCCTGGGTAAAGCCAGGCGTATCGGTGCATTTTTCTTTTCTGGTTTGACAATTGGGCTCGCTGGTATTGCGATTGTTTTGGGATACCGACTGCCAGATTCCGCAACGGATTGGGTCGGGATTGCCACGCTTAGCGGTGCCGCCCTCATCTATGGGGTCGCATCAGCCAGCCTTACTTTATTATTGCAATACATCTTTTCCCAGTCTTTGGAAATCACCACCTCGTTACAACTTCTCGACACTTCGCGTCCTGATCACCCCCTGCTGCAGTTAATGCTCAGGAACGCGCCCGGGAGTTATCAACATTCCCTTCAGGTCGCTAATCTTGCAGAACAAGCGGCTGAAGCAATCGGTGCAGATGGCTTGCTTGTGCGTGTTGGCGCTATTTACCATGACTGTGGGAAATCCCTCAATCCCCATTTTTTTATTGAAAACCAAATTCAAAACGAATCCAATCCTCACGATGAGATTGACCCATACCTGAGTGCGCGGACGATTATCAGCCATGTCACGGATGGTGTGAATCTGGCAAGAAAACACCGTTTACCTGAGCGGGTCATTGATTTCATCAAGGAACATCATGGCACAATGCATACGCATTACCAGTATACAAAAGCCCTCCAGGAAGCTGAAAATCGGGCAGATGTGGATAAAACCTTGTTTACATATCCGGGCCCACGGCCCCAATCCAAAGAGACTGCATTGTTAATGTTAGCCGACGGCACTGAGGCGCGTACTCGCGCTGAGCGGCCAAAAGATGAGGGTGAATTAGAGGCATTGATCGACATCGTTTTTACATTTTATTCACAAAACAATCAATTAGACGATACAAACTTAACCCTCAAAGACCTTCAATCAATCAAGGAATCTTTTTTCCACACCCTTAAGGGTGCTTATCACCCCCGGGTAAAATACCCTGAGATTGTCAAAACTGATCATCAGTCCATCGATAATGCTAAGAAAAAATGATCCCAGAAAAATTTGTTATCAATATTTTTGTTAACCCGAAATTTAAAACGAAAATTGATCAATCAATAATCCGTAATGCAGTTCAAACCACACTTGAAAGCGAAGGTAACACGCACGTTTCTCTTTCGATTAAATTCACAAAGGATAAAGAGGTACGTCTATTAAACAAGGCTTACCGAAATATTGACAAGACGACGGACGTGCTGGCATTCAATCAGGGTTATATTGACCCTGAAACAGACCTGCTTTACCTGGGTGACATCATTATTTCTTGTGAACAAGCACAATTACAAGCCAATGAAAATGGCCGCTCGGTTACAGAAGAATGTGCTCTATTAACCGTTCATGGAACACTGCATTTATTGGGGTACGACCATGCAACACCCGGTGAAAAAGCGATCATGTGGAAAAAACAAGACCATATTCTTAAGTCTGTTTTAAGACCTGGATTGGAGGATGACACATGAAAATCAGCTTAAATAACAGGAAGTTAGGGCAAATTTTAATAAGTATTGCCCTCATTGGAATGATCTTTTCATTTTTTGGCATCATTACAACCTGGTATTACAAACCAAAAATTGAGGAAACAATGCTTGGGGTCCTCGATTCCCTGGAACAAGTATTAAATAATACTAGAAGCGGCCTGATCGTTATCAATGATACAATGACTGTAGCGACTGGAAACATTGAAATGATCACTGACTCGCTGGAAAATGCGACAAACACGTTAGACAATATAGCGGTGTCTTTAACCTCCTCGGCCGATTTAATCGGCGGTGATTTACGAGAGACAATTATTGATACTCAGATAGCGTTGACCTCTGCCGCTCAGAGCGCCGGTATCATCGATAATACCCTGCGGTTGATCGCTGCAATCCCAATTTTAGGGGCCGATTATCGACCTGAAGTCCCTCTTAGCACAAGTTTGGCAAATGTTTCAGAAAGTTTAATGAATGTCCCAGAAAAATTCCTTGAAATTAATCAATTCATCAAGGAAACCGAAGGCGGTTTGGGAGATCTACAAACAGATATTTCAGTATTTTCTGCAGAGATCCAAAGCTTTGAAGATTCTTTGACAGAAACCCAGACTTTAGTTGCTGAATACGATTTAATTTTTGAGACAATGCAGGAACAATTTTTAGGCATGCGCAAACAAATTCCCACTTTTTTGCTGCTGGTCAGCATTTTCATCACAGGTGGTTTCTTTTTCCTTGGTTTTTCACAAATCATCATTTACGATCAAGGCAAGACGCTTAGAGATGGCGAGCGCGTTTTACTTTCTCTGTCCGAGTTAAACCAGAACAAGACAACAGATCATTAGTCGAAATTACGGAGGTTCTATGAAACATTTTATTGATATTGCCGACTTTTCAGTCGCAGAGTTGCAAAGTATGTTGGATTTGGCGTTGAGTCTCAAAGCTGAGTATAAAAACGGGGTTATAAGGCCGCTTTTAAAAGACAAAGTGCTTGCGATGGTATTTGAAAAGCCGAGTCTGAGAACACGGGTAAGCTTTGATATGGCCATGCGAACACTTGGTGGAGATGCCTTATATTTGTCGCCCCAAGAAGTTGGGCTCGGAAAACGTGAATCGATCCCTGATGTCGCTCGAGTCCTTTCTGGCTATGTGCAGGCAATCATGGCAAGAGTCTTCGAGCACGAGCATATTCTCGAATTGGCACGATGGTCATCGGTCCCCGTGATCAATGGGCTGAGCGATTACAACCACCCTTGCCAGGCCATAGCAGATGCACTAACAATTATTGAAGAATTTGACGACCTGAAGGGGAGAACGGTAGCTTATATTGGAGATGGTAACAACGTTGCTATCTCGCTTATGAAAATCGTCACCAAACTCGGTGGAGACTTTCGAATTGCAAACCCAGAAGATTACGACATGCCAGAAGATGCCATTCAACAATCCAGAGAATTTGCGGTTGAAACAGGTGGATCAGTAGCCCTGTTCAGAGCTCCAGAAGAAGCAGCTGAAGCTGCTGATGTGTTATACACAGACACCTGGATCAGCATGGGCCAAGAAGAAGAAGGAAAAAAGCGGGAAATGATCTTTCCGCCCTACCAGATTAACGAGAAATTAGTGGGTATGGCGAAGTCAGACGCGATTGTTTTGCACTGCTTGCCTGCTTATCGGGGCAAAGAAATTACGGATGAAGTTGCAGATGGCCCACATTCGAGGCTGTTTGAGCAAGCAGAAAACCGTATGCACGCCCAAAAAGCGATACTTGTTCAACTTTTTGATAAAGGAGACGATCATGTTGAATAGTGAATATTTTATTAATCTTGAAAATCAGTATGGCGCTCACAATTATCATCCATTGGATGTCGTTCTTGTAAAAGGAGAGGGCGTATGGGTGTATGATGTTGAGGGAAACAAATATCTCGATTGTCTAAGCGCTTATTCTGCGGTTAGCCAGGGACATAACCATCCAAAGATCAAACAAGCAATGATTGACCAACTTGATCGATTGACCCTGACCTCGCGGGCCTTTTACAATGATAAGCTTGGCTTCTTTTACAAAAAACTATCCGAAATGACAGGCTATGAAATGTCCTTGCCCATGAACAGCGGCGCGGAAGCGGTTGAAACAGCCATCAAAGTTGCACGAAAATGGGGTTACCACATCAAAGGAGTTCCGCGACATCAGGCGGAAATTATTGTAGCAGATGGGAATTTCCACGGTAGGACAATCACAATCATCTCATTTACGTCCACACATCAATACAAGCATGATTTTGGCCCCTTTACCCCAGGGTTCCCAATGGTTAAGTACGGCGATATCAAAGCAATTGAAGATGCGATTAATGACAATACGGTGGCAATTATGCTGGAACCCCTCCAGGGAGAAAATGGCATTCTGATACCGCCTGAGGGTTATTTTAAAGCTGTCGAAAATCTTTGCCGAGAAAACAATATCCTTCTTATTGCTGATGAAATCCAAACCGGACTTGGGCGCACAGGCGCCTTTTTTGCCAGCGATCACGAAAATGTAAGGCCAGATATTATGGTCATTGGCAAAGCTTTGTCGGGCGGCTTTTATCCCGTATCTGCGGTTTTAGCAGATGAGCCGATTTTGGGCTTGATTGTGCCAGGAGACCATGGCTCTACATTTGGTGGAAACCCACTCGGTGCCGCAGTGGCAATCGCTGCTTTGGAGGTCATTGAGGAAGAAAAGTTAGTCGAAAACTCCAGGGATTTGGGTCAATACATGATGGACTATCTGGAAGAAGTTCCCAAGAAAAATATTCATGACTTGCGTGGCAAAGGACTGTTCATTGGTATTGAGTTAAAACACGAATTGGGCGGTGCCAGAAGATATGCTGAGGTCCTCAAACAAAAGGGGATTCTGGCAAAAGAGACCCATACACACACCATCCGGCTGGCACCACCGCTGGTCTTAGACAAAGATACCGCTGATTGGATGTTGCCCATTATCCGTGACACCTTATTAATGGATTAACCGGGCGTTTTGGAGAGAATAATATGCACCGTTTTGCGAAGATTGTCTGCACCTTAGGCCCAAGTAGCGATTCAAAGGAGACCATTCAAGCATTGGTAGCTGCTGGGATGAACGTTGCTCGCTTGAATTTTTCTCACGGTTCTCACGAAACGCACGGCAACATGATCGATCTCATTCGTGAGATATCCATTGAAATGGGCGTTCCAATCACCATCCTTCAAGACCTTCAAGGTCCAAAGCTTAGGATCGGGACCTTGCCAGAAGGGGGGATTTTGTTAAAGGCCGGCGACCATGTGACACTAAGCTCATCAAAATCCTACGTCCCTGACAAGGCTGATATTTTCATCCCCTTTGAAATTCCAGATTTGCATAAATGCTTGCAACCCGGGAACCATATTTTGCTTGATGACGGCTATCTTGAAATGGAAGTTAAAGCCATCGATGGCGAGCGGATTGATGCCATGGTCATTTTGGGCGGCCTGTTAAAATCAAATAAAGGCGTAAATCTTCCTGGTGCTAATTTAACGACACCCAATTTTACTGAAAAAGATTGTGAAGATTTGAAATTCGGCCTTCATAAAGGTGTTGACTTTGTTGCAGTCTCATTTGTCCGTAAAGCAGACGATATTCTTACGGTGCGCCAAGCGATAGAATCTTTGGCAGGGCATTCTGGTGCTGCAAAAGTACCCATTATTGCCAAATTGGAACGCCCTGAAGCGCTATCTGACCTTGAGAGCATCATGAAAGTCACAGATGGCGTCATGGTTGCGAGGGGCGACCTGGGGGTTGAAATGACGCCCGCAGCAGTGCCTATCGCTCAGAAAGAAATCATTGCCTGCGCCAATGCACACGGTAAATTTGTCATCACAGCAACGCAAATGTTAAATTCAATGATTGACAACCCCCGCCCGACACGAGCAGAAGTCACGGATGTAGCGAATGCGATCTTTGATGGGACAGACGCCGTAATGCTTTCGGGAGAGACCGCAGCCGGGAAATTCCCGTTAGAAAGTGTGCAGATGATGGTTGACATCATTCAGAGGGCAGAAAAAGACATTAACAAATGGGGCAAGTTTGATTATTCTGCAGCGCTTTTAAAACAGGAGGATTCCTTATCGATTACATGGGCAGCTAAAGAATTGGCGCACGATCGCAACGTTGCTGCAGTGATTGTTTTTACCCAATCGGGAAGAACCGCTCGACTTATGTCAAAAACAAGGCCCGAAGCTCCAATTTTTGCTTTTACACCAGAATTGAAGACTTATCAAGAAATGGGCTTATATTGGGGTGTAACCCCAATCTTTGTACCCTATGCAGACACGCTTGAGACCATGATTAAGCATGTCGAAACAGCCATTTCAACAGCTACCAAGCTTGAAAAAGGTCAAAAAGTTGTTTTGATTTCAGGGTTTCCAGTCGGTGCCCTCAAGCAGCCAAACCTCGCGCTGTTATACACATTAGGAGAAATGTAAACCATTAATCAACGACAGCGGAGTGAATTCACTCCGCTGTCAGGTTATGTGCTCAATTTGCCACCCCTGCCTCAATACATACCCTGGTTGATCTTATCCAAAGTCTCTGGAGATGGCCGCAAATCTTCAGCGTTGATACGGTTTAATGGTCGCTCAACCAAATCCATAAAATCATACAAAGAAGGCTGCTCCGGGTTGATATAGAGCAACCCGGTCACGAGCCAATTATTTTTTTCAGCATCTTCAAGAATTTTTAAAGCCTGCCATTTGTCCTGTGGGTCATACTCTTTGTCGAGTTTTTTTAGCACAACCACTGATCCGTCGTGCAGAGCAACTTCTTTAATTTCGCCTTCCTGGAATTCTTTTAAGATAATCGTTTTGCGTCTTGGCACATAGGCAATATCATGTAACGGGGCTTGGTGCTGACGCCCCCATTGGTAGGAATGCAATGTGTCTTCCCGATTATTAAAACTGACACAAGGGCTGATGATATCCAAAACAGCAGTCCCGCGATGACTGAGTGCGGCTTTAATAAGCTCCCGCACCTGGGCAGGATCACCTGCAAAAGAGCGGGCAACAAAACTCGCGTTGCCAATCAAAGCCTCCTTAGCGATGTCAATCGGCAAAAATGGATTGACACCCTGACGTTTCAGCTCCAAACCTTGTTCAGCGGTCGCAGAAAATTGACCTTTTGTCAACCCATATACCCCATTGTTTTCAACGATGTAGACCATGGGTAAATTTCGCCTGATTAAATGTTTGAACTGCCCCAGGCCGATACTGGCCGTATCACCATCTCCAGATACCCCGATAACCTTCATGGTCGTATCAGCAAAGGCGGCACCCAAAGCCATAGAAGGCATGCGTCCATGCAAACCGTTGAATCCAAATGATCTTTTTAAGAAATAAGTTGGGCTTTTGCTGGAACAACCAATACCGCTGAATTTTACAATTCGCTCTGGCGAAATGCTCATCTCAAAGCAGGCTCTGACAATTTGAGCTGAGATGGTATTATGCCCACATCCTGGGCACAGGGTGGATCGCAAACCCTGGTAATCTGCTCGGGCAAGCCCAATCGCATTGGTTTCTTCGATAATATCAGTCATTTCGTTGCTGCTCCTTTTCAGAAACGATATCCTTGATCCAGTTTGCCGTCATAGGCAAGCCATCAGCGTAAGCACATGAGATTAATTGATTGGAAAGCTCACAATTTTCGAGTACAAGCAGTTGGTGCAATTGTCCATCTCGATTCAATTCCAATACATAGTTCCTCTCATGTGAATAAATAAATTTTTTCACTTGCTCAGAAAACGGTAAGGCTCGTACACGCAAAAAATCTGTTGGTATGCCCGCTTTTGCCAGCAAGTCCTGGGCTTCAAGCACTGCTGGTTCTGTTGAACCCATGGCGATGAGCCCAATTTTTGCCTCAGGTAAATTATGGAAAACAGGTTGGGGTAATGCCTCTCTGGACGATTCAATTTTTTGTTTGAGACGGTCCATCAAGGATTGCCAAACTTCGGGGTCCTCGCTATATTCGCCAAATTCGTTGTGACCCGTGCCGCGGGAAAAATAGGGCGCTTTTTTGTGGGAATTACCCATCACTGCTCTGAAGGGAATGCCATCACCATCAACATCTAAATAACGACCCCATTCACCTGGAAAAGCCTCAAGGTCCTCTTCCCAAAGTATTTTCCCACGATCAATGGGCTGATCCGGGTATTCAAATCGCTTGGTCATCCACAGGTTCATGCCCAAATCCAGGTCGCTGAGAACAATCACGGGAGTTTGATATTTCTCTGCAATATCAAAGGATTTCCAACCAAACTTGAAGCATTCTGTCACAGAAGAAGGGATTAAAACAATATGCTGTGTATCACCATGACCAAGGAAATAGTTTAACGTCAGATCCCCTTGCGCAGTGCGTGTTGGTAACCCTGTGCTAGGACCAACCCGCTGCACATCCCACAAAACCAGGGGCACTTCCGAAAAATAAGCCAGGCCCATATATTCAGTCATCAAACTAATCCCCGGCCCAGAGGTTGAAGACATCGCTCGCAAGCCTGCCCAACCAGCACCAACAACCATGCCGATAGCTGCCAGCTCATCTTCAGCCTGAACGATGGCATAATTGTTCTTTTTCGATTCGGGGTCTTGTCTTAAGCGCGGTGCATAGGTGATCAAAGATTCAACCATGCTTGAAGCAGGCGTAATTGGATACCAACCACAAAATTGAAAGCCACCGTAAATTGCCCCCAGGGCACCTGCGGTGTTTCCATCGGTCATGATGTATTCATGAAGTGCTGGCATGGGCTCAACGTAGTACCGATCTCGTTTTTCTAAATTGTTTTTGGCCCAATCAGCTGAGCGTTGAACGATTTCAAAATTCGACTCTGCCACGGATGTTTTGTAGTGAAATTGCGATAACAAAGTTTGCTTGATGACGTTCAAATCAATACCCAACATCTCGGCGACAACACCGACATAAACCATATTTTCCATATAGTCCTGCAAGTTTCGTGGGACCGCAGCTTGCTTAATCAGGTCTCTTACCGGCATCGGGTACATGATGACATCATCGCGGTCGTGAGGGACTTTGATATGATCTGCAAAGAACACGACACCACCAGGCACATTGTAAGCAATATCCTTTGTAAAAGTCCCGGGATTCATTTGAACGATAATATCATCATGCGCAACGCGGGCTAAGTAACCATCCTTTGAGACCCGTATTGAAAACCAGGTTGGTAACCCCTTAATGTTCGAGGGGAAGATATTCTTTCCTGAAACAGGAATCCCCATCCGAAAAAGCGATCTTAACAGTGTATTATTGGCTGTAGCGCTTCCTGAGCCGTTTATTGAACAAATTGTCAAACAAAAATCGTTAACGTTACGTTCCACGGCTAATGGCTTGTTATTTTCAGCTTTGCTTAAACTAATCATTTAGGCTCCACAGATAAGATTATTCAAAAGGGATGTTGACATTTTTGGGGTCGCGTTGAAACAATAAGTCCATGTGGGTAATTAATGCATGATAGCCTGCTGCAAAATCTCCCTGGACAATGGAATCAACCATTTGCTGATGAAAAACCCAAACACGCTGTAAATATTTCCGGTCTTCATACACATTTAATCCTACCGCTTCATAAATATCCCAATAAGCTTCTAAGATCCCCTGGACAAAGATATTGTCCAGTTTGGCATAAATCCCCAGGTGCAAAAGGCGATGTTCGGCATGTGGGATTTCAATTGGATCAGCATACAATTTTCTTTGCGCTCTTTGAATAATTTCTTTCAGCGCTGCAATGTCTTCAGTTGTCAGGCCGCTCACAGCCTGGTACCAATACGAGGCTTCAAGATGATTGCGCAAGTCTGAAAATTGCTTGAAGGCCCCTTTGTTCAGGCTGAGCGCATATGTCAGGCTTTTTGAAACAGCGGGCGTGAATGTAAAAGGCAGGCTTTTTATTCCAACCCGAGGCTTAATTTCAACCAAGCCCAACGCCTTTGCGACCTCAAGTTCTTCCCTCAACGTAGAAACGCTTCTGCCAAGCTCCTTGCTGATATCGGTCAAACTCGGCAAGTATTCGGTTCCAGAATTCTGATTTTTTGAAAGATACTTTAAAAATGGGGAGAGTTTGTCAATTTTGGTTTGAGGATACATAGCATACATCTTATTTATCAGATTAATATGATTAATGTTGTTTACAGTATAACATCATCATAATTAAATTTCAATATAGAAAACCCGAAATGAATCATCAGATTACATTTGTCCTCTTAAAAGGTGTTACAATTCTGGCCTCAGAGGCTTAACGCATGATGTGGTTTTGCCTTCATATTCAGGATTAACAATGAGCATAATTAACGAACTGGCAAAGACTCTGAATTTGCCTGTCGATAATATTCAAAAAACTATTTCCTTACTTCAAGAAGGTAATACGATACCCTTCATCGCCCGTTATCGAAAAGAAATGACAGGCAGCCTTGATGAAGAGCAAATTCGCAAAATTTCTTCAGAATATTCGCGTTTGGAGAACCTTGAAGAACGCCGCCAGGTGATATTAAAGACAATCAACGCGCAAGGAAATCTGACCGATGTTTTGCGAAGTCAACTTCTTGCAGCAGCCAACCTCACCGAACTGGAGGATCTATACCTGCCCTTCCGCCCCAAAAAACGCACTCGTGCGATGATCGCCAGGGAAAAAGGTTTAGAATCCCTGGCCGATATGATCAAAAAACAACCCGTGGTGGACAAATCCCTTCAAGAGATTCTGGAACCCTATATTAGCCGGGGTGTTCCCAGTCCACAAATGGCTCTCTCGGGGGCTTGTGATATCGTCGCTGAATTAATCAGTGATCACGCCACAGTCCGAAAGAAAGTTCGGGAAATTGGCGCCACTTATGGAAGCATCGCAAGCGAGAAAACTAAGGGGAGTGAGGACAAACGTAAAGTTTTTGAACTTTATTATCAATTTCACCAAAGATTAAAGGACCTCCAGCCCCATCAAGTCTTGGCATTGAATCGTGGAGAACGAGAAAGAATCCTCAAAGTTGACATAATAATTCCTGAACAAGACTGTTTGAGGGTTGTTAAATCAATTTTTCCTGCCAACCATAATTCCATTTTTTATGACGCGTTAAACCTGGCTATTGATGATGGCATACAGCGCTTATTGCTGCCTGCGATTAAGCGTGATCTTCGTCGCTCATTGACTGAAACGGCAGAAAGCCACGCCATCCAGGTCTTTGCGAATAATCTGTACAGTTTACTTACACAGCCTCCTTTGGCAGGCCACGTTGTTTTGGGTATCGACCCTGGTTTTAGAACGGGTTCAAAGGTGGCTGTCGTTGACCCTACTGGAAAATTGTTGACAACAACCACCATTTATCCACACCCGCCGCAAAACCAAAAAAACGATGCACAAAAGATGCTGAATGCTTTGATCGATGCCCACCAGGTCACATTAATTGTGATTGGGAACGGCACTGCTTCGCGTGAAACGGAAAGCTTTGTTGCTGAAATTGTAAAACAACGCCCTGGCTTATACTATTTGATCACAAGCGAGGCTGGAGCAAGTGTCTATAGCGCCAGTCATCTTGCCCGCAAGGAATTCCCGGATCTGGATGTCAGCTTGCGCGGTGCCGTTTCAATTGCCCGAAGGGTGCAGGACCCGCTGGCAGAATTGGTAAAAATTGACCCGAAGTCGATCGGTGTTGGCATGTATCAACATGACGTTAATCAAACGCAGCTCTCACAAGCCCTTGGTCAAGTTATCGAGACAGCGGTCAATAACGTTGGCGTTGAGGTCAATACAGCTTCGGCAGCCCTTTTAACCTATGTGGCTGGTGTCGGCCCAACATTGGCTGAAAATATCATTGAGCATCGTGATACATATGGTCCGTTTTATGACCGGTTGGAATTGAAGGCCGTGAAAGGGATGGGTAAAAAAACCTTCGAACAGTCAGTAGGTTTTTTACGTATCCGTGATGGAAAGAACCCGTTGGATGCCACTGCCATCCATCCTGAAAGCTATGGGATAGCAGAAAATATTCTTGAAGAACTCAAACGTAATACAATCAACAAGTCGTCAGACCAAAGAACCACAATTCAAAAATTCAAGGAAACCGCAGATCTGGAGCAGTTAGCACAAGCGTTGAATACAGGTCTGCCCACCCTTCTTGATATTTTGTCTGAACTTGCCCGTCCAGGGAGAGACCCTCGCGAGGATGTTCCAAAGCCAATTTTACGTAATGACATCCTCTCAATGAATGATTTGGCTCAAGGTATGGTTTTAAAGGGTACAATCCGAAATGTTGTAGATTTCGGTGTTTTTGTCGACCTGGGTGTTGAAGTGGATGGTTTGCTTCATCGATCGAAGATACAGCCTAACGCAACCCTTACTGTTGGCGATGTTATTGAAGTTGAAATTATTGCAATCGATTGTGACCGGGATCGCATCGCATTAAAAATGAAAGAATGATTAAATGACTGTAAAAACAATTGAACCCGTTGCAGAATTCAGCTTTGCCACCAAGTACAAAACAAAACACCAAAAACCCGGTACGTGGGTATTATCCCATTCCGTTAGACAATGGCACTGGATTCTACTAGCCCTCATCGGGGCGGTCAGCAACGCTGCGCTAGCCAGCGTTGTCCCGATTTATATCGGGAAAGCCTATTTTGAAATCACGCAACCATCGCCCTCACTGCAAACAATTGGAAGCTACGCGCTGATCATCGCAATATCGCAGACCTTGCGTGGTTTCTTGCATTTTTTACGAAACTTTAGCTTTGAGGTCATTGCTCAGAATATTGAGCGTTACGTCAGACAGGAATTGTTCGTCAATCTACTGGGGAAAAGCATGACTTTTCATAACCTGCAATCCGTAGGCGACCTGATGGCACGCGCAACTAACGACGTACGCGAAGTAAATTATATGTTCAGCCCCGGGTTTAACCTGGTGATTGGTTCAATCAACTTTCTTCTACTGCCATTATTTGTTGGCCCTACATATCACCCCTCGTTAATTATTGTTCCTGTGGCATTCATCATTCTTTATGCAATTGCGTTATGGCATTATCTTAGCGTCCTCAATCCGATCACACGTGATGTACGCCAAACATTTGGCACACTAAATAGCCGTCTTACAGAAGCCATTGATGGTGTCGAAATTGTGAAAGCTTCAGCGAAAGAAGATGCGGAAATCGATCTATTTGGTAATAACGCGTTTGAATACCGGGATGCGTCAGTCAGACAGGGCGATGTTGAAAGCCGATTTCTTCCCTTTCTTTTACTGGCAGTCACCATGGCCGCCGGGTTGGCTCATGCACTTTATCTTATGCAACAAGGATTAATTACTATTGGTGATGTAATCGGTTATTTTGGTACCCTTTCTTTGTTGGGTTTTCCAACGAATGTTTCTTTGTTCGCCTATTCGCAGATCTCCCTTGGTTTTGCTGGCGCACGCAGGATCCTTGAATTGATTAATACTGAAAACAATCTAGACCAGAACCTCGATGGTTATTCGCAGCCTATTGACGGCGCGATCTCATTTGAAAATGTTTCATTTGGTTATACCGAAGATGAATTATTTTTGCGGGAGATTAATATTGAAATAAAACCCGGTCAAACAGTGGCCATCGTCGGCCAAACGGGTTCAGGGAAAACCTCACTGGTTAAGCTGATCAACCGGACTTTTGACGTTCACAGCGGCGCAGTCAAAGTTGATGGCGTTGATGTCCGAGATTGGTACCTTGAAACCTTGCGCAGCCAGATTTCCATTATTGAACAGGACGTGTTTCTCTTTTCAAAATCAATTGCAGAAAACATAGCCTTTGGCAAGCCTGAAGCCACACAGGAAGAAATAATCCAGGCAGCCAAAGAGGCTCAGGCACACGATTTTATCATGAGTTTTGACAATGGTTATGAAACCGTTATAGGCGAACGTGGAGCTACCCTCTCTGGCGGACAAAGGCAGCGGCTAGCCTTAGCCAGGGCATTTCTTACCTCTCCCAAGATTTTAGTTTTGGATGATTCAACCAGTGCCATTGATTCAGACACTGAAGACCGCATCCAGCAGGCAATCTTTCGAGTTTCGCAGGGTCGAACCACAATTATCATCACCCATCGGCTGTCGCAAATCAGATGGGCGGATCTTATTGTCGTTCTGAGGCAGGGCAAAGTATCAGCGATTGGCAGTCATGAATCGTTAATGAAAACATCTAAATCATATCAAGAAATTTTTAGCGAGTAATTATGGGTTTCTACTCAGGATTGGCAGCAGAAAAATACGATCGGCAATATTCAGACAAGAAATTGCTGCAACGAATTTTTGAATATTTCAAAAGACAAACGAGCTATTTGTTAATTATTTTTGTTGCGCTCATTGTGAGGGCGATCATTGAAGCAGTTTCTCCTGTGATTGTAGCGCGTGGGCTCGACCAGGTTTCTCAGCAAGGCGTTACCAATCAATTTATTTTAACGCTATCAGGTATCGTCCTTGCCTTAGGTGTACTGGGCTGGTTTACGAGCTTCTTAAGGCGCCGTTACGCGGCCAGGACGATTGCTGAACTCATCCGACTGCTCTCAACTGATGCTTTTCAGGCCTCAGTACAGCAAGACCTTTCATTTCATGATAGTTTTGATTCTGGAAAGATCGTGTCAAGGATCACCTTTGACACCAGAGAGTTTGGGCAGTTGGTGACCATAGCAACAGATGTTCTATCGCAGCTCATTTCATCAATCACGCTGCTGGTCATTCTGTTTCGAACTGAGTGGCGCTTATCACTGGCAGTTTTATTATTGGTTCCCATATCAATTTTAATCGTGGTGCGGTACCGGCACGCGGCCCGTAAGATTACCCGAGCAGGTATGCGCGCCATGGCTAACGTCAACTCGGCTATTAAGGAAGCCATCAGCGGCATTGCCATTGCGAAAAACTTTCGTCAGGAAGAGGCCATCTATGACGAATTTAATGAAGCAAATCAAACCTCATTTGAAGTCAATATCAAACGCGGCTTTGTTCTATCCATCGTATTTCCCATTTTGCGGATTGTAGGCAGTATTGCCACGGCATTAATGGTGTATTTTGGTGCAATTACAGTTTTGGGTGGTTACATCTCTGCAGGCGCCTGGTATTTGTTCCTCTCGACTTTGGAGCAATTTCTTTTCCCTGTTTTCAGCGTGGCCTCGTTCTGGACGAACGTTCAAACGGGTTTGTCAGCTGCTGAAAGGATTTTCGCCTTGATTGACGCTGAGCATTCTGTTAAGCAAACTGATCACTTCGCGCCGGAACGCATTGAGGGTCATATTGAAATGAAACACCTCTATTTCAAATATACGCCTGATGAGCCGGTTTTGAGCGATTTTTCATTGAACATCGAGCCAGGGGAAACTCTGGCCCTGGTTGGACACACCGGCGCAGGGAAAACGTCCATTGGCCGGTTGATTGCCAGGTTCTATGAATTTCAGGAAGGTGAATTATTAATTGACGGCGTAGATATTCGGAAATATGATCTATCTGCATTAAGAAACCAGATGGGAATCGTCTCCCAAGTGCCTTTTTTGTTTGCGGGGACCGTTGAAGACAATATCCGTTACGGTAAGCCAGATTGCCGACGAGAAGAGATGCTCAATATTGGAGGGAAAATTGGTGATGGAGAATGGTTAGAAACCTTGCCAAATGGCATTGACACGCAAGTCGGAGAACGTGGTTCACAACTTTCAATGGGGCAACGCCAGTTGGTCGCTCTGATGCGTGTGTTGGTTCAAAAACCCTCTATTTTTATCCTTGATGAGGCGACGGCCAGTATCGATCCCTTCACTGAAAAACAGATCCAAGCAGCATTGGATCTCATCCTGGCGAATACCACCAGCATCCTGATCGCTCATCGCCTCTCCACGGTGCGTTCTGCAGATCGCATTCTAGTGATGCGCATGGGAGAAATTATCGAAGAAGGTAATCACGAAGCGTTAATGAGCCAAGGCAATCATTATGCGGAGTTGTACAACACCTACTTCCGGCATCAGTCTTTACAGTACATTGAAGAAGCAGGAAAATATGCGCGGAAATAAGATCTAGCCGCGTAACATATAAAATGAATTCAGATTATAATTGGGTCGGTTAATTACGCACATCATGATGGCGGTCAGCCAATTAAGCGAAAAGCCATTTTAGTATCTATTGGTATTATGCATCTGCAACATAACAGCCCTAATGAGCCGCTGTTAATGCAAAACGCTCAGACTAAACAAAACCTTTGCTGTAAACCGGGCTTTAACAATTTATAAAAAATACGGATCTTTTTGAAAAATAAAACTGTAAAGGAGTAAAACATGAAAACCCCCAAAGATTTAAAGTATGCCAAAACTGATGAGTGGATCAAGGTTGAAGGCGAAGAAGCGACTATTGGTATCAGCGACTATGCCCAGGACCAATTGTCAGATATTGTCTATGTTGAGATTCTGGTGGAAGAAGGAGATGCAATCGAAAAAGGTGATGAAATTGCCACCATAGAATCTGTAAAAGCCGCTGCCGGCGTAAATACTTTGGCTTCCGGCACAGTGATCGCTATCAACGAAGCGTTGGATGATGAGCCAGAACAATTAAACAGTGACCCCTATGAGGCAGGCTGGATCATCAAGATCAAATTGGACGATGTTGCCCAACTCGATGATTTGCTGTCAGCAGAAGAATACGAAGCCTACAACGAAGAACGCGAGGGCTAATGTATACACCTCATAGCCCTCAAGAAATTGAGGAGATGCTGAATGTTATTGGCATAAAATCTGTTGAGGACCTGTTTGAAAAAGTCCCAGCCAAATATCGCTACCCTGATCTTGATTTACCGCAAGGTCTCACTGAAATGGAGGTCGCAGCAGAATTAAACGAAATTGCTACTGCCAATGCAAGTTCAGACGAATTCATCTCCTTTTTAGGCGCTGGCGCCTATAACCATTACATTCCTTCAGTTGTGGATGCGATTCTCAGTCGCGGCGAGTTTTACACAGCCTATACGCCCTACCAGCCTGAGGTATCTCAGGGGACATTACAGGCCATTTTTGAATACCAATCATTGATGACCGAGCTCACCGGTATGGATATCAGCAATGCATCACATTACGACGGTGCAACAGCCGCTGCCGAAGCCGCAAACCTCGCATATCACAATTTCCGGGGAAAGCGAAAAAAAGTACTGGTTACCCGCTCTGTGAATCCGGAATATCGAGAGACAATCCGCACCTACATGTATGGCTTGGGTGATGTTCATGTGCTTGGCGATGACCCGCTTAATGCCGGTGAAGATGAAACAGCAAAACTATTGGAAATGATCAACGCCGACACCGCGGTTGTCATTGTTCAGTACCCTGATTTCTTCGGTCGTATTACAGACTATACGAAGATTGTTGAAAAAGCTCACGAAGCTGGCGCTTTAGTGACCTTTGTTTTTAATCCCACCGCTCTGGGCATCCTTAAACCACCCGGTGCATTTGATGCAGATATCGCAGTGGGAGATGGACAACCCTTAGGTATTCCCCTCTCCTTTGGCGGGCCATATCTGGGGATCTTTACAGTTAAAGACAAGCTAGTGCGAAAATTGGCGGGAAGATTAGTCGGTGAGACCGTTGATGAAGCCGGTAATCGTGCCTATGTGTTGACCCTCACTGCACGTGAACAGCACATTCGCCGAGAGAAATCCACCTCGAACATCTGCACCAACCAGGGTCTGATGGCGCTTGCTGCAGCCGTTTATCTTTCAGTTTTGGGTAAATCTGGCTTCAAACAAGTTGCCAATCTTTGCTATCAAAAAGCTCATTACGCTGCAGAGAAAATTTCTAAGCTGCCTGGGTTTGAACTGGCCTTCCCTGAAACACCCTTTTTCCACGAATTTGTTATCAAGACGCCTAAACCCGTTGAAGAAATTAATGCCCGCCTTGAGGATTACTGGATCCTCGGTGGCTATGACCTGAGTCAAACCTATCCAGAGATGAAAAACCAGATGCTTGTTGCTGTTACCGAGAAAGTCTCTCGTGAGGACATCGATGATTTTGTTGCAGCTCTTGAGGAGGTGACCAATGACTGAAAAAACGATCTATGAACTTTCGCAGCCTGGTCGTAAGGGTTTTGTATTCCCTGACTCTGATGTGCCTGCAGCGCCCCTCCCAAAGGCGTTTGAAAGAGGATCAATCAATTTACCTGAACTATCCGAGTTAGATGTCATCCGGCATTTTACGAACCTGTCACGATTAAACTATTCGGTGGATGGTGGCTTTTATCCTTTAGGTTCTTGCACGATGAAATACAATCCCAAAATCAACGAAGTCGCTGTCCGACTGCCGGGTTTTTCTCAAACCCACCCCCTTCAACCGATTACCAGTGTTCAGGGTAACCTTTACCTGATGTACCAACTCCAGGAAATGCTCCAGGAGATTAGCGGATTTCACAGGGTTACACTGACGCCGGCTGCTGGTGCTCAGGGCGAACTGGTTGGTGCGCTGATCATAAAGAAATTTCATGAAAGCAATAAAGACACCAAACGAGTTAAGATCTTAATTCCCGATTCAGCGCATGGCACTAACCCGGCCACATCAGCTATGAGCGGTTTTGAAGTTGCTCCCCTGCCTTCAGACGCGCGTGGCAACGTGGATTTAGAAGCTTTGAAACTGCATTGCGATGAAACCCTGGCCGGTTTGATGCTGACAAACCCAAACACGCTGGGGCTGTTTGACGAAAATGTCATTGAAGTCATTGAAATGGTCCATAATGCAGGCGGCTTGGTCTACGGTGATGGCGCAAATCTCAATGCGCTTTTAGGCATTGTCCGACCTGGTGACCTTGGTTTCGATATTATGCATTTCAACCTGCATAAAACCTTTGCAACACCGCACGGTGGTGGTGGGCCAGGATCAGGGCCAGTGGGTGTTTCGGAACGTTTGGCGAAATTCTTACCCGGACCGATTGCCACGATTGTCGACGAGGGTGATGATGATACCCCGCCCTTCTATGGTTTTTACACGCCGGAGGAATCGATTGGCAGAATGAAAGCGTTTTATGGACATTTTGGCGTTGTTGTCAAAGCTTTTACCTATATCGCCATGCATGGCCCAGACGGATTGAGAGATATTGGTGAGAAAGCTGTCTTGAATGCCAATTATCTGATGGAAAAGGTGAAGGAAGATTATTACCTGCCCTACGATCGCACCTGTATGCACGAATTTGTGGTTGAAGGCACTTGGAAGGATATTCCCAACGTGCACGCCCTAGACATCAGCAAGCGCTTAATGGATTATGGTTTCCATCCACCCACAAATTATTTCCCACTGGTTGTTCATGAAGCATTGATGATTGAACCAACCGAAACCGAATCTAAGCAGACCCTGGATGCATTTGCTGCTGCAATGAAAGCGATCGCCAAGGAAGCACGCGAAGACCCAGGCATGCTTAACAAAGCACCCTATACAACGCCTATTCGCCGCTCCGACGAAGTCAAGGCTGCACGTGATCTTGTCTTGTGTTGTTGGACGCCTGATAGTTTTTAATTTTCAATGAATTTAAGGCGTTGGGATGAACTTGTCCCAACGCCTTGATGTTTTAATCCTTAAGCAAGAGGCTGACCGGGCAGTGATCGGACCCCATAATATCACTGTGAATTACGACATCCTCCACAACACCCATCAGCGCATCAGAAACCAAGTAATAATCCAATCGCCAGCCGATATCACGTTCACGAGAATTGAATCGATAGGTCCACCAAGTATATTTTTCAACCTCGGGATACAACTCGCGATAAGCATCTTTAAAGCCATGAGCTAAATATCGGTCGATCCATTCCCGTTCTTCTGGTAAAAAGCCCGTGTTCTTTTCATTTTGCTTTGGGTTAGCTAAATCAATTTCCCTGTGTGCTGTATTAAAATCGCCCGTGATGATAATTTTTTCACCCTGTGCGTGTAAATCGTCACATATCTCTAAAAGCGTTTCATAAAAATCCAGCTTAAAGGGCACCCGTTTATTTCCCTCACCCCCGTTTGGAAAATAAATATTATAAAGATAAAAATCGGGATATTTAAACCTGATTACGCGACCTTCAACATCAAATCGGTCAATGCCAAGTCCCCTCTCAACGTTGAGTGGTTCATCCTTGAAAAAAGAGGCGGTACCGCTGTAGCCCTTGCGTTCTGCAGGATGCCAAATTCCCGTATACGGTTCAATAATAGCTTCCTCTTCGCTAATTTGTTCCAAGTTTGCTTTTATTTCCTGCAAACATAAAATATCGGGGGCTACTTCAGGCAGCCAATCCAAAGCGTTTTTTCTTAGTATTGCTCGATAACCGTTTACATTCCATGTTGTAATTTTCACAGTAACACCTTTGTTTTCATTGAATTATCTTTATTATTATACCAGCTACAATGATCGGCCATCACCAGCGCCCATCTAGAAGACCCGATTAGCAATTGCAGATCTACTTTGGCGGTTGTTGTTTTTCAAAAATGAATACAAGCAGAAGGTTTCCCTTACAATCATGGCTATGGTAAACTTATTGCTTGAGTTATCAGAAGATTGATCTTACCCTGCCAAAACAGGTTCACCGATTGAACAGGATTCTTGTTTTGAAGAAAAGTTACACACGCCCTCGTAAAATAAGAATTGGTCAACTAATTTTGCTCTTGACCGTTATCGTGATGACGATCATCCCTTCGCAGCCCGGGGCTGCACGCGCAACTTATCAGGAAGCAGGGCCCATTTATATCATCCAGCCTGGCGACACCCTCAACGAGGTCGCCATCCGCTTCGGTATTACTGCTGAAGAGATCATCACTGTCAACGCGCTGGAAAACCCGAATGCACTAGACGTCGGCCAGAGGATTGTAATCCCGGGTTTAAAGGGGCTCTCTGGCGAGTTAACCTCAGAGATTGTCCCGCTTGGCGCATCCTTAGCAGGGTTTGCCCGTCAAAACCGTCTGAAACAAAGCGACCTTATCACTTTGAATCGCATAACCAGCCCTTCCGAAATAATCGCTGGTGTTTCATTCATCATCTCAATTCCTTCTGAACGGGTGCAGTTGACCAATATCCCAATGATGAAGCCGGGATTTTCAGCCCTGGAAACCGCTATTCTTGCAGGTGTCTCCCCCTGGGAAATGGTTGCGGATAACCAATTTCTTGGAACTTGGGATGTGTTACCTGGCGATCCCATTTTTGTCAAAGCGTCATCGGACTCTGTTGACGGTGAGGCATCCGAAAATTTATCTATTTCTGTGAACACGCTTCCCCCGGTGCAAGGGGAAACGATGCAAATAATCATCACAACAAAAACACCGATGGATTTTAGTGGTCGTTTCAACGGTGATTCGATTCACTTTTTTTCTGACGACGGCAAGGTGTTCTCTGGTTTTTTCGGCGTGCACGCATTGGCAGAGCCAGGCGTATACCCCCTAGAAATTCAAGGGGTGGACATTGATGGCAATTCGTTTGAATTCAACCAGCTTGTATTGGTTGCATCTAAATATTACGAAACACAAATGGTCTACGTCGGAGCTGAATATCTCGATGACGATGTCATTGTTGAGGAAGAAGCTTATATTCATCCAATCGTCCGTCAATTAACCCCAGAGCGACTATGGTCAGGTCAATTTCAATACCCTGTTGATGACCCTTGTGTCAACAGTGCTTTTGGGCTTCGCCGGATTTACAACGATGGCCTGTTGTTTTACTACCATACCGGCACTGATTTCGCAGTGTGTGCACCCAACTTAAATATCTATGCAGTTGCTGCTGGCAAAGTTGTCTTAGCAGAAGAACTTATAGTCCGCGGCAATGCTATCCTGATCGATCATGGTTGGGGAATTATGTCAGGTTACTGGCACCTTTCAGAATTCAATGTCAGTGTTGGAGACACCGTCCAACCCGGTGATTTATTGGGCCTGATCGGTAACACCGGACGCTCTGCCGGGCCTCACTTACATTTTGAAATATTAATTAATGGGACACCGGTCAATTCACAAACCTGGCTTGACCAAACCTTCCCTTGAACTTTTAAAAGAAAACAAGCACCGAACGCAGTGCTTGTAATTGCATGCGCTGGGAGGGAATCGAACCCTCACGCCTTTCGGCACGNNATGAGCAATGTAATTATATCCTTGCCGATTCAGTTGTCAAGCTGAGCTAATAAGCTTTCAAAGGAGTAAAAAATGACGATTATTCTCGATGCAATGGGTAGTGATGAACGTCCAAAACCAGAAATTCAGGCAGCAGTGATTGCATCACAAGCGTTTCAAGAAGATATTATTTTAGTGGGAGACAAACAGGTTCTGACTAAAAATTTGGCTGCTACCCAGGGCGACAAGGCGAGAGTGCGCATTGTACACGCACCTGAAGCGCTCGATATGGAAGACCATATCGCAGATGCCCGTCGTAAAAAGCAAAACAGTATGCGCGTGGGCATGGAATTAATCAGAGAGGGCGTCGGTGATGCGTTCGTGACCGCTGGAAACACTGGCATGGCCATGTATTATGCCATTAAAAGTTTTGGAACGATTAAAGGCGTCACACGACCTTGTTTGTGCGCCGTGTTCCCTGTCAGAAATGGGCACGCAGTTATCTTGGATATCGGTGCTAATGCAGAATGTCGTCCAGACTTCCTGGTACAGTTCGCAATGATGGGAAAAGTTTATGCTCACTCACTTCTGGGATTACCAAATCCCCGGGTTGGCCTTTTATCGAACGGTGAAGAAGAAGGCAAAGGCAATGACCTGGTTCGAGAAACACACCCTCTTTTGAAAAATACTCAGCTTAACTTCATTGGCAACGTTGAGGGAAAAGAAGTTTTTGATGGCGCTGTTGATGTCGTCGTTACCGATGGCTTTACAGGGAATATTGTCTTAAAATCAACAGAGGCGGTGGCAAAATTAATTGTAGACACGCTCAAGGAAGAATTGATGGGTTCTTTCAGGAGCAAAATGGGCGCTCTACTGGCCAAACCAGCCTTTCAAAAATTGCGATCCATGCTTGATCCTGCAGAAACCGGCGCGGCGC
>LSQX01329449.1_pt3 | contig 51161 bp, 72 predicted proteins | sample 654561 | NCBI WGS metagenome assembly LSQX01 (sample SAMN04489861, study PRJNA283612) | anaerobic digester metagenome | isolation source: 4 biogas reactors fed with cattle manure at either 37C or 55C with and... | place: Denmark: Kongens Lyngby | collected 2014
CGCCACGGCTGGATGCTGGGCGTGCGCCAGCCGTTCTTCCACGGGCTTGTCGCGACGCTCGACGCGCAGATGGGCGACGCCTATCCCGAGCTGCGCGAAAAGCGCGCCCTGGTCGAGCGCGCGCTGCTGGCCGAGGAGGAGCGCTTCGCGGAGACCCTGGACGCCGGCATGCGCATCTTCGACGAGGTCGCCGCCCGCAGCACGGGCACGATCCCCGGCGCCGACGCCTTCCGGCTGTACGACACCTACGGTTTCCCGCTCGACCTCACGGCCGACATGGCGCGCGAGCGCGGGCTCGACGTCGACACCACCGGCTTCGAGGCCGCGATGGAGCAGCAGCGGGAAACCGCGCGCGCGGCCGGCAAGTTCGGCGGCGGCACCACGCTTCCGGCCGAGCTGGTTGCGAAGATGGCCCCGACCGGCTTCCTCGGCTACGACCAGCTCCGCGCGGACGGCCTCGCCGTCGTGGCCATCCTCCGCGAGGGCCTGCCGGTCGAGCGCATCGAGGCCGGCGACGAAGCCATCGTGTTCCTCGACCGCACGCCCTTCTACGCCGAGTCGGGCGGCCAGGTCGGCGACACCGGCGTCCTCGTCGCGCCAGCCCCCGGGAAAGCGGCCCCGGTGGGAGCGGCTACAGCCGCGATCCCCGATCCCGCGGCCCCCACCTTCACCGTGGAGGACACCCGCAAGTTCGCAGGCCAGTTCCACGGCCACCTCGGCCGCCTGCAGTCCGGCAGCCTGGCGGTCGGCGACCGCCTCGATGCCCGCGTCGACGCCGCCCGCCGCGCCACCACCGTGCTCAACCACAGCGCGACCCACCTGCTGCACGGTGCGCTGCGCGCGCGCCTGGGGACCCACGTCGCGCAGAAGGGCTCGCTCGTGGCGCCCGACCGCCTGCGCTTCGACTTCTCGCACTTCGAACCGATCACCGCCGAGGAGCTGCGCGACATCGAGCTGCGGGTCAACGACGAAGTCCGCGCCGACCACGGCGTCGAGATCCGCGAGATGGGCATGCAGGAGGCGATCGACGCCGGTGCCATCGCCCTCTTCGGCGAGAAGTACGGCGAGCGCGTGCGCGTGGTGAAGATGGGTGAGTCGGTCGAGCTTTGCGGCGGCACCCACGTGGCGCGCACCGGCGAGATCGGCCTGTTCAAGCTGGTGTCCGAGGGCGGCGTCTCCGCCGGCGTGCGCCGCGTCGAGGCCCTGACCGGCCGCGCCGCGCTCGAGCACGTGGCCGCCGCGGAGGAGACGCTGTCCGACGCGGCGCGCCTCCTGGGCGGCACCAGCGCCGAGATCCCGGACAAGCTGCGCGCCCTGCTCGAGCGCCAGAAGAAGCTCGAGCGGGAGCTCGAGGCGCTCAAGGCGCGCGCCGTGAGCAGCGCGACCGCGGACCTGGCGGCCAGGGCGGTCGAGGTCGGCGGCATCAAGGTGCTCGCCGCGCGGATCGAGGGCCTGGACGCGCGCGCCCTGCGCGATGCCCTGGACCGGTTCAAGCAGCAGCTCGGCGACGCGGTGGTCCTGCTCGCCGGTGCCAGCGAGGGCCGCGCGGCCCTGGTCGCCGGGGTCAGCGGCGCGGCGCTGGGCCGGATCAAGGCCGGCGAGCTGCTGTCGCACGTTGCTTCGCAGGTCGGGGGCAAGGGCGGTGGCCGCCCCGACATGGCGCAGGGCGGCGGGCAGGACGGGCCCGCGCTCGAGGCAGCCCTGGCCGCGGTCCCGGAGTGGGTTGCGGGTCGACTGACCTGAGGCCGGCCCGATTTCGTTACTTTTTGCATACACGCCGCCGCCCGGCGGCTTCTATGATGATCCACTTGCGTGAATCACCCCGGCAGGCGCGCGCCCCCGGCGCCTCCCACACCGTACCGGGCGGAGACCCGGCCCAGGAGTTCACATGTTGATTTTGACCAGGCGGGTCGGCGAAACGCTCATGATCGGTGACTCGGTCACCGTGACCGTGCTGGGCGTGAAGGGCAACCAGGTGCGAGTGGGGATCACCGCGCCCAAGGACGTTTCGGTCCACCGCGAGGAGATCTACCAGCGCATCCAGCGCAACGAACCGCCGCCGGAGGGCGAGAAGGGCGGGGAATAGCGCCGGGGTTTGCCGGCCGTTGGCCGAGCCGGTATTCTTACGCCCCTCGCCGGCCTCGTTGCCGGCGCGGCATCACCCGGAGAGTTGCCCGAGAGGCCGAAGGGGCTCCCCTGCTAAGGGAGTATGGGGTCAAAAGCTCCATCGAGGGTTCGAATCCCTCACTCTCCGCCAGTTTCCTAGCACAATCAACGCCTTACGCAGTTTTCCGGTCGCGCCCCATACTCCGCCCCATCCTTGGGAGCGTGGCAATCTGGTGGTCGATGACCGCCTGGACCTCGGACTCGACCCACACCGATGACTTGCCCCGCTTCAACGGGCGCGGGAACTCGCCGCGCATGATCGCGTCGTAGATGCCGCTGCGGCTGTACCCGGTGCGGCGGATCACCTCGGGCATCGGGAGCAGCGTCTCGGGCTTCATGCCTGGCCCTCCCCCTCCCCCTGCTCGGGCACGATGCCCTTCCCGCGCGCCTGGTCGATGGCGTCCTTCATGGCGTCGTAGGTGCGAGGCGCTCGCTTGCCCTTCGACCAGTCGATGCCAACCTCGTCGGCCATCATGGCCGCAAGCTCGTCCCAGCGAGTCGCCAATGCGGACCAGATGTACGAGTAGCGCGCCATCTCACCGATGCGCGGCTTCCACTCAGGGAACAGTTCCAAGAGTCGCAGGCAGCGCCCAAGATCGGACGGGTCCCACGGAAAGCTGCCGTCCGACTTCATGCCGAGCATGTGGTGACAGATCGCTTTGCTTGATGCTCCGCTGTCCCCGCCCGCGAGCCACAGCAACGCTCGCCGCTCGGTAGACGCATCCTCCCGCGCCGCTTCGAGGGCGGCGGCAGATTCGCGGAGCAGGGCGCGGAAGTCGGCGGGCCGCATGTCCACGAACACGCACTCGTGAGCCGGGTCACTCGGCATCCGCTCGGCGTCGTCGGTCACTTCCCACTTCACGGCGCGCAGCCTCTCGATCAAGTCCATCACTCCCCTTCCTCCTTATCCGCCGTATCCGGTCCAGTCGGGGCCGCCGACCTTCGGCGATTGACCCCAAAAGGCCCCGCTCCCTTCCTCCTGGTCGCGCAGCAGGGCGCGGGCGCGGTCCAGTATCTCGGACTCGTATGCCAGCCCCTCCCGGTTGTCGATGCACTCCCGCAACGCCTCCGCCAGCCGCTCGGCGCGGGCTTCAAGTCTGCGCTCGGTAGCCACCCCGGTGCGGAATGCGTCGTAAGCCGTGGCGTGCAGCGACTTCCACCGCTCCACCTCCGCCCGCAGCGCCTCGGTCTCGGCCTGTAGCGGGGCGGTGTGGTGCTCGACGTTGGCGCGGGCGTAGTGCTTGATGATCTCGATCTTGGGATGCCCTTGTAGCTCGGCATACAGCGGCAGCAGATCAGTCTCGGCGGTCATGGGTGGGCCTCCAATCCAGCAGCACGCCACAGCACATGGGCCTGTCCTCGCCATACTTCGCCATTGAGTGGTTGTCGGCGTCCACGCCTGACCACCCGCGCGCGAAGTAGGCGGCGGCTTCTCGCCATCCTTCCAACCTTAGTTCGGCCGCCCTATGCTCGACTTCCGTCGTAGCGGCGTTCACCGCGTCCACCATTTCAAGGTGCGATTTGCTCACGTCGTCGGCTCCTGGGGCTGGGGGGCGAGGGCGGCGGTCAGGGCGGCGGTTACGCAGCCGTAAAGCGATTCGCCGTCCTCCTGACGACGCAGGTAGGCCGCAAGGGCCCGCTCGACCATCGCCTCATCCACGGCTGCGGGCTGCTGGGATACGGCGTCGCAGCGGATGCCGGCACAGGTTTCGCACACAGCACGAGGGCCGGTAGGTTCGTGGCAGTCATCGCACCGCATGGAGGCTGCGGGCTGCTGGGCGAGGGCGGCGATGTGCTCCTCGACTTCCTCGATGGCGTCCACGTAGCCCCACACGCTCGACCATTCCGCCGGTCGGCCGGTCACGGCTTGAAACATGCGGCCAAGCGCGTCCTCGGCGGCGTCGCGCTGGTCGATGGTCCACCCGTGGTCCGATTCTTCGCGGTCCAGCCGGCGCTGCATTTCCTCCACCCCCACGGGCGCGCTCTCATGTCGGACAGCTCGGGCATCCAGATCGTTCCACGACAATCTGCCGCAAGCGTAATCCCACGCATCGGACAGCGTCACTACTCGCAGGCCGCGCACCGGCTGCGCCTCGGCAGGATGGGAGCAGGCGTAGCAGACCTGCCCCATGTGCATCGTCGGCTGGCCGCACTCCAGGCAAACAACCTCATCCGCCTGCGTCTCGGCAGGGGGCTGGGGGGCGGACAGGGCGGCGATAAGCGGTAGGACGGCTGCGTGTGCCCGGCAGGCTGCTAAGGGGTCATCGGGGAACGCCACGCACAAAGCATTATTCAGAGTCGCCACCGCCTCCCAGCCAGCCGCCTCGGCCTTCGACGCGGCGAGGGCGGCTTCTACTGCCGCTTCCATCGCGTCGCGTTCGTGGCAGCCGCTCTCTCGGGCCTCGTCATAAGCGGCATGGGCAGCCACCAGCGCCTCGGGGGTCGGGTTAGGCATGGTCGCGCTCCTTGGCGAGTTCGGCGAGCAGGGCGTCGGCGTCGCACACAGCCTGCGAGGCCACCGCAGCGGAATCGAACGCCGCGTGGTCAATCCATCCGGCGTTGGCGCGAATCCCCTGCATCGCCGCCATCGCGAACGCCTCGCGCTTGGTCAGGCCATCGGCGGGGCCATGCCCGCGAAAATGCTCGCCGGGGCAGAGCGGCACGGGGGACGCCGGCAAACTTCCGTTATCACTCATCTCAATCTCTCCTCCCGCTCGGCGGGGTTAGGGGTTTCGCAAAGCCAGGTCGATCAGCCCGAGCGCCAGGCACGAGGACCAGCCGACCAGGAAGCCCAGCCAGAACCGAAAGCGTTCGCTCGAGGTCATGCTGCGTCCTCCAATCGAAACGAAACGGGCATGTCCGGCAGATGGACCGGCGACACCGCGCTCTGGCGGGCCGTCCCGTAGGCCATGCGGCGGCGGATCGAATCCCAGCCGCCTGGCCAGAAACGCCACGACAGGCGGTGCCGGTTCATGACCACCAGCGGGTCGCGCCAGATGACGATTTCGCCCTCGCCGTTGCAGGCGTCGCACTCGATCGCCTCGTCGCACTGCGGGTCCGGGCCGTAGCCGAAGGGGTTCGTCTCGTTGACCGTGATCTCGCCCGCGCCGTCGCACTTGTCGCAATGCCGGACGATGCAGGTCCGGGTGATTTCGGGATGGCTCACGGCTCGCCTCCGGTGGCCTTGGCGGCGATATTCCGCGGCCTATCGAACGTGTGGCGGATCGCAGGATCGACGCCGTAGCACTCGGCAAGGGCGAGGGTCCACCTGTATGCGGTCGCCCTGCAGACGTTGAATCTGTCCATCACCGACTCATGCGTGGGGAACCTTTTCTGCTCGATGGCCCACCGCATGAACTTCATTGCCGCCAGCATCTGGCCGTAACCAGCAAGGTCGTGCTTGGTGGCGTTGTACCGGCGCGGCCTTTCGCACAGGGACAGCAGGTGGTCGGCGTAGGAGCGACTCACGACCGCACCTCCTTTCGCCGGTCCGGCAGCAGCCCGTCGCGGTACATGCGCCCGTGGATCGAGCGGGCGTAGGCGTCCAGCGCGTCGAAGTCGCGGTCGATCCGGGCAAGCTGCGCGTCTACCCATGCCTGCAGGTGCGCCGACGACACCGGACGCAGCGGGTAGATCGGCAGCGGGGCGCGCTCCTCCGGCTCCGTCCGGCCCGTCCACTCGGGGGACGAAATGTCGCCGTTGCCAGTAATGACGCCGGTCGAGTCCGTGCTGTGCTCGGGAGCCGCAGGGGTCTCCGGCAGCGGTGTGCGGCCGATGATGCGGACCAGGTCGGATTCGAGGCGGGCCATGAGGTTCATGCGGACACCTCGGCAAAGATGCTGTCGAGGTTGCGCCACACGGCAGGGCCAGCGACGGACTGCGACTTCACGATGGCAGCGGCTTCCGCGTAGGACTTCCCATCGTCCATGTGCCAGCGGATGTTCCGCTCCATGCGGTCCTGCATCTTCTGGATCAGCGCCTTCTGCATTTCCTCGTCTCCCGTTGCCCCTCGCCGGTCAGTCGGCGGTGTCGGTGGGGCGTGGGACAACTATGCGTGATGCGTAGCAACTACGCAATGCCCCATGCGTACGAAAGTACGCCCAACGCATAGTCCTTTAACGGGCGTTCAGTTTTGACCGACAGCCCGCAGGAGCCAGTCCGGCGCGCTGCGGGCGGCCGGAAGCGCCCCCTGAGCCGCCGGCTGCGCCTCGTCGAACTCGTGCGCCTTGATCGCCGGGTACTTGTTCGTCTCGTCCACCACGATCCGGGCAGGCGTCGGCAGCCCCCACGCGCGGGGCAGGGCTTCTTCCACCGTGCGCGGAACCTGCGGCGTGGCCGGCTCCCGGCGCAGCCACCATTCCAGCGCCCGCGTGCGCGCGAACCCGGAGTGCTCAAGGCACACCCACTCGCTGATCCGCCTCAGCCCACACTGGTAGGTCACGCGCATGGAAGGCGGCTTGCCGCCCTTGCCGGCGTGCCGCTCGTAGCGGACCGAGTCCACCGTATGCGTTCGCACCACGCGCTCGCGCTCGGTCGACAGCACCGGCGCGCCGACCGGGCGGTCGAGGTGGTCGGGCGCGGCCGCCGTGAACTCGTGCCCACACTCCGGGCACGTCCGGCAGCCGGTGGGGATCAGGGCTTGGCAGCCGGGGCACGCCTTGGCCGCGCCGGTCTGGACCGTTGCCGGGCCCGTGCGCCGGACGGGCCGCACGCGGATCTGGTCGACGGGGCCATGCTCGAGCACGTTGCCCGCGTAGTCCAGGACCAGACAGTCGGTCTTGCTCGGGTGCATCCGGAAGCCGCGCCCGCATTGCTGGTAGTAAAGACCCGGGCTCTTGGTCGGCCGGAGCATCGCCACGCAGTCAATGTGCGGGGCGTCGAAGCCTTCGGACAGGACGTTAACGTTCACCAGGGCGCGCAGGCCGCCCGACTGGAATTCGGCCAGCACAGCGTCGCGCTCCGCGGCGGGCGTCCCGCCATGCACCAGCCCGGTGGCGATGCCGCGCCGTTGCAGGGCATCGCGGACGGCTTCGGCGTGCGCCACGTTCACGCAGAACACGATCCACGCGTCGCGGTCGGCTGCCCGGGCGCACAGGTCGTCCGCCGTGCGCTCAACAAGGCCCAGCATCGCGTCGGCCAGCTGCCCCTCGTCGTACTCGCCGGCCTTGACGCGCACGCCCGACAGGTCGGGCGTGTCGCCCAGCTTCGACACCAGCGGGCACAGGTAGCCTTGCTCGATCAGCTCCGGGATGCGGGCCTCGTAGGCGACCTCGTTCAGGATGTAGTCCGGCCCGCACACCGGCACCGCCTGGCCTTGCAGCCGGTAGGGCGTGGCCGTCAGGCCCACGACACGCAGGTTCGGGTTCTGGCGGCGGCACTCCTCGATGAAGCGCCGGTAGCGGCCCTCGCCCTTGAGCGGGATCCGGTGGGCCTCGTCGATCAGCAACAGGTCGAACCGGCCTAGCGCGGTGGCGCGGTGGGCGACGGACTGGATCTGCAGGAACAGGATCGGATCGAAGCGATCGCGCCGGTTGAGGCTCGCCGAGTAGATACCCAGCGGCAGGTCGGGCGCCACCGCGCGGAACTTGTCCGCGTTCTGCGCGACGAGCTCCTGCGTGTGCGCCACGATGCCCACGCGACCGCCCCAGTTGATGTGCGCGTCGCGGGCAATGGCCGCCATGAGGGGCGACTTGCCGGCGCCGGTCGGGAGCACCAGTGCGGGGTTGCCGGGGCGGGCGCGCAGGTAGTCCCAGCAGGCTTCGAGGGCGGCGGTCTGGTAGTCGCGTAGTTGCATTAGGCGGCCAAGGAAAGCGGGTTGTGCTGGCGATTGAAGATCGGACGCTCACGGAGAATCGCAGCAACCTCCGCGCGCTCGGCGTCGGCGCGGGTCGGGAAGTGTTCAATCGTGATGGACGCGATCAAGGGGAACCATGCGGAGTCGGTGCGATGCGCCGACAGCCGGTTCACATGATTGTTGGAGATGCCGACGTACAAGAGCGTCCCGTCCGCAGCGAAGTGACGATAAAGCTGCGCAGGCGATGAGGCATCTTGCGCGGCCTTCAAGAAACGGCGGGCCTTGCGGCGATGCTCCAGAATGTCGCGCTGCGACTTGAGCGACAGATACTCTTGGAATCGCTGGATGCGGGCGCGGATTTGCCCATAGGTAAAAACTCGCCCGCGGCACCATGAGACATCTCTGTGGAAATTGCGCACTTCGCTAAAGGCTACGAGCCTCTTGCTTGTTGTTCTGTAGTTCTTGTCCTCTTTTGCGAATCGGCCAAGGCCCTCCTTTTCGCTGTAGTACAGAGTTTCTCTCATTTTCAGACTGCCAGCGCCGTTGAATTCTCCGATGCTTCCATACCTGGTTACTGCGTCGTTCCATTGTTCAACGGTGCAATGGCCTTTGTGGAAAATTCGGAAGTACCTTGTTAGCGCCTGATTCCTCGTGTCCTCCCAATCTGGCATAAACCATGAGGCCGCTAAGTGGAACATTTCGCGCGTGTATTCGCCGTTTCCCTTTGCCTCTAGGAGGCCGCTGCCCCACTTCCTCCTCCATGCGTAGTGTGCTCTCCAAATGCCCCGCCTCCTTTCCCCCATCACGCCGCCCTCCGCACATACCGCCGCTCGATGCGGCCCGTGATCCCACGCGCCTCGATCTCGTGCGCCAGGTCGTCGCGGATCGAGCGGTACAGCCCGATCAGCCCCGCATCCCGGCTGTACACGCCCACCACGTCCTCGAACACCGCGTCCGCGTAGCTCTCCAACGTCACCCGGCCCTCCGGACTCAGGCACAGGGCCAGCGGCGCTTGGCGCTCCATGACGCGCTCCGCGGCCCGGTCAGCGAGCTCGCGCGCGCTGAACCGGGACAGGGTGCCTACACGCACGTCCATCACGCCACCCTGCGTCGCGCGTCGAACGACAGGACGCGCGGCTGGGGACGCTCGATCTCCGTGGGCGCATCCACGCCGCCGGGGAGCATCCCGGTCTCGTCCAGCACCTTGCAGGCGTCCAGCTCAACGCGCACCGCCGCGACGTACTGCGCGGCAATGCCGCTGGTCGCCTTGGCCTTCTCGATCACGACGCGGGCCTCGTCGGCCGTAAGGTCGCTGTCGGCCAGCTCGGCCATCTGCTTCAGCAGGAAATCACGGACATCCTTCACGCTCATTCTTCACCTCGGGTTCGGTTGTTGATCTTGCGGTTGAGCGCCCCCCGCAGCTGCACCAGGCGGGCAACGTCGGGCGGCAGGTTTTCCCAGAAGCTGTTGCGCTTCATGTTCTCGGCGCGGGTGATGCACTCGAGGATGTCGGGGGTGATGGCAGCGAGCTCGGTCGTCGCCTTGCCATCGCGGAACCGGACCACGTGGCCCTTCGGCACGGGGCCGTGCGCGGCCTCCCAGACCAGAACCCGTACCGGCTTCCAGTTGCGGCGGCTCATGCCGGGCGTCCGGTCGTCGGCCACCTTCTGCTCAAGGTCGCCCGCTGTCGTCACGCGGTAGCTGCCGACTGGAACCCAGTTGTAGGGCATCTCGCCGGGCCGGAATTGCGTGGCGGCGGCAGCCTGCGGATCCATCCACTCCGACTGGGGCAGGCCCTTGTTCCATCCGCGCCCCTTCGCCAGCCCTGCGCGGCTGTTCTCGTGCCGCCCCTCCGCCCACCGCCGGCGCGTGCACTCGCGTGCCCAGTCGCTGCTCTTGCGGAGCCCCAGCGCGTGCGCCTTCATGTAAAGGGCGTGCTCCGTGCAGCCGATGTCGGCGGCAATGGCGGCGGCGGTCTCCGATTCGTACCTCCTTGAAAGCTCGGCTTCGGCTTCGGGCGTCCAGGCGAACTTGCGCGCGATTGCTCGGCGCAGCGTGACGCCGTGACGGATGGCGCGCACCCGCACCAGCTTCGGGTCGCAGCCGATCCGGTCGGCAATCTCCGGCGCGGCAAGACCCTTCGCCGCCAGCCGTTGCAGGGCGCGTGTGTGGGCGTCGGTCCAGAGAAACCTCACGCCGCCTCCGCGTCGCGGTACTCGACCACCGTCCCCGCGTACTTCTCCCGCAGCGCCAGGAACTCGGCATTGCGCAGCAGGCCGGGCGTGGCCTTCGCCAGCTCACTGGACGTATACGAGCCCATCCCCCACGCGCCGTTGCGGAACACGACACCGTCCGGCGCGCGGTACTCGACCCAGTTCTCGGCCTCGCTCGCGTCGACCGCCTCGCCCCAACGGGCCAGAAGGGCAGGGATGTAGCGATGCTCGGCGCACCCGGTACGCTGCGCGTCGAGCGGGATGTCGGCCTTCCACTTCGCGCACGACCAGCGCCCATCGCCGTCCGGCTCCGGCGTCGCGTGCAGGCAGGTGCGGCACGACACGGCGGGCAGGGCGTCGGTGTGGCAGACGGCCGCCATCGGGCAGAACTTGCATTTGAAGAAAGCGGGGTCTTCGGACAGGCGCGGCAGCGGCTCCGGGCTGTAGATGACGCGCTCGGCCTTGGCCATGAGCCGCGCAGCCTCGGCCTCGTCGTAGCGGATGCGCTCGGCGTGCAGGCTGTCGTCGTCCTTGTTCACGGCCAGGTACAGGGCGCGCGTCAGGCTCGCCATGTGCATGTAGACCTGCATTTGCGCGTGGTGTTCGGGCTTGGCCTCGGCAACGCCCTGTTTCAGCAGCGCCGAAAACGACTTCGCGTTGTGCGTCTTGAACTCACACAGGTGCCAGGTCTTGGGCGCCTCGGGCACGCCCAGAGCAACGCCGTCGATGCCACCGCCCATGTGCCCGCCGACCGCCTTGAACCGGAACTGCTGGCCGGTGGACGGGTCGATGTCGTGCACGGTGCAGCCAATGCCGCGCAGCTCCGCGACGAACGTTTCCTCCTCGCGGTGGCCGCGGTGGAACAGACGCTTCATCCGGCCGTCGAACGCCTCGCCGGCGGTCGCCCAGCGGAACGAGTACCAGAGACGGCGTTCGCACTCCTGGCCGATGGCGCTGCCGCCCAGGTACGCGCGCGGCGGCTCCATCTTGCCGGCCCAGTACGTGTAGATCGCCTCGACGGTTTGACTTTTGGGGGCGGGTAGGGCGGCCATGTTTCCTGTCCTCGGACGGTGGACATTCGCGGTTCGCGAATAGCGAATAGGAGGGGAGGGCCGGTGCCAAACTCCGGCTTGGGGCTGCGGCCATCGCTATGTGCCGCCTATCGCACGTCGCGCGTGCATTCCTCCCCATAGAACTGCCCGGATTACGCGCCGGGCACGCGTTGGCTTACGCCGCGTTCTTGTTCGCCCACGGCGGGCTAGAAGGGGATGCAGGCGTCGCAGCCGGGGCATTCGGGGCCGCAGCCGGCGCGTTTCCCACGCCACCCGCCAGCGCCTTGTACGCCTTGATGACGTTCTTCGGGCTGTAGCCCTCCTGCGTCTCGATGTCGACGCGGCAGAGCATCGGCTTGTAGTGCAGCTCCTGGCTGTCCGAGACCTGCAACTTGCCGACCGCGTGGCAGATGGCCGACAGCTCGCGCTGCGCGATCTCCACCGCCTTCGGGTTCGGGTTGTCCAGGTTCAGGTTCGCCCAGACCTTGCGGCCCTTGAACTGGCCGTCCGTGACCTCGAACGTCAGGGACAGCCGGTGGCCGCCCTTCTTCGTCGGCAGCAGGTCCGAGTCGGTGATCTGCATCGGGTAATCCCCGACCGGGATGGGGCTGAAATCCTCAGCGGGGGCGACGCTGTTGGCGTCGAAGTGGCCGATCATTGCCATTGCTATTTCCTCGTGGTGGTAGGTCAAGCCGCCTGGGCGGCGGGGGTTGCGGTCATCGCCTGCATGAAGGCGTCCCACGACAGCGGGAGCACATCGGGCAGGCCGTAGCGGTTACCAGCGATGAAGCTCGGCTTGGCGTTGCAGTTGACGATCCGGCGGCCAGTGGCGACGCCGCGCGCACGGGTGTTGAAGCCGTTGGCTTCCTTCTTGATCGCCGTTTCTTCCTGCGCGTACAGGATCGCGTCAGCCCATTCGACGATCAGGCCGAGCGCGCCCTTCTGCATCTTGAGTTCGGTGCGGTCGAACGCCTCGCTGTCCGGCGCCTCGAACCGCTTCACGGCGCTGTGGGCGATCAGGACGATGGCCATGCTGCGCTCCATGCGCAGCGTGTTGAGCTTCGCCAGAAACTCGCGCCACACGTGGTTGGCCTCGATGTAGCCGCGGCCGTAGCCCGGCTGTTCGATGCTGGTCCAGTTGTTCTTCTTGCAGACGTGCGCCCAAATCAGCGGCTCGAGCCAATCGGTCGAGTCGACGACGACCGTGCCGAACTCGTGCTTCTCGGCGTAGAGCGCCGTGAGCGCCTGGTCGACTTCCTCATAGGACTGGAGCGGAGCGCCGCCGTTGAAGGCGTCCACTTCCACGCCCTGCAAGCCGTCCTCGAGGGGGATGAAGATCGGCTTGTAGGCGCCAGCGGCGAAGGTGGTCTTGCCGACCTTCTGCGCGCCATGCACCACCACACGCGGCGGCAGGCTGTTGCGGGTGGTCTTGCTGATGGATGCGAGGCTGATGGCCACTTCTGTCTCCTTACGCGGCCTTCGCCGCTTCGATGGGTTCCACCTTCACCGCCGGCTTCGCAGGCTTGGCGGTGACGACGGGGGCGATGTAGCGCGCGTACTCGGCGGGGTTGTTGTTCTGCCAGTGGCGCAGTTCCTTGAGGTCGAGGCCGTGCTTGACCGGGAACACGTTGCGGATGCCATCGGGGAGCGAATCCCAGGCGGCCCGCAGCGCGGCGCCGTCGACAGAGCGCGTCACGCCGTAGGTCACCGTCACGCGGTGCGCTTCGCCGTGCGTGGTCACACTGCCCTCGCTACGGCTGGCGACGTGGGCGAGCAGCTGTTCCTCGATCGCCACGCGGGCATCGCGGGCGGCGGCTTCGGTGGCCTTCGCGGCGATCAGCTGCGCGGCCAGTGCGTCGATGGGGGTCATGCGATGTCTCCGTACTTGAACGCCGCGCCCTCGCGCAGCTGGTCGTCGTAGTCCCACGACGGGACCGCCTCGCGGGCGTACTGCGCGGCCGCGTGCCACTTCCACTGGCGGTTATTGCCGAGCTGGACCGGAGCCAGCGCCCGGTACGCCTGGACGCGCTCGCGGTTGGTCGGGGTCGGCGGGATGTCGTGCTTGGTGAACTGGCGGCACAGCCGCCGCGCGAACAGGACGCCCATCACGCCGCACCCCCGGGCGTGGTGCCGCCATGGGTGCGGTTCCACGCCATGACGCGGTAGCGACCGGCGACCTCGTGGCCCGGGCGGCCCTCGCGCTGCGCCTCGAGCACCTCGGCGACCGCCCGTCGCGGGGGCACGCCCGCCCGCTTCGCCTGCTTTACCGCGCCCTGGAAGGGCCGCAGGTCGAACAGCTGCGCGCTCACAGCGGACCACCGAAGAGCGTGGCGACGATCGACATCACCGTGTCGCGGAACACCCACGGGGTGACCACCAGCACGGCGATCGCCGCGACGCACAGCCCCATGAGCACGAAGCACACCGCGTCGCCAGCAGTACGGATGTCGGCGCTCGCCGCCATCGACGTGATCCACTCTCCACTTCCGCGCCTGCGTTCCATTTCCGTTCCTCCGTCCCCGGCCAACCCGGGGCGTGGAGAAACTATGCGCTATGCGTACCGAAAGCGCAACGCATGGTGCGTAGATAGGTGGCCTTTCTGCATAGTCGGTTAACTGGCGTTCAGGTTCAGGCGACGCCCAGACACAAAAAAGCCCGCCGAAGCGGGCTTGTCCAACCGGCGGCGGGGGCTAGTTCCGGATGCACTCCATGTATGCCTCGTTGCCGAAGTCCTCCACCGCACGCAGCCGCATGGTCGGAGTGCTCCAGCGGTCCTGCCCATAGGCCGCAAGCGTCGTGGCCCGGTAGTAGTCGCGCGCCACCTCCGGCGCAGTCCGGGCGATCTCCATGGCGTCCTCGACCGGGAACCCCGTCTGACGGCGCTCCATCACGCCCCTGGCGATCTTGGCCTTCATCTCGCACACCTGCTCCCGGGCGGAGGGCTCCTGCCCCCACGTTGGGCCGGCCACCACCAGCGCCACCACCACGAACAGTCCCCTCATCGCGAACCCCTCATCGCACGGATCGTCGCCAGTACCGCTTCCTGCTGCACCGGAGTCAAGCCTTGCAGCTCCCGAACGATGCTCGCCTGGATCGGCCCCTCGGCAACCTCCGCCTCATCGCCGACAAGCGTGTTGAGATCCGTCTGCAGCACATCACACAGCGCCTTCAAATGCTCCATCTTCCGTACACCCCTGCTCCCATTGAACCAGCCAGCGACGGTAGAGAAGGCGACCGCATGGCCTCGCCGGTTCAACTCCTCGTGAACACGGGGGACGGTCAAGCCGAGCTTTTCTCGCTGGGCCGTGAGGTTGTCGGATAGGGCGCTCATAACCTGAGACTCGGGCGGGGGAGACGAAAGGCTACGCCCCCCGCTTGCATAGCCGGTACGCATTACGCATACTCCGCCGGGACAACCCCCATACGCGGAGCGCATACCCCATGAAGCCGGTCAGCCCGAGGGATTACTGGGCCAAGTACGTCGCGGACAACGGCGGACCCGCCGCCGTCGCCGCCGCCCTCAACATCCCGTACTCGACCATCGCAGGCGTCTGCAACGGCAGCCGCGGCATCGGCCGACGGCTCGCACAGCGCATGGCGGATGCCGACCCGTCCCTCGACCGCGAGGTCCTGGTGTGGGTCATGCAGGAAGAAAAGAACGCAGCTTGATCGCATCGGCTCGGCTCCTTTGGGGTCGGGCCTTTATTTCGTCTGAATGCGCTTGGCAAAAGTAGGCAATCAATGGCAACCACAGGCAACCAAAACGAACTCAAGCTGGCGTGGGGCGTCCACAACGCCCCCAAGGACGCCCCCGCGAAGGTGCTGCGCCAGATCGAGTCCGAAGCCCAGGCGCTGGCCGTGTCCATCGCCGCCGGCGGCCACAAGCTCGCCTACATCGCCGCGTGCGTAGGCAAGTCCATCGGCTACGTCTCCCGGCTGCAGCAGGGCAAGCGGCCCATTCCCGACAAGCTCGTCGGCCCGCTCTGCGCCGCCACGGGTTCGAATCTCCTGCGCCAGTACCTCGAGCTCCAGCGCGCCCTCGATGGCCAGTGCGAGGTCGAGCGCCTCGCAGCCATGCTGCGGGAGGCGGCATGACCCGCCTCGACTACGCCCTGCGCTACGCCGGGCTCGGCTGGGCCGTCGTGCCGCTGTACGGCCTGATCGCGGGGAAATGCGCCTGCGGTGGCGCCGAGTGCAAGAGCCCGGGCAAGCACCCGCACCGCGACCTGGTGCCACATGGCGTCCATGACTCGAGCAAGGACCCGGCCCGGATCACCGACTGGTTCACCCGCGTTCCGCAGGCCAACATCGGCATTGCCACCGGCGCCCCTTCGGGCTTCGACGCGCTCGACGTGGATCCTCGCAATGGCGGCGACGACACCCTGGCAGACGCCGAGCACAAGCACGGGAAGCTGCCGGACACCGCACTCCAGCTGACGGGCGGTGGCGGATACCACTACCTGCTGTCCCACGATCCGGGCAAGCGCCTGCGCAGCCCGGGCCGCGGCATCGACATCAAGTCGTCTGGCGGCTACATCGTGGTCGAGCCGTCCAGCCACGTATCCGGCGGCACCTACGCATGGGAAGGAAGCGCCGACCCCACGGACGGGCACCCCATCGCTCCGGCGCCCGCGTGGCTGGCCACTCCGGCGCCCCAAATCGCCGCATCTACGACGACCGCAGGCGTCGGCTACCTGCCGCCCCAGCGCATCGCAGACCTTCGGTCCGCGCTCGCACACCTTGACGCGTCCGAGTACCACGTCTGGATCAGCGTCGGGCAGGCCCTGCACAGCACGGAGGCCCCGGAGGCGTTCGAGATCTGGGACACCTGGAGCCAGGGCGCCGTCAACTATGACGGGAGCACCACGGCCAAATGGCGCACCTTCAACGCAGGCGGTCCGCTGCACGTCGAGTCGATCTTCGTCTGGGCGCGGGATGCAGGATGGGATGGCGCGGCTCCGATGGCCGCGACGCCGGCCGAGAACATCGTCCCCTACCGCCCCGCCGAGACCACGACCCCGAACCACCTGCTGCGGATCCCGGGTGCCCTTGGCACCTTCGTCGACCTGTGCAACCGGACGGCGCCCAAGCCGCAGCCGCAGTTTGCCGTGCAGGCCGCGCTGGCGTTCGCATCCATCGTCATGGGGCGGCGCTACCGCACCACGATGGACAACTGGACGGCCATGTACTTCGTCAACGTGGGCAAGTCGGCCAGTGGCAAGGAGCACGCACGAACCGTCCTCTACGCGGCTTTGGCCGAGGCGGGGCTAGGAGCCCTGATCGGCCCGTCCGGGTACACATCGGACGCGGCTGTGTTCTCGTCGCTTCACCACCAGCCCGCGCACCTGACCATCATCGACGAGCTGGGCGCGCTGCTGGGGAACTCAAAGGCCCAGGGCAACTACCACAAGCGTGGCGCCCTCGACAGCCTGACCAGCCTGTGGGGCCTGTTCGGAAGCTCCCTGTACCCGCAGGGCTACAGCACCATGTCCCTGCGCCCTGAGCAGCGCGCCGAAATGGCGTCCCGGGTGGTCCATCGCCCAAGCCTGACCTTGCTGGGCATGACGACCCCCAAGACGTTCTATGAAAGCCTGACCGAGGCAGCGATCGAGGGCGGATTCCTTAACCGCCTGCTGATCGTCGAGTCGTCCATCGGGCGGCAACTCAGCCGCGAGTGCGATCCCCTCGAGGTTCCGGACAGCCTGACGGAGTGGTGCCGGGCCGTGCGCGAAGGGCAGGGCGGCAACCTGTCCGGCCTGGACATGCCGGCTGACTCGATCCCCGTCCCGCGGGTCGTGGATTTCACGCCGGAGGCCAAGGCCCTGTTTCGTGCGTTCGAGGTCGAGTGCAACGACCTCATGGACGCACTGGAAGGCGAGGCGCTTGGCGAGATGTACGGGCGCAGCCGCGAGAAGGCGCTGCGCATCGCCCTGATGCTGGCCGTGTCCGACAACGTGGCCCTGCCATTCATCCGCAAGGAACACGCGGAATGGGCGATCGACTACGTGCGCCACTACACCGGCCAGACGGTCGAGGCCATCCGCACCCACATGACCGGATCCCTGTTCGGCCAGTGGCGGGCGGCCACGGTTGAGGCAATCCGCCGCGCCGGAGATCACGGGCTGACGATGCGCGAGCTGTGCCGCAACAGCCGAACGTTCGCGGGCCTGGACCCGCGCCAGCGAGATCAGGTTCTCAAAGCCCTGGCCGACGAGGGGCTGATCGCCCGGCGGGACAGCAAGGGGCCATCTGGCCGCGGCCGGACTCGGTCCGCCTACGTCGCATCAGGGGACCAAGAGGACGAGGCCGCCTGACGGCCTGCTGACGGTTTTCCGGCCGCTGCCATTTAAAGGTGCAAAAAACACTTATGAAACAAGAACTTGCTAAAAACCGTCAAATCGTCAAATCGTCAACAGGGTCTATAGGGCCTAGGCCCTCCCTATACGCGAAGGCCCCCCTATACGCGAAGGGAGAGAGAAAGAGAAAGAGTAGTTTTTTTTATTCTTTATATCTCTCTAAGCCTTGCTACATCAGGGCTATAACCGTCAAACGACCTGCTGCCGATTTGTCTGCACTTATGACAGACGTCCCTGCTGTCAGGGTTCGTGTACTGGCTGGTACAGGAATGGGGGTGGTGGCGTGAGCCGGGCGGCTGCGGATGCGCTCATGGCCGTGTTCGGCCTCCGCCCCGCAGGCGCGGCCGTCGAACTGCCGCTGCGCACGCTCGGCCCGAACGGGAGCCACGGGCACTGGTCCGTCCTGGCGCGCCGCCGGAAGTCCGAGCGCCGCACGGCCGCCGCCCTGTGCCCGGCCCATGCCCTGCCGTGCGTAGTGCGCCTGACACGGCTGTCGGCCGGGGAGCTGGACGACGACAACCTGCGCGGCGCGCTCAAGGGCGTGCGGGACGGCGTGGCGGACCGCCTGGGCGTGGACGACCGCGACCCACGGGTGCGGTGGGAGTACGGGCAGGCGAAGTGCAAGCGCGGCGAGTACGGCGTCCTGGTCGAGATCATGGCCGCAAACGGCCCTGAATCGACGCAGGAGGGCGACGTGGCGGTCGGCTGCGGTGGGCCGTACCGGAAACAACGAACGCGGCTCACAGGGCCGCACAGGGCGAAATAGAGGGGGTGCGGAGTGAAGGTCGAGCAAGCGTATCGGGTGGAAGCCAGGCTGGCGTGGTGGTGGCGCTGGCTGTACGTGCCGGGGCTGTACGCCATGGTGCTCATGGGCGGCGAGCCGGATTGGGGCAAGATCCGCGCGATGGCGGGCCGCGCCCTGCGGGTGCGGCTGGTCCCAGTGAAGTCCGACGAGGTGCAGGCGTGACCGCCCCCGCGACGGCGCAAACCTTCGAGCCGCGCAGCCGGCCTCCGTTCCGCGAGCGCGTCATGGCCCTGGCCGGTCGGGGCGGCTATCGGGAGCCGGGCATGGGGGGCGGCGACCGCCCGACTGTTCCGCCGGACCACATGATCGCCGCGGCGCTGAGCTTCGGGCGGTCCGATCCGGGCGACGTTGGGCCGGACGTGGCGCTTGCGATGGTCACAGGGCGCATTGGGGAGGCGCAGGCGGTCCGTGTGCTGCGCTGGCTGGGGGGCGTGCTGGCCGGGGACCGGACGGCCTCTGTGCGCCGCCTGAGGCCGTTTACGGGCCATGTCGCCCTCTACGCCCTCAACGCCGTCGTGCGAGGCTGGCAGGTTCCGCCGGCCCCGGAGGGCGTGGCGGCGAAGGACTGGGGCGAGGCGGTGCTATTCGCCTGCCTGCTGCTGGAGCAGTCAGCCGAGGATGCGCTGGCCCTGGCGGCGCGGCGGTGGAGGGCGGAGTCGTGAGGTGGCTAGAGCGGGCGCTTTGGGCTTGCGCCGTCGCCGTGATTGCCCTTATCGCCTACGTCTTTTGGGCCGACTATCGGTCGCCGGTCATCGAGTTGCGAAAGGATGAGTGGCGATGCACGGCGACCGAGGTTCGGCAGGTGATGATGCCCATGCCGGTCGGGAAGGCCATCGTCATGGTCCCGCAGTCGCAAGAGGTCTGCATCCGCTGGGAGCCGGCTTGACTTCCTCCGCCGCTTGCGTGCAGACTCCACACTGCCGCGTGTTGCGGCTGCTGGACGGACCGGGGTTCCGGTCGCCCGCACCTCACCCCGCCGGGCGTTAGTTCGCCCGGCCCGACGCCTCGACGCTCAAGCGCCGGGGCGTTTCTCTTTCCGGCCAGAGGACCGCATGACCCTCCCGACTGACGCAGCGGCGCGCAAGGCGCTCCCGCTGGCCACCGGCGTGCTCGACTACTTCCCGGCTGCGCTGGCTGAGGTGGCCCGGCTGTCCGCCAAGGGCAACGACCAGCACAATCCGGGCGAGCCCTTGCATTGGGCGCGGGCAAAGTCCGGCGACGAGGGCGACGCCCTGATCCGCCACTTCCTCGAGCGCGGAACCGTCGACACCGACGGCATCCGTCACTCGGCCAAGGTTGCGTGGCGGGCGCTGGCTCTGCTCCAGAAGGAGTTGGAGGCCGCCGGCGCTCCGCTGGCCCGAGGGGCGAGGGAGTCGCTACCGCGTTCGCTGTGCGAACGCCGCCGTCCGAACCCCCCGCGCACGGACACGGGCGACTGATGATCTGCCCCCACTGCGGTAGCGAGGCCGGCAAGCGCAACGGCTCCGGCCGGGCTCTCTGCGCCGACTGCGGGCGCACCTGGACGCTGCGCCCCGATTCGGGGGCCCTGCGCCCCGTGCCCGACGGCTACATGGCCCAGGGGATATCCACGCTGGTCGGCCCTGACGGATCGATCAAAGCGCAGTGGATCAAGACCACGGCGGACATGGAGCGCCAGCGGGAGCTGCAACTGGCGGCGATCGACGCCATGGCCGCTGATCTTCCGAGGGTCAAGGCGCGGAAGGCGCGCGGGGTGTTCCGCGACGACCTGCTGACCGTCTACCCGATCGGCGACCCCCATTTCGGGATGCTCTCTTGGCCCGACGAGACCGGCGAGGACTGGAACCTCGACATCGCCCGCCAGGTCCATTGCGACGCCATGGATGCGCTGGTCCAGGCGGCCCCAGCGACCGAGACGGCGGTGGTCATCAACCTTGGCGACGCCGCCCACTTCGACGGGCTGGCGGCGGTCACTCCGCGCAGCGGCCACAACCTCGACGCGGACGGGCGCTACGCCAAGGTCATCGACGTCATGGTCATGACCATGCGCCAGTGCATCGAGTCGGCGCTGACCAAGCACAAGCGGGTCCACGTCATCAGTGTGCCCGGCAACCACGACGAGTCCGGCGGCCTGTGGCTGTCGCGCCTGCTGGCCGTGGCCTACGAGCGCGAGCCGCGGGTGACCGTCGAGACGGCGCCGGGCCTGTTCGCCTACTACCGCTTCGGCAAAGTCCTGCTCGGCGTGCACCACGGCCACACAGCCAAGCCCGACAAGCTGCCAGGCGTCATGGCGGTCGACCGCGCCCGCGACTGGGGCGAGACCGAACACCGCGCTTGGCTGACCGGGCATGTGCACCACGAGAGCCGGCGCGAGTTCGCCGGCGTCACGGTCGAGAGCTTCGGCACGCTCGCAGCCCGTGACGCCTACGCCTACAACGGCGGCTGGCGCTCCGGCCGCCCGATGCAGGCCCTGATCTACCACCGGGAGCACGGCGAGGTGGCGCGCTCTCGCGTGCACGCCGGCATGTTCGTGCGGGGGGCCGCATGACGACGGTTGTCTGGGACGGCAAGACCCTGGCGGCGGACAGGCGCATGGCCGGATACATGGCCACCTGCAAGATCTTCCCGATCGAGGGCGGGCATCTCGCCGGCGCCGGGACCATGGACCAGCTGATCGAGGTCGCCGCGTGGCTCCAGGCAGGCGACGACAAGCCGAAGCTGCCGGATGAGGCTGAGAGCGAGTTCCTCGTCGTCCGCGGCGGTGAAGCCTTCTGGCTGACGTGGCCCTACTTGCGCGAGGTCAAGGTGCGGGAGCCGTTCGCGGCGCTCGGGTCCGGGGCCGATTTCGCGCTGGGGGCGATGGCGATGGGGGCCGACGCCCGCGCTGCCGTCCGCGTCGCATCCCAATTCGACCCGCACACCGGAGGCGGCGTCGACGCCGTGGACTGCACATGAACACACGCGAGCGCGCCGAGGCGCTGATCGAAGATCTGCACGACCTGGCCTGCGCCGGCGACGTGACCGAGGTGATGATCCTCGCGCGCAATGCCGAGGGCTCGCTGCTTGCGGCGTACGCCAGCGACGACATGGCCCGGTTCGTAGATGACGCCCGCGCACTGCTGGCGGATGTCGAGGCGGAGATGGACGGGCCGGCCTGCAGCCGCGCTCTCAACTGAGGGACAGGGGATGCAGGACAAGACCGACGCCGCGATCATCACGGCGGGCAAGCTCTCGGCCTACGGCGGGGGCGCCAGCGCCTTCTTCTTCGGCATGACGGCAAGCGAGTTCGCAGCCATCGTCGGCGCCGTGGTGGCCGTGACCGGCCTTGCGGTGCAGTGGTGGTTCAACCGCCGGCGCGACAAGCGGGAGCACGCCGAGCACGAGATGAGGATGCGGAGCTATGGCGGAACGGACTAGCGCCAAGGTCGTCGGCGGCTCGGTCGCCGCGCTCGTGCTTGCTGCGGCCGCGATCATCGCGCCGTGGGAGGGGCTCCGGACCGATCCGTACAAGGACCTGGTCGGCAAGTGGACCGTCTGCTACGGCGAGACCAACGCCCCGATGAGGCGCTACACGCCAGCCGAGTGCAAGGCAATGCTGGAGGCGAGCGTCCGGGAGTACGCGGACGGGCTGCTCAGGTGCATTTCCCGCCCAGTGACGGTGCCGCAGGGGGCCGCCCTGATTAGCTGGGCCTACAACGTGGGCACGCCGTCCGCGTGCCGCTCCACGCTGGTTCGGAAGCTCAACGCAGGCGCTCCGGCGTCCGAATGGTGCCGCGAGCTGCTGCGCTGGGATTACGCCGGCGGCAAGCGCGTTCGTGGCCTGACCAACCGCCGCAAGGCCGAGTACGAGGTGTGTATCCAATGACCGAATTCCTTTCCTTCCTCGCCGGGGCCCTGCTGGTCAAGGCGTACCCGCCCGCCGATGCGCTGGCGACCCGCCTGCGTGACTGGATTTACAGGGTGGCCCGCAAGTGAGCGCCCGCGTCCGCAACCTGATCGCCTTTCTGGCAGTCGTTGCGGCTGGTCTAGTGGCGTTCGACTACATGACCGGCGGTGAGTGGGCGCAGTTCGTTGGTGGGCTGGTCGGGTCGCTGATCCGGTGATCCGCATCCTTCTGGCTGCCGTCCTAGGACTGGCGCTTGCGCTGGGCTGGTCCCTATGGCGTGCCGAACGCGCGGACGGCCGAGCCACGGCCGCCATCGCCCGCGCCGACTCGCTCGAAACCGAGCGCGACGCTCTGCGCGCGACCCTCGTGCGCGAGGCGATGTCCGACGCGGAGACCGTCATCGCGCGGTCCGTCGCCGCCGACCACCTTGCCGTCCACCACGACCGCGCCGCCACTGTCGAGGCCATCGCCCATGCACCGCGCCCGCCTGTTCCTGATGCTTGCCCTCTGCCTGATCCTGACCTCGTGCGCGAGCTTGGGGAAGGCCGAGATCGTGTTCGTGCCGCCGAAGGTCGACTGCGCGGCCTACGACGCCCCGCAGGTTGACGCCCCGGTCCCGCCGATGGCGAACGATCGGCAGATCGCCGTGTGGCAGCTCCACGCGTGGAAGTGGCAAGCCTACGCCGAGCACGTCCTGACGCAGCGCGTCGAGACGGCCGGCTGCCTGCAAAGGCTCAAGCAACAAGGAGTGATTAAGTAACGTGTCCGACAAGTCCAAGCACGCCAACAAGACCAGCTTCCAGAAGGGCAAGTCCGGCAATCCCGGCGGCCGGTCTCCGCGCGTGGGGCCGAATGGGGAGACGCTGACGCAGCTTGCGCGGGCCAAGACGCTGGAGATGTTCAACGTGCTGGTCGAGCTGACCGAGCCGAAGCATGATCCGGACCTGCGGTTCCGCGCCGCGTGCGCCGTGCTTGACCGCGGCTGGGGCAAGCCCAAGGAGTCCGTCGACCTGGACGCCAAGGTCGAGGGTGCCGGACTGCCCGTGATCCAGATCGTGCGCGCTGCGGAGGCCCCGGCGCGCGAGGACTGACCGTGCGCGTCGAGCTGACTGCTCCGCAATACGACTTCGTGACGGCGGCCGACCGATTCCCGGCCATGGTCGCGGGGTTCGGAGCAGGCAAGACGCACGCGGCCGTGACCCGGGCGCTCGCGCTCAAGCTGCAGTACCCGAAACAGTCGGTGGCCTACTACCTGCCGACCTACGATCTAGTGACCACCATCGCGTTCCCGCGCTTCATGGAGACGCTCGAAGCGTGGGGTCTGCCGTACAAGCAGAACAAGAACGACAAGATCCTGCACGTCGAGAACGCGGGCAGCGTCATCTTCCGCACGATGGATGCCCCCGAGCGGATCATCGGCTACGAGGTCGCCGACTCGCTGGTCGACGAGTTGGACACGCTGCCCGAGGACAAGGCGCGCACCGCGTGGAACAAGATCATTGCCCGCAACCGGCAGAAGAAGCCGGACGGGTCGGCCAACACGGTCGGGGTGGCGACGACGCCCGAGGGGTTCCGGTTCGTCTACGACCGCTGGGTGCGAAACGGCGGGCCGGGCTACCGGATCATCAAGGCGTCGACGCTATCCAACGCGGCGAACCTGCCCGATGGCTACATCGACAGCCTGCGCGCGACGTACCCGTCGCAACTGCTGGCGGCCTACCTCGACGGCGAGTTCGTCAACCTCGTGGCCGGGTCGGTCTACCCGGAGTTCGACCGGGCGAAGAACGCGAGCAGCGAGCGGATCGAGCCATCGGAGCCGCTGCACGTCGGGATGGACTTCAACGTGGGCCGCATGTCCGCGGTGATCCACGTCCTGCGTGGCGACGACCCGCACGCGGTCATGGAACACACGGGGGTTCTGGATACGCCAGCCATGGCGGCCCTTCTGCGCAAGCGCTACGAGGGCCACAAGGTCATCGTCTACCCCGACGCCAGCGGCGCGTCGCGCAAGTCGAACAACGCCAGTGAATCCGACCTCGCCGTGCTGCGGCAGGCGGGCTTCAGCGTGCGCGCCAACCCGTCCAATCCGAGGGTCAAGGACCGCGTGCTGGCCATGAACAAGATGATCCACAGCGAGGGCGTGCGGCGCTATCGGGTGAACCCGGCCGGCTGCCCCGACCTCGTCGAGAGCATGGAGAAGCAGGCGTATGACAAGCACGGCGAGCCGGACAAGGCCGGCGGCCTCGACCATGTCGTCGACGCCGCGGGCTACTTCATGGCCTACCGCTACCCGATCCGCAAGCCAGCCACCGTCATCAAACTGGGATTTGCCGCATGAGCGTTGATTTCGTCCGACCCGAAGTGCGGGCCAAGCAGGCCGCATGGAAGCTGGTGCGCGATGCCGTGGCCGGAAGCGAGGCCGTCAAGGGCGGCGACTACATCATCCCGGTCAACCCGCACGACGAGAGCGACGAGAACCGCCTGCGCAATGAGCAGCGGGTTAAGCGGGCCTACTACTTCAACGCCACCGGGCGAACCCTGCCGACCATGGTCGGCATCGCGTTCGGCAAGTGGCCGGAGGTCAAGCTGCCGGGGCTGGACTACCTTCTGCGCGACGCGGATGGCTCGGGCGTTGGGCTGGTCAACCAGGCGCAGGCGGTCGTGTCGGACGTCCTCCAGACGGGCCGGGCCGGCTTGCTGGTCGACTATCCGAGCGGCGGCCGTGGCCTGACCGTAGCGCAGGCGGAGATGGCTGGCTTCCGGCCGACCGTGCAGCTGTACCCGGCCGAGCAGATCATCAACTGGCGCAGTGAGAAGGTCGGCGCGCGCAACGTCCTGACACTGGTCGTGCTGCGCGAAGGGTACGAGGACTGGGGCGAGTTCACGCTCGAGACCCGGACGCAGTACCGGGTGCTGCGCCTGATCCGCGGCCGCTACGTGCAGCAGGTGTACCGGGAGAACCCGACCACCGGGACGTGGGAGCCGTACCAGACCTTCGCGCCGACCGATGGCCGCAGCCAGCCGTTCCGGGAGATCCCTTTCACCTTCGTAGGCGCGACCAACAACGACGCCAGCCCGGATCAGCCGCCGCTGTACGACCTGGCGGACCTGAACATCGCGCACCTCCGCAACAGCGCCGACCACGAGGAATCGCTGTTCTTCGCTGGGCAGGCGCAGGTGTGGCTGACTGGCGAGCACATCAACGAGGAACAGATTGCCCTGATGCAGAAGGAGGGCATGTATGTTGGCAGCCGGTCGATCGGCATCGCGCCGGGCGGCGTCACCATGCTTCAGGCGCAGCCCGTGTCCGCGCTTTCGGAGGAAATGAAGCACAAGGTCGAGCTGATGGCCCAGCTTGGGGCGCGCCTTATCGCGCCGGGGCAGGCGACCCGTACCGCGACGGAAGCGGCCAGCGACGACAAGACGAGCAATTCGGTCCTCAGCATCGTCTGCGACAACGTCTCCGACGCCTACCGCGCGGCCCTGCGGTGGGTCGCGCAGTTCGCCAACGCGGGCGGGGAGACGGACTTCACCATTTCCACCGAGTTCAGCGGCGTGCAGTTCGACGCGCAGCAGATGGCGCAGGCGCTGGCGGCTGTCCAGTCCGGCAAGCTGCCGGAGGCCGACTTCTGGAGCTACTGCCGCGCCATCGGACTGATCGCGGCCGACAAGACCGACGACGAGATCCGCGACGAGCTGGAGGCGGCTGGACCGACCGGCCCCGCGCTCGATGATGTCGACGAGGCCGCCTGATGGCCGCGCTTGCCTTTGCCGACGACACCACGCGGCACGCCGTTTACCTCGAGCGGCTGAAGGAGGGCGAGGCGCGCAAGTTCGCGGCCTTCCTGCGCGAGCTTGACAGGCGGATCCGCGAGTCGCTGACCCGGGGCGGTCTGACCACCTTCCAGCGCGACCGCCTGCAGGCCACGCTGCGCGAGGTCGACGCCATCCTCTCGGGGACCCTGCATCGATTCACGCGCCAGCTCGAGCTGGACCTGCGCGACCTTGCTGCCTACGAAGGGCAGGCGGTGGCCGGGTCGCTGTCGGCGGCCGGGTTCCTGCCCAACGTGCCGACGGCTGGCCAGCTGTGGGCGGCCGCGTCCGTGCAACCGCTGGCGGCTGGCAATGGCAAGCTGCTCGCCGGCTTCCTTGCCAGCTTCACCGATGCCGAGCGCGAGCGGATCGCCGGCGCCATCCGGCTTGGCGTGGCGCAGGGGCAGACCGCGGCGCAGATCGTGACGGCCATCCGGGGGACCCGCGCGGCGGGGTACGCCGACGGGGTGCTGGCGATCACGGCCCGCAACGCTCGCGCAATCGTCAACACCAGCGTGGCCCATGTGTCCGCCACGGCGCGCCATGAGACGTTCGGAGCGAACGCGGACCTGTTCAAGGGCTACCAGTGGACCGCCACGCTCGACGGGCGTACCAGCGCGACGTGCCGGGCGCTGGACGGGCGCATCTTCCAGTTCGGGAAGGGGCCTGTCCCACCCGCGCACGTCAACTGCCGGTCGAGCACGATCCCGGTCCTCAAGGACGAGTGGGCGGCGCTGACCGAGGGCGAGAAGCGGTCCAGCATGGATGGCCCGGTTGATGCGACGACCAGCTACTACGACTGGCTCAAGGGCCAGCCGGCGGCCTTCCAGGACGAAGTGCTCGGGCCGACCCGGGGCAAGCTGCTGCGCGATGGCGGCCTGTCGGCTGGCGACTTCGCGCGCCTGCAGCTGGATCGCCGCTGGCAGCCGCTGACGCTCGACGAGATCAAGCGACTCGAACCGCTGGCGTGGAAGCTCGCCGGGCTTCCTTGACATTGGCCCGCCGGTAGGGCAGACTTTTCCACGATCCGAAGCCCTGCCCGCGTTTTGCGCCGGCGGGGCTTTTCGTTTTCCGCTTCCGGCCAAGCCGGAGCATCCCAGCGCAAGGCGCATCCATCTGCCCAAGGGGCCAACCGTGAGTGAAACCATCGACCTGACCTCTCCCGAGGTCAAGCAAGCTATTGCCGAAGCGGTCGCCGAGGAGGTCAAGGGCCTCAAGGCGAAGAATGCGGAGCTCATCGAGCTGAACAAGAAGCTCCGCAGGAACGCCGAGATCGACCCCGCAGACCTGGAAGCCGTCGAGCGTGAGCGCGACGAGTGGAAGGACAAGGCAATGGCAGCCGAGAAGGCCGCCAAGAGGGCCGCGACCGACCTCGAAGTCGCCACCAAGGCGCGCGACGAGATCGCCAACGCCTACACCGGCAGCCTCAAGGATGCGGCTCTGACCGACGCGCTGACCAAGGCCGGCGTCACCAACCCAGTGCACCTCAAGGCCGCCAAGGCCCTGCTGGGTGGCTCGGTCGAGGTGGCCGAGGAAAACGGCGCGCGCGTGGTCAAGGCTGGCGACAAGTCGCTGGGTGATTTCATCACGGAGTGGGCGGGCGGCGAGGAAGGCAAGCACTTCCGCGCCAACGGCGCCGACGGCGGCAACGCCAGCGCGCTCCCGCCCGGAGGCGAAAGCCTCAAGCGATCGGGCATGTCCGTCGCCGCGAAGGCCGAGTACATCGGCAAGCACGGCGTGGACGCCTACAACAAACTCCCCGAATAAGGATCCGCCACCATGGCAACCTCCCTCCCCACCGATATGAAGTTCCGCGACCCGTTCTTCCAGACGGGCTACTCGGAAGTGATGGCCCAGGCCGTCGACAAGTTCAACGCCGGCTCGAACGGCACCATCCTGCTGCGCTCCAACCGCAAGCCGGGCGACTTCGACTACGCCGCGTTCTTCCAGAACGCCGGTGGCCTCGTGTCGCGCCAGGACCAGACCAGCGTCGCCAGCGCCGCCGCCAAGAAGCTGACGCAGGCCGAGATCGCGTCGGTCAAGCTGAACCGGAAGATCGGCCCGGTCGAGTGGACCCGTTCGGCGCTGCTCAAGCCCGGCCTGTCCATGGACGCCATCCGGGTCGCCGCGGGCCAGCAGACCGCCAAGGACGTGCAGGCCGAGATGCTGAACAACGCCCTGCGCGCCGCGCGTGCCGCTCTGAACGCCCAGTCCGCCAACAAGCACACCGTCGCCACCAACGGCACCGTCAACACGGCCGCCCTGGTGGACGCGCTGGCGAAGTTCGGCGACGCGGCCAGCCGCATCGACGCCTGGGTGATGCACTCCAAGGTCGTCTTCGACCTGCTGCAGTACCAGATCAGCCCGACCAACAACGGCGACGTGGTGGCCAACACCGCGGTGGTGCAGGCCAGCCCGCTGACCCTGAACCGCCCGATCATCGTGACCGATTCGGACTCGCTGCTGGTGACCAGCGCGGGCTCGAATCCCACGACCGACTACTTCACCCTCGGCCTGACCTCGGGCGCGCTGGTCGTGGAGGAGACGGAGGAGGAGTACATCACCATGCAGGAAGTGACGGGTCTGGAGCAGATCATGATCCGCCTGCAAGGCGAGTACGCCTACAACCTGGGCATCAAGGGCTTCACCTGGGACGTCGCCAACGGCGGGAAGAACCCGGCGGACGCGGCGGTCGGCACCGGCACCAACTGGGACAAGATCTACTCGTCCCACAAGGACCTCGCCGGCGTGGTTATCCAGTCGCGCTGATGCGCGTCGGGATCTTCGCCCGCCACGAGAACGCGGAAGCCGGCGCCCTGTGCGCCGGCTTTTCGCTAGCGGGTCATCGGGTGGCGATGCGGTCGCTGTCCGACTACGGCGACGGGCAGGTCGAGCGGTTCGACCTGATCGTGGTCACCGGCCTGCGTGGGCGTGGCGCGGCCTGCGTGCGAGACCATGCGGCGTCGGGCATCCCCGCGCTGGTGGTCGACTTTGGCTACATGGCGCGCGATGTGTACTACCAGGTCGGGCTGGGCGGCCTCAACCGCATCCCCGAATTCGCGTGTCCTGCGGATCGCTTCAACGCGCTGGGCCTCACGGTCCATGCCCGAGGCGGCGATCCGGAGGGCTACGTGCTGGTGCTGGGGCAGGTTCCCGGCGACGCTGCACACGGCATGGACGACGGCGCGTTGCGCGCGTGGGTCGAATCCACGCTCGAGCAGTACCCCGGCGCGCGCTACCGGCCGCATCCGCTCGGCGGCGAGCCCGTCGACGGCACGCTGGCCGAGGCGCTGGCCGGCGCGCGACTGGTGGTGACTTGGAACAGCAATGCAGGCCACGAGGCCCTGCTTGCGGGCGTGCCTGTCATCGCCTACGGCCCCGCGGCCTACGCCGAGCTGGCGGGGCCGGACCTTCCTTCGGTCGCCGAGCGGCGCGCCTATTTCGAGCGGCTGGCCTACGCGCAGTGGACGTTGGCCGAGATGGCCGACGGCACCGCGACGCGATTCCTGGTCGAGCACCTGCTGCCGGGCCGTCCGGTTGAGTTTGCCGCGCCGGCGGCGGAACCTGTGAAGTCCCCGAAGCGGAGGCGTGCGCGTGGCGCTTGAAATCGAGGACGGCACCGGCAAGGCCAACGCCGACAGCTACGCCACGGCGCTGGAGCTCGCCGACCGGGCCGCCGCCTACGGCTGGGAGCTGCCGTGGGACACGGAGCTGCAGGAAGTCCTGCTGCGCCGGGCCGCCGAGGCCATGAATGCGATGCGCTGGAAGGGCGGGCGCGCAGTTGGCGGTCAGGCGTTGGCCTGGCCGCGCGCAGGCGTGGTCGTGGACGGCGAGCACCTGCCCGCCGATGCGATCCCGGCGGGCGTGCGGTACGGACAGATGGCGCTGGCTGCCGAGATCTATGCCGACGACCAGAATCCGCCAGAGATGAAGCGCGGCGCCGTGGTGCGCCAGAAGGTCGACGTGATGGAAACCGAGTACGCCGTGGTCGAGAACCGCGGCCGCCTGTCCCGCGCGGCGCCCGAGCGCCCGAGCGCGGTGCAGTTTGCCGATTACCTGGAGCGCCGCGGGCTGTTCGTGGCGGCGCACCGCGCCTGACATGGCCTTCGACTACGCCGCCAGCGCAGCCGACGCGGCCGCGCTGCTGGATGAGTTCGGCCAGACGGTGACGCTGAACCGCATCGTGTCCGGCACCTACGATCCGGTGACCGGCACCATGACGCCGGACACCGAGCAGACGCAGCCCGTGCGTGCCGCGGTGCTGCCGTACAAGGATGGCGACTACCTCAACGGCACGGTCCGCGCTGGCGACCGCCGCGTGCTGATCGCTCCGAATGTCCAGTGGGCGCCGGACGAAACGACCACGCTGACCGAGGCCAATGGCGCCGTCTGGCAGCTTGAGAGCGTGGCGCCACTGGCTCCGGCCGGCGTGGCCGTGCTCTACAAGGCGAACGCGACGAAATGACCTTCGCGGCCGACCTGCGCGCCTTCGCGGTGAAGTCCGAGAAGGCCGCAGACGCCACCGTGCGCGCGATCACCTTCGCGCTGTTCCGCGAGGTGGTGCAGCGCACGCCGGTCGGCAATCCGAGTGAGTGGAAGAATCCGCCACCGCCCGGATATGTCGGGGGCCGCCTGAAAGGCAACTGGCAGGTGTCCACCGGATCTCCAGCAACCGGCGCGCTGACCAGCACCGACAAGAGCGGCGCGACCACGATTGCCAAGATTGCGGCGGGTGTCGGGGGCTTGGGCGATGTGTCCTATCTCGCCAACAACCTGCCATACGCGCATCGGATCGAATACGACGGCTGGAGCCGAAAGCAAGCCCCCGCCGGCATGGTCCGCGTGAGCATGTCCCGCATCAACCAGATCGTGGCGAGAGCCATCCGGCAGAACAAGGTCTGACCCATGTCCGAAGCGTCAATCGACCGCGCCCTCGAAGTCGCGGCGGTGGCGGCGCTTGGCCCGACGTTCGAGGGCCGCATTGCCACGGAGGCGCAGATTTTCAGCCCGCCGTACGACCGTTGGGCGCAACTGACCCACCTCCGCGCCGGCGCTGACATCGCCACGCTTGGCGTCGGAGGCCAGGACGAGCACGTCGGCGTCTACCAGATCGACGTGAGCGTGCCCGAAGTCGGCGGCAATCCCCGCGCCGTCCTGCTGGGCCACGCCGACCGCATCCGCGCGCACTTCATCGCGGGCCGCCGGTTTACCCACGAGGGGCAGGGCGTCCGCGTCCGGTCCGCATCCGTTTCACAGATCCGCCGCGTGGACGGCTGGCAGCGCGTGAGCGTGTCTGTCAGCTACTCCGCACTTTCAACCAGACCCGAGGTTTAACCCATGGCCGCAGCCGGTTCCGCCGTCAAGTTCTACTACATCGAGGAGGTCGCGGGCGAGATCCCGGAGACTCCGGTGTGGAAGCCCATCCGCTTCAACACCTCGAGCCTGACGCGCAACGTCGCCCAGGTCGACTCCGCCGAGATCAACCAGTCGCGCCAGCGCAAGAAGGCGAAGCAGGGCACCTACTCGACGCAGGGCGAGATCGTCTGCGAGCTGTCGCATGGCAGCTTCAATGACCTGCTGATGTACCTCATGCAGCAGACGGCGTGGACCGCCAACGTGCTAAAGGTCGGCTCGACCGTCCGCACGATCGCCATCCTCAAGCGCCACACCGACACCGGCGAGGACGTGATCTACCGCGGCTGCCGGATCAACACCCTCGCAGCCTCCGCCGACATCGACGCTCGCGTGATGTTCACCTTCGGCGTGATCGGCACTGACGCCGAGCCGTACACCGTGCCGGTCGACTCCGACTTCACCACCGCTGCGTCGACCAGTGACGCGATGGTGACCAGCGTCGGCAGCGTGACCGAGGGCGGCGTGGCGCTGGCCTACGCCACCTCGCACAGCTTCACCTTGTCCAACGGCATGGCTCCGATTTTCGCGCTCGGCAGCCGCGCGGCCTACGACGTGCAGAACGGCGTGTTCACCGCGACCGGCACCCTGTCGGCCTACCGCGAGACGGGCGGCCTGTACGCCAAGTTCCTCAATGAGACCGCCAGCGCGATCGAGCACACGTTCAGCGACGGCACCAACACGCTCAAGTTCACCTTCCCGGACGTGGCCTACACGCAGGCCGACGACGCGGTGCCCGGTCCGGACGCGATCGTCAACCAGTTCACCTATTCGGCGGGCTACGACGGCACGGCGCAGACCACGGTCACCATCACCCGGAGCGCCTGATGTCTGGCATGGACGTGTTCAAGACCCGCGACCGGGCGAACGAGGGCAAGCGGCTGGCGCTGTTCGCGCCCGATGGCTCGCCGACCGAGCACTGGCTACAGGTGCGGCATGTGTGGTCCGACGCCTTCCAGGACGCGAACGACGCCGAGGTGGCCGGGATCCAGGCGGCACTGCTCGAAGCTGAGGGCGACGAGGCCGCCGCCGCGGAGATCAAGCGGGAGGCGAAGCTGCGCCTGTGGGCCGCGCTGGTGGCCGACTGGTCGTTCGACACCCCCTGCACGCCGGAGGCCGTGGTGGACTTCCTGCGCAGCGCTCCGCAGATCGGCCGCGTGCTCGACAAGTTCGCGGCGGACTCCAAGCGTTTTTTCGGCGACGGCTCGACCAGCTCGACCGCTGGATCGAGTCCGAGCGAGTCCTAAACAAACGCCAGCCGGACGGGGCCACCCTCCGGCAGCACTTGCAGGTGGCGGCCAAGGCCACCGGCAAGACGCCGGAGCTGCTGAAAGACCAGCCGCAGCCGCCGCCCGAGTTCGGCCACTGCATCAGCCACGCCGGGCTGTTCCCTTCCCCGATCGACTGGGCGGCCTTCGAGGCCCACGCCCGCATGACCCGTCGCACGTTCGCCCGCTGGGAGCTGGACGTGATCGCCCACTTTGACCGCATGAGGCTCCAGTGACCGAGACTGCAAGTCTTGTTATCAAGGTCGATAGTCGCGGCGCGAAGTCGGCAACGGGCGACCTGGACAAGCTGACGGCTGCGGGTGACCGCAGCGAGCGGGCGGCGAACAAGCTGGGCAAGGCGTGGGGCGTTGCCATTGGCGTCATCGGATCGGCAGTGGTTGTCGGTGCGACGCGCTCCTTCATCCAACTGGCCGACGCCTCCGCCAACATGGCCGCTCGCCTGCGGCTGGCGACGACCTCGCAGGAAGCGTTCAACAAGGCGCACAAGGCCACGTTCGAGATCGCGCAGCGGACCAGCACCGAGCTGGGCAGCGTGGTCGACCTGTACGCGAAGCTGGATCAGTCCACGCGCTCGCTGGGCGTCTCGCAGAACGACCTTCTCCGCTTGACGGAGACGATCACACAGACCTTCCAGATCAGCGGCGCGACGGCGCAGGAAGCGTCGGGCGGCCTGCGGCAGCTTTCGCAGGCCATGGCCGGCGGGACGCTGCGCGCCGAGGAATTCAACTCGATCATCGAATCGTCTCCGCGCCTTGTCCAGGCGCTGGCCGACGGCATGGGAATTGAGTTCGGCAAGGTCCGGCAGTACGTCAACGAGGGCAAGATCAGCTCCGAGGCGCTGGTGCAGGCGCTGCTGTCGCAGTCGCAGGCGATCCAGTCCGAGTTCGACAAGATGCCGCTCACGGTCGGCCGGGCGATGCAGGAAGTCCGCAACGCGCTGACCGGGCTAGTGGGCGGCGCGGACGAGGCGAGCGGCGCGACGAGTGGCCTTGCGTCCGCCATCGAGGACCTCGCCGAGGCCATCACGGACCCCGACTTCCAGAACGCCTTCAACGCCCTGGCCGAGATTGCGGTCAACGCGGCTTCCGCATTCGTGACGCTGGCCGGCGAGATCAGCTCCGCCTACGAGGAAGCCCAGAAGTGGCTGAACCTGCAGCTGGGCGGCAACCGCAAGATGGGCGGCGAGAACATCGCTGAACAGCAGCGCGAGCTCGCCAAGATCGACGCGGAGATTGCCCGGCGCGAGAACGGCTTCATGACCGGCTTCGGCGCGCTGGGGCTACTGTCAGAGGAGCAGCTGCGCAAACGCCGCCGGCAGGTCGAAGAAACCATCGCGCTGAACGAGATGCTGTTCGGCGACCCGACCAGCCCCGAGCAGCAGGTGCGGTGGATCGACCCGAGCGTTGCCGGGACGATGGGCGAGGATCGGCACCTGCGCGGGCCGGACGCGAGCCCGATCACGCTAGGCGCGGGCAAGGGGGGGAAGGAGAAGCGCCCGACCGAGGAGGAAAAGGCGTGGCTCGAGTGGGAGAAAGAGCTTCTGGCGCACGAGCAAGTGGCCGACGCGGCCCGCCGTGAGTTCACGAACAACACCCTGTCCCGGCTGAACGACGAAGAGGACGCGCGCGAGCGCCAGAAGAAGGCGACGCAGGACTTCATCAAGGACCTCGAGTTCGAGGCCAGCCTGATCGGGCTATCCAACGTCGAGCGCGAGAAGGCCATCGCCCTGCGCCATGCCGGCGCGGCCGCGACCGACGAGGAGCGCCGGGCGATCTCCGACCTGATCGAGAAGATCGAGCGCGGGCGCGAGGCCGAGGCCGTGACCATGGACCTCAAGCGCGGCCTGGGAGACATCTTCATGGCGATCAGCGATGGCAGCCGGAGCGCGAGCGAGGCGTTCAGCCGAATGATCGACAACCTGAAGCAACGGGCGGCCGATGCGCTGGCCGACCAGGCGATCAACGCCCTGATCGCTGGCTTCAGCGGCATGGGCAAGGACGGCGGCGGATTCTGGGCGAGCTTCATGGGCTACTTCACCGGCGGCCAGAAGGCAGCCGGCGGGCCGTTGCAGGCGGGGCAGGGCTACGTCGTCGGCGACGGCGGCAAGCCCGAGCTTTTCGTGCCCAACCAGTCCGGGACGCTGTACCCGCTGGGGCAGGCGGCCGGTGGCGCGCAGCCGCGCGTGACGGTCAACGTCCACAACGCCCCTGCCGGAACCGAAGTGCAGCAGTCGCAGGGTGCGGACGGCGGGCTTCAGATCGACGTGATGGTCAAGCAGATGGAGGGCGGCATGGCCGGCAACGTGGCTATGGGCGCAAGCCCGTTCAACCGGGCCTTCGAGTCCCGCTATGGCTTGAGGCCGGTCGTCTGATGGCCGCCCTCCCGTCCTACGTCACCGTCCTGTTCGACGGCTACGGCGAGACCATCTCGCCCGCCGTGGAGCGCTCCGAGATGGAACGGGGCATGGCGAAGCAGGTCGTCTTGAACACGCGACCGGTCGCCGAGATCAACGCCCGCCTGCTGTTCAAGTCGGAAGCCGACGCCGCCTCCTTCGAGACTTGGTACATGGATGACATCGGTCGCATCGACTTCTTCGATGTCGTGCATCCGCGAACCGGCGCCACCATCTCCGCCCGCTTCAAGGGCGGCGACATCGGCCGGCTGATCCCGATGATCCCGGACTTCTCCTGGTCGCAGCGCGACGTGGTTCTGGAGTACCTGCGTTGACCTTCACCGAGCGCCGCCAGCGCGTCACGGACACCGACAGTCCGCTGCTTCTGCTGGAGATCACGTCTCCTGCGTTCACCGGCCCTCTGCGGGCAGTTGCCGACACGCAAAACTGGATTTCGCAGGGCGTCGAGTACATCGGCGTGCCGTTCGGCTTCCAGCTTCCGGACGACGTGCCGGGGCAGCCAGCACGCGCGGTGCTGGAGATCGCGAACGCCGGGACCGGCATGACCGACGAGCTGGAGCAGTGGACGCCCGGAACCCCGGTGAGCGCCATCCTGCGCGTGACCGACCGCGCGAACCCGGACGTGATCGAGCGCGAGTTCCACCTGCCAATCCAATCGGTCTCCGTGTCCAACGGCGTCGTCACGGCCCGGCTGGGCGTGGACACGATTGAGCGCCAGCAGGCGGTGCGCATCCGGTTCACCCCGTTCCTGACGCCGGGGGTGTTCGCGTGATGCTGGATCGCTTCGTGGGGCTGATCTACGACGAGGACCGCTTCGACTGCGCCGACTTCGTGGCCCACGTGCGCCGCGAGCTGTACGGCCACGAGGTCCGGCTTCCGAACGGCCGCGAGCGTGGAGACCGGGGCTATGCCGTGGTCGCTGGTCGGGTCGAGCAGTACGCCACGCCGACCGAGACGCCGGCCGATGGCGACCTCGTGCTGATGGGACGCAAGGGCCGCAAGGGCGGCCACGTCGGCCTGTACTTCCACCTCGACCACGAGGGCTACGTGCTGCATTCCAACGAGACGGACGGCTGTTCCGTGCTCCACCGCGTCCGCGACCTGCCGGACTTCGGGACCACGATCAAGGGCTACTACGAATGGGCGTGATGACCTCGCTGGCTCCGGTGATCGACCAGCCGCCGCTGGTGTTCACGCCGCATCCGGTGACGCTAGAGGGGCAGGAGTACCTGCCGGTAGAGATCCGCGATGGCGAGACGCTGGGGGCGATGCTCGCCCGCACCGTGGACCTCGGCGCGGATGCGTGGGAGGTCAAGATCGGCGGCGTCGTGGTCCCGGTGCAGCTGTGGGATCGCGTCAAGCCCAAGCACGGCCAACTGATCGAAGTGCGCGGCGCTGTCAACAAGCAGGCGCTGATGATCGTGGCGATGATCGTGCTGATCTGGTTCACCGGCGGGCTGGCTGGCACTGCGATGGGCGCGGCCGGAGGCATTGGCGGCGTGGCATTCGGCGCCGGAACGTTCGGCGCGCTGGCCCTGAACGCCGCCGTGTTCATGGCCGGCTCGATGCTGATCAACAAGGTCCTCGGGCCGAAGCCGCCGAAGATCGACAGCCAGAACCGCGATTCCGTCTACAACATCTCCGGCGCCCGCAACGCCCTGCGCCCGCACGAGCCGCTGGGCCTGCTGTTCGGGTCGACCCGCGTCGTCCCCGACATCCTGTCGATGCCCTATAGCTGGTACGAGGGCAATGACCAGTACATGGCGATGGTCCTCACTCCGGGGATCAACGTCGATCGCTTCGACGAGCTGTACTTCGGCGACACGCCCCTGTCGGACTACGAGGGCGTGGTCGTGTGGACGTCCGGGTTTCCGGGGATGGAAGAGCAGGGCATCCCGCTCTACACCAACGTGGACACCGTCGCGGGAGCCGAGCTGTCAACCGACTGGACGGTGCGCACGACCAGCCCCGACACCGTGTCGGTCATGCTCAACCTCGATTATCTCCTGTTCGGGGTCGGGACAAACGGGAAGAAGTACTACGTCAATGAGCGCGTGGAGGCGGAGTATCGCCCTGTCGGCTCCAGCGGGGCGTGGACGACGCTCGCCCAGCGCACCTATCGCAGCAACAGGCCGGACCCCAAGCGCGACACGATCACGGTCACCTTCGTCGATCCCGGGCAGTATGAGATCCGGGTCCGCATTGCCGGGATCGGGCAGCAGAACAACCCGGACAACACGCACGAGCACAAGTTCACCCTGTCGTCTCTGGCGTCGGTCCAGGCGGATGAAGCCGACTACCGCGGCATCCCGCGCATCGGAATCAAGATCAAGGCCACTGGGCAGCTCAACGGCACCCCGGACCAGATCCGCGCAGTCATGCATTGCAAGGCGATGCCGATCTGGGACGGCACCGCGTGGGGGGATGCGACCGGCAGGCAGCTTGCAAACCCCGGCGCCCTGATCCTCCAGTACGCGCGCGGCTACTACGACGACGACGGCAAGCTGATCGCCGGCATGGGGCTGTCCGATTCGCAGATCGACATCCCAGCCTTGCAGGCATTCATGATGCACTGCGAGGCGAACGGCTACACCTACGACCACTGGCTGCAATCCCCGCGCTCCCACCGCGAGGTGCACGAGTCGATTGCCCTGGCGGGCTTCGGCCAGACGACTTGGGCAGGCGGCAAGCTGTCGGTCGCGTGGGCCTCGGACAGCCAGCCCATTACCGGCGTCGTCGGCATGCCGATGATGAAGAAGGGCTCCTTCGAGGTCGATTACACGCTCGCCAACGCAGCGGACGGCATCGAATACACCTACTTCGACCGCACGACGTGGCAGACGGCCACCCTGCGCGTGGCTGCGCCCGGCGTCGATGTGATGCTCAACCCCGCCCGCCTGACGGGCGAGGGCGTCACCACCGAGGCGCACGCGGCGGAGATGGCGCGCTACCACCTTGCGCAGCACCTCTACCAGTTCAAGTCGATTGCCTACTCGACCGACCTGGAGCACATGACCTATCGCCGGCTGTCGAAGCTGGCGCTGTCGCATGACCTGACGCAGTGGGGGCGGAGCGGCCGGCTGGTCGCGGCGTCCCTCATCGGCACGACGGCATCCATCCACCTTGACGAGCCGGTGGCGGCTCCGACTTCGGGCAAGGCGTACATCGGNNGCGGGTGCCGGGTGAGCGCGTGTACCGGGTCTTTGAGGTCGCATCGTTTACCGGCGAGTCGGACACCCTGACGCTGGCTGATCCGTGGCCGGTGGATGCGGCGTTCCCCGGCGCGGCGGGCAACCCCGCGCACGACACGACCTACATCTACGACTTCAAGGCGACGCCCGGCTACACGGTCCGGGTCACGTCGATCGAGCCGGAGTCGGGGCTGAGGGGTGCCCGCGTTTCGGTGGTCCCCGAGTCGTCGGAGTTCTGGGCCTACGTCAAGACGGGCGACTATGAGCCGCCGGTCGTGGTGCCGCCGAACAGCACTCGGCCCGTGGCGTCCAATCTCGTCATCGGCGAAACGCAGGTGCAGGTCGGGGCAGGGGAGTATACGGAGCTCACGGCCACGTTCGACGTGACCGGCCACGCCAGCCATTCGGTCGTCTATGCAGCGCAGACCGGCCAGCCTCTGGTCGAGGTCGCGCAGACGGTCACCCGCACGGCCACGTGGCGCATCGACGAAGCCGGCGAGTACGCCATCGTCGTGCGGCCCTTCGACGCCGAGGGCAACGCCGGAGACGCGGTCAGCACGGTCTACGTCACCAGCAAGGCCGACACGCCGCCCCCGGTGTTCGACGTGTTCAACGTCGTGGAGGGGGCGGGCGGCATCCGGAAGTACTCGTGGGGCTATCTCGAATCCACGATGCAGTCGGCCAACCTTGCCGGCGCGGAGGTCCGGTACACCGCCGGCGACATCATCGACCCGGACTGGGATCTCATGACCCCGCTGGGCGAGGGCTACTACACCGCCGAATTCGAGGCCGTCGAGCCGCCCGCGGGCACGTGGACGTTCTGCATCCGGGCACGCAACACATCCGGCGTCCTCTCGACAGGCATGACCCGGATCGTCCGGACCCTGACATCCAATCTCGGCGAGGTGATTGACGAGATCTACGATGAGATCGAGGAGGAGATCGGCGACCTGACCGACCGCGTTGACACCATCGCGGCACAAGTCGGGGACATCGTAGGAGCCGAGGATTGGGACGCGCTTGAGGCGTACCAGGTCGGCGACATCGTCAAGTTCGACGGCAAGCTGTACCGGGCGACGCTGGCAAGCACCGGGCAGCAGCCTGATACCAGCCCGACCTATTGGGAGCTGATCGGCGACTACTCATCGCTGGGTGAGGCGGTGGCCGCTGCAATCAGCATCGGCAACCAGAACACGTCCGACATCGAAGCGGAATCCACGCGGCTTGACGCGGTCTATGCCCGCCTGCCCGGTGGGTCGGATGGCCTTGCGACCGAGGCGATGGTGGCGAACGAAGCGTCGGCACGCGCGGCTGGGGATAGTGCCAACGCCGCCCTGATCTCCGGCGTCACCGCCCGCATGGACGTGATGGGCAATCCAAACCTGCTGCCCAACCCCACGGGCGACACCGGGTTTGCCGGCTGGTCGTTCGTCGGCACCAGCGGCTCGCTTGCGCAGATCGGAAACGAATTCGGCGGGCGCTACGGGAGGATGTTCCTGTTCGGCCCGATGCCTGCGTCCACGTTCTTTGACGTGGGCATCATGACGGCCTCGCCGTACCTGCACCTGCTGTCGGCGGCGGGGAGGACGTTCACCGTCTCGGGCGACCTGTATGTGTACGCCACTGGACCGGCTCCGTTCATTGAGCTGCGCTGGTTCAACTCGGCGGGCGTCGAGATCAACTCCGGCTCCCGCCCGCGCGTGACCGGCAGCGGCACCGGCTGGGGGCGGTTCAAGCTCACCGTCACCGCGCCGGGGACCGCCGAGCGCCTGATGGTCGTCGTTCGGATGCAGGGCACGGCGACGGCGCAGCGGTTCCTTGCGGCGAGGAACCTGAAGCTGGAGACCGGCGACATCGCGACGCCCTACAGCCTGGAGGCCCCGTTCGCGGGTCAGGCGGCGGCCATGCAGTCGATGGAAGTCGAGATCGACGCGGTGGACAACCGCCTGAAGGCCAAGCACACGGTCGCGCTCGATGTGAATGGCCACGTGTCCGGGACGATCAGCGAGAACGACGGGACCACGTCGAGCTTCTCGGTCCTCGCCACGGTGTTCCGGGTCATCTCCACGCTCACCGGGATGGGCATGGAGTGGCAGAACGGCTACCTGCGCATCTGGCGGGGGGCCGCGCAGCTCATCATCGGGCACACCTTCGGCGTCAACGGAGACCTGGTGTTCTGGTACGGGCCGAACGTTGGCGCGTCAGGGTGCTCCAAGGGAAACGGAAAGATCTGGTTCGACACGTCTGGCGACGCCTACTTCGGCGGCACGCTGTCCGCCGGCATCCTGAAGAACGCTGCGCAATCCACGCAGGTAAGCACGACGGCGCAGGTATCGACCGGGCGCTTCAGCACCAACGGCAATCCCAAGGTCGTCGTTTTCAGCTTGTCCTACCTGCAAGCCGGGCGTCTGCCGACCAACGAAGGCGCATCGACCCTCACGGCCACGGTCGTGCTGGAGCGGAGCCGGGACGGGTCCGGGGTGTGGACGCAGGTCAGCAGCCTGAACGTCAATGGCGCGCGCAGCTTCATCGACTTCGAGCCGGCCCTTGGCTACCTGCACCGCTGGGAGCTGGGCGGATCGTCCACGTTTACCGACAACGCGACCGGCACGGAGGACTTCGAGTACCGGGCGCGGATCACCGCAGCGTCCGGCGACTGGCCCCGCAACGTCGGCGGCACCCTTGGCACGCAGCGCCTGGCCATCATTTCCACGGAGGAGCCATGACCGAAGTCGCAATCCAGCTAGACGAGCACAACCGGGACGTGCTCTATGCCCGCCGCGTCGAGCTGTTCTTCGACCCGAACGAGGACGGAAGCCCCAGCGTTCAGGGCCGGATCGTCTGGCACACCGAATGGTGGCACTACAGCGGCGACGTGCTGAGGGCCAAGACGATGGGGCCGAAGATCAGGCAGGAGGTCGCGGACATCATCGGGAACGAGTACGGCGGCGTCACGGCGCCAGAGATCATCGGCGGGATCAAGGCCGCCTTCATCCAGCACGCGCTGGAGCATCTGGGGATTGGCGATGAGTGATGCAGTTGAAGTGAGCAAGGGCGAGTGCGTGCGGATTCAGGGCACTTGGACCGACGAGGACGGGGCCATCGACCTGACGGGCCGCACCCTCTCCATCGTGGACAGCTACCCCAAGGCGCTCATGGGCGGGACCGTGACCGTGACCGACGGGCCTGCGGGTGAGTTCGAGGTGTTCATCCCCGAGGCGCTGGCCGTCCGCATGGGGTCGGGCCGCGTCAACTGGATCCGTGTGGAAATGGCCCTGCCCGGCGGATGCCCCGACACGACTCCCCGAATCTGGATCGAGGTGGTGTGATGACGACTGTAACGATCACCAGCAAGCCGACCCGGATCACCGTTGCGTCCAAGGGTGTGCAGGGTGCGGTTGGGTCGGAAGGTCCCCAGGGCATCCAAGGCCCCAAGGGCGACACAGGCGACGTGACCCCCGAAGCCATCGCGGCGCGCGATGCGGCGCAGGAGGCGGCGGACGATGCGGTCGTAGCGCGTGATGCGGCGGTGTCGGCCCGTAACACGGCGACTGGCGCGGCGAGCGCGGCCAGTGGGTCGGCTGCGGATGCGGCTGCCAGCGCGGTTGCGGCCGAGGCAGCACGGGTCGGCGCGGTCGGTGCTGCGCGCTCCTACGCCACCCGCGCATCACTTCCTGCCGCCTCAGGCTTCGCCGAGGGCTACACGGTATGGGTGAACAACGACCCGACGCCTGCGAACAACGGGACGTGGGCTGTTCTGGGCGGCGTCTGGGTGCAGTCGGCGGATCGGGTGACGGGGCTGGAGGGGCGGGCCTCAGATCTCGAGAAGAAGGACACGCTGATCCGTGCGCTATGGGACCTGCCTTGGCTGGACAAAGCGATGCTCACCCGCTTTGGCGGGACATCAGCAGACTTCGATCGAGCAGACCAGCCGTATCGCTTGATGGCCGCCCAGGCAATCAAGGACATTCAGCTCGAAGGGGCAGATCCAGGCGAGCAGTATCAGATCGTGACAATGGCGGTAGGTGATGCGGTCAGCCAAGACAAGATCATCATCCGAAACATTGCGAACACCGTGACATTTGCCGACAGCGGAAACGTGACGTTCTCCAAGAATCCTAACGGCCCCACTAGGGTTCAGTTCGCAACGGGCACCAATCAAGTGACGATGTGGATTGATTACCGCGAGATCACGGCCACGGGAGTCTTGGTCAATAGCGTGAACTCTCCGCTTCGCATCTCGCGGACAACTGCACATTCGATCTTGGCTGATCGTGTCAGAGAGAATGAAGCGGACCTCTCTGCCGCGACGCAGACTGCCAATGCGGCGTCGGCAGCGGCTGCGCCACTGTATGGCGTCTACATCATTGGGGGGGCTCCCCCTGGGCTCTATCCAGCGGCGAGGGCCGCGAAGGCAAGCGGAGCAGTTACGAGCTTCCACGGCGAAGTGCTGGCCGGAGGGGGCTGGGCCGAAGTGGAAGTAATCGTCGGAGGCGTCTCGGTGGGCGGCTTCAACTTCGCCGGGACTCACACTGAAGCGATAAATGTCGCGGTGGCCGAGGGGGACGATGTGAGCTTCCTCGTGCTGGCTGCGGCTGGCATTGATGGCCTGTGGCTTCAGGTTTCGGGGAGTAGCGCATGATCCTCACGTACTCCAATCTCAACACTGCGCCGCTTCCCGTTCTTGCGTCCGTGGCCTTCGCCAAGTCTGTTGCGTTCATCGGCGACAGCCGCGTCTATGACGCTGAGTACGAGTGGAAGAACGTCACCTTTGCGGACACATTGGGCCTTCCGCTGTCAGTCGGCTTCTGCACGGGGCAGGGGATTACGGCGGACTCAACTGGCGGGGGCTCGCTGGAGTATCGCGCGAGCGACGCCAATCTGCGCTGGACTGCGCCTGGCGACACGGCCGGACCTTGGACCCCAATGCACGCCGGCTGGAATCTTCTGGAATCGGCAGAGGCTGGCAAGGGCGTTCGCATCGGCGTCCGCCAGATGACGGGCCTCCCGGGAACGAACCGGACGGTTGTCGTGAGCGTCACGGGAGCGCCGCAGAACGCTTGGAATGCCTACGGGTTCGGTGCGAGGATGATGAACGCCCTGCGCTGGCGAAACCTCGCGCCGAAGTTTCTAGGACTCGGCGGCAACACGTCGGCTCAGGTGATTGAGCAGTTGCCGTGGCTTGAGCAGCAGGCTTCCGGCCCCGGTTATGACGTGATCCAGTTGGGGACGAACGACATTAGCGGGTCCGTCGCCATCGAGACGATTACGGCGAACCTGACGAATGTCTATGACGCGAGGCGGGCAGCAGGGCGCACGCTTGTCCTCATCGGTGAGCCTGCCCGGTGGGGGGCGGCCGCTGGGGTTCCGCTGACCTCGGAGCAGCGAGCTTTGCTGGATGGCGTAAACAGCTTCATGGCGTCCTATGCAGCCACCCACGGTTGCGTGTTCGTGGACAGCTTCGCCCTGACGGCAGATGCCGGGAGCAGTGACCGCCGCCCAGCATCGTGGGTAATGCGCGATCACGTCCATTACTCGGCGCTCGGAGCGCAGGCCATCGGTGAGGCTGCTGCGATGGCTCTGGCGGCAAGCGTGGGCTTTGGCCCCCAGCGCGGTTCGGACGACACTTCCAACCTGCTGGGCAGTGCAGGATTCATGGCGGGGACGACTGGCACAGCGAGCAGCGCGGGCGTCACTGGCGTTGCTCCGACTGGCTGGACCGTGACGCGCGCCATCGGAACCGACGCAACGGCAGCCGTCTCGGTGAGCGACCGGGCGGACGGTGTGCTTGGCCGCTGGATGCAGATCGACGTGTCTGCCGCTTCGGGCTCCAACCTCATCCAGGCGGCGCTCGGAAACCGAACGCTCGCCACGCTAGGGCTCGCCGTTGGCGACGAGGTATTCATCGAATCGGAGGTGGACATTAGCGACGTGGTGGGCGGTTTGATCGAGTGCGACGCATACGTCCTTTTCACGGGCGCGTCTCCTGCGACCAGCCTGCGTTGCCTCCGTGTGGTCGGGACAACCGATAGGCAGGGGCCAGAGGTGAGCATCAGGCGTTCGCCTCGGATGCGCATCCCTGCGGGGACCACGGGGCTTCGCTACTTCGTGTGGATTCGGACCGCTGGTTCGGCTGCTGCCGCTGTTCGGATAGCGAGTGCGGCCATCGTGAGGGTGTCCTAAGTGCGCCTTCTAACCCCCGAAGCCGCCCAGGCTATCCTTGCCCGCGAAGCTAGAGCGCCAGCCTATCCCCGCCAGCAACGCGCCCCACGCAAGCGTCCGGCGCGGGCCTGCTTCGGCAGGCTGCTGGCTCAGTCGTCGCAGGGATGCGGCGCTGCTGGCCGCTATCCAGCAAGGTAGTCGGCCCACGCCTGCATGAGTTCGCGCCGCTTGGCGAGAAGGTTGCCCCGGCGATAGGCCGCCTTCACCGCGTCGGGGATCTTGTGCGCGAGCGCCTGGTCGATGACGTGCTCCGGCCAGTCGCCTACCTCGCTCGCCCAATCGTGAAAGCTCGACCGGAACCCGTGGANNTGGACCGTGTACGGCTGGCCGAGCCCCTTGGGCGGCGCGTTCTGCAGCAGCGCCAGCATGGCGGCGTTCGACAGCGCGAAGGGCGGGCGGTCGCGGGGTAGCCCGTCGAGCAGCGCCAGGGCGGCGGCGGGCAGGGGGACGACGTGCTCCTCGCCACCCTTCATCCGGCTGGGCGGGATCGTCCACAACGCGCGCTCGGCGTCGATCTCCGCCCACGTCGCCCCGATGGTTTCGTCGGTCCTGGCCGCGGTCAGGATCGTCCACCGCAGGGCGCGCCGGGCGGGGCCGTCCCGCTCCGCCAGCCGGGCCACCAGCGCCGGCACGTCGGCGAACGGCATGGCCGGGTGGTGCCGCTTGCGCGCGATCCGCGACGGCTTGGCGAGCAGGTGTTCAAGGTGGCCGCGCCACCGCGCCGGGTTCTCCCCGGCCACTGACCCCATGACCTTCTCCGCGTCCCAGATGCGCTCGATCCGCCCGCGCAGCCGGCTGGCCGTCTCGACCTTCCCGCCCGCGCGCCACAGCGGCGACAGGCAGGCGAGTACGGCGTCGGTGTCCACGCTCGCCACCGGCGTATCGGCGGCCGGGCCGTAGTCGGCGAGGGACTGGCGCCACTGCCGCTCCTGCGCCTCCTTCTTCCAGCCGGCCCGGTGCCGGGCGATGTAGTCCTCGACGGCCTCGCCCCATGTGCGCGGCAAGGCGTCTGCGGCGCTCCTGGCGGCCCGCCGGTGCTCGATGGGGTCCAGGCCATCGGCCAGCAGGCGGCGGGCGTCCGCGGCCCGCTCACGCGCTTCTGCGAGGGTGAAGGTCGTCGCGGCGCCCAGGCCCATCTCGCGCTTCCGCCCGCGCAGGGTGAACCGGAACACCCAAGACGCCGTGCCGGCGGGGGTGACCAGCAGGTATAGGCCCGCGCCGTCAGCGTGGTAGCCTGCGGGCGCTGTTCGAACAAAGCGTGCGCTCAGGCGATTGGTCGGCCTCGCCACGGAATCACAACCCTCCGGCCATCCTTCGGCCCCATACTCCGGCCCCGGATTGTAGAGGACGCAGGGGGACGGGTCAGGATTCTGCTTGCAGGATCGGCGCGGGGTAGGAGACAATCACGGACACTGGTGGACGGTCGGCGATTCCTCACTCTCCGCCAGTTGTACCCGCTGCACGATTGACGGACGCAAACCGTCGGGACATAATTCCGCTTCTGCGCAACGCGCCCGTAGCTCAGCTGGATAGAGCACCAGGCTACGAACTTGGGGGTCGGAGGTTCGAATCCTTCCGGGCGCGCCATGGAAAAAGCATGAAGGCCAACGACTTCGCGGTTGTTGGCCTTTTTGCTTGTCCGGATCCTGGTACGGCCCGGCGCGGTCCCGAACCCGGGCGCGGTCCCGCGTCCCGGCGTGGCCGGCCTTTCCCGCCGCCGCCGTTGATTGGGCGGACAAGGGGGGCGAGGAGCATGGAGACGCACGATCTGCCGCTGGTTGTGGATCTCGACGGCACCCTGACGCCGGTCGACACCCTGCTGGAATCGCTGGTTCTCCTGCTCCGCCGTCGCCCGGCGGCCATGTTCCGCCTGCCGTTCTGGCTGGCGTCCGGACGGGCCGGCTTCAAGTCGCGCGTTGCGGCCACGCTGGGCCGCAGCCCCCGGCACCTGCCCTGGCGCGAGCCGCTGCTGGCCTACCTCCGCGAGCAGAAGCGCATGGGACGCCCGATCGTGCTGGCCACGGCGGCCCATCGCAGCATCGCCGACGCGGTCGCGGACGAGCTCGGCCTGTTCGATTCCGTGATCGCCACCGACGGCGGCGTCAACCTCAAGGGAAAGGCCAAGCTGGATGCCATCCGAGAGCGCTTTGGCGACCAGTTCGCCTATGCCGGCGACAGCCGCGCCGACCTCGCGCTCTGGCGGCACGCGGCGGCGGCGCTGCCGGTCGGGCGTCCGCGAAGGCTGCCCGATGGCGTCCACGTCGAGCGCGAGTTCACCCAGCCTGCGGCCTCGCCGCTGGTCTGGCTGCGCGCGCTGCGGGTGCACCAGTGGCTCAAGAACCTGCTGCTGTTCGTACCGCTGCTGACTTCGTTCGGCTTCACGGATCCCGGCAAGGTCATGGCCGCGCTGACGGGGTTCGTGGCGTTCAGCCTGGCGGCATCCGCCACCTATCTCGTCAACGACCTCTGGGACCTGGAGAGCGACCGGCTGCACCCGCGCAAGCGTGAGCGGCCGATGGCCAGCGGCCGGATCGGGATCTCCGCCGCGCTGGGCATGGCGGCGGCTTTGCTCGCGACTGCCTTCCTCGTGGCATCGCGGGCCGGGAGCGGGCTGGCACTGATGCTGCTTGCCTACCTGGTGATCACCAGTGCCTACAGCTGGTACCTCAAGCGGATGATGCTGGTCGACGTGCTGGTCCTGGCCGTGCTCTATACGCTGCGGATCCTCGCCGGCTCGGTGGCGATCGGCGTCTCCACCAGTTCCTGGCTGCTGGTGTTCTCGATCTTCATCTTCTTCAGCCTCGCCCTGGTGAAGCGCTGCTCGGAGCTGGTCGCGCTCAACGCGGTGTCGGTGGTCGACGCGCGGGGCCGCGACTACCACTACTCCGACCTGCCCGTGCTGCTGCCCCTGGGCGTCGGCGCGGGCCTGTGCGCGGCGATCGTGTTCGGCCTCTTCATCAATGCGCCCGGCGCGCAGGCGGCCTACGGAACGCCCGCACTGCTGTGGTTGACCGGGCTGGGCCTGATGTACTGGATCTCGCGGCTGTGGATCAAGACCGTCCGCGGCGAGATGCACGACGATCCCCTCGTCTACACCCTGAGGGATTTCGGCTGCAGGGTCACGATCACGGGAATGGTCGTCGCCACCCTGGCCGCGTTCGCGGTCGAGAGCCCGTTCCAGTGAGGGTGTTCGCGCTCGCGCTGGCCAGCATCGCGCTCTCGGTGGCGGCGCAGTTCCTGCTGAAGGACGGCATGGGCAGGATCGCATCGCGGATGCTGCCGGACCAGGTTTCGACCCTGCGCACCTTCGCCGCCGCAGCGGCCGAGCCGTCGGTCATCGCCGGCTTCGCGCTGTACGGGATGGGGGCGCTGGTCTGGCTGCTGGTGCTGAGGGACTGGGACGTGAGCAAGGCATATCCGCTGGTAGGGCTCGGCTTCGCCGCGACCCTGCTGCTGGGCTGGTCGATGGGCGAGAACGTCACCCCCGCGCGCGGCGCCGGGGTCGCGCTCATCTGCATCGGCGTGGCCCTGGTCGGGAGGAGCTGACCCATGGGAACCATCCACGCGCCGCCACCCACGCCGACGGCGCGAACCACGACGCCGGTGGTGGCGGATGTCGCGGTCGCCGTCCTGGTCGGGGCGCTGTGGCTGTCGGTGCAGGGGTTCCGCTACGGCGTCTCCGACAACGTCTTCCACATTCCCTTCGTGTTGCGGTGGGCGCAGCTGCCGGCGTTCGCGGGGGACGCGTTCTACCAGACCCTGGGCAACTTCACGTCGGGCCTGTGGTGGCTGGTGCGGACCTTCGCCACGGAAGGCACGCTCGAGGCGACCTTCCTCTCGCTGCACGTGATCGGCCGCCTCGGTGCCTTCGTCGCGCTCGCCATGCTCATGCGCCCCCTGCTGGCCCAGCCGGCACTGCGCTGGTGCGCGCTGCTGCTGCTGGCCGGATCTCCCGCGATCCGGCATGGCTCACCGATCGGCGAACACGAGATCTTCGGGGACACGCTGGCCCATTCCACCTTCCTCTGGGGCGCGTTCCTCGCCGCGCTCGCCTGCGCTGCGCGGGCGCGCTGGAACTGGGCCGCGCTGTTCACGGCCGTCACCTTCTCCCTCAATGCCTTCGTGGGCATCTGGTGCGGCGGGGTGCTCGCCGTGGCCATGCTGGCCGGACCGGTGCGCGCCAGCCTGCGCCAGACGGCGCTGGCCGGGCTGGTGTTCGCGGTCGTGGCGGCGCCGGTGGCGATGTGGATCTTCAGCGCGAGCATCGCCGGCGACGCCCACGACGGCTCCTTCAGCTTCGGCGGCTACATCCGCAGCTACTACCCGGCGCACTTCCTGATCGGCTATGCGCTGCCGCTAGAGGTGGCGAACCTGGCCGCGCTGGTTGCCCTGGCGCTGGTGGTGGGGCGCTCGAGGGGCTGGACCGCATGGAACCGGATCGTGGCGACGATGGCGGCGATCTTCGCCATCGGCGCCGTCGCGCCCTACCTCTGGGACAACCGCTTCCTCTACAACCTCCACCTGCTCAGGATCGATGGTGCGATCCAGCTGGTTGCGGTCGCGCTGCTGCTGCTCGCGGGGCTCGACATGGCGCTGCGCGCGGAACGCCTCGAGCGGCGCGTATTCGGCGGAGTCCTGGTCGTGGCCTGCATGTCCGCCCAGTTCGTGCCGGTCCTGCTGCTGTGGGCGGCCCTGCGCGCCGGCTTCGCCGCCGGCGCGCGGCTCCTGGTCGCCTTCGCGCTGTTGTTCGCGCTGGCCGCGCTTTGCCTCTGGTTGCCGGCGGCATGGAACGCAGCGCCGGATACCGGGGCGGCGTGCGCGCTGGCCGCGTACGCGCTGGCCATGTCGACTGCCCCCGGTCGCCTGCCGCGGGACTTCGCGCTGTCGGCAATCGCGACGTTGGCGCTGGCCGCGGTCGTGGCCCTCGCGATGCGCGGCGGCGGCCTGGGCGCGGGCGCAGCGCTGGAAACCCTGGCCGGCGCGGCGTTCATCCTCGCATGCCGCCACGGCGAATGGATGTGGCGCGTGGCGGGCGAGCGCCTCCGCCGCGCCGGATCCGCGGCCTTCGGCGTCCAGACCCTCGGCGTCGGCGCGCTGGTGCTGGTGCTGGCCGGGCTGCAGCTGGCCGCGACCTGGCAGGAGCGGTCGCGCCTTGCCGCTCCTGCCAGCGGCCGCATGGCCGACTGGCAGGCGATGACGCAATGGCTGCGTGAACACCCCCAGCGGGGGCCGGTCCTGGTTCCCGCCGAGGCCGATCGGGCGCTGGGCATGCACAACTTCCAGTTGAATGCGCGGACCTCGGTCTGGGTCGACTGGAAGCAGGGGGCGGCGGTGATGTGGGCGCCATCCTTCCACGCGACCTGGTCGCCGCGCTTCCACGCGGTCCAGCGGCTTGCTGGCGACGACGCCCTGTTGGCCTATGCGCGCGCGAACCGGATCCCGCTGGTGCTGCTGGGCGGGCCCGATGGTGCGCCCGAATGCAGCGCGGGCAGCCGCGAAGTGCATCGCAACGCCAGCTTCGCGCTGTGCAGCATCCGGTACCCCTAGGCCCGGCGCACGTCGCCCAGCCGGCAGCGGAACACCTGGTAGGGCGCGATCGAATCGACGTGCAGCAGTTCGGCGAGGCTTTCGACCGCCGCGTTGATGACGTCCGGAACGTTCCTGTGGGCCTCGAACGGCGGGTCGAAGAATCCCGAGCGCTCGATGACCCCGAAGCCGTGCCGGCCGAGCAGCTCCATCACGTCGCCGCCCGTGTGCACGCGCAGGCCCGTGGCGGACTCGCGGCTCCGCTGGGGATGGCGGGTCAACCAGTTCTTCAGCTGGCGCAGGCGCGGGCAGACCTTGGTCGCGAGCACCAGGTGGCCGCCGGGCCGCAGGACGCGCTTGATCTCGGCCATGTAGGCGTCGACGTCGGGGACGAAAGGGAGCACCACCACGGATGCCACGCAGTCGAAGCTGGCGTCGGGGAAGTCCAGCCCGTCGGGCCGGCAGGTCGAGAACTCCAGCGGCGCGAACTCGCGCCGTGCGTACTCCACGCGTTCCGGGTCGACGTCGACGGCCTGGATGTCGGGGTGCGTCCTGGCCATCGACCATGTAATGTCGCCCCAGCCGCAGCCGTAGTCGAGCAGCCGCCCACGCGGAACCCGGGCTAGGGCTGCGAGCACCGCACGGTGGCGGCGCCGCTGGTGGGCCTCCAGGGGTGCGTCGCGGTGGAAATGGGCGGGGACTTCCGGTACCGCGATCGGGTGCGACATGTGCTCTGGGATCCTGTCTTGGACGCTGAACGGTGGCCGGCCTGAAGTTGAAAACGTGACCCCGTCGGCGTTCCGGTCATGCCCCGGGCCCGGGGCTCCCGGCCGGCCCGCGATAGACTTGCACTACCGGGAATCCCCTAACACCGGACGGACAACCATGCATCCCCCAAAGCTCCTTTCCGCGTCGCTCCTGTTCCTCTTACCCATGCCGCTGCTCGCGGCCACCTACACCGTCGGTCCCTCGGGACGGCAATACACGCAGTTGGCGGACGTGTTCCGCAACAACAACCTGGCCCCCGGCGACGTCGTCCTGGTC
>LSQX01395821.1_pt1 | contig 51134 bp, 52 predicted proteins | sample 654561 | NCBI WGS metagenome assembly LSQX01 (sample SAMN04489861, study PRJNA283612) | anaerobic digester metagenome | isolation source: 4 biogas reactors fed with cattle manure at either 37C or 55C with and... | place: Denmark: Kongens Lyngby | collected 2014
TTTGTCTTTTGCCGAAACTCAAGGTCGGCTGCTCGTGAATAAACGGCTTTTTTGATTAAAGATTACCGGAGCGGGTGTAATAAAAGATGTATTGTTGAGCAAGACCGGCTGCCTTTCCAAAGGATTCGGGCCGGAAATCATCGGCAAAATGAGCGGAAAGCGCTTTTTTCATCCACACATCCACCGGAAAGGCCTCATGAATATGCAGTCCGTACAAAATGACGCAATTGGCCACCTTCTCACCGACGCCTTTAAGGGATTTTAACTCGGTGAGCGCCTGTTTGTACCCGGTTTTGGACAGTCTGTCCAGATCCAGTATTCCGGAACTGACCGCCCTTGCCGCTTCGATAATGTATTCCGACCGGTATCCGCACCGTATCTGATCGAGATCCGCCGGAGTCAATACTGCGATATCCTCCGCTTCCGGAAAGCAGTACAAAGTCTGTCCTTCAAAAGTAATCGGTTTACCGAAGCTTTTTGCCAGGGCTTCGATTATTTTTTTAATGCGCATAATATTGTTGCACTGCGATATGACAAAGGAACAAAGGGCTTCCCATTTATCCTGACGTAATATCCTGATCCCGGTTCCGAATTCTACCGCCTTTTTTAAATAATCACCGGTATCCAGCTGATTGCGAAGCGCCGCGTAATCGCGGTCAAGATCGAAATAATTCCGCCAAAAACCGGTATAATCTCCGGGAGCACAGCTAATAAAGACGCTTTTATTCTCCCGCCAAACCTTTGCCGCCCTGTTTGAAGCAATACCGGTATAAACGCCGTTTTTATCGGCATTCCATCTGAAACACTGTCCGCATTCAAATGTTTTAACCGGATCGAAATCGGTATCACCCGGGATTTCGATTATAGTATTCCCGTACATGTGTTGCATTACCGCCTTTTGTTGACTATAATCAGATTCATGATCAGTAACTTAATCAGTTTAATTTAACCGCTGGAGAATGTCAAATTCGGAGGTCTTAATGATAGAAAAAATCTATACAATACCGATAAATGAGGCATTTGAGCATACACATCAAAATCCCGAAGAAGGATGCCCGTTATGCCGCCTTCACGCAAAATTTGAGGCGTCTACCCTTTCATTTTGCCTTGGGGGGGCTATGATGGAGCCTGATGTCCGTATTGAAATGAATCGGAAAGGCTTTTGCCCGGATCATCTGCAAAAACTGGCGTCAATGAAAAACAAACTGGCATTGGCGCTGATTTTGGAAAGCCGGCTTGATGAAATCAGAAATGATTTTCAAATGCCTCCGACATCGGAAAAAAAGGGCCTTTTTTCGCCCAAACCTTCCGGCAGTGACGGGGCGGACGCACTTGGCCGGGCATCTGCCTCCTGCTTTGTCTGTGATAAAATCCGGTTTACGGATGGCAGGTATGCCTCCAATACAGCTGCCCTGTGGGGAGCCGAAGAGCAATTCAGGCAGACGTTCACAGGTCAGCCGTTTTTTTGCGTTTCTCATGCGGCAATTTTGCTCAAACACGCCAAACATGAGCTGAATCCGACAAAATACGAGCAGTTTTATACATCCCTGATGGATATAGAAAATAAATACCTAACGCAACTTAGAGAAAACGTCGGCAGGTTTTGTGTCAGCTTTGATTATAGAAATGCCGGAAAACCCTTAGGTGAAGAGAAACACTGCATTGAGGACGCCCTTAAATTTCTAAAATAGCTCAGTCCCTTAATATGGAAGAATAAGTGATATGAATGTGCTAAAAATATCTTCGGGAGTGATATTTTTGAGCACAAAGCACATCGGCAGGCAATCTGTCGCTATGCAGAACCCGCCTTCAATCGCCGGCCATGCGTGTGTTGTAGGTAAAAAAGAAGGCGACGGTCCATTGAAGGATAGTTTTGATTTCATATCAGAGGACACTTTTTTTGGTGAGAAGACCTGGGAAAAAGCCGAGACGGCCATGCAGAAACAAGCTTTTTCACTGGCATGCGACAAAGCTTCCTTAAATCCATCGTCTATTGAATACGTATTTGCCGGCGACCTTCTGAATCAATGTGTTGCCTCGGCATATTCCCTGCGGGATTCCAATATCCCGTTCTGGGGCCTATATGGCGCCTGTTCGACTATGGCGGAGGGACTTGCCCTTTCAGCTATGCTGATTGACGGTGCATTTGCAGATAGGATTGCTGCCGTTACTTCTTCGCATTTTTGTTCGGCGGAAAGACAGTTCAGGTTTCCTTTGGAATACGGTGGTCAGCGTACACCCTCAGCGCAATGGACCGCTACCGCAGCTGGAGCTTTGGTTTTAACCGCTCAGGGAAACGGCCCGTATATCACACATGTTACGACCGGTAAAATTTGCGATATGGGCGTTTGTGATATCAACAACATGGGAGCGGCTATGGCTATGGCCGCTTATGACACTTTGTCTGCGCATTTTTCCGATCTGTCGCTTGAGCCGTCCGATTATGATTTGATTGTAACCGGCGATCTGGGGCTGATTGGCCATTCGATCGTCATGGATCTTTTTAACAAGGACAAAATCGATATCTCTCCGTATTATAATGATTGCGGTTTAATGCTCTATGACAGAGACAGTCAGGATGTTCATGCCGGCGGTTCCGGTTGCGGGTGCTCGGCGTCTGTTTTGTGCGGCCATCTGCTCAACGGGATGCGCAGCGGCAGATGGGACAGGATCCTGTTTGCGGCGACCGGTGCTTTGATGTCTCCCGTTACGACCGGACAGGGTGAGAGCATTCCGGGAATCTGTCACGCGGTTTCCATCTCGGTAAACAAGGGAGTATAGCATATGGTATGGGACTTAATCAAAGCCTTTCTGGTCGGCGGGCTGCTTTGTATGATCGGGCAGATTTTAATTGATAAAACCAATCTTAAACCGGCGAAAATCTTAGTAATATATGTTGTGTCCGGCGTGTTTTTTGGAGCAATTGGTCTATACAAGCCCCTTGTCGAATGGGCGGGAGCCGGAGCTTCAATTCCGCTCACCGGCTTCGGAAACGTACTTGCTCAGGGCATCAAAAAGGCGATTGCGGAAGACGGTACAATGGGGATCATGACCGGCGGACTGACCGCGGCAGCAGCCGGAATCAGTGCCGCGATATTCTTTGGCTATGTTTTTGCACTGATATTCAAGGCAAAGGAAAAAGAGTAAAGCATAATAACAGCTGCCTGTCATAACGGCTTTTATGCAAACGTCAAACATTGACTGCGTGATAAATAATGCCCGCNNGCGTTTGTTCAGCGGGCATTATTTACAAAACAAAGTTTTGGTAAAAAATCAGCGAATGCCACTTTACAGCGGCATTCGCTTTGGTGATTTATTAATCAGTATTCTATTTCATATTTCTGGGCATATATGCTTCTGATGTATTTGCCTAGGAGCCAAAATGCGGCAATTAAAACAGATACCACAAAAATGAAGATGATCTGACCGATTCTCGGACCGGTATGTAAACCAAAGATCGTCATAGCCGGCAGAAATTGAGCCGTGCCATACCCGAAAAACACATTGTAGGAGGTCGCAAATCCGATAAATGGAATGAAATTCATTATAATTATAGCGATAATACCGCCGGGATTCCTGTTATATCCCAGTAAAATCGCATAACCGAAAAGGCCAAGGACAATGAGGCATGATACAACAATGAAGTTCCAGCCAATTTTCGATCCGATTTCGGCCAGAGTGGCCGTTTTCAATTTACTGGAGGTTAAACCGAATATGTATTTATCCGTCACCTGACAGAACCTGTAACCTGACAGAATTCCCATTTCCAGTATAATAAGAAAATAAATTAAGAACGAATAGATCGCAGACTTGGGTCTGCTTTCAAGAAATTTCATTCCAGCGTCACACCCCTTATTTATTCTGTGGGCATTATAGCATATTAATTTTACATTGACAAGAGGAATATATAAATTTCCTGCTTTGAAAAATGCTTTTCTTATGAGTATTGCATAGACATATGTCTATTGTGTAATGATTCGGATAACGATCCGTCGTTCATTGCAAATCATGGATTTTACTGATATAATATCAAAAAATACGATCGGAGACGCTTTTTCATGGAAACAATAGAAGCGCTGAGCGGCGAATGCCTGGCCTGTAAGCGCTGTGAACTGTATAAAACACGGACAAACCAGGTGTTCGGTGTCGGTGATCAAAATGCGGAAGTGATGCTGATCGGCGAAGGTCCGGGTGAGCAGGAAGATCTTAAAGGAGAGCCTTTTGTCGGACGAGCCGGTAAACTTTTAGATGACATGCTTGCCATCATCGGACTTGATCGAAGAATTGTCTATATTGCCAACATCGTAAAATGCCGTCCTCCGAAAAACCGCGATCCCCTGCCCATCGAGCAGGAAACCTGTTTTTCCTGGCTCGACCGTCAAATCAAATTGATTCATCCGAAAATCATTATTTGTCTCGGGCGAATTGCCGCTATGACGCTGATCCGGAAGGATTTTAAGGTAACACAGGAACACGGAAAATGGTTTCGGTATCAAGACGCGGATATTACGGCGCTTTATCATCCGGCGGCATTGCTGCGCGATCCGCATCGGCGTCCGGAAACATTTGTCGATTTGAAAGCCATACATGAACGTATCAAAGAAACCTGTAACCGTACATCGTCATATACGAAACAAGACAGCACAATTACAGACAGATAAATGGAGTGAGCCTCTTTATGCCAGAATTTTTACCGGTCAGACTTTCAGACATCGACTGGATAAGACCGATAGTATTAAAAGAAAACACCAAAAACGCGGATTTCAGCTTTACGAGTATATACGCATGGGGGGATGTTTTCCACGCCAAAGCCGGCAAATTCGACGGATGCCTTGTGATCAGGCTTGTCATTGATGAAAAGATCGGATATTCATTTCCAATCGGCTGCGATGACCAAGACGTCATCAAAAGCATCATCAATAAGTTGAAGGCCTATGCCGCACAAAACGGAGAGCAATTCCGGCTGGTTTCACTGACAAACGACAAGCTTCCTTTCCTTGAATTACATTTTCCCGGTATGTTTGATATTTCCCCCAACACTGATCTTTTTGACTATGTCTATTCCGCCGAAAAGCTGGCCGGCCTTGCGGGGAAAAAGCTCCATGCCAAAAGAAATTATATCAACAGGTTTATTGCGTTAAACGACTGGAGCTTTGAACCGATTGACGAAAGTAATCTTGATGAATGCATAACTGTCGACAGGATCTGGGCAACGGGAAAAACCGAGGACTTAGATACGGTCGCCGGAGAAAAGGTTGCTCTGGAAAAATCGTTTGCGGATTTTAAGTCTATGTATCTGGACGGCGGGCTGCTTCGCATTTCCGGAAAGATATGCGCTTATACCGTCGGGGAAAGACTCAGCACGGATACTTATGTCGTGCACTTTGAAAAGGCGCTGCCGGATGTTGAGGGCGCTTACCAGATGATCAACAGAGAGTTTGTCCGGTACATCATCGGGAAATATCCCGATATCATATACATTAACCGGGAAGACGATATGGGCCTTCCCAATCTGAGAAAGGCTAAACGATCGTACTACCCGGAATTCATGGTGGAAAAATATACGGCGGTACTAAAACAATGAGAAATTTCACCATTCGCGTGGCGAACACGGACGACTTACCTGCACTCAAGCACATATGGCAAACATGCTTTGAAGACAGTAAAGCCGATACGGACAGGTTTTTTCGGTACTTTTTTGGCGAAGAAACAACCTTGATCTTAAGCAGCGGGAACGAAGTTGCCGCCGCCGCGCATCTGCTGCTTGAAGCCGAGCTCATTCCCGGTAAAGACACAGGCATTTACCCGGCGGGCAAAAGCCCGGTGGGCAAAAGCCCGTATATTTATGGGGTGGGCGTGCTCCCGTCATTTCGGGGTAAAGGCTTCGGAGCGGAAATTTCCCGCGCCGTCACAATGCACTGCCTGGATCTGGGTTATGAAATGAGTGTGATTGTCCCGGCCGACGAGGGATTATTTGATTTCTACAAAAACTATGCCGGATACAGCGATTATTTTACGGTCAATGAACACAAAATCAAAACAGAGGGGCGTGTTTCACCCGAGGCAACCGTCACCGGGATAACGCCGAAAGAATACGGCAAACTGCGAGAGCGCCTGCTTTCGGACTTAAATCATCTGCGGTTCAGCCGCCTTGCCTGTTCTTATCTGAATGAGCTTTGTGTTTCTACGGGCGGCGGTCTTTATAAGCTGTATCAAAACGGTTTTTCGGATATGGCCGTTGCGGCAGTTGAGATCGGTGAAAAAGGCCTTCGGGTGAAAGAACTGCTGTGCAGCCCCGATCAAACCGAGTATTTGGCAATCGCTTTGCTCAATGCGTTCGGCTATCACAGCGGTACGGTTAGAACACCGGGACGGCAAAAGCGCTTCGGGATGTCCAGTATCCGGATACAAGGAAGCGGCTACTTCGGATTCGCCTTCGATTGATCGGAAACCTTTTGCGCCTGCACACCAACATGAAAAGACTGAGGGATTTACATTTCCTTCAGTCTTTTTAGTTACCAATAAAATACTTTTCAGAAATAGCACAAAAAACGTATCCCGGTTTAATCATCGCCGCTTTCCTGTTTCCGCTCTCTTTCCAAAGCGGGCACCACGATATGTTTTTTGATTACCGGATAACAGATGAAAACCGTTGCAAACCAACTAAACGAATAAAAAATGAAAGGTAAAGTAAATAAAGAAAAGAGCGGGACCGTCAGGAAGCATACCACAAAGGCCAAGAGGGTCACCAATGCGGACAGAATATTCCGGCCGAAGCCGATGATCACAAAAAGCAGAGCGTTCCTGATGATTTTAAATACGCTGAGTTCTACCGTTACCGCCATTAAATAAAAATAATGGCGCATAAACAAATAAACAACAAGCACGATGCCCGATAGCGTTCTTAAAATGATTGAAAATATCGGAATCACGCCACTGCCGCTTTGTACGCCTCCGATCATACCTGAGGCAAGCAGTAAAACCATCACGACATCGAGAATACCAAAAAACAGGCCCTGCTTAAAATTTGCCCAGCCTCTGGATACAAAATCGGACATCCACGCATGCTCTTCTCTTGCAAAATTTCTAAAGATATAGGTCATGCCCATTGTCGCAGGTCCATACAGGAAAACCGAAAGAGCAAACAACGGGATATGCAGGAATTGTGGGATATATGTCCTGATGACCGAAAAAAACGCGACACCCGGAAAAATATCCACAACCGGACTTGCCTGCATAAGCGGTTCTAAAAGACCTCTGGATTCCAGCAGCGTATAGTACAAAATGTTGCAGACGGTATAGAAATATATCAGCATCGGAAGGGTTATGGCAAAATAAAAAATATTCACCGTGACAAAACGCCAGAACTTCCTGAACAATATTTCCCAAAAAACAAAAAAACCATGCTTTACAGGCGCGTCGCTTAAAAGGTCCGGCCTTGGTTTATATTTATACGGTTTGAATAAGCTCATTTGACAAATGATCCTTTTGTAATATATCGGCAGCTTTGCATAAATCGGACCGAGACTGCCGGGTCATCGGAAAACTACGCTCTGGGATGCGCCTTGTTATAGACATCCTTGAGCTGCTTTTTTACGATCTTGGCATATACCTGCGTTGATGAAATATCCGCGTGGCCAAGCATTTCTTGAATTGAGTGAAGATCGGCGCCGTTTTCCAGAAGATGCGCGGCAAAGGAATGCCGCAGGGTATGCGGAGTGATTTCCTTTTTTATTCCCGCCTTTTGCTGGTATGCCTTGACGATTTTCCAGAAGCCTTGCCGTGACATGCGGTTTCCGTTCATGTTGACGAATAACGCAACTTCATTTTGATCGGCCAGCATATTGGGCCTGATGTCATCCATGTAATCGGATATTGCCTTGATGGCGACAGAGTACATCGGGATGAAGCGTTCCTTATCTCTGCTTCTGCATCTTATTATGCCCGCGGAAAGGTTGATATCCACGGCATTTAATGCGATAAGCTCGCTTACCCTGATGCCGGTCGCATACAGGAGCTCGAGCATAGCCTTATCTCTGATTCCTTTTACATCGCCGCAATCCGGCTGCTCAAGAAAAAGCTCGACTTCATTGCTGGTCAGAATCTGCGGAAGCTTGCGCATTTGCTTATCAAGAGAAACACGTTCGGCAGGATTTACGGTTATTTCACCAATCGCTCTCAGAAAACCATAAAAGCATTTCAGAGCTGCGGCGCTGCGTGACAAGGTGGCAACCGATTTTCCGCTTTTTTTGAGCCACTGCAAGTAATCGGCAACATTCTCATTTTTGACCTTGGTTAATGATGCCGTTTCCTGCCGGCCGATATAACGGCAGAACTGTTTGACATCACAAAGATATGAAACAAGCGTATTTGGAGAAACCTGCTTCTCTGTCTTCAAATACGTTTCGAATTTGCCGATAAGCCGCTCGTCCGTCGACACAATCTTCACTCCTAAACAACAAATGATACGGAAAGCCTGATCAGATAAGGCGTGAGGTAATGATCCAAAATAGCGGACAGGAAAATGACCGCCATGCAAATCAGAAGCAAAATGAAGTACCGTCTGTTGATCATGCCCGCGCCTTTTGTTCCGGTAACAGTTAAACCGAACAGGTTTCCCGACAGCTGCATGGATTGAATCGACAGAATAAACAAACACGGTACGGTAAAAAGAGCGCCGATACCATAAGCGGCAAAAACCAATAACCGGCCGTCCGCGCCAAACGCCCTGATCATTGCCGAAGCGGCAAAGCCGAGAAAGAAGCCCCTCGCTGCCATCAATGGCGGTATAAGAAGAAATCCGAACACTGATGTACCGAAAAAAACCGATAAAACAGGAAATGTTAAAGCATCGATAAGGGCAGTCAGAAACGCATTCTTATCGATCGCCTTTTCGTTTATGTAACCGAGATAATCCGAAACCGTTCCGGAAAGCATGTTGCCGGCTTCTCCTGAAACATAGCCGCCCGCAGCCGTTCCGATCACCGCGCCGCACATAAAAAAGCAGGAAAGTAAAACAAAGCACTTAATCGAAGAGACATCATCCCGTCCCATACTGCCGCGTATCGAATTCTGATAACCGCCGATCATGTTATGACCACTCCATTTCAAAACCGCTAGTAAAAGGATATGGGACAAGGTCAAAATAAATGCCATAACATGGTGATATTAAATATAGTACAATCCCGAAAGATAATCAAGGAAATTGCGGAAAGTAATTCATTTTTGGTGATTATGCCGAATTATTATGTAAACAGAATTATGTAAACAGCCTGAACCAAAGAAAGTACCATGTCAAAAAACATGATACTTTCCTCAACATTTCGTATGTCAGATAATAGCACATACTATATCTGGTCAAAAACACGGAATTTATGTTAACTTTCCTGACCTCTCTTTACCCGGTCTTATCTTCTCACTTTTTTCCTGCGCTTTTTGCCCGGATAACTGCCGAGGATTCCTCCGAGCAGTGCGGCGATCATTATGCCAAGGGTAGTAAGTCCAAGCTTTGCATCGGCAAATGCCGCCCGGCCGACTGCAAAGACAAAAAGAAACAAGAATAATCCCTGACAGAAACCGATCAGGAGTTTTTTGTCCGCAGCACGCCTGACAGTAAACCGAGCGCCCAAAGCCGAGGAAAGGAAAACACAAATCACAACGCCGTATCCCATCATGTTTTCCGGAACCTTCCCGAATGACGTAAAAGCGGATAGTATCATCAGCAACAAAACTGTGATAAGCATAGAGACCAGAGCCCCGACAGCGATATTCACAGCAATGGGTCTTTCCCGGGTGGGTTTGCTTGTGGATCTTTGATTTTGCACGACAAAGCCCCCTTAACGAACAAGAATGGTTGTACAGCATTCTTATTCAATAAGGGGGTGAAAAATAACCGATACGTTAAAATAACTCAGCTTTTTTGAGTGACATCATGTCCGGTTGTGGATATGGCCCATTTAACGACCTGGACGCGGACCCTGTCTTCACCGGTTTCAAATGTAATCAAATCGTCCTTGATCGCACATATTTTTCCGACCATTCCGCCGATCGTTGTTATTTCGTCACCTACGGCTAATTCATTTCTCATTTGCGCAAGTTTCTTTTTCTTTTTGTTCTCAGGCCTTATCAGGAAGAAATAAAAGACAACGATCAAAACCACAAACGGTAGAATGGTACTCAGCGAACTCAACGTCATGTATATGATACCTCCAAATATTAGCTTTACGAAGAATATGGAGCTTTATTATATATGGTAATATTAAAAATAGCAAGTATTTTCAATATTTATTCATAAATGCCTGTTTTCATAAAATTCTTGACGAAAAGCGTCAAATTTACCCCGGGTAATGGCGTTTCGGATGTCTGCCATCAGATGGTTATAATAAAAAAGATTGTGTATAACCGCGTGCCGCATAGCCAGCATCTCACCCGCTTTAAACAAATGGCGCAGATATGCTCTTGTGTATCTTTTGCATACCGGACAGCCGCAGTTTAAGTCAATCGGCTTGAAGTCTGACTTATAAGCTTCGTTTTTTATATGGATTACGCCGGTTGAGGTATAGAGCTTTCCGTGCCTGCCGTTTCTGGCCGGAAGGACACAGTCGAAGAAGTCAATACCGCGGTAAACGCCTTCAATGATATTTTCGGGTGTCCCGACGCCCATCAGATACCGCGGTTTATCTTCGGGCATATGCGGAACGACGGCGTCCAGCGTATCATACATTTCTTTTGTTGTTTCCCCTACCGACAGGCCGCCGATGGCATAACCGGGCAAATCGAGCGCGGCAATCTCCTGCATGTGCCTGACGCGAAGATCCGAATAATTAGCGCCCTGGTTGATGCCGAACAGTACCTGACCCGGGTTTACGGCGTCTGTACGCTCATTTTGCCGCTTCATCTCGTCCTTGCACCGCAGCAGCCAACGCAGCGTGCGGGCGCAGGATTCCTCGACATAGCTGCGGGGCGACGGGATTTCCACACATTCATCAAACGCCATAGCGATATCAGAACCCAAAGCAGATTGGATTTTTATGCTGTCTTCGGGCGACATGAATACATTTGCCCCGTCGATGTGCGAGCGAAAAGAAACGCCTTCTTCTTTGATTTTTCGCAGCTTGGCAAGCGAAAAGATCTGGAAGCCGCCGCTGTCCGTTAAAATCGGGCGTTTCCAGCCCATAAACCCGTGAAGGCCGCCGGCTTCGGCGATCAGACTTTCCCCCGGCCGTAAATGCAGATGGTAGGTGTTGGACAGCTCAATCTGACAGCCGATTTCCTCAAGATCCCGGGTAGAAAGCCCGCCTTTGATTGCGGCCTGTGTGCCGACATTCATGAAAACAGGCGTCTCAACGGTACCGTGAGATGTGGAAAAAACACCGGTCCGCGCATTTGCTTGTTTATTTTGTAGGATAAAAGCCATGTGAATCTCCCAAATATCAAATGATGATCATCGCATCCCCGAAGCTGAAAAACCGGTACCTCTCATTTACCGCCGCCTCATAGGCCTTGAGTATGCGCTCTCGTCCCGCAAGAGCCGATACGAGCATGATCAGCGTGCTTTCCGGTAAATGGAAATTCGTGATCAGGCCGTCTATACAGTTAAAACGATAACCGGGGTGAATAAAGATATTAACGAAGCCCGAATATGCGCTCACTGTTCCGTTATCGCTTGAAACCGCCTCCAGGGCTCTGCAGGCGGTTGTACCGCAGGCTATTATCCTTCGTTTTGCCCTTTTCGCTTCGGTGACGGCCTCGGCCGTGTTTTGCGGTACGGTGCAGTACTCCGCATGCATTTCATGATCCTCGATATCTTCGGTCTTAACGGGTCTGAAGGTACCAAGTCCCACATGCAGCGTCAAAAAACAAAGCTCAACGCCGTTATTTTTGAGGGTTTCGAGCAGCTGCTTTGTAAAATGCAGACCCGCCGTCGGTGCGGCTGCGGAACCAGCGTGCCTGGAATAGACCGTCTGATAACGCTCTTTGTCCCGCAGTTCCTGCTTGATATACGGCGGAAGGGGCATTTTACCAAGCGTTTCCAACAGTTCGAGAAAAAAACCTGAATAAAAAAAACTGATCAGCCGGTTGCCGCCGGGTAGTTTTTCAATGACAATCGCCGTTAACGCGCCGTCCCCGAAAACAAGCTCTGTTCCCGGCTCGCATTTGCGCCCCGGACGCGTAAGGCATTCCCATATGCCCTCTCCCCTGTCGTTGAGCAGCAAAACCTCAACCGCGCCTCCGCTTTTGCGATTGCCGATAAGTCTGGCCGGCAGAACACGGGAATCATTTAGGACAAGGCAGTCCCCCCGCTTTAAAACATAAGGAAGCTCGGAAAAATATCTGTTCTCGATGGCGCCCGTCGATTTGTGCAGGAGCATCAGTCTGGATTCGTCCCGTTTCTGAAGCGGCGTCTGGGCAATCAGTTCCCCGGGAAGCTCATAATAAAAGTCTTTTGTTTTCAATTGGATCCCCCGATGCGCAGGTTACTGTTCTTCAATTAGATGCAGAACAGTATAAGTATCAACCGATGGTGACGCCGGTAAAATAGAACGTGATGATATCCTGATAAGTAAAGCCCTGATTCGCCATGGCTCTGGCGCCATACTGGCTCATGCCGACATTATGCCCCCAACCGGAGCCGCTTACTATATATTTATCACCGGACTGCACCTGGCCGCTGCCCTGCAGCCTGACGGTCTCGGTCCCCGAACCTGTAAGAACCGTAACCTCGCCGATATTGCCGATGCTTTCCACCGTGCCGCTGCCGCCGACGGCGTACAGCGATCCCGGATCCTCCACGAGGTTTCCTGCGTTGTTTATGTACATCGGGCTATTGCCTTCGCCTTCGGCCACAATGGTGAACCGCTGGCTGTATGTGATTTTACCAAGGGTCTTGCTGCAAAGAATCGAGCCTGCGTCGGATCTTGAAAAAGTGAAGTTTCTGCCGTTGCTGTCCGTGAATTTCAGCGAATAGATATTCCCCATCCCAGTGTAAACAGGTGTAATGGAAACGATGTTTGAGCAGGGATAGCCCTTTTCCTTTAAAATCCATGTGATTTCTTCTGCGGTATAGGTAAAAGACCAACTGGAATAACCGGTGTTTATTTGCTTTTCATATTCATCAAAAACGCCCTTGAGATAAGGAAGCGCCTTAACAAAGACGTTTTCGCTGTTTTCGGTTGCACCGCCGTCAGAGGAATGGTAAAAGGTCTGGCATAACGCGTTATCGTAGAGGATATACTGACCGGCTGTAAAATCAACGGCTGCGGTGATATTCGCGTTGACCTGACGCTGACCCATGTAAACCTGACAGCAATCGGTACAGCAGAGATCAAAACCATGTGAACTGTGCGCGTTGATGTGCGAAGCGGCATATGTCCTCGCGCAAAGCGCCTGAGCCTTCAGCGCTTCCAGCGGCCAGGTGTTATTCATTTCATAGGGTACGACGCCTTTGACATAATCTTCGATATTAATATAGTTGACAATCGTCAGATTTCCTCCGCCTTTTCTCGTGTATTGAAAAGCGCCGCAATATCTGTTATTTCGAAACCAGGTTTCCGCTTTTTCCCCATCCCCTGCTTTAGGCATGACGGCGAGGGAAAAATCAGTTCCGCAATCAAATTCAAATAATATTGTCGTCGTCCCGGTCGCAACAACGGTCACGCAAAAAGAACTGGCTGTCATTGGGGTGCCGCCTAAGCCCAGTGCGCTGTTCGCGGCCTCGGCTTCCGAATAAGAGCTGTAGCTGCCGACATTTACACCCCAAACGCCCGAATAATACACAGGGAATGCATCGGTATAGTTTGCAGCGCAAGCCAGGGCTTCATCAAAACTTGAATACCGTTCACCCAGCATGATGTGATAGCAGCCGACCATACCCGTGTAATTATCCGGTTCTTCATCTTTATATGTACCGTCGCTTAAATACATGTTCCAGTCTTTAAGCATCGTTATTCTGGTATCATTCGTATACCCGACACTATGGAATGTCCGAGAGGAATCAAAATAGCCGAATGTATAGCCGGAGCCGACGCTGTTTTCCAGATTGGCCGCTGCCATCGCGTCCGCTCCGTAATACAGACCGATTTTCATGGTTTGCACAGGATTTTCATAGGCTTCTGCCTTTGGTTGAACCGTGTTGAATAAAAGCATCTGAAACGCAGCCGCGTAAAGGATTAATAAAAAGGCGAGCTTTTTTGGTTTCATTATTTTTCTCCGATGACAAAAAATGAAGTCAAATCCGGCGATGAACGTATATTGACATGGTTTTTCCGCTATGATATCATTTGGGATAAACATTTATTTCTGATTGCCGGTTTTGTATGCTGATTTTTCTTATTATAGTACATAATCGGACATGTTTTCAACCTTGTCATTGTTTTTTTATCATATCGTCATATTCTGGGCTTTTTTCGTCCGATAAAAAAGTTACTCTGTCGATACCGGAAACTAAGCTGAGCCTCTGAATATGATAAAATCGGGATCGTTTTCATCTGTGATAAACGTAAATTACCGCGGCTGAAAAGGGCGCCGGCATCAATCGTTATTTTAGCTTACGCGATCGCCGGCCGGCGATATGGAGGATATCTATGGAAAAGATTAAAGCAGGCGTTATCGGCGCAACGGGTATGGTAGGTCAGCGCTTTGTCGCGCTGATGGAAAACCATCCGTGGTTTGAGCTGAAGGCGGTCGCCGCCAGTGCGCGTTCTAAAGGGAAAACATATCAGGAAGCCGTATCGGGCCGCTGGTCGATGAATACACCCATTCCGGAGGCAGCCAAAGATCTTGTCGTGTTAAATGCGGTTGACGATATGGCGGAGCTCACAAGGCATGTTGATTTTGTCTTTTCCGCAGTTGATATGAAAAAAGAAGAAATCAAAGCGCTGGAGGAAAAATACGCTATGATGGAATGCCCGGTGGTATCCAACAACAGCGCGCACCGCTGGACGCCCGATGTACCGATGGTGATCCCTGAGATAAACAGCAGGCACATCGATGTGATAAACCATCAACGAAAGCGGTTGGGGATAAAGCGCGGGTTTATAGCCGTCAAATCAAACTGCTCTTTGCAAAGCTATGTCCCGGCGCTTCATCCCCTTCTTCGTTTTGGGCCGAACAAAGTTCTTGTCTGCACCTATCAGGCTATTTCCGGAGCGGGAAAGACCTTTGACATGTGGCCCGAAATGATTGACAACATCATCCCGTACATCGGCGGAGAGGAAGAAAAATCCGAAAAAGAACCGCTGAAGCTCTGGGGCGAGGTGTCCGACGGCGTGATCAAAAGCGCAAGTGAGCCGGCGATCACGGCCCAATGCATCAGAGTTCCGGTCAGCAACGGACATATGGCGGCCGTTTTTGTCTCCTTTATCAAAAAACCGTCTCGGGAAGAAATCCTTGGCTGCTGGAATGATTACAAAAGCGGGATTGATTCGCTGGCGCTTCCATCCGCTCCCGAAAAATTCCTGTATTATTTTCCGGAGAACGACCGGCCGCAAGCGAGGCTGGACAGAAACCTTGAGGGCGGGATGGCCGTATCCATCGGAAGGCTCCGCCCGGATACACAATATGACTATAAGTTTGTCTGCTTGTCACATAACACGATCAGAGGCGCCGCGGGAGGGGCTGTTTTACTGGCCGAGCTCCTTTGCGCCAAAGGCTATATCAAGCGGAATGGGGAATAACGTGAAAATACTTTCACGTTGTGAAAAACCTTTCACACTTTTGTGCTGCCGCTTCGCGGCGGAATGGAGATTAGTATGAAAAAACCATTGTTTACAGGCTCATCGGTAGCAATTGTCACGCCGTTTAAAGACGGTAAAGTCAATTTCAAAAAGCTTGGAGAGCTGATTGATTTTCAGATCACCGGCGGGACCGCCTCAATCGTCATATGCGGAACGACCGGAGAGAGCGCGACACAAACCCTGGAAGAACACGCCGACACCGTGGATTTCTGCATCCGGCATGTAAACGGAAGGGTTCCTGTCATCGCGGGTGCGGGCAGCAACGATACCGAGGCTGCGCTATACCTTTGCAGGAGTGCGGAAAAATCGGGAGCCGACGGTCTTCTTGTCGTTACGCCGTATTACAACAAGGCAACACAAAAAGGCCTGATCCGGCACTATAATTATCTGGCGGACAGAGTGAATATACCGATCATTTTGTATAATGTACCCGGCAGGACCGGCATCGGCTTTACCGTCGATACCTATTATGAGCTTTCCAAACACCCGAACATCATCGGTGTCAAGGAAGCGTCGGCAGACATCAACCTTGTTACGAAAACGATGGCGCTTTGCGGCGACGAGCTGTATTTCTGGAGCGGCGACGACTCATTCGGCCTGCCCTGTATGGCCCTGGGCGGAAAAGGAATCATATCCGTTCTGGCAAATTTCCTTCCGAGAGTAATGGCGGATCTGTGCGATTATTGCCTTTCCGGCGATTTTGAAAACGCACGGAAGCTCAATATGCAATACATCGATTTGATGTCCGCCATGTTCTATGAAGTTAACCCCATACCGGTAAAAACAGCAATGAATCTGCTGGGTATGGATGTCGGAGAACTCAGGATGCCGCTGTGCGAGATGGAACCCGCAAACCTGGAAAAACTAAAAAATTCCATGCGCAAAGCCGCCCTTGAAATAGGCGTACATACTGAATAAAGAAGCTGGGCGTGAAGGGTAAAGCTTTACGCAGCTATTTGTGAAAAGCGTCGAACCGCCGACGCAGAAGCGGCGGTTCGACGCTTTGGGATGGGAGATTTATATGCTTAAGATGATCATATCCGGCTGCTGCGGATATATGGGCAGGGCTGTTGCGGATCTGGCTAAGGCCGACAGTGACATTGAAATTCAAGCCGGAATCGATATTGTAAAAGACAGCCTTTTAACCTTTCCGGTATATGAGGAACCATCGCAATTTAGAGGTGAAGCGGATGTTGTGGTGGATTTCTCGCACCCCTCGGCGCTAAAACCGCTGCTGGACTTTTGTATGACGAATTCACTGCCGGTTGTTTTGTGCACCACCGGCTACACCGACGCACAGCTGGCGCTGATACGCGCAGCCGCAAACCGCATACCGGTCTTCAAGACGGCAAACTTGTCCGTCGGCATTAACATTCTTTTCGAATTTGTCAAACGCGCCGCCTTTTTGCTTGGCGATGAATTCGACATCGAAATTCTGGAAAAGCATCATAACAGAAAAATTGACGCACCCAGCGGCACCGCGCTGATGCTGGCCGATGCCGCCAAAGACGGTAAAAACTATTCGCCCGATTATGTTTACGACAGAAGCGGATACAGGAAACCCAGAGCGAAAACGGAAATCGGGATTTCCGCGCTCAGGGGCGGAACTATCCCCGGTGAGCATTCGGTCTTTTTTGCCGGAAACGATGAAGTCATTGAATTCAGGCACAGCGTATACTCTCGTGAGGTTTTCGCCGGCGGCGCTTTGCGTGCCGCAAAATTCATGGCTAACCTGAAAGAACCCGGTATGTATGATATGAGCGACGTTTTGCAGTAGCAGCAAATTATTGCAACAAGCCTGTTTTGCCGTTTTAGATGCATTGATTGTCTGTCTGAATAAACAATTCAAAAAACGCTGTCAAAGTATTGCGGTTGTTGCGTTTTGAATTGTTCAGCAGGCATGAATTAGAACCCTTACAAAAGAGCCCCCTGTTGTGTGGACGCTTTGCGTTCACACAACAGGGGGTTCTTTAACCGCGTAACCGCGGAGGCGGTTCTCGCGGTCTATGCTTTCAGTACAGGCAAGCTATTGAGATCATTGAAAAGTTATCTATTATATGCAAATCTGTTTCCACGCAGCTTTTTCCAGACTTCATCGCACTGCTCGAGAGTTTCTGATGAAAGAGCGCCTTTTTCTATGTATGAGAGGTTGCCTATCAGGTGATCCAGATGGCTGACGCCAATAATCACGCTACTGATATAACCATATGAAACACACCAACGAAGCGAAAGCTCCAGAAGGTCCATGCCGCTGTTCCGTGCTATTTCAGTAAGACCGTCCATTGCTTCGAAGCTTTCGTCATTCCAATACCTATGCTTATATCCTGGCTCGGCAAGACGCGTATTCTCAACGGGACGCTCTCTGCTGTGCTTGCCGGAAAGCAGCCCGCCCGCGAGTGGGTTATATATTGCCATGCCAATCTTTTTTTCTTTTATAAAGGGCACAAGTTCAGATTCAATTCCCCTGGTAAGAAGATTGTATACACTTTGGGTTATGCTCGGCGCGACCAGATTTCGGTTGTCACAGATGCTCAGCGCGTCCATCATTTGCCACGCAGCATGGTTACTCATTCCGATGTAACGGACTTTGCCTGATTTGATAAGCGAGTTCATCGCCTCCAGCGATTCTTCGAGAGGAGTTGACGAATGCGGGAAATGCATGTAATAAATGTCGAGATAGTCGGTATCAAGGCGCTTCAGGCTCTTTTCGACGGCGGACAGGATATGCTTTCTGCTTAAACCTTTGCCGTTTAAACCCTCTTCAGATGGCCCTCCAACCTTACTGGCGATAACGACCTCATCCCGGCATCCCTTAAGCCCCTTACCGGTGAGGATCTCGCTTTGACCGCGGGTATAGATGTCAGCGGTATCAAAGAAGTTGATGCCGCTTTCAAGTGCGCGCTTTATTACCCTGATACTGTCATGCTCGTTTAATTGCCCGCCGAAGGTCATGGTTCCGAGGCATACTCTCGATACAGTCAGCCCCGTTCCTGCTAAATTGATAATTTCCATAACGCTCATCCCTTCTTCTCGATTTTTGATTCTATGCATTAGGACTTCTTCCCGCGAACCGATATTCTTACGATTTTTGTGCATCGGATCTAATTCTAATCTCGAAAAGGCCGGAATTCAAGCCCTTTACATACTTTCACTCATCTCCCCTTGTTATCAATGCTACCGACTCAACGTGGGTCGAGTTTATGGAATTGATGTCTGAGGGCTTCTTACTATACATTAATAAATTCACTAAACTTTAAAAAAATTTATCGGTATCTAGAATTTCCATACAAAAAGCCAAAACTTCTCTTTTTCTTGATTCTACAGCCTCTTTGCTCTCTACTGAACATAACCAAAGTTTGCCACAGCATTTGATTTCTAAATGTCTGTAGAAATGTTCTATACTTTCAATAATCCTATCACATTCTTTCATGCTTGTTCCCGTTCGCAATGCCACTGAATATCCTTTCTTGCCTCTGCTAATAGCAGCATGCGGTTCATGGGTATTACACCAGGGCGTACATCTATCAATAAAAGCCTTAAACTGCCCCGGAATATCAGCCCAATATGACGGAGAAACCGAAACAATAATGTCTGCCCAATCAAATTCATCCATTATCAATTCTGTATCGTCATGTTGAACACATTTAGCAGTTGTATGACAGCTTTTACATCCTTTGCAAAAACCAAATTCATAATCATCTATGCAAATACTCTTGGTATTGTATTTACTAGACAACTGCTCCGTAATTACTTTTGCAATTTCTGCTGTCGCACCTGTTCGTACTGGGCTACAGTTAATAATAAGTACATTCATAACCAAATCTCCTCTTCAAAATTTTTTAGCATTACGCATATTTTTACACTTTAGATTAGGAATAACCCCGGGGGTAACCCCGGGGACGGTTCTCGCGGTCTATACCTTTAGTATTATTGCTCTGCTTATTCCCGTCAACCGCGCCATCTGCTTTGTGGATATGCCCTTGCTTTTTAGTAGTTTTTGCTTGTCTTTCTTTTTTTCTTCTCAAAATCCTTAAGCTCCGAAGTGCTTTTAGCCCGAATTCTTTCCAGATAAATTCCTTTGCCTCTTCATCGCTCAGCCTGATCTTATCTTCTATCTCAAGGCATCCATCGTCATTTTGCTCAGCATGAAACTTAATGAATGCCTCAACTGCTTTTCTATTGTCATTATTCATCATTTCCAGAGCAAAATCTGTATCGGTAATACCCTCATTGTTTATGTAATTGTTGTAGCTGCTCCATTTATACTCCGACATATTCTTAAATAATCCGCTCTCACTTTTTTGTCTTGCTCCTTTTGGTATATTATACCACTCCCGAAACTATCCTATCATAGCTTCGGGAGTAATGTAAACACGAGAATTGTCCCCTCTGTTTTCTTATTTACCCGGCAGGCGGGCTTCGGGTTCCGGAAATAATGGGAGCGGCGCTGTTTCACGTTCCTGAAACTCGGTCATTTGTGACCGGTAGCGCTTGGGCATATGCGACATTTGGCATTGCGGATTATACCGTTCCTGAATGCCTATGGCCTCGTAAAAGCTCTGCCATAACCTGCGGAAAGCCTTTTCGCCGATATTCGCCTCGCCCGGTTCAAAATTTTCCACATAACCGAGCCTTGCTTTGCCCTTCTCCCCCAACAGCATGGTCGAATGCGTTTTGTCATAAATGACAAAGATCTCTTCGGGGTATCTGTCGCAAAAGTGATCCATCATCAGCGGCAGAACGAAGTTCTTCGGCTCTATGACCGAAACCATAACGCCCCCGATCTCGGAAAACCGCACAAAACCCCGGTATAAAGCGCTCTCTTTGCCGAGATGAGACACGGCCTTGCTCAGTACCGAAACCGTATCATCAGTCAGCATATCGAGAATCACCCCGCCCGTTTTGAATCCCTTCCGCAAAAAATCCAAAATAATGCGTTCCTTCCGGGGTAATATGGTGAAAAAGGCTTTTTGGACAAAATCCAGCGCTTCGGCCGAGATCTTATTCTTGACAGCCGATTTTACTCTTGCCGCCTTTCCCCTGTCGCTTTCAATCTCGCGAATATCATAAAGCGTCGATTGCGCTTCCTCCTGCGTAAAGATGAGCTCGGGCAGTTCCTTTTTGTAATAGCTTTCAAAAACGCAGCACATCAGACCCTCAAAGCTCCCGTCATACAAATAAGCTATATCTGTCCGGTAAGGCATTTTCTATATTCCTCCTCGTCAAAAATACTCATCTGTTCGGAATCCGGAAGATATGTCCGGCGGATGCTCGCTTCACTCATCAGGCCGCGCAAGATGAATTCCGGGTTTTGTTTGAGCCCCTCGAGCATCTTCCCGCCGCAGGTAATGAAATACTGCGCCCGTTTGAGCACGATATTCAGTTTCTTCAGTCCCGCAAAATCGAGTTTGGCGGTCTTGCGCGCTGTGATAATGCGCTTTGCGCCCGTAACGCCGATGCCGGGGACACGAAGCAACGCTTCCTGCGGTGCGGTGTTCACTTCCACCGGAAAGCGGTCCATGTTGTTTAAAGCCCAATTGCATTTCGGATCGACAGCCGTATTGAAATTCGGCGTTTTTTCGGAAAGCAGCTCCTTTGCGGAAAAGCCGTAAAACCTCAGTAGAAAATCCGCCTGATACAGCCTGTGCTCGCGCAGAAGCGGCGGTTTTGTATCGACCGAAGGCAGGTTTCTGCCGCTTTGAACAGGGATATAGGCCGAATAAAACACACGTTTGAGCGTATAGCGTTTATACAACGATTCTGAGAGCGTAATGATACTGTAATCTGTTTCGGGCGAGGCTCCGACGATCAGCTGGGTAGCCTGGCCGCCCGGTACGAATTTCGGAGAGGCTTTGTATAAAGCTAAGGCCGCTTTGTTTTCCTGAATGCCTTCTTTAATCTGCTGCATCGGCTTGAGAATGTGCGCCTTCGTTTTATTCGGCGCTAAAAGCTGCAGGCTTCGGCTGGATGGAAGCTCAATGTTAACGCTCATTCGATCCACCAGAAGTCCGAGTTCGGTGATCAGCTTTTCGTCGGTTCCCGGAATGGCCTTGGCGTGGATATAGCCGTTGAATTTATAGTCAACGCGCAGCAGCCTGATGGCTGCGATCATTTGTTCGCAGGTATAATCGGGGTTTCGCAGGACACCGGAGCTCAAAAAAAGCCCTTCAATATAATTCCTTCGGTAAAACTGAATCGTCAGCTCCGCAAGTTCACGGGGCGATAACGTTGCTCGCGGCAAATCGTTTGAGCGCCTGTTGACGCAGTAGCTGCAATCGTATGCGCAGGCATTGCTCATTAAGACCTTCAACAGCGAGATGCATCTGCCGTCGGACGCAAAACTGTGGCAAATGCCCCAGGCTGCCGCATTGCCGAGCTTCCCTTTTTCACCCGAGCGGCTGACACCGCTGGACGTGCAGGCCACATCATATTTCGCTGCTCCGGTCAGTATTTTCAACTTTTCTTCAAGATCCATTTCACACCTGCAATCGAACATATGTATTATGTTTTGATTTTACACGATCTGTTCCGGAAATGCAAGCCCATTTTTCTCGAAAAAAACCTTCGTTTCCGGTGAAAACGAAGGTTTTATCTGAAATGTAGAAATGATCTTACATATATTCTTTAAGTTGAAGCTGGAGTCTGTCGGATATGAGCGCGATGAATTCGGAATTTGTCGGCTTGCCTTTTATATTCGATACGGTATATCCAAAGTACTTTTGAAGCACTTCCAGATCTCCCCTGTCCCATGCCACCTCGATAGCGTGTCTGATTGCACGTTCAACTCTTGAAGCTGTCGTATTGAATTTTTTCGCAACCTGCGGATACAAGGCTTTAGTCACTGCATTAATCATATCCATGTCATTCACGGTTCTGATGATGGCATCTCTTAAATATTGATATCCCTTGATATGCGCGGGGACCCCGATTTCATGGATGACATCGGTTACCATGTTTTCAATCTTCTGATCCAATTTCGGAATTTTAGTTTCCGATGCGGAGATGACAAGCTGCGTTTTTGTCAGTTGCGCAACCTGACGGACCTTTGAAAACAGATCGTGAAGATCACATGGCTTTGAAATGAAGTACCTTGCGCCGAGCATGGCGGCGTCTGCTATGACATGGTCGTTCATGAAAGATGAAATGACAATGACCGCGGGCTTTTGCCCTTCCGTATCTCCTATTGCTTTCAAGACGCCAAGACCGTCAAGCCTGGGTAAAACAAGCTCGGTAATCAATACGTCCGGTTTGAGTTCTGTTATCATCTTCAGAACCTCGGTCCCGTCACCGGCTGTACCGATGATGTCAATTCTGTCCTCGCTTTTCGCGCATTCGATCAGCAGCTGCTTGAATTCTTCGCCGGGATCAGCTACGATAACTCTTATCGTGTTTTCCAAATCAATTCCTCCGTTTTTACCGAAGCGCAAAGGCACTCCTTATTCTACACATACGGCTAACCGATTTAACACTTACAACGGTACCGCTGACAAATTGACAAGAACCGCTATATAGAACCGCCGTAAGTCATACCCGAACCGTGTTGGTTATAATTTACCATATAATGACAGTGATTGCAAGGGCTGTGTGGAAAAATTTAGAAAATTTGAACACGCAAATTGTCCGTGTTCACCCATTCCCTTTAAGCTGAGAATATGATAGAAGCGGCGTTTCTCGTAAACGCCGCTTCTATCATATTCTCTATCGCAATCGCATAACCTCTGCATGGATCGTTGACGAGCACATGTGTAACAGCGCCCACCAGTTTGCCGTTTTGGATGATCGGGCTTCCGCTCATGCCCTGTACGATTCCTCCGGTCCGGTCTATCAGATTTTCGTCCGTTACGGTGATCATCATATCCCGAACACCGTTTTCGCCCGGGGGATATATCCTGGATATTTCGATTTCAAATTCCTCGACACTGTCTCCTGAGATATTTGAAAGGATCGTTGCTTTTCCTGTTTTTATTTCATTTCTCTTTGCGGCCGGAATGGCCTCTCTGAGCGCCATACCCTTCGATTGTTCCAGGGTTCCGAAAATACCTTTTGGCGTATTCGCGTATAAACGGCCGATGCTGCTGAGTAAGTCGAAGCTGCCGCGAAGCTCACCGGGAGAGCCGTTTGCGCCTTTTATCACCGAAACGATGTTGGATTTCATAATCGAGCCGCTTTTTAGCGGCAGAACAATGCCGGTATCGATATCATTTACGCTGTGGCCGAGAGCACCGAATATTTTCTTGTCCGCATCATAAAACGTTACCGTCCCGATTCCGACAATACCGTCGCGCAGCCACACGCCAAGCTCCGCTTCTCCGTTTTTGTTGCGTACCGGCACCACTGTCATCTGATGGTCTTTTCCGTTTCTCCGGACCCTGACGGTGGCGGGCTTTTCGCCGAGTGATTTGACCGCCGATCGAAAATCCTCGACCGATTCGATTTTTTTCGCGTTAAGCTGTGTGATGATGTCCCCTGCACGAATACCTGCCGACGCAGCCGGAGTCGGTCCAAAAGTCCCGCCTTCCACCTGACTGAGTCCAACTACGAGTACACCGTCCGATTTGAGTTTTATTCCTACTGTATTTCCCATCGGCACAAGTAAATGTCCGCCTTTCGATGAAAAAACGGCGTTTACATTTGATGCGCCGCTTGCCGATATGATGGAAATGACAAGAGAAAAAACAATAACTGCTTTACAAAATTTCTTCTTTCTTACTGTTCCCTCCATAAAGCCTACTCCTTTGAGACCTAAAGGCAAATCTATTGAAAATCCATTCATTTCCTCTGATTTGTTTTTCCCGAACTGTGTTCGTTTGCGAACAATATTAATATGCCGCTTTCACTTCAAAAAACGCAAAGGACTTCGTGACAATAATCTGAAGTTTTGGTTTACCTGAATTTGAAGACTGTCTTCTTCAGCGCATTCGCCATGTTAAAACGGTATAAAAATCCAAAGAATCATTGAACAGGTAAATAAAAAATACATAATATGGATTACAATCCGTATTTACCCCACAAAAAATAATACTGCGCGAAAACGGAAAACGAAAAGCCGGGCGCGCAGCGGCGGAATGGAGCGCAGCATGAAAGTATTAAGACGAGGCTCTCTGGGACCCCAGGTTCAGTTGCTGCAGCTTGCACTAAGCAGGGCAGGTTATTTAAACGCCGCCGGTATAGACGGCGTATTCGGCAGCGTTACATACGGCGCGCTCAGGCGCTTTCAATCGGAAAACGGCCTTGTACCGGACGCTGTCGCGGGACCTTTGACCTGGTCGGCTCTGACAAAATGGCTGACCGGATTTTTGACAAAAAAAATCGTACCGGGCGATACCTTTTACGGGATCGCCGCAAGATACGGCTCTTCTTTACAGGCGCTTCAAACAGCAAACCCGGCTTTGGATCCGTCTAATCTGCAAATCGGTTCGACTATCGTTGTTCCGCTGGATTTTCGCGTCGTTCCCGCCAATGTAAGCGTTACCTCCACTATGGTCGATTTCTGCCTCCGCGGACTGAAGGCAAGATATCCTTTTCTGACTGTGGGGAGAATCGGATCTAGCGTTTTAGGTAAGCCGCTAAACAGCATTGATATCGGAACCGGGGCCAATCAGGTGTTTTACAATGCCGCCCATCATTCCGATGAGTGGATTACGTCAACGCTTCTGTTGACTTTCTTAGAAGACTACGCTTACGCTTATGCAACCGGCGGAAGACTATTTGAATACACGGCAGCAGAACTTATAAACGGCACAAGACTGAGCATTGTTCCTTTGGTAAATCCAGACGGGGATGGATTTCTTTCGGATAATGAAAACAACAAATTTCAACAAAAAAACGCTTAATTCTATCTTTGCACAATAAGTATTTGATATGCAGCGAAAAGTGTAAAAAGCATCGGAAAATTTCGGTTTCCCGAATATTTCCGATGCTCTGAGCTGTTATTTAATGACCACTGAACAAACGCGTCTGTTCAGTGGTCATTATTTACAGCACAGTGGCAAAGCCGCCGTCTATGATGATATCGGAGCCGTTGAGATAATCGGAAGCTTTAGAGGCGAGAAATACGGCCGCGCCCATCAGATCATCCGCCTTTCCCCAGCGGCCAAGGGAGATTCTGTCGGTTATTTTGTTATAAAACACGGGATCGGCGCTGATTGCAATATTGACGTCTGTTTGAAAGAAACCCGGACAAATGGCATTGGTCTGGATATTGTATTTCCCCAGTTCATTGGCGAATGCTCTTGTGATTCCCAGGACACCATGCTTTGCCGTCACATAAGACGGGCATTTTTTATCCGCCGTATAAGACAGAGCCGACCCGATATTGATGATCTTTCCGCTCCCCTGCCTGATCATGATTTTTGATACTTCCTTGCTCAGATAATAGACTGTTTTCATGTTCAGTTCCACAACTCTGGAATACGCCTCATCGGGAAAGGTCTCAAAATCCTCAAAATGATTGGTGGCGGCGTTGTTGACCAAAATATCAATTCTACCGTAAACCCGCATACATTCATCGACCACGGCCTTGATATCTTCCTTTTTCAGTAGATCGCCCTTCAGGAAATGAACCCTGCGGCCCTCTGATTCAATCAGTTTTTTGACCTCGGAAACATCGTCCGTGAAATGCGTTATGAACAGATCGGCGCCCGCTTTGGCAAATGCCACGGCGTAACCCATACCGAGATTTTGGTTGGCCCCGGTTACGATGGCCACTTTCCCTTTCAGGCTGAACCAATCCATTGAAAAATTTCTTATATTCTCCGTCATTTTATTCTCCTCACAGTCCCATCAGCCGCGCGATTTTCTCCGCGATGCCGTCGGGGTTCATTCCGTAATAAGCGTAAACTTCATCGGGATCGCCAAGCACGGCAAATTCATCCGGAAGACCGATTCTTTTAAATTTACCGTTAAAGCCCTCTTCCAACAGGTATTCGGCAACCGCTCCGCCGAGCCCGCCGTTAATCGAGTGCTCTTCAACGGTTACGATATGGCCGGTTTCCTTAGCGCAGCGAAACAGTGATTCTGTGTCCATAGGCTTAATCGTATGCATGTCCAGCACCCTCGCGCTGATCCCGTATTTTTCCTTGAGTAGTTTTGCGCCCATCAATGACCAATACACACTGGAACCGGCGGAAACAATTGTCAGCTCCGTGCCCGGATGCGTAACGATGGCTTTTCCGATTTCAAACTCATAATCGGTTTCCGCATAGACATTCGGGGAGCCGCCGCGGTCGATTCGGATAACCATCGGTCCTTCAAAGGTTAAGGACTGCCTGACGACCTTGCAGCACTGATCGGCATCGGCGGGTACAACGACCGTAAGGTTGGGTATGGCGCGATATAGGGCAAGGTCGGCAATGCAGTTGTGCGTCGGACCGCCGGCCGCGGTTACGCCCGCGTGCGTGCCGATAAGGCGAACATTTACATCATTGTATGCAATATCGGTATGGATCTGATCGGCTGCCCGCAGCGACAAAAACGGGCCGAAAACCTGCGCGTAAACGACATTGCCCGCAAGAGCGAGGCCGCAGGACGCGCCCACCTGATTGGGTTCCGCAATACCGAAATTGAAGCATCTCTCCGGGTATTTTGCAATCAGCTTTCCTGCGCTGGACGAGGGCGCGACATTATCCGAATAGGTAAATACAAAGTCAAGGCCCTCATCCGCCATTCTCGTCAGTTCCTCACCGTAAGCTTCTCTGGCATTTGAAAGCATTTGATCAAAATCGAAGGTTGTTTTAACTGCCATATCAGATACGATCTATTCATTATGAATAAATCGGTTCTCCTTTCTGTCTGTTTAAATCATTTCGTTTCAGCTTTTATAGGCTTACCAGGTCTTTTTGTTTTTTTCCACGGACAGCAAGGCCTCGTCAAGCTGTTCTTTCGCAATTCCGCCGCCATGCCATTTGGCGTTGCCTTCCATAAAGCTGACGCCTTTGCCCTTTACCGTGTTGGATATGATCGCATAAGGCTTTCTGCGTGATACCGGATCGGCCGGCGGCTGCGCCTGAAGCGCTTCACAGCAGGCATACATGTCGTTTCCGTCAATGCTTTTAACATCCCAGCCGAACGCTTCGAGCTTTTTGTCCAGAGGATCGATATTCATCACATCTATGGTTTTGCCGGTCATTTGAAGTGCGTTTTTATCAACAATCAAGGTCAGGTTGCCAAGCTGGAAATGGCCCGCAGCCATGATGGCCTCCCAATTTGTGCCCTCATTAAGCTCGCCGTCTCCTACCATGACATAGGTGCGCCAGCCTTTTTTCTGCTTTCTTGCGCCGAGGGCAAGACCAAGCGCTATCGGAAGGCCGTGCCCGAGCGAGCCTGCGGATGCTTCGATCTGGCAGCAGTACTTGCGGTTGCAATGCATGCCGAACTGGGCGCTGTCGAGCGTTTCAAAATGCTCCACCATATAATCCATCGTATAGGCGCCGAGATCGGAGAATATTGTATACAGCGTTTCACTGCAATGGCCTTTGCTCAATATGAAGCGGTCTCGCGTCTCGCAATCCGGGTTCATGACATCGAAATTGAGATACTTGTAGTATAGCGCCACGGCCATCTCGACCATCGACAGCTCACCGCCAAGGTGGCCCATTCCGATCCGGTAGATGAAGTTTAAAAGATCCTTTCTGATCTTCAGTGCCTTTTCTTCCAGCTTACGCACCATTTCAATATCAATATTGTACTTGTACATCAATGAATACTCCTTTGTCTGTTGGTCAGCCGATAATCATTCGCCGGGAATTTCGTTGCATTTGATCAAAATTTTGGGGTATTTGCCCGAGACCTGCGCTTCAAACGCCGCCTCGGCCTCGTCAATCGGAAACACCTTCGAGGTCAGCTCATCCAGCTTAAACCTCGGCATAATCTGCATGGCTCTCGGATACGCATACGGCGCAATATATATCCCGGTGACGGTTATTTCGTTTTGATAAAAATGCTTATATAGGTTTATCGGCATTTCATAATCGTTTGGATACATTGCGGCATATATGAGCTTCCCTCCTTTAGCCGTAATAAACGGGAGCGGGTATACGGCGTTTACGGAGCCGGAGCAATCGATTACCACATCAAAACCGCGCCCGTCGGTGAGCGCTGACCCCGCAGTCAATACGTCCTGTACCTGGGGATCGATTACATTGGTGACACCGAATTTCTTCGCAAGCGCCCTGCGCTCCGCTATGGGTTCAATCAAAGTAAGATCTGTAGCGCCCATCAGGTTCAGCGCCTGCGAAACGAGAAGTCCGATTGGCCCGCCGCCGCATACGGCAGCGCGCTGACCGATTGACATATTTACTTTATCAAGGCATCTGACGGCAATCGACACAGGCTCGAGCAGGCAACCCTGCTTTAAGCTGACATTGTCGGGCAGCTTGTACACCTGAGACTCATGCCAGACGACGTTCTCGCTCATGCCGAAGTTTTTGGCTTCACCGGCGCGTTCGCAAAACTGCTGCTGTCCGTTTTGACAGTAATAGCATGTCCCGCAAAAACGCAAAAAATTGCCGGCTATCCTGTCTCCGACCTTCAGGCCCTTATGCGTCGCCTTTTTTCCCAGTTCAATGATGACGCCCGAAAGCTCATGTCCGAGACCGAACGGCGGCTCCCAGCCAAATATACCCTCCACCAGATGCGGATCAGAGCCGCAGATCGCACAATATGCCACCTTGATGCGGACATCCTCCTCACCCATCGGCTGCTCCGGAATATCGACGACTTTGACCCTTCCGCGCGTCTTTTCGTCTTTATCTTTCAAACTTCCGATTTTCACGACATTTACAGATTTCATATAATCCCCTTCCTTGGCGATGGTTGTCTCATTTGCCTATAAAAATTATATCATCTTCCGGTATAATATCAAGAAGATAATGCCGCGCTTTGTTCCTGAGTATGCTGTCCGGGATCTTGAAATGATAAAAAAAACTCAACGGTTTTGTCGGCATGAATCAGAATTTTTCCAATCAGCCGAAGCAGCGCGGCTCTATCGGGCGGGCTAAACTGCAATAAAGAGATAAGCTCCTTTTTTAAGCTGTCGGTATCAGGCGGTTTTTCACCGTCACCGCACCTTTCCAATTCAGAGGCCAGCCTTGCCCTGTCCTGCTCGGCCAGCCGATAAAGCGCTTTATACTCGATCTCTTCCATTTTTCCGGAGACCAGATCATGGTATAGGCGATACCTGAGCAGCCGGTTTTCGTTTAGCTTCTGCGTCAAGGCATTTTTGCCGGTATGGTTTCCCCGGTTGCGATCCAAAGCTGCTGCGATAAGCGATTCAAGCTCCGCATCCGTAAAGACATTTGCGCATAACGAGCGTAGAAGCTCGGCGGTAAGCCGCTCGACATGATCTTCACGAATGCAATGCGAAAAACAGGTTTTTTGCGCCCCTGTCCGTCTGGAGCTGCTGCAAACCATATATCGCCTGTTGCCGCCGTCTTTTTGAAAAGTCATCGGCATGCCGCAGTCCGCGCAGAAAACAAGCCCGGACAGCAAATGGCAATCGCCGCTTTTATTCCGTCTGGCCGTTTTTGTTGCCATAAGCTCGTTAACCCTGTCAAAGACCTCCTGGCTGACCACAGGCTCATGTGTATTTAAAACCGTAATCCATTCATCGCGCGAAACCGCAATCTGCCTGTTAATCTTGACACCCAGTTTTCTGCTTCGGTTCTGCGTAAGATGGCCGGCATATGTAGGGTTTGTTAAAATGCGCCTGACCATCGGCGCGTTCCAAATCATATTCCGGCCGATTTGTGCTGTTTTCCTGCCCTGCGCTCTGCCGCTGTAAACGGAAGGCGGCGGGATATTTAAAGCGGCAAGCTGCCTTATAACCTCGGACACGGAGGTCGTTTTTAAATAAACGTCGAAAATGATCCTGACGGTCTCGGCGGCCGTGTCATCAATCACCAGCTTGTTATTGTTCGTTAAATCCTTTTTATAGCCATAGGGCGCAAAGCTGCCGATGAAATCACCGGAGATGCGTTTGTGGTTTAAAACGGCTCTGACCTTATCCGAAATATCCCTCGGATAAAAGTCATTGAACACATAAAGAAAGGGCGCCATTTTATCGACGCCGCGATAGGAATCCAAATGATCGTTGACAGCAATAAAACGAATTTTGCGGCTTGGAAAAAACCGCTCGATGAATTCACCGGTTCCGATGTAATCGCGTCCAAGCCTTGAAAGATCCTTTGTGATCACAATATCGATTTTCCCCGCTTCAATATCGCAAATCAACTGCTTAAATGCGGGCCTTTCAAAATTCGTGCCGCTGTATCCGTCGTCCGAGTAAACACCGGCCACATAAAAGCCCATGGATTTCGCATAGCTTAGCAGAAACTCCCTCTGGTTTTCCAGGCTTTGCGAGGTTTCTCCGTCCTCTCGTGAAATTCTGGCATACAGAGCCGCCCTGTCTTTGTTGGCTTTCATGTTAATAACTGCCCGGCCGCTTCAGAAGTGCTTTGAAAAAAGCAATCAGCTTTAATCGAAGTGTTTCACCGTTTTCATTAAACCGCACTATCGTTTTATAAGTCCTCTTCATATCGCCCCTCCAAGTCCTGCCTTTGGTTTGCCAGTCTTATTTTCATTTTATGATAACGCCGTTTGCTTTATCCCTAAAAAATCCGGAGGGGGTAGACTTGGTGACGGGCGAAATAGAGCCGGGGAGTCCTGTCTACAGAAGCGCTCTTGCCATGAATGATCCTCCGGTCAGGTTTCCGGAGGCCTGGCGGGCGAATATCAGAGGCGTCGATTTGAATTTGCAGTACCCGGCGGGCTGGGAAATCGCAAGACAGCTGAAATATGCGGCCGGATTCGTGAAACCGGGTCCTCGGGATTTTGTAGGCCCTTATCCGCTCTCAGAGCCGGAAAGCAGAGCCGTATATGATTTTACGCTGAGCCGGAATTTCAGATTGGCGCTTGCCTATCATACGCAGGGCAAAGTAATATACTGGAAGTACCAGGATTATCTGCCACCGCGTTCGCAGGAAATCGGTATGGCGCTTTCCCGATTAAGCGGATACGCGTTGGAGACGACGCCGGATTATTCGGGGCACGCGGGGTATAAGGACTGGTTTATCCAAAACTTTAACCGCCCCGCTTATACCATTGAGGCCGGTATCGGCACAAATCCCCTTCCGCTCAGCCAGTTTGGGGAGATTTATGAAGATAACATCGGTATGCTCACCTACGCTTTACTTGCAACAAGATAATTGTATCGGTATAGGCGCCGACAGCAGTGGGGTTTGCTCCCCCGGTCTATTAATTTCACTGCATGAAAAATCGTCGAAACCCAAAAAACCTCTCAGGCTCACAACGGAACCCGAGAGGTTTTTAATCACGCAATATTATTCGGCAAAATTACTGCCGATCAGTTCAAGCAGTGTTTCGATGGCCAATACCTCGTCAGGTCCGTCGCCAACCAAAGTGACCTCAGTGTCCTTCATGATGCCCAAAGACAAAACGCCCAATAGGCTTTTCGCGTTGACCCGGCGTTCATCCTTTTCTACCCATATATTACTTTTGAATTCATTCGCTTTTTGAATAAAGAAAGTAGCGGGCCTCGCGTGCAGGCCTACCTCATTATCGATCTTTGCTGTTTTGATGTACACCGAAATCATTCCTTTCGTATGCATTGTTTAAACCATTACGGTTTTACGCAAAGCCATAGCCATCATAACATTGTTAAACACTGTTCAGGCATCCGTACGACAAGGCCATAACGTATGCCCTCCATCCTGTCTTTGCTTATACCTTATCAAAATTATCGGATAACGTCAATAGAGCGGACACGTTTTCCCCGTATTTTTACCGCTGCTTAAACATTGATTTTATCCTATCTCAACGACCGTGACGCCGGCTTCACCCTCACCGAACCGCCCGAGCCTGAAGCTCTTTATTCTGCTGTTGCGCCTGAGTGCGCTGTGAACAGCGTTTCTGAGCGTGCCTGTGCCCTTTCCGTGTATTACCGTTACCGTATTGAGTTTTGCCAGCATCGCATTATCCAGAAACATCTCCATCGCGTTTACAGCCTCCTCCGCAGTCATGCCTCTGAGATCGACCTCGGGACTTGCGGACAGGCTGCGCAGCTTTGCCTCTGTTCTCTCGATAACCCTTTTTGTTTCGCTTTGCACGCCTTCAAGCAGGCGCACCTCATTCTCCTTAGCCGTAACCTTCATAATGCCCGCCTGCAGCGTTAAAACCCTTTCAGGGCTGACGGAAATCACCTCTGCTCTGGTTCCTATCCGGATGATCTCTACCGTATCCCCTTCTTTCACCGGCCGCTGTTCGATATCGGGTGCCTTAGTTTCTTCGCTTTTGCTGTCGTGCGATTCCGCTTCGTTTAGCTTTCGCATGATATCCGCTCTTGCTTCGTTTATCTGCCTGACATTTTCGAGTTCGGCCGCCTGCTTGCGCATCTCGCCGAGCTCGCGGAATACGTCCTCGGCGGTTTTCCTGGCATTTTGAACGATTTGTTCCGCTTCCCTTTTCGCTATTTTCACGGCTTTTTGACGTTCGGATTCCAGATAGCGCTTGATATCGTCAGATTTTTTTCGATTTGCCTCTGCTTCCAGCAAAAGCTTTCTTGTTTCAAGCTGCTCTTTTTCCACCTCCTGCCTTTGCTGTTGAAGCAGAGCCAGTACGTTTTCAAAGTCAGCCGCACCGGAATCCAGCCTCTTTTTCGCATCCTCAATAATGCCGGGTTCAAGTCCGAGCCGCAGGGAAATATCAAAGGCATTGGATTTTCCGGGAATACCCATCAAAAGCCTATAGGTCGGTTTGAGCGATTTTATATCAAATTCACAAGATGCGTTCATAACACCCCGGGCGGTCATCGCATACATCTTCAGCTCCGCATAGTGCGTTGTGACGGCAATAAGCGCCTTGTGCCGCCTGGCGTATTCAATAATCGATATGGCAAGGGCCGCACCCTCCACAGGGTCCGTACCCGCACCCAGCTCATCGAACAGAAGCAGCGTATTTTCTCCGGCTTCTTTTAGAATACCCACAATATTGGTCATATGGGAAGAAAATGTGGACAGAGACTGCTCGATACTCTGCTCATCGCCGATATCGGCCAGAATCTTATCAAAGACAGGGACCGAGCTTCCATAATCGCAAGGAAGATGCAGGCCGCATTGCGCCATCAGGCAAAGCAGACCCAGCGTTTTAATGGCGACCGTCTTGCCGCCGGTATTAGGACCGGTTATCACAAGGCAGTCAAACCCATTGCCGATATTAATATCAATCGGGACGACTTCACCGGCTGAAATCAGCGGATGTCTTGCGCGTTTAAAAACCGCAGCTCCTTTTTCGGAGAGCTCCGGCTCCGAGCATTTCAGCGCATAGGATAACTTCGCCTTGGCAAAAATCAGGTCCAGAGACGTAAGCAAACTGAAGTCCAGTGCTATGTCCTCGGCAAAATCCGCCGCTTCGGAAGAGAGCTCCATCAGAATGCGTTCGATTTCCTTTTTCTCCTTGGCCTGCAGTTCTCTGATCTCATTGTTGGCCGAAACGACCTGCATGGGCTCAATGAACAAAGTTGCGCCGCTGGCGGATATGTCGTGCACAAGGCCCGGAATCGAACCTTTGTATTCGGCTTTAACGGGTATAACATGCCGGTCTGACCGCATTGTGACAATCGGTTCTTGCAGCGCTTTTTGGTAGGTTGACGATGTAATGAATCTCTGCAGGATATCGCGGACTTTGGCGTTTGCCGCCCTGATATGCCGTCTGATATCGGCAAGCTCCGCGCTGGCCGCGTCGGCGAGTTCATCCTCGCCGATTATCGAAACGGTTATTTTTTCCTCCAGATATTTATTGGCATGCAGAGACAAAAATAAACCATCAAGAGAGGTTTTTTCGGAATCTCCGAAGTATGTCTTCACCGTTCTTGCACAACGCAGCACGTCGGCTATGCTCAAAAGCTCTCGCGTATTGAGCATTCCGCCGAGCTTGGCCCGTGACAACGAGCCGGCTATGTCTTTTATAGGCATAAAGCCCGGAGAGCCTTTGAGTGTCATCAGCTTTTTCGCATCCGTCGTCTCGGTTAGCCTCAGCCTAACCTCATCACGATTATCGGACGGTAAAAGCGCCAGCGCCTTTTCCTTAGCCGAATCGCTGACGGCTTCGGCGGCAAGCTTGTTTAGCACCGCAGGCAGTTCCAGCACATGTATTGATTTATTAACTAACGTCATATATTACCTCATGTTTCGCCGCTGATGATGAAATCAGTACAATTTTTATAAAAATCCAGTGTTCGAAATTGCTTTTCCAGCTGCGTCTCCACAAAAGCCTCCGCGGCCATGGTAAGGCGTTTCAAAGGTGCGTTTTTCAGTGTAAAGGAAAATAGCTTTGCATCTTCCACCGAGACGATATATCGCATCGCCGCAAGAGAAGCGGTGCAAAGCTTTATTACTTTACCGTCATTGCCGGACGCGCATTTGGCGCACGAAATAATGCCTCCGGCACAATCGAGCGCAGCCCTCTCAGGTTCGGGTTCTCCGCATATCGCGCAGGCAAATAAAGCAGGCTCATATCCGGAAAGACACATCAGACGCAGTTCAAAGATTGCCTTTAGAAGCCCGATATCCTTTTTTCCCTCGCTGAGTGTGTACAAACTGTTGAGCCCGAGCCGTAAAATATCCGTGTTCGGCATGTCCTCATCGGCCGCCGCTTCCAGCAGTTCGGCAAAATACGCGCCCGCGGAAAACCTTTGGATATCGTTTCGCAGACCGCGAAACAGCTCCAACGTATTTCCCTCGTTTAAATACCAGCGGTCGCGGCTTTTCGCCAATGTCAGCTCGGAATAGGCAAGAAATTGCGAGGCTGCGGCGATTTTGCTGCCCTTTCGTCTTGCGCCCTTGGCGGACACGGTGATTTTGCCTTCGCTGTCGGTCAAAACCGTCAGTATTTTGCTGCTGTCACTATAGTTTGTCTCGCGCAGTACAAGCCCCTTCGTTGTTAAATACATGTCTCCCTTTCCCAAACAGTGAGACGGGTGCGCTATTATGCAACAACCGGAATTACTTATCAAAACCGAAGCTTCTGAGCAGCCCGTTATTGTCCCGCCACTTTTCCTTGACCTTCACCCATGTTTGAAGAAACACTTTTGTGCCCATGAAACGCTCGATGTCTTTTCTGGCAAGCTCGCCGATCTTCTTGATCATAGAGCCGTTTTTCCCGATGATAATGCTTTTATGGCTTGCCTTTTCGCAATAAATCGTGACATCCAGATCAATGATTCCGGTATCCTCCCGTTCGGAAAATCTGGTGACCTCCACCGCCGTTCCATGCGGGATTTCCTGATCAAGGCAGATCAGCAGCTTTTCCCTGACCATCTCTCCGACAATCTGTTGGTCGGTCTGATCCGTTAACATATCCTCGGGGAAAAGCTGTGGGCCGTCAATGGCAAACAAGCTCGAAAGATCAAGTAAGGCGTCCAACCCTTCGCCTGTCCTAGCTGATATCGGAACGATCTCCCGAAACGGATAGGCGGCCGAGTAGGCGGCAATGACGGCAAGCAGCTCTTCTTTTTTCACCGTATCGATTTTATTGACGGCAAGCAATGCAGGTACCTGAGAGCGTTTTAACTGCTCAATCAGCTGCGTTTCGGGCTTTCCCAAATGATTTATCGGCTCAACAAGCATCATGACCGCGTCAACCCCGGACATGCTGTCTTTAACGACCTTAAGCATATACTCGCCGAGCAGTGATTTTGGGGCATGAAAACCGGGTGTGTCCACAAAAACCAGCTGTGTTTCGCCCCGATTGACGATGCCGTAGATGCGGCTGCGCGTTGTTTGCGGTTTATTGGTGACAATAGAGACCTTTTCGCCGACAATTTTATTCATCAGCGTCGATTTTCCGACATTCGGCCTTCCGGTGATTGCGATAATCGCTGTTTTTGTGATGTTCATTTATTTCCCGCCGGGTCTATTTACCCGGTGCTTCCTTTCTTTGATGACCTATCCTGTTTAAAATGTTCTCCTCGCGCTGACGCATTATGCGTTTTTGCGCACTTTCGTCCATATGATCGTAGCCCAAAAGATGCAAAACGCTGTGAACGGCAAGGTATGCAATCTCCCTTTTGAGCGAATGCCCGTACGCATGAGCCTGAGCGCGGGCGCAGTCCATGGATATGACCATGTCTCCCAGCGGGAGCATACCGGTAAAACAGTCCGTCATATCCGGTTTTGCGGCAAATGCGCCCGGGATGAAGTCAAAGGCCGGAAAAGAAAGCACATCCGTAGGCTTGTCCTGTCCGCGCATAGTCCGGTTTATTTTCCGTATTTCAATCTCGCCCGTGAGCAGAATATTCACTTCGCAAGGGCAAAAGACTGTCTCGGCTTTTAGTGCGGCCTTGATCGTTTTGCGAAGAAAACCGCGGTAAAAGGCGAATGCCTTAACACCCCTGTCCCGGCTGATCAATATTTTATGCTTCATCGCGCACGTTTTGTATGGTCGGATGGCCTGCGTGCTTTCGTGATTTCAGGTCTGGTCTTTTCGTATTTTTCATAGGCCTCAATGATTTTCTGCACTAAAACGTGCCGAACAACGTCGGCTCCCGTCAGCATACAAATCTCGATGTCCTTGATACCCTTGAGTACACGCGAAACCTCTTTCAGTCCGCTGACCTTGTCGCCCGGCAGATCGATCTGGGTGACATCACCGGTAATGACGGCCTTCGAGCCAAAGCCGATGCGGGTTAAAAACATCTTCATTTGTTCCCTTGAGGTGTTTTGCGCCTCATCGAGAATGATGAAAGAATCGTCGAGTGTCCGGCCGCGCATGTACGCGAGCGGCGCGACTTCAATGTTGCCTTTCTCCAGATATTTCGCATATGTCTCAGGTCCGAGCATATCAAACAGCGCATCGTAAAGAGGCCGAAGATAAGGATCAACCTTATTTTGAAGATCGCCGGGTAAAAAGCCGAGCTTTTCTCCCGCCTCTACAGCGGGTCTGGTTAAAATGATCCGGTTGACCTTCTTGGCTCTGAACGCCGTAACGGCGCTTGCCACCGCAAGATAGGTTTTACCGGTCCCTGCCGGCCCAATACCCAATGTTATCGTATTTTTGGATATGGCTTCGACATAGTTTTTCTGACCGAGCGTCTTCGCCTTGATCGGCTTTCCTTTTGCTGTAATGCAGACGACATCGTCCGCCAGCTCGCTGATCTTATCCGCTTTACCCTCGATAACCATTTTGATGATATAGCGTACATTCTGCGCTGTAATACTCTCACCCTTTGCCGCCAGCGCAAGGAGCCCCTCTATGGCCTTTTCGGCATACATCACCTGTTCCGGTTCTCCGCCGATTCGCAGCTCGGAATCTCTGTCCAAAACCTTCACATTCAGTTCGGATTCAATGATGCGCAGGTTTTCGTCAAAGGAACCGAAAACGTTGATGATATGCTCCATTCTGTCTACGCTAACACTTTTTTCTATCATTGGCAAAACCTTTCTTCTGTTGCTTTATCTGTCATCAGGTTCGGGTAAAACGCGAAGCGGAGACACAACCCCGATTTGTTCAAGGCATTCCGCGTTTAAAACGACCGTGATTACGCCGTTATCAACTGTGGTTTCATACTGTAATACCGTCGGTTTTGCGCCGAGATCGGAAAGCCTTTTGAGCAGTCTGGATTTCAGCAAAGCTTCCGCTTCTTTCGTATCGAACACGGCCTTTATCGGTTCATAGGCTCTGTATGTGGTTGTAATCAGGCTGACCGGTAAATGAAAACCGCCGATATGTATGCGTTCCGATGTAGTGATTTTATCATAGTTTACCATAGATATGCCAGCATTAAAATACAAATTCACCCTAATATTGCCGACCATAATCGACCTTCGTTCAATATTCTCTCCTGTATAGCGCTTTGTTATATATTCAAGCGGCATTCCTGCGGAAAGTTTATACCATGTTCGCGCGGTAACATCACCCATCGCATGTACAAACCGTACACCTGAGCCGATGCTGTCAAGCTGGCCGGTAATCAAAGTCTGCCCTGAAAAAACCATGTCTCCTTTCTTTACCAGCGGTTTACCGGTATAGACATTTATCTGCGTAATGAGTCCCGTCTTGTCCGCTCTGACTTCGGAAGGCTCTGATTCGTTGATGATTTCGGGTTTATCAATTCTTTCACGTACGATTACCTCAGCTTTACAACCATATACATTTACAGTCATCCAGGAAAGCTTCCCGATCAGAGCTATCACTTCGCTTCTGACAATTTCCTGATCGATTTTGGGACCAAAGGTTCCGATATGTACCCCCACCTGTTCAAGAGCTGTCAGGATTTCTCCTTCGGTAACGGTTTCGTTTCCGGTTATTTCAATTTCCCAGATAAAAAAAGAAAGATACAGTGCAATCAAAATACTGAGTACAGGCGCAAAATAGAAAACGTATCTTTTCTTAAACCGCATAAGGATATAAGGAAGCCCTTTTTTTGAAAGAACTATGATGGCACAAGAGGCTCTGTTACAGGCTGCTTCGGCTTTTTTTAAGTCTCTTCCGATAATACTGAGAAGTATTTCGTTATCTGACGTTTTCCTGACGCCCCAGAACACCAATCGGTCGCCGGACAATTCGTTTAATGCCAGTTCGGGGCGGCGTCCCGATATTTTGACCTTTGCACTTCCGGCGATAAGGCCGATGCTTCTTCGCATTTTCATCATTCCTTTTGATCAATCGTAGGGTGTTTTCTCAATCTTCGATAAATATGCTGTCATGTATAACAAAACTCCAACTTAAAAATGTCCCCGGAAATGACAAGGACATCTGCATTCATGGCCTTTATTTTCAGTCCGCTTCCCGTGATGCAGATGACCGCTTTTCCGCCGTTTATTTCAATTTTATCCGAACCGTATTCCAGCAAGCCCTTATGGTTTTCTATTCTGACCTTTTCCATCCCGCCGATTTCTATAATCGGCATACCGGTTATGATCTCAGCCGGGATGTCTAAAAGATCAGCTGCTTTTTTTATAACATTTCCCTTCCTTGACATACATCCTCCAATTTCGTCTCTTTGTCATGTCATTCCGCCTCTTCACGGCGGCACCAACCAAAGGAAAATTGCATGTGCTTCTATTGCTTCTCTATATCTTCAGGGTTTTTGAGCCGCTATATAGATTTGTATGCAGGAACGTCCTATTTATTGCACGTCCAAAAAAATCATGGACTTGCAATTTGAGGGGCATATCCGCATATATTTCAAAACAAGCTTATTATGAAATCATGTGCCGAATCAATTATTTCTGTTCTTTTCCGGCGCAGTTCCCGGAGGTCACTGTGAACAAACCAAAAACATCCCTGAAACGTAAATTGTATGATGTGATCATCTGCCTTGCGCTGCTGTCCGTTATGACGGCGCTTGTCATTTTTCCGCAGCAGTCCGTCAAGGCGGGAGGGGACGGTGTAAAGCTATGCCTGAATGTGATTATCCCTTCCTTGTTTCCGTTCTTTGTCATTTCGTCTCTGGTTATAGAGCTGGGAATCGCTGCTAAACTCGGTCGGTTTATCGAGCCGATCATGTCAAAGCTTTTTCGTGTTAACGGGGCATGCTCGGCCGCTTTTGTGCTTGGTTTTATCGGCGGATATCCGGTCGGAGCAAAAACCGCAATCACACTTTATGAAAAAGGGCAGTGCAGTAAGCTGGAAGCCGAGAGGCTGCTGAGCTTCTGCAACAACTCAGGGCCTGCATTTATTCTCGGTGTCGTCGGAGCGGGTGTATTCTCCAACAGCATAGTCGGACTGCTTTTGTATCTGGCCCATACGGCTGCTTCTGTTGTGATCGGTATTTTGTTTAGAAATTGGGGTGACGGAGGTTCTTATGCTGATTCGTCCGGCCCTTACTTAATGCCGGGTAAAAATCAAAAGGCCCCGGGCTTTGCTTCGGCATTTACAATCGCTGTTAAAAACGCTTTTCAAACCACACTCAACATATGCGGTTTTGTTATTTTCTTTACGGTAATCATCAGGCTTCTCTTTATTGCGAACATTATCCCCGCAGTCGCTTCCGTCCTCGGCGGGATATTCTCGCCGTTCGGCTTCAACCAGGCCGCAGCGGAAAGACTTTTAACGGGACTGATCGAATTAACTTCAGGTGTATGGACACTGCAGAACTCTGCCGCACAGTTAACAGCCAGCGCAGCCATGGCGGCTTTTATGCTTGGCTGGGCGGGTTTGTCCATACATTGCCAGGCGCTTTCCTTTCTTTGTGACAGCGGTCTTTCGGCGAAAACTTATATTATCGGAAAATTTCTGCATGGCATTTTATCGGCCGCTTTGGTTTACTTTATTGTCAGGCTGTTTTTGATAGAAGCGCCGGTTTCGTCTTATCTGGCCGAACAGGTGACCGGGATGACCGGAATGGGTTTTTTCAAATCGCTTATTTTATCGACCGGATGCGCTTTTCTTTTGCTGTTTTGCCTGACTCTATTCTCTCGCGCAATATCCTCGCATACATTAACGCCAAATAAAACGACGGGAAAAAAGAGTGGAAAAAGCGTAGAAAAGAGTTTATAATAGGACTATCTCTTTATTTATTATTTTCCGGAGAGGATTTATACTATGCTGTTTCGAAAGAAAATAGAGCCGAGCTGTTCTTACTGCAGCCGGGGATCGCTGATTGGAGATCAGTCCATTATCTGCATAAAAAAGGGCATTGTTACACCTTGGAACTGCTGTGGGAAATTTCTGTATGACCCAATAAAGCGCATTCCTTCCCCGCCCCAAAAACTGCAGACACGCGGCATTAAGCAGGAGGATTTTGTTCTTTGAGATATCTTTTGTTTTACAGCCAAGCGGGATTGCGGTTTATGGCCGCTGGTCACGCTTTTTTCATTGATGTTTTTAAGAGCCCGTTTTGCCGCTAAATGATCACAACCGATTGCTTTTCATGCCCTATTATGCTACAATATTGACTTACTGTTTCTGAAATGGATGTGCGGTTTTGGACTTTCATTCGCTTACGATCATATGCGGCCATTATGGTACGGGAAAAACAAATTTATCGTTGAATATCGCCATCAATGCGGCTAAAACCGGGAGATCCGTTACGCTCGTGGATTTGGATATTGTCAACCCTTATTTTCGTTCCTCAGACTATTTGACGCTTCTAAGGGAACACGGCATTCACCTTATCGCACCCGGAAGCGCGGGAAGCACGCTTGATGTACCCGCACTGCCGGCTGAAATCTATTCCGTTTTTGACAGTCCCGATTTTGTTATCTTCGACATCGGGGGCGACGATGCCGGGGCAACCGCGCTGGGCCGGTTTTCATCAAATATCACCGTGCACGGATATGAAATGCTGTATGTCATTAACCGCTACAGGCCAATGACCTCCCATTCACCGGATGCCGTTGAGTTGCTGCGTGAAATTGAAACGGCTTCAAGATTGAAAGCAACGGGTATTATCAATAATTCGCACCTGATGACGCTGACAAACGAGCAGACTGTTCTTGATTCACTGGAATTTGCGAAAGAAACCGCCCGGGCGCTTAAGCTTCCGATAAAAATGACCGCTGTACCGGAAACACTCCCGGTAAACCCGGATATACCCGGCGGCTATCCGATAAAAATATATGTACGTGCTCCATGGATGTAAATGCAAAAGAAAGGAATGGTCAGATACATGGCAAGAATTACCGTAGACGAGATGTATTGCAAAGGCTGCGAGCTTTGCGTAGCCGCATGTCCGAAACACATCATTGCCTTATCGCCGGAGAGGATGAACGAAAAAGGTTATCATCCGGCGGAGCTGTTAAATCCGGATGAATGTACCGGCTGCGGCTCGTGCGCAATGATGTGCCCGGATGTCGCAATAACCGTCGAACGCTGAAGATAGGAAGGAAGATCACATATGGCGGAAAAAGTATTGATGAAGGGAAACGAAGCCCTGGCGGAAGCGGCGATATGCGCCGGATGCCGCCATTTTTTCGGTTATCCCATTACACCCCAGACGGAACTGGCAGCATATATGGCCAAGGTTATGCCGAAAATCGGTGGTACATACCTGCAGGCCGAATCCGAAATCGCAGCAATTAATATGGTTCTCGGCGCGTCCGCTGCCGGAGTCCGGGCAATGACATCCTCAAGTTCTCCGGGCATTAGTTTGAAATCCGAAGGCATTTCATATATGGCGGGCTCTGACCTGCCGGGTCTGATCATTAATGTTCAGCGCGGCGGTCCCGGTCTTGGCGGCATACAGCCTTCTCAGTCTGATTACTGGCAGGCAACGAAAGCGACCGGACACGGCGATTTTCAGATTCTCGTATTCGCGCCCTCGACCATTCAGGAAATGATTGATCTTGTTTTCACCGCGTTTGACTTGGGCGATAAGTACCGAATGCCGGCGATGATTTTGCTTGACGGCATGCTCGGCCAGATGATGGAACCCGTAGTGCTTCCGGAAAAAGGTAAGATCAGCCTGACGGAGAAACCCTGGGCGGCAGACGGACACGGGTTTAAGCGGCAGCATAACATCATTAATTCGCTTTATCTTGATCCGGCATTGCTGGAGCGCACAAATATACAAAGATTTGAAAGATATGCGGCCATCAAAGAAACGGAGCAGCGCTGCGAGGAATATTGCACAGAAGATGCGGATCTTGTCGTTGTCGCATTTGGCGCGTCCTCACGTATATGCAGAAATGCGATTGTAGCGGCAAGAGCGCAGGGGATCAAGGCAGGTATACTCAGACCCATCACGCTGTGGCCCTTCCCTACCGATGCGATTCTTCAGCTTGCTCAGACAGCCAAAGCATTTTTAGCTGTGGAAATGAGCATGGGACAAATGGTAGAGGATGTTAAGCTCGCGGTGAACGGGGCCAAGCCCGTCCGCTTTTACGGGCGCACCGGCGGGATCATACCGTCCCCGTCCGAAGTGCTTGAGCAGATTAAAACAATTGCGGGAGGTATGTGATATGGCAATCGTATTTCAGCGTCCAAAATCTCTGGCCGAGGTAAATATGCACTACTGCCCGGGCTGCACGCACGGTATCATCCACCGGTTAATTGCAGAAACGATTGATGAGCTTGAAATCGAAGGGAAAACCGTAGGTATTGCTCCGGTCGGTTGTTCCGTCAGGGCATATGACTACTTTAATTGCGATATGGTACAGGCCGCACACGGACGCGCACCCGCGGTCGCGACCGGTTTAAAGCGCGCCCGGCCTGACAATATCATCTTTACCTATCAAGGCGACGGGGATCTTGCCGCTATCGGTATGGCAGAGACCGTTCACGCGGCAACAAGAGGCGAGAACATCACGGTTATCTTTGTCAACAACGCGATTTACGGCATGACAGGCGGACAGATGGCGCCGACAAGCCTTCCGGGCCAGGTCACACAAACCAGCCCTTACGGAAGGGATGTCAGGGCGGCCGGTTATCCGATCAGAGTCTGCGAGCTTTTATCGACGCTTGACGGCGTTACGCTTGCGCAGCGCGTCGCGGTTGATTGCGTAAAAAACGTCAGGATTGCCAAAAAAGCCATTAAAAAGGCTTTCGAAAATCAAGTTAACGGACTGGGTTACAGCATTGTCGAGGTTATTTCCTCCTGCCCGACAAACTGGGGCCTTGCGCCAAACGAAGCGCTTGAATGGCTTAGAGGCAACATGCTGCCTTATTATCCGTTGGGCGTATACAAAGATTTATCTATAGATAAATCTACTGATAAATCCGCGGAAGGAGGCATGTGAGATGAGACCCGATCTGAATCTTTTGCTTGCCGGATTCGGCGGACAGGGGCTTTTATTCGGCGGAAAGGTTGTTGCCTATTCCGGACTGATTGAAGGCCGCGAAATTTCATGGCTTCCCTCATACGGTCCCGAGATGCGCGGCGGCACGGCCAACTGCAGTGTGTGCATCAGCGATGAACCGATCGGCTCACCCTTGGTATTAACACCCAACGCTTTAATTGTGATGAACCTTCCGTCTCTGGATAAATTCATCGATACGGTTGTACCCGGTGGCATTGTAATAATTGACAGCACGATGATCTCAAAAAAAGTTAACCGGTCTGATGTCAGCGTTTTCTATGTACCCGCAACCAAGCTTTGTGAAGACAATGATTTGAAAGGCCTTGCCAATATTGTTCTGATCGGCAAACTGTTCAAGAGCTTAGCACATTGCTCCGAGGAGGCGCTGGACAAAGCGATTATAAAATCTGTCCCGGCATCCAAAAAGGACCTTATTGATTTAAACCGTCGGGCGCTTAAGCTCGGAATTGATTTTGAGTAAATAGAATCGGCTGCCTTATGATGTTATGTTTATAAGGCAGCCGAATTATATCTTTTTGTTCCCGTTATTATCGGACGGGTACCCATAAGCTGATTAATGAAAGGACCTGAAAACATGGATGATCTTCGCGAAATCGGTCAGCGTATAGCCGAGCTAAGGGAGGCTTGCGGCACAACCCGCGACGAGCTTGCCGCTGAATTGGGTGTTGAAAAAGCCGTTTACGCCGGATATGAAGAAAACGGACAGGATATCCCAATCAGTGTGATTTACCGGATCGCACGAAAATTCGGGGTGGATCTGACCGAGATTTTGACGGGAACCGCAGCCAAGTTAAACACTTACCATATAATAAAAGCCGGTCAGGGCCGCAGCATTAATCGCTATGAGGGCTATCGGTATCAGGACCTGGCTTTCAGATATTCGCATAAAATTATGCAGCCGCTGCTGGTCACGCTTGACCCGTCCGATCTGCCGGCTGAGCCGGTAACACATGGCGGACAGGAATTCAATATGGTCATCGAGGGTAAAATGATCTTCACTTTTGACGGCAGAGATTTCATATTGGATAAAGGTGACAGCGTGTATTTTAACCCCATCCACCCGCATGGTCAGAGATGCGAAGGAAATGAGAAGACGATTTTCCTTACCGTGATCGCCGAATAACAAGCCAAAAAGAGAAGGAGAGCAAAGCAAGTATGCTCGAAAAATATTTACCTAGAATAACATTTGATTCTTATGAGGATTTTAAAAGGAGTTATACGGTAAACATACCCGATAACTTCAATTTCGGTTTTGACGTCGTGGATGGCTGGGCGGAAGCCGAACCCGGTAAAAAGGCATTGGTGTGGTGCAATGACCACGGAGAAGAAAGAACATTTACCTTTCGGGATATCAGCAGGCTCTCCAATCAGGCGGCAAATTTTTTTAGCAGCATCGGTATAAAAAAGGGTACGATTGTGATGATGATTATGCGCAGGCGCTGGGAATACTGGGTATGCGCAACGGCCTTGCATAAAATTGGCGCGATCCTGATCCCCGCCTCGCTTCAGCTTACCAGTAAAGATATCATCTACAGAGCTAAATCAGCCTTAATCAACACGATCATCAGCTTATGCGATGAGTTCGTTATAACCCAGATTGAAGCGGCCCTTCCGGAAGTCCCCTGCGTTGTCAATAAAATTGTTGTTTCGGGTAAAGCCGATGGCTGGATTTCCTTTGACGATTCGCTCGCCGGTTTTTCCGATGTGTTTAAACGCCCAACCGGGGAATTGGCGACAGCCAATACGGATACCATGCTGCTTTATTTTACTTCCGGAACAACAAGCTTGCCGAAAATGGTCTGCCATAATTTCCTGCACCCCCTGGGCCACATCGTTACGGCCAAATACTGGCAGCAAGTCGAGGAAAACAAGCTGCATATGAGCGTGGCAGACTCCGCATGGGCGAAATTCGGCTGGGGTAAGATATACGGCCAGTGGATATGCGGTGCTGTGATTTTTGCTTATGATATGGAGAAATTCAGTGCCGCAAAACTCTTGGCGATGCTTCAAAAATATAAAGTAACCACATTTTGCGTACCGCCGACCATGTACCGCTTTATGTTGCAGGAAGACATAAAACAATATGACCTTTCTTCCCTTCACCACTGCTCAACGGCAGGAGAACCGCTCAACCCCGAAGTCGTCAGACAGTGGCAGGAACGCACAGGGCATATGATTTACGAAGGTTTCGGGCAGAGCGAATCAACCGTTATTCTCGCGAACTTCGAATGGGATCCGCCGAAACCGGGCTCAACCGGAAAGCCGTCCCCGATCTATGATATCCGGCTCTTGGACGAAAACGGGAACGAAAGCGAAGACGGCGAGGAAGGTGCGATTTGTGTGATGGATGCAAAAAACAAAAAGCCTGTCGGCCTGTTTACCGGATATTACGCCGATGAGAAACTGACGGAAGATAAGCTTTACGGTAAATGCTATAATCTGGGAGATATGGCCTGGCGCGACAGCGACGGGTACTACTGGTTTATCGGGCGTCAGGACGATATCATCAAGTGTTCCGGATACAGGATCGGTCCTTTTGAAGTCGAAAGCGCGCTGATTGAACACCCGGCTGTCGTGGAATGCGCCATCACGGGTGCACCGGACCCGATCAGAGGTCAGGTTGTTAAGGCAACCGTGGTTCTGGCTAAGGGGTTTGTGCCGTCGGACAAGCTGATTTCAGAGTTGCAAGAGCATGTCAAGCATGTGACCGCGCCTTATAAATACCCCAGAGTTGTTGAATTTGTGGATGAGCTGCCAAAAACCCTCGGCGGCAAAATCAAACGAGCGCAGATCAGAACCGATAGCGCAAACAACGCTTGATCCGCCCGGTGATCCTGCGAAAAGCCTACATAGTAAATCGAAAGCCGTCCGAATGCATTCCGGGCGGCTCTTTATGTTCTATTCAGGTTTTTTTCATAAACCGTTCTCCGCATTTTGGACATGTGACATATACTCTTCCCTTCCCCTTTGGAACTCTGAGCGTTTTCCTGCAGCCGGGGCATTTGAAGAACTTGTGCGTCTTTTTGTTCTGGAATTTGACCTTTTCCTTGAAGAACACGTTTTTTATCCTGTACCAAATCTTCATGAATACAGCGTTTTCACGTGATCTGGACGGAATATTTTTAGAAAACATTCGAAACAGGCTCAAGAGTAAAAGTACAAAGATAAAAACGGTAATGATGGCTGTTTTGATAAAGGAATCTATAAGAACCAGAAGTATGCCCAATATCAAAATGGCATAAGATAGTTGATCGGATCCGTACCTGCCCATCATAAACCGCTTGAACCAATTCACTGAATTTTCATCTCCGTTTCGCCATTTACATTGCTTTATATTATATGGCTATTTTCGATGGTAATCAAGCAATCAAATCAAAATTTTCTGTTAATAATACGAAGACTGGCCACGGGGACTAGCCACGGGGACGGTTATAAAGCATGGGTAAAGCACGGGACGGTTCTTGTGCTTGCCTGAAAGCATGACGGTTCTTGTGCTTGCCTATAGCCACGGGGTTCCCGGAAAACATGAACGACTTCTGTTTTTGCGAATCTGTTGAAGACCTAGTGCGGTACAAACTATAATTACAAATCCGAAATCAGCAAATAAGTAACAATCGTAAATATCATTTCACTACCCGCCAAAGCGGGCGATTTAAACACATAATGAAACACGGCCCGGTTGTTCATCGGGCCGTGTTTGACACTTTTTAGAACTTGCTGAAACTCAGTTCACAAACTCATCATAGAACTCGGCATAGACCTCCGGAAGAATGGCAGCCAGGTTCGTGAATTCCTTGATGTTGTGGTGCAGAAGAGCCTTCACAGGTTCGAGGGTCGGGAACTTCATGCCGTCGGGCAGAGCCTTGACCATCTTGCCGTTCTCGCACTTGTAGCCGAAGAAGAAACGGGTGCGGAGTTCGCAGCCGTTGGCGGTCGGACGGAAGAAGTGGACCATGTTGCCGGCGGCGGAGCAGACGATCGTGCCGTCGAACTTCTCAAGCTTTTCCTTGCTGAAGCCGATATCGGCAGGATTGCAGAACCTGATCTTGAGGGGTTGCTTGCCCATGTTGCAGTCTTCCTCGATGTCATGGGTGGTGTTCCACAGACGCTCTCTAAGAGAGAGAGACTTGTTGAGGGCAATCTCTGGGTTCATGGTCTTGCAGTAGTAGTGCTGATCATGGTTCCAGATTTTATAGCGCATGGGCTCGATGGGATGCCATGCAAACCAGAAATCGAACATTTCTACGGTGGCGCCCGGGAAATCGGTCAGGTTGGCAAGAATGGCACAGCCGTCGGGGAGATAGCCGTAGCCAAGCTCGACAGGCATATAGCCGGGGTTGAACAAGTTGTCAAGATGAAGAGCACTCTCTTCCTCGGGGAAGTCAACGGGATCCTGAGTCTGTGCATATTTTGCAGGATCGGGCTCGACCATATCCCTTATAAAATACTTATACAGCGGGCCATTTCTTTCTTCATCTGTGATGGGTACCATATGTAACCCTCCTTTATAATACTATTCGGGCTTGTTGGGCCACTTCTCGACGGGCACGTCCTCGGTGCGCAGCGTCATTTCGCCGTCCACGTTCTGAATGATTATCCACTTTAGCCAGTTTTCGTTGTCAATATCGGGATAATCCTCGCGGAGGAACCAACCCCTGGACTCCCTGCGCATCTCGGAAGCAGCGTAGTGCATCTCGGCGCAGAGCACCATGGCTTCGGCTTCGTGGCAGGCCAGCAGGCCGTGGAAGTCCTCGGCGACCATGTCCCCGGCAAGCTCCTTAGCCTGAGCAATGAGAGCCTTGGCCTTCTGCATGCGGGAAGCCTCCATGATTATGGATTGCTCGACGGGAACCATGGCTTGCTGGATGAGGTCGATAACTTCCTTGGCCTGGTTGCCGGAAGTCCTGTTGAGAGGCGCATAGACTTTCTGCTCGCAGGCGGCGACCTTCTCGGCGGAGACAGCGATGGCTTCGGGCAGCTTGGAGGCTGCAATGGTGTCGCCGCAAATGATACCGGCGAACACGGCGTTGAGTATGCCGGAACCGCGGTTACGTCCGGGGGGTGCGGGTACGGCGCCGGGGGCGGCAGAGCCAGCGTAGCTGCAGTCGCCAATGGCGTACAGGCCCTTGATGGACGTATGCATATCGTTGTCGACGCGGATGGGAGACTGCTCGCCTATGAACAGGGGGCAGATTTCCATGTCGGTGTCTATGCTGGAAGAGCTCTGAGTGTTGAGCATACGGAATTTTCTTCCGTAGGGACGGTCAAACAGACGAGCCATGTCAGCTCCGCCGCCGTGGTCTCCGCCGCCTTCTTTGCCGCCCTCGGTGCCGCGGCCGGCGGGCTGATCGTACTCAAGGTGCACAGGGCCGGTGCCGGCCTGCATCTGTAAGTACCACTCTCTGATGGCGTTGCTGTTGATGTCGGTCTCTCTGTAGGAACGGAAGTGGGGAGTGATAAACTCGCCCAGAGCGTTATACATGTTGTTCTCGCCGAACACGACCTCATCATGGCTCTTGACCTTGGCTATCTGGGCGAAATTGCCGAACTCGGCGTTACGCATCTCAGCTCCGGCGCGGTAGGCGGCGGCAATACCGTCGCCACGGCCGCTGCTCCACATGGAGGCAAAGCGGTAGTTCTGGCTGCCGGTGGCGAGGACGACATTCCCGGCGCTGATGACATAGAAAGAGCCGTCCAGTATGCTGTAGGCGGCGGCACCAATGATGCGGCCGTTCTCGGTGAACAGCTCGGCCATGGTGGTTTTGTCCATTATGCGGCAGCCAAGTTTTTCAGCGCGCCTGCGCATCTGTAGGGTGATGTCCAGATCAACGGTAATCATGGAGGTCATGGGGCCGGTGGGAATAACGAAATAGGAGCCGTCCTCGTTCTTTGGCAGATTGCAGCCCCAGCCGGCCAGCTTATCCAACATCTCGTTATTCATTTCCACATACTTGCGCATAATATCCTGGTCGCCAAGGTAGCAGCCGATGTTCTTTACATGGAAGGTGACGAATTCGTCGGGGGTCATCTTAGTAAGGTCGAAATACTGAAGAACACCGCCGCCCTTGTTGGCCTTTCCGCCGTAACCGGCAGTCTGCTTTTCAATGATGAGAACATCCAATGCGGGATTCTTTTCCTTGATCTCAATGGCGCATGTAAGTCCGCCGACACCGCCGCCGACGACCAGAACGTCACAGCTCAGTTCATTCTTTTGATATTCCACGTTTTTTACCCCCTACTTGTAACGTTCGAACGACTGAAGCAGCCGCTCGCTGGCATAATCGGGAATTATGCGGATAGCTTCCTTCTTGCAGACGCTTTGGCAGTAGAAGCAGTGCTCACAGTCTTCAATATACTTGAAAACCGGCTTCCTTTGTTCGGCATCCCAACGTATGACATCGACGAAGCAAGCCTTGTAGCAGAGTCCGCAGCCCACGCACTTCTCGGGATCAAATTCAATCTTGTGTTTAGTGAAGATCGTAGGAACCACCTCCTTTAAATTTTCGGGAACCTTCCCGACAAAACGTTAGCCGTTTAACAATATAATACAATAGATTACTTCATTAATCCAGTACGAAATAAATGAATTTTAAAGCACGGGGACGTCAGACTGTGTCAAAATGCTATA
>LSQX01346241.1_pt1 | contig 51095 bp, 61 predicted proteins | sample 654561 | NCBI WGS metagenome assembly LSQX01 (sample SAMN04489861, study PRJNA283612) | anaerobic digester metagenome | isolation source: 4 biogas reactors fed with cattle manure at either 37C or 55C with and... | place: Denmark: Kongens Lyngby | collected 2014
AGATGTGTATAAGAGACAGGTCCTGCCCTCTACCGTGCCATAGCCGGTCACCACCCCATCGCCTAAATGAGCCTCATCTGCTGGGACCCCGGTTTGGGTAATAAAGGGTTCCAACTCGGTAAAGCTGCCCTTATCCAACAGGGCATCCAACCGCTCTCTGGCGGTCAACTTACCCTTGTCGTGCTGGCGGTCGATCTTATCCTGCCCGCCGCCAAGCTGTGCTCTGGCGCGCATGGCGCGCAGCGCCTCAATTCGTGGATCAACTTGTGTCATAAGCCTCCTTATTGGTGACTGTTTCCGTTCAAAAGCTTATTGTAACATTAATTGGGTATGGGAAATGGGAATCAACCGGTGAGGAATTTGTATGGATGCCGATTGTAAAATTGGGCAGCTTATTTAAATATCTTAAGAATGTGCTGATCAACGACCAGAACACGGCGTCGCGCAATTCCTAATGCCGCCCCGATTAGCGATCAGCCCTCCACTATTCTATGTAGGCCCAGAACACCTGGTGGCCAAAGGCCACGAAAGCGATTCTGTCCACCCCGATGGTAAAAGCTGTAGCCACCGGCGATTTGACTTCATATCCCCCAAAATCGGAACGCATACGTTGATCAAGTCTGAAACGCAGTGAAAACCGAAAGATATCGGCGTGATCCGCGTCCAGGATATTCACCGCCGGGTCGGGCGGGGCGGAATACAGCACCGACACAAACCGGGAGTCGGGCATCACTACCGGTTGATTCTCTTTCCCGAGCCGGCTGTCCACAAATTCTACCGGGTTCTCGCAGCTGACCGGCTTGTCAGGCAACCCGGTGGTGACACAATGCGCCAGTTTGCCGTCCTCCCGCAGTAGATAAATTTCCGCCCCGTTCACGGCAAGATCAACCACCTGGCTTAAAGCAGGTTTTTCGCTCACCCCCGCGCCCCCGAAGAGCAGCTTCGGTTCATCTAAAAACTGCCCGTTGGTCGACCAGTAAACCCGTACCGCCTCAACTGATGGATCGAGTACATACAATGTATTGCCATCAGATGCAATGCGCGTCACCGCACCAAGCGCGCCTTCACCGCGCGGCAGCGTCTGAACCACGGGGTCCTGCCCCGGGCCGCAAAAAACGACGTTGCCAAGCGCATCCGCCGCCAATACATGCGCCTGGTAGGGGTTGTTAATCGGCAGCGGCGCCATATCCACCAGCATATCCACCATGCCCCCGCTGAACCCTCCTGCCCGGCACACAAAATCGGTATCAATTTCATAGCCCTTACTACCCCGGGTGGCATGGATCACCTGTCCGCCCTGTGCGTCGAGCATGTATAAATCCCAGCCAAAGGAGATGATGCGGGTGATATTGATCTCCTCGTGCAGCGAACCGATGATGGCTGGGTGATAGCTGAGCCGCTGCGCGCCATCCAAAATATCCAGAATGCGCTGGGTGTTGGCGCGCAACTGGGTGACCTCATCCGTCGAACGGAGTGATTCCGCCTGCTCTAAAAATTGGAGTGCCTGGGCGTAATCTTCGCGCGCCTGAAGGGGGTCTTCTGCCACCTCCGCCGAAGCGGCTAAAATCTCCGCCTGATCCAGATAAGATTGATACTGCAGCGTTCTGCCCCGCACCAGGAAAATACTCATGGCTATCGCCACCACAACCAGCGGCACGACAATCACAATGCTCAACTGGGTGCGCATTGGCAACCCCGGTTGTCCCGTTTCATCCGCCAGTCCGCTCCTGGCGAGCAACTTATTAAAGAAGTTCGCCAGCTTTTCCCGTGCACTGCCCCACCATTTAAAAAATCCTGCCAGGCCCTTCAAGCCCTCATCACGGATCGCGCCCACCTGTTCTTGCAGGGCTTTACGTTCCGGATACGATTTTTCTGTAACTGCCGGCTGAACGCTTTCCAGCCGCGCCTGGGCTTCAGCCTCAATTTCTGCTGAGGGGTGATCTGCAACAATCGGCGGAGTAACAGCCGTCTCGGTGGCCTCAACGCTGATGCTTGGTTCATCATCCTCGCTGATTTGCCCAGAGGGCGGTGCTGACAAGGGCAAGCCTTCTTCAGGCAGTTCGACCGGCGGCACACCCTCGTGTGTCAGTAGCGGATGCGTTTCATCAATTACCGCACTTTCCACCAGGCTTTCATCCGCAGTTGACATTTCAGGTATGTCAACGATTTCCTGGTCCGCGATTAATGGTGCCGGTTGTTTGTGGCTTTCCGGGGTTGAAACAGGCTGATGCAGTATTGAAATCTCCCCTTCGCCGGGCACTACCTGGGCCAAATCCAGCCGCAAGTTGGGCGAGGACTGATCCAACAAACGTCGGCGCAATTGCTCCAGGCTGGGAAAGCCATCTTTGCACAGGCGCGCCTCCGTCCAGGTGGGCGCGGGCGCATCGGCTGTGGTGAAAAGGTAAGCTCCGGCACCCAATTCGGCCTGGTAATAGCGGATGGCGGGCGTCCGGCTGTAACCCAACCCGCGATCCATCAGGCTGGAATCGTAAAAATGAGCCAGCCCGGTCTGGGTCAGCGCGTAGGTATGGATCAACCCGGTCTGGGCAATGTAGACAGCCCTGCGATGTACAGCCGCCAGGTTGATGGCGCCGCTCACCGCGGCACCCGTCTGGGCGGCCTTGAGGTTCCTTTCCATTAGGGTCAGGTTGAGCGTCTCAATCAAAGACCGCAACGCCGAGGTCACCGAACCACCCGTTTTAAAAAACGTGTCGGCTAATTTTTCCAACCAGACCTCCTGCAGTTCTGCAGCGTAATGCGCATCGCCGCTGACAGCTAGAGAGAGGATCAACTGGTCTTCTGCTCGACTGCGTGCCGCCCGGCGCGGTGCGCCTACAGCAATAAAGCCTACCTGCGCCGCGATCGGCTGTCCTTTTTCCTGGTGGATGGGGATCAATTTTAGATCGTACATGTGCACCTGACCATTTTTTATTCCAAAGATTACCTACATTATACACTCTCGCGCTAAGGTATAATCACAGCCATGAAGTTTCAACGCTATCACAATTTTGCCGAGTTGGCGCCTATCAGGGACGCCTGGAATTTGCTTTTAGAAAACAGTGCAAGTGACGTACCATTCCTCACCTTCGAATACCTGCAAGCCTGGTGGCAAACTCGCGGCGGCGGAGAATGGCCTGAGGAGAGTCAGCTGGCGATCATTGCCGCCACAGAGGGTGAACGCCTGGTAGGTGTGGCACCCTTGTTTTTCGCCGAAAACCTTCAGGACAAACCTGCTTTAATGTTCGTAGGGGCGATTGAGGTTTCCGATTTTTTAGATTTCATCGTCAGGCCAGAAGACCTGCCCCGGTTTTTAAGCGTGCTGCTGTCATATCTATTAAATGAAGCCGACCTACCCCCCTGGGATGTGCTGGACCTTTACAATTTGCTGGACAACTCCCCCACCCTGAACGCCCTGGAAGCAGAAGCCCGCGCGCGCGGCTGGGCACACCAGCAAACCTACCTGCAGCCGGCCCCCTACATCCCGCTGAGCGGCGATTACGAGGCTTACCTGATGAGCCTGGAGAAAAAACAGCGCCACGAGGTCCGCCGCAAGTGGCGCAACGTGGAAAACAGTCTTGCCAAGCCAAATTTTTACACCGTCCAGGCGGCAGAGCAGCTGCCCGAAGAAACCCAGGCCTTCATTGAGATGATGGCACAGGACCCCAACAAGCACGCCTTCCTGACGCCCGCCATGCGGCATCACCTGGCGGTTACTGCCCAAACCGCCTTTGAGGCCGGCTGGCTGCACCTCTCGTTTTTTACGTTGGATGGGGTTAAAGCAGCCGGGCATTTTTCGTTTCTGTACAAGAATCGGTTATGGCTCTACAATTCCGGCTGGGAATGGGCGTTCCGCGAGTATTCACCCGGCTGGGTACACCTGGCACACCTGGTGCAGTGGTCGCTTGAACAGGGGCTTACCGAGGTCAATTTTATGCGCGGCGATGAGGATTATAAGTACAAGTTCGGTGGGGTCGACCGGCACGTGTATCGGATGACGCTGACGCGGGTGAAATAAGAAGCTGGCAGTTGATCGTTGACAGCTGATAGTGGATTGCGGTTTGATCTGCAAGCCTGAACTTCTGTCATTGCACCCAAAGGGAGCAATCTCAAACATGTTGCCTGGGATCACTTCGCAAACTCATGATAACAATTACACACTTAAACACCACCACAATCTGTCATTGCGACCAAAGGGAAGCAATCTCAAACATGTTGCCTGGGGTCACTTCGCAAGCTCGTGATGACAATTACACACTTAACACCACCACAATCTGTCATTGCACCCAAAGGGAAGCAATCTCAAACATGTTTCCTGAGATCACTTCACAAGCTCGTAATGACAATTCCACAATTTCACGTCACCCCAATCTGTCATTGCACCCAAAGGGAAGCAATCTCAAACATGTTACCTGGGATCATTTGGCAAGCTTGTGGTGGCAAACTCCACCATAATCCCTGATTACCCAATCCTTCTTACCACCATTTCTTATAAAACGCATATACGCACGGCGGCCGCGCTTTCTTGACGCCCTTAACCCCGCATGGTAAGATTAAACCTGTGCTATTTTAGCACTCTCCCTATGAGAGTGCTAAAATTTAACCGGAGCGTACCATGCGACTGACCGACCGTCAAAAATTGATCCTGACTCTCGTGATTCACGAGCATATCCAAACCGCACAGCCGGTTGGGTCTAACACGCTGGTCTTAAAATACAATTTGGCGATGAGTTCGGCCACCGTCCGCAACGAAATGAGCGTCCTGACAGAGGTCAACCTCCTGCGTCAGCCACACACTTCCGCCGGGCGGGTGCCCACCGAAGAGGGTTATCGCTTCTTCGTCGGCAACCTGATTCAAAAAAGCACACTCCCCACCACCACGCGCCGCACCATCACCCACCAGTTCTATCAATCTCGTCAGGATGTCGAACAGTGGCTCAGGCTGGCCGTCTCGGTTTTAGCCAGCCAGGCCCAGGCCGCCTCACTGGTGACAGCGCCCCACGCTGAAAAAGCCATCTTCAAGCATTTAGAGCTGGTCGCCACCCGCGGTCGGCAGGTGCTGATGGTGCTGGTATTGATGGACGGCGATATCCGTCAACAATTCATCACCCTGGCCGAGGCCATCTCGCAAGAACGTCTCTCCGAGATCGCAGGGCGCATTTCAACCCTGTGTATCCGCTGCGATTCAGCCGACATCGCCCGCCTCCGAAGTCAGTTTGACGCCCTGGGCCAGGATATCATCGACATCCTCCTGGCAGAAATGGCGCTGACCGAAGAAGCAGCCACCGGTGAAATCTACCTGGATGGGATGACCAACGTCCTCTCCGAGCCCGAATTTGCCGAATCCGACGAGGCCCGCCAGGCCCTGTATATCCTGCAGGAACGCTCGCTGCTGGAAAACCTGATCGCCAGCACGATGACGAATACCGATGTCGGTGGCATCCAGGTGCTGATTGGCGGTGAGGGCACCTGGGAAGAACTGCGCCAGTGTTCGGTGATTCTGGCCCGCTACGGCGACCCGGAATCCCTGACCGGTTCGATCGGCGTGCTGGGCCCTATCCGCATGCCTTACGATCGCGCCATCTCTACCGTGCAATTTGTCGCCAACGTGCTCAGCGACCTGGTTTCTGAGATGCTGGCGGTGTAACCCGATGAAATAATCGACTTTATTATCCATTGGAGCAATCTATGACCGTAGAAAAACAAGAGAAAAATAAAAAACGAACCCACAACGAAGAAAATGAAGAAAACCATCCTGCCGATGAAGACCAGACCATGATCGGCCTGACCTACGATGAATATACGGCGATGGAACAGGAACTCGAAACCCTTCAGGAACAAGTTGCAGAACAAAAGGATAGCTGGTTGCGCACCTGTGCCGAATTTGATAATTATAAAAAACGCGTGCAGCGCGATACCGCCCGCGTCAACCAGGACGCGCTGGCCAGCACCGTTAAAAGCTTTCTAGTTATCGCTGACGACCTGGAACGGGCGCTCAAAGACAAACCCGTCGGCAAAGATTCTGCGGCCTGGGTTGAAGGAATCGAGCTGATCTATCAGAAACTGTTGAACCAGATGAAAAACCAGGGTGTGGAACGCATGGATGTCAACCCGGGGGATGCATTCGACCCCAACATCCACGAAGCCATCACTCACGAGGAACACCCGGATTATACCGGCGGTCAGATCATTGACATCGTCCAGCCCGGGTACCGCATTACAGACCGCGTCATTCGCCCGGCGATGGTGCGCGTCGCTCAATAATCGATTGTTTTTAAAGGAGGCACAAGCACATGGGAAAAATCATTGGTATTGACCTTGGGACCACGAACTCCGCCGCGGCAGTAATGATTGCCGGCGAACCGGTTGTGATCCCTTCCGCAGAAGGCGAACGGCTGGTCCCTTCCGTCGTTGCCGTCAACAAAAATGGAGAGCGTTTGGTTGGCCGCGTGGCTCGCAATCAAGCCATCACCAACCCCGAGAACACCATCTTCTCGATTAAGCGCTTTATGGGCCGCAAATTCGACGACCCAGAAGTTCAGCAGGCTTTGAAACTGGTACCTTATAAGGTGGCCAAAGCGCCTAACGGCGACCTGCGCGTCATCCTGGGCGACAGGGAATACTCTCCCCCCGAGATCAGCGCCATGATCCTTTCGAAACTCAAGCGCGACGCTGAGGCCTATCTGGGCGAGCCCGTCACACAGGCGGTGATCACCGTGCCGGCTTATTTCAATGATGCCCAGCGCAATGCCACCAAGGATGCGGGTAAAATCGCCGGCCTGGAGGTTTTGCGTATCATCAACGAGCCCACAGCGTCTTCCCTGGCCTACGGCCTGGATAAAAAGAAGAACGAGGTCATTGCCGTTTACGACCTGGGCGGCGGCACCTTCGATATTTCCATCCTGGACGTCGGTGAAGGCGTGTTCCAGGTGCGCTCTACCAGTGGTGATACTTTCCTCGGCGGCGATGACTTTGATCAACGCATCATCGATTTTGTGGCTGATGAATTTAAAAAGGAACATGGCATCGATCTTCGCAATGACCGCCAATCTTTACAGCGGCTGAAAGAAGCAGCCGAGAAAGCCAAAATTGAGCTTTCCACCACCATGCAGTCCGAGATCAACCTGCCCTACGTCACCGCCGACGCCTCCGGCCCGAAGCACCTGGTGATGAGTCTCAGCCGATCCAAACTGGAACAATTGACGGACGACCTGATCAACCGCAGCCTCAACCCCGTTAAAAGCGCCCTGAACGACGCCAACCTGGCCAAAAATGAAGTCGACGAGGTTGTGCTGGTGGGCGGGATGACCCGCATGCCCAAGATTCAAGCAGAAGTCCAAAACCTGTTTGGCAAAGAGCCCCACAAGGGCGTCAACCCCGACGAGGTGGTGGCCGTTGGTGCGGCCATCCAGGCTGGCGTTTTAGGCGGCGAGGTCAAAGATATCCTCCTGCTGGATGTGACCCCCCTGACCCTTTCGGTTGAGACCCTGGGCGGTGTGGCCACACCCCTGATCAAACGCAACACCACCATTCCCACCCGCGAGAGCCAGGTGTTCTCCACCGCCAGCGATAGCCAAACCCAGGTGGAAATTCACGTCCTCCAGGGCGAGCGTCCCATGGCAGTTAACAACAAATCCCTGGGTAAATTCGTCCTCGATGGCATCCCACCAGCGCCGCGCGGCATCCCTCAAATTGAAGTTACTTTCGATATCAACGCTAATGGCATCCTCGAGGTAACCGCGCAGGATAAAGCCACCGGGCGCAGCCAAAACATCACTATCACCGCCTCTTCAGGCCTGAGCGAAGAGGAAGTTGAACAAATGCGCCGCGAAGCTGAATTACACGCTGACGAAGACCGCAAGCGACGCGATCTGATCGAAGCAAGGAATCAGGCCGATAACATGGTCTACGCGGCTGAGAAGACCCTCACCGATCTGGGCGATAAGGCCCCCGCAGAGCTCAAGGCACAGGTTGAAGACGCCGTTGCCAAAGTGCGCGAGATCAAAGACGGCGAGGATTTAGAAGCTCTCAATGGCGCTACCAACGCCTTATCCGAGGTGATGCAAAAACTGGGCGAAGCAGCCTATGCCCAGCAAGCCCAGGAAAGCCCATCGCCTGGTGAAGAACCTGAAGGCGAACCCCCATCCGACGAGCACGATGATGGCGACGTGGTTGAGGGAGAGTTCAAGCAGGTTTAACCTAAGCGTCTACAACGGTGCCCGGCATGCACACCGGGCACCGCAAACGATAAGCCGTTTGACAGGCTCACGTCAAATGGGTAGACTTATCCAGCCGAATTACGAGCATAGTTAATAGAATTAGATCAGAAAAAATGGCAAAACGTGATTATTACGAAATACTGGGCGTCCCGCGTGGAGCAAGCGACGATGACCTGAAATCTGCTTTCAGGCAGTTAGCGCGCCAGTATCATCCGGACGTCAGCAGTGAACCGGATGCTGAGGAAAAATTTAAAGAAATTAACGAAGCGTATGCTGTTCTTTCCGATAGCGAAAAACGCGCGGCCTATGACCGTTTTGGTCACGCCGGCGTCAACACCCAAGGCATGCCCGATTTTACCAATATCGATCTTTCGGACATCCTCGAAGGGTTGTTCGGGTTTGGCGGTTTTGGTGGGTTTGGCGGCATGGGCGGCAGACGCACCCGCAATGCCCCCCGCCGCGGCGCTGACCTTTCCAGCAAGATCCGGTTGACCTTTGAAGAGGCAGCCTTTGGCGTTGAAAAAGAGCTACAAATCACCCGGGATGAACAATGCCAGACCTGTAACGGCTCGGGCGCCAAGCCAGGCACCACCCCCGTAAACTGTCCGCAATGCAATGGTCAGGGTGAAGTGCGCCAGGTCCATCAGACCCTGCTGGGTTCGATGGTACAGGTGGTCACCTGCCCCCGCTGTAATGGCTCGGGGGAGATCATCGAAACGCCCTGCGAAACTTGTCATGGTCGCGGCCTGGAACGAAAGACAATCAACAAACTGGTCACCATTCCTTCGGGCGTCTCCGATGGCGTTCAAATCCGCCTGGCTGGCGAGGGCCAACCCGGTATCTACGGCGGGCCTCACGGCAATTTTTACCTGGAAATCGAAGTTGAAAAGCACGCTTTCTTCCGTCGCAGGGCTGACGACATCCTGCTGGACCTGGACATCAACATTACCCAGGCTGTTCTGGGTGACGAGATCCGCGTCCCAACCCTGAACGGTGAAGTCGATCTGCGGATTCCAGCGGGCACACAGCCTGGAAAAACCTTCCGCCTGCGGGGTCGGGGCATCCCGCATTTGCGCGGCTCTGGCACAGGCGACCAACTGGTCACCGTTTCAGTGCGAATCCCCACGCGGTTGAGCGGAGAGCAGCGCGAACTGTTCGAACTGCTGGCGAAAACCATGGACCCTGATATCAAAATCCAGGATCAAAGCTTTTTCGATAAATTGCGCGAGGTGTTTGGTGGCTGATGGGGAAAGCCCGGTCCACTGGATTGAAGCCAAGCTGGTAACAGATGGCGAGTTAGCCGAAGCCCTAGCCGAAGTACTGGGGCGTTTTGTTGCCAACGGTGTGGTCGTGGAAACTGAAACAGTTTTCAACCCAAAAACCCAGGAAAATGAGCCTACAGGGAACATAGCCGTCTTCGGCTACCTGCCAGCCGACAGCCAGCTAGAAGAAACCCGCCAGAAGCTCGAAGAAGCCCTCTGGTACCTGGGGATGATCGCCCCGTTGCCGCCGGTTCAATACCGGCCCATCCAGGAAGAAAATTGGATGGCTCTCTGGAAGACCCATTATCAACCCATTCAGATCGGGCACAAGCTCCTGATTATGCCCGCCTGGCAACACCCTGAACCGGATGAAAGCCGCCTGGTGGTGCGCATCAACCCGGCCATGGCCTTCGGCACCGGTACCCACCCCACCACACAGCTCTGCCTGCGCTTGATGGAAAGACATCTCATCCCTGGGGCGTCGGCCATCGATGTAGGCTGCGGCTCGGGCATCCTCTCGATCGCCGCGCTGCTGATGGGCGGCGATCATGTCCTGGCAGTAGATATTGATGAACAGGCCGTCGCATCTACCCTGGAAAACGCAAATCTGAACCCTATTGATGCAGCCCGCCTGGAAACCGGCCTGGGCTCTGTCGAGGAAATCCTCACCGGCCGATTTTCGATCAGCCAGGCCCCGCTTGTGCTGGTCAACATCCTGGCGGCGACCATCGTTCATTTGTTCAGCCTGGGCCTGGGTGACCTGGTCAGTTCCAACGGTGTTCTGCTGCTTTCAGGCATCCTAGCAGACCAAGAGCCCGCGGTCATACAAGCCGCCGTAAGCGCTGGTTTTACGTTAACCGAGCGCTTGAACGATAGTGATTGGATGGCCCTGGCGCTGAAAAAAGCTGTGTGTTAACCCACACAGACCCTGGCAACAAAAGCACCATGGACGCCATAGCGTTGGGCGAACGTGGTATCATTGGTGCCGGCATCACAACCTGAGAATTAAGTCTATGCAACAACCTGAAAAACAATATACCTATGCGAATATCCACTGTCTCTTAGTCGACCTGGACGACACCCTCTATCCCTACCATACCGGTGTTTGGGGCATGGCCGCCAACCGTATTGATCAGTTCTTGGTGGAGGAGATCGGTGTTCAACCTGCTGAAGTGAAATCTATGCGGGAGCGCCTCTTTACGCAATACGGCACCACCCTGCGCGGCTTGCTGATTGAAAATAAGGTCGACATGGACCATTATTTAGATTATGTCCACGATATCCCCATCGATGACCTGCTGGCACCCGATCCCGAGCTTGACCAGATGTTTCACACGCTACCCCAGCGTAAGGTAATCTTCACCAACGCCAGCACAGACCATGCCAAGCGGGTTTTACGCCGCCTGGGTATTCAACATCATTTTGAACGCATTATCGATATTTACGACATTTTCCCTTTTTGCAAACCCCAGATTGAAGCCTATCACACAACCCTGGATATCATCAAAGAACAATCTGAACACTGCCTGATGATCGATGATAACGCCAGGAACCTGGCCACGGCCCGGTCCCTGGGTATTAGCACCGTGATTGTCGGGCCCCAGCCCCACGATGGCAACGCCCATATTAACGAGATTAAAGAACTCGGTCGCTTGCTCACACCTTGAGGGTCAAATTGCGGCCGGCTTTTTAAGGATAGAGGTCGCAGGACTGATTCATTGCTATCAGGGGTTGACTGGCAAAGGGCATGTGGTTTTCTGGGCGTCTGATCGCAAGCCTGCAAACTGAAGGCGATCCAATTCAAGTTCCCTTGCCAAACAAACAGATTTCCTCGTTCGAAGCCCTACGCACTGCGTTCAAAATTAAAAATAAACACCCCCAACGTTCTAAGGTCATATCTTTTTTTTATTGAGACGCTCGCTCATTCATTCTTTAGCGCCTGAACAGGCACCAGGCTGGCCGCCTGGACCGCCGGATAAACGCCCGAGATTAGGCCAATCAGCGTTGAAAAAGCCAACGCAAACAGAATCAGCCAGGGCGGCGTGGCAACCGACAGTGTGGCAGAACCGCCCCCCATCATCCCCGAATTTTGCCCGGCCATATAAACACTGCCGAAAATATTGATCAATTCCCCCAGCAGCAAACCCAACAACACACCCCCAATGCCGCCAATAAAACCAATACTCGCCGATTCACCCAAAAAGATGCTCAGCACGTCCTGGTTTGTGGCGCCAACCGCTTTCATTAAGCCGATTTCGCGGGTGCGTTCCAGGATGGCCATGGTCATGGTATTGGCGATGCCAATTGCCGCCACCAGCAGGGCAATACCGCCCACCCCGCCAAAGATCACCTGAAGGACCACGAAGAAACTGTTCACACCCTGGATGAATTCCTGGGGCGTATAAGCCATAAACCCCATATCATTGATTTGGCTGGCAATATTCAGCACGCTTTCACGGTCTTCAGCAACAACGGTGACCATCTCATAACCGTCTTTTTTCGGGTCGAAACGCCTGCCATTAACCCAGGCATTAATTTCTAAAACCTCGTTCAGAGGCATGTACACCGAGTAGTCCCATTCACTGCGAGAAGCGCGGATAATCCCTGCCACCCTCAATTTAAGCGCTTTCTTAACTTCAATATAATTCCCCGAACCGTCTTCGCTCCATTTTGTCAGCTCCAGGGTCATGTGCTGATCTTGCAGGTCAGACAGGGCAAGCGGTTCCTGCTCAGCGCGCTGGTTGGGGTCGTAAAAATTCTTCAGCACTTCTTCCCCGATAATCACCGTGCCTTTGGTGAGTTCATATGTACCGGATGCCATCTCCAGCCCCAGCACCGAAAGATCATCAGTACCAATTCCGATAACATTGGCCCACGCCTCCAGCTTGCCTGTTTTCAAAATCGTCATGGCATAAACACCGGTGCGCGGGATGGCCGCTTTAACCAGGGGGATCGCGCCAATTTCCTCAACCACGTCCGGGGTAATCGGCGGCGGGGAGGTATACTCACCCCCTTCCGCTTCAATCATCATCTGCGCTTCCCAATCCGGGTAAACACTAATTTGAGACATTTCAGCAATATTGCCAAACTGGGCACTGGCGTTCTGTTTCAAACCCTGCGCCAGAGAGACCAGCACCACAACTGCTGCCGTGCCGATCACCACACCGATGGCTGTCAGCAATACACGCCCTTTTCGGCGGTTAAGGTTCAGCAGGATCAAACTGATTAATTCACGTGGTTTCATCGGATTTCACGCTCAGGGGAGGTCGTAGGGCACCCCTTCACCATAGTCTATTGGGGGTGGATTAATACCGCTGTCCAAGCCAAGCAGTCCTTTGAGGATACGCAAGAGCTTTTGCCACAGGGTTTCTTCAACCGTCGGAAACTCTCCATCTTCAAAGCCGCCGTCTGACGGGAAGAACTCATCTTCCGGGTAAAAATCGCCCATATCCATTTCAAGCACATCGATATTGAGCACGGTTTCAAAAACACGCGCCTGATTGAAATCATCGGTGTAATTCACACTGACTAAAATTTCCATGGGCCCGGCCTGGAAAGGCGTGATCATCGGGTCCAGGGTGAAGTAGAAACCGGGGTCAATCGCCCCAACCAGTGCCATATTATTCTCTAACTGTGCATCGCTGGCTGCCACCAGAATATTCCCCAAAATAACCGCCTGTTTACCGAGATTAACCACCTGCAGGGGCAAAAGATTGGGCTGGTTGGCAAAGAAAGGGCCTGGCTCCATAGAAAAATCAACTTGTATCGACGGCAGTCGATAGACCAGCAGGGTGATCACCTGGTTATCAACAACTTTCTGTTCGTCCTCTGTCACATAAACGAAGGAATAGCTCAGCGAGTGAGCCCCAGGTGATGTGTTCACATTGACAATAATTTTTTGGGTTGTTTGCACGCTTTCACCGGGGAGAATATCTCCGATAAATTTGATGTTCGATGAATCGAGCGGGGCAAAATGGGAGAAATCACCGGTGTTACCGGTAATCCCTGGTTGGGGTGTTCCTTCAGGGTTCATCTCAACAGTTCCGCCGCCTAAAACCATCGAGACTGCTTTCGCGGCCGCGTTGCCTAAATTTGTGATGTTGAGGTTCAGATCAAAAATTGTGCCCGGCTGCAGAATGGTCTCATCGGTTGAAAAGGATTGAATCACCAGCTGCGGGCTCAGCACTGGCACCTTGGTTGGCGTGGAAGGGTTGTAAACTGGGGTATGGAGGTCAATCGCCAAATTAAAACTATCGCTATAGCTATTGCCGTCATAGTCTGAGTAGTTGATGTTGACGGTGGCATTGGCAATCTGTGCGCCCCACAGTTCCGAGCTGACCGTAAAACTTTGTTTAATGCCTTTCCTTTCACCCTTGATCAATTGATAGATCGTTTGTAAGCCGCCGGTTTCCCGCGGGATCAGATCGCCAGGAATAAACTCGATCATCAGGTTGGTGGCGGCGCTCTGCCCGTTGTTGATGAAAATCACGGTCAGGGTGAAGGTTTCGCCGCGCGCGGGCGTTGTCGCCGAAGCATAAGAGTCAATTGAAATAACCGGGCGATCAGCAGCGGTCTGTGCTTTGACAGACGGGCTGCTTTGAAATAAAACGCCGATCAACAGAACAAGTGTTAACAAGATCTTCTTTTTCATATTACATTCCTTAACGTGTTCATGAAACCTGTTGGACGGCCTGTTCATAAACTGATTCTTTCACAATACTGCCATCCAACAGGTAAATAATATGCGACGCAAACTGACGCATCCGCGGGTCATGCGTAACCACCAGAACCGTCCGCCCATTTCGATTGAGGCCAGCAAGAATTTCCATGATGCTGTATCCGCTGGCAGTGTCAAGGTTGCCGGTAGGTTCATCTGCCAAAATCAGGGTAGGGTCGTTAATCAACGCCCGCGCAATGGCAACCCGTTGCTGCTCTCCCCCTGAAAGCTCCGAGGGTTTGTGGCTGGCTCGATCGGCAATCCCCACCTGCTCCAAATAGAACAGGGCTTCCTCAATCCTTTGCTTACGCGGCACGTTCATAAAACGCATGGGAAAGCTGACGTTTTCCAGGGCATTAAACGATTGGATCAGATTAAACGATTGAAACACAAAGCCCACTGTTTTCCGTCGGAAAACGGCCAGGTCATTTTCATCCAGCTGCGACAGCTTGCTTCCGTCCAAGTAAATTTCGCCGCTGGTGGGTCTATCCAGTCCACCCAGCAGGTGCAACAAGGTGCTCTTCCCCGAACCGGAGGGCCCCATCACGACCGATAACGATTTTTCAGGCAGGCTCAGATCGACACCATTAAGCGCTTTTACAATGGTGTGCCCCATTTCATAATGCTTGTTGAGGGCCTCGGTATGTATGTAGTCCATATCAACACACTAAAAGAAGATGAAGGGCCGCGCCGTACTCAACCCGCCCAGTTGCAAGCGAATAATGCCTGGTATCAGCGCCAGGATGATGAAAATTAAGCAAGCGATCAGTGTTGTGACAATCGCCTTGCCTGGCTTCAGTCCGCTGATCATCGAGCTGCCTAAAACCAGCAAGAGGATAAACCAAATCCCGTACAGGTCGATCATCTCTAACACCAGCCGCAGGTAGGCTGTCCAGCCTGCAGCTTCCTGGCTAATTAATCCGGAAAGCCCCTGATCATCAATGATCTGTTTGGTTGAAAGCAAGGCAATAATCTGCACCAGGCTGCGGATGGCAAAAGGAACGGCTGCCCAGGCAACAAAATTGAAGTACACCTCGCGCGGCTGCCGCGAACCCTTGAGGGTCATCAATAGGTGCAGAATGCTGCTGAACAGAAACCAGCCCAGCCACAAGCCAACCAGACTGCTGAGCAAGGGAAACACAACTGTAAACAACGGCCCTTGCATGGCCATCTGTCCTTCGTGGAACTGGTTCTGCTGTTCGGTTGTCCAATAAATAAAGTCATCGGGCGGCTGGGCAAGGTTCATGACGGTGTTTTGAAACCTGGCAGGCCCGCCCGCCAAGGACGCGAAGACCACCATAACGGTCAGTAAAAGCATCGGAATGCTCCAGGCATAGTTTTGGATCTCAGCCAATTGTGCGAAGACCCGACGCGGTTTAAAAAATATATCCAATAAAAAATGCCAGTACTTTTTCGGGGTTTCTTTCTCATCTACCATTTCTAATCTCCCAGTGTGTAACCTGAGTTTTAGCAACACATTATATTAGACGTGGGAATAATTACTTATGTTCCCAATTGTAAATCCGAATCTGGCAACCTGCAAACTAAGGTTTCAGGCCTGCAACGCGCCTGCCCTCACCGTGTTTTTTGGTTTCAATCAGTTACGCCACGCTCAGATCTCCTGGGTGCTCATTTCGCGATGCGTTAGGACTTTTTTATTCTTTTCAACGATCTTGAAATCAAAAAAAGTACAAGTTTTCATATCCTTTGTTAATGAATATGTGGTAACCTTCAAAGAATATGTTAATGCAGTCATCATCCAGCACCGAGCCCGGGCTTGAATCGTCTATGGAAGTAAAAACAACCTGGCGCCGGATGATAAGGAGAATTCTATGGAATCGAAAAGACTCCAATCTTGTTTAATAATACCAATCGTCATCGTCTTTTTAGGCCTTGCCTTCGGGTTAGGTCTGGGTGCAGGTTACCTCATCCTTCGCAATACACGCCCCGACATCCTCGTCACAGGCCCTGTAAGCTGCCCACCTTGCCCTGAGGTAATCATCACCTCTGAAAACGGCGAATCGATCATCACACCGATTGAGTGCCCCAGGTGCCCTGAAATTCCCTACGTGGATGCAGAGGCCGATACGCCCGAAGACCTGCAGGGTTTATTTTCCCCCTTTTGGGAGACCTGGGGAATTGTCCACGAGGAATATGTTGACCAGCCCGTGGATGATCTGGCGTTGATGCGCGGCGCCCTTAAAGGCATGCTGGACGCCCTGGAAGATAAACATACCTCGTACATGACCCCCGAGGAGTTTACCCAGGCAAATGAAGCCCTGGAAGGTGAATACGAGGGGATTGGAGCCTGGGTTAATACCACTGGCGATTACGTGGAGATCATCAGCCCAATGCGCGGCTCGCCAGCGGCTGAAGCCGGTTTACAGCCTAATGACATCATTGTCGGTATTGACGGCGAGGATATGACCGGCATCCCCGGCGACCTGGTGCTCCGGCGTATTCTGGGCCCCGCCGGTAGCGATGTCATTCTGAGCATTCGCCGTGGTGCTGAAACTTTCGACGTCAGTTTAACACGAGCAAAAATCATTGTACCCTCAGCCGACCATGAAATGCTGGAGGGCAACATCGCCTATATTGGCTTGTACAACTTTGGCGATAATACCACCGAACAACTACGCGCTGCCCTGAAAGACCTGCTCTCGCAAAACCCGGTCGGCCTCATTTTTGATTTGCGCGGGAATGGCGGAGGTTACCTGCATATCGCCATTCAGGTTGTGTCCGAGTTTATCGCTGATGGCGTGGTTATGTTTGAACAATATGGCGATGGTGAAACCTTCACCTACCATGCTATTCCCGGTGGATTGGCGACCGAAATCCCCCTGGTTGTGCTGGTGGATGAGGGCACGGCCTCTGCCTCGGAGATCACCGCTGGCGCTATTCAAGACCTCAATCGAGGCCCACTGGTAGGTGTGACAACCTTCGGCAAAGGCTCGGTTCAGAACTGGATCACCCTAAAAAACGATGCGGGTGGTGTGCGCGTCACCATTGCGCGCTGGCTTACGCCCAACGGACGCCAGATCAGCGAAGTAGGTCTGGAGCCTGAATACATCGTTGAATTAACGCCAGAAGATTACGCAGCAGGGCTCGATCCGCAATTAGATAAAGCGATCGAGGTTTTGAAAGAACTGAGTCAATAAATGAAAACTAAGGACGGTGGATAATCAATGTTTCCAGTGTTTGACCCGAACTACTTATTTTTTATGCTCCCGGCGATCCTTTTGGGTTTGATAGCCCAATTTTACGTCAACAGTAAATATAACAAGTGGAGCCGGGTGCAAAACCGCTCCGGGATGTCCGGAGCGCAGGTGGCGCAGGGCCTGATGACAGGCCACGGCATGCAAAATTTACAGCTCAAAGGCATCGCCGGCCATCTGACCGACCATTATGACCCGCGCAATAAAACCCTGGCCCTATCCCAGAATATTGCCCAAATCCCAAGTGTGGCAGCCATGGCCATTGCCGCCCACGAACTGGGGCACGCCCAACAAGACAAGGAAAACTACTTTCCTATGCGGCTGCGTTCAGCACTGGTGCCCATGGTAAACATCGGCACCAACTTGGGGTGGATTCTGATCATGGTGGGGCTGCTCATCCAGCTTAGCGGATTGGCCTGGCTGGGTGTGGTCGCCTTCTCTGGCGGCGTGGTGTTTTCATTGGCCACCCTGCCCGTGGAACTGGATGCCTCCCGCCGGGCAAAAGTTATGCTCAAATCCAGCGGAATGATTACATCGCAGGAGGAGGAGCGGGGGGTGAAACAGGTACTGAATGCCGCGGCGTTAACCTATGTCGCAGCCATCATCACCTCACTGATGCAGTTGCTGTACTTTGCCTCGATGGTCAGTGGCAGGAGTCGCAGACGTTAACCCGGTGTGAGTGGCTCGGCGCCACGCTCGCATCACTGTTTTCGGAAAGGGCGTCCTATTATGCGTAAAGGCTTTTCATTTCAGATGATACGCATTTTATTGGTCGGTGCAATCATCCTCACGGGCTGCCAATTTCCCCAGGCGGCACGAGAGGCTGTTCCAGCAACGGAGGCCCCGACCGCCACACTGCCAAACCCCACGCAGACCGTGGAAATCCTGCCACCCACACCAACCGCTACGGTCACACCATCGCCTTCACCCACACCGGTGCCGCCCACGATGACGCCCAGCCAAACGCCCACCCCAAAGTGGGTTTATCACGAACCCGGTGAGGTTGTGGCGCCAATTCTGCTCTATCATCATATCGACGGCGAGGATGCCGACAACCGTTACTTTGTTTCCATTTCCGATTTTCAAGCTCAGATGAAATGGCTTTTCGAAGCAGGTTATACTGCCATTACAATTTCTCAGTTGGTTGATGTTCTTCTGGAGGGTGGTGATTTACCAGAAAAGCCGATTGTGCTCACCTTTGATGATGGCCATTTTAGCGTGTACGAACATGCGTTTCCCATCATGGACGCGTTTGGCTTCCCAGGTGTGTTTTATATCGTTGCCAACCGAATCCACGACGTTAAAGATTTTGTCAATGTTGAACAAATTAAAACCATGCTGGATGCCGGCTGGGAGATCGGCAGTCACGGTTATTCTCACCTGGATATCACCCAGGATCATGCCAGTGCCGATTATGAAATTGCCCAATCCAAAGCAGATTTGCAAGCTGCTTTGGGTGTACCTGTCAATACCTTCGCCTATCCATTTGGAGAAATTGACCCGTTTACCGCTACCTTCGTCAGCAATGCTGCGTACCGGGCCGGCATGGGGTTGGGACAATCCATCACCCACACCTGGGGAAATTTGTTCTACCTTCATCGTATCGAAATTCACGGCACCGATTCCCTCGAGACTTTCATCGCCAGGTTTAACCCGGAGTATTAAGAGCGCCTGGCTCAAATTTTGAATCGATCAAGCCAAAGAATTAAAGAAACAGCCCCCGTCAGGATGAATTTATGGGGGCTGATACCTTTTAAGAAACAAATTATTGATATCAGGGTTTCAGGATAGCAAAATCAGAAAACCCAACCATAATATTCGGCTGGTTCCAGGTACCGGTGAAAAGCCCAACCTGACCCGGCTGGTAATAGTCGCTATCCACATCAACAAGCAAAGTCTCGTTAATCGCTAGGGCAAAACCATCCCAACCACAATAAGCTGCCAGGGTGTAGGTTCCACTGGAGGGGATAAAACTTGAAAGCGACCAATCAACAATTGTGATATGATCGTCATTCACCTTGGTCCAAATTGAATAATATCCGTCTTCACTAATTTCTAACACGGAAAAGTTCCATTCGTCCACATAGCCGCAAACGAAACCAAAATCACCATCCCCTGCAACCTGCAAAACCTGAGCATCCACCGCCATAATCAGGTCACCATACTTATCGGGCAAAACCGCGTTTATATAGGTGCTCTCACTTTCAACATTAATCACCAGACGCCCATCGATGATGTCCGACCAGCCTTCGTGATAATCTTCGAGGGACCAGTTGTTACGGTTATCCTCAAACATGTCGAACAATACCACGTCGCCATCCTGCTCATAATCCTCGTATTGTTCGTAGGCAGCAGGCTCATAAATAATTGCCACCTGACCAGCTTCCGCAGCTTCGATTAAAGGCAGCGCCAGGTTGATCGGTCGCAGAGCGTTAATAAACCCGCCTGTGGGTACGCAGTTATCGCGTTCATCAATAACGCCGTCACGATTCGTATCCGCCAGGGGGCGGCAATCCACAACGTCGCCTTCCATACCACCTGAGCCCACCTGGGTGGGTACGCCAATAATCTCTCCCTGGGGCGATGCCGCCAAGCCGCCACTGTTGCCGCCAGCGATCACTGCCGAAGTTTTAATATAGGCACGGTTGCCATAGGGCTCTTCCGAGGTGAAACCACTGACTTCACCGCGGGTCAGGGTGATTGTCTCACCGCCAATCCCCGGGTAGCCCAGGATAAAAATGGGGTCGCCCAGTTTAAGCGCTTCAGCCCGACCAATTTTTACCGGTTCAATTCCCAAAGCACCAAAATCCACCGGATTCCCATTCAGGTCCGATCTGATCTTAACCACTGCCAGGTCCAGGTAATAATCTCCCTGCAGCACATCGGCATAGAACATCCGCTTGGGCGGTTGATCCTGCTCTTCGGTGATTGAAATGATCAGGTCAACGACCTCGTAAAACCGATCCGACAGCACCACATGGGCATTCGTCAGGATCAATCCATCCTCAGAAATAACCGTCCCGGAACCCGACCAGCCATCGGTTTTCTGCCCATCAAAGACGATCTGCGCGGTAATCTGCACCACCGACTTGAAAGGGATCACATCACCACTCGTCGGTGACAGGGTTGTTGTTGGTTCAATAACCACCACGTTTTCATCAGCGGTAAAAACCACACTAAGCGGGTTTGAAATAGAACCCGAAGCCGTGTTGACAATCACCTGGCTCACCGTTTCACCCGCGTCAACAGCCTGGAATGTAAACACCACCGTTTCGCGGCCGTTTGGTGCAATCATCAGATCATAGGAAAATTTCATTTGTGAACGAGCGTCAAGATCATCAGTTGTTGTGGGCACAAAGTCCAGCAAATCCGCACTTTCGGCAATCGCTTTGGGCAGCAAGATTTCGTTTACAGTCACATTACGATCACCGACATTGGCAAGCACAACCTCAATCGTAAAAATATCTCCGACCTTAACCGGAGCCGATGGCACGTGGATATCAACGTTCAACTTTTCTTTTGCTCCGCCAATCGCTGAACCCAGGCAAGCCACACCCCCAAGCAACATGAAGATCAGCAAACTCAGGATGAGCCACCGTTGATTAGCTTTTGTTTTTAGCAGCGTAAACCGAGTTTTTCCAGGGGTTGATTTTTCATTAAGCTTATCGTTCATCGTCATCCTCACTTGTAAAAGAGAACCAATCACCTGCCCTCAAATTATAGACCGAGACGGTCGATTAATGAACAACCAACCGGCCTGAATTTCAGGTCGACAACACCGGGTGCAATTCATCACCTGGTTTTTCTTTTATGTGCCAGGTCTGACTGCATCACCCGACAGCGATCGTGCCATAAGCGCTCATAATCCTCAGGGTCAATCAACCTGCCAGCCAGGTCGGCTATCGAATAAATCCCCGCTGCGTGACACCAATCCACACAAATCTGGTAAGCCTCCCAATCCAGGTCGTCAGGGTCGGGGTAAGCGGGAACAGCGGAAAGCCCGGCCAGGTAAGCCGCGAAAGCCCGCGTGTGCCCATCGGTCATCACCCACAAGCCACCCAAGTTCTTGTAGGGGATCGGCGCCATACACTGGGGGGATTGTCGCTCAAATTCGCTCTGAACACGGATCAATTTTTCCCGGCTGATATACAACTGCGAGGGCTGCAAATCACCCAGGTTAACCATACGCAGACCTGGCTGGGAAGTTGTCATATCAACAGCCTTTCCAGGTTAATTGATAAATTCCAGCGCACGCCGATACCTGCTCATAATACATTGAAAAACCAGCCTGACAAAGCACATCAGAGAGCGCCTCGGCACACCAGTAATATTCATCGCCATCCCACCAGGCAGCAAAACGTTCCTGTGCGGAATGATAATCAGCCAGATTCTGAAAAGAAATATCGCCGATGATGATCAACCCACCTTCTTTAAGCCAATAACTTGCCATCTTTTTAAGGATTTCAACTTTCACGGCATCCGGGAATTCATGAAAGGTGTACGATGAAAGGATGCGATCAAAGCGCGAATCAAGTTTTTCCAACCAGCCCTCTCGGGTCAAATCGGCCTGCACCAGGTGGGCTCCGGGGTGTGCCAGTTGGGCTTTCTCCAACATCGCACTTGAAAAATCCAGGCCCCAAATCTGCTCATCCGGGATATTTAACCGGCTGGCTAAATTACCCGTGCCAATGCCCACATCGAGAACCCGATGAGCAGGCTGAATTTCAGCACGCTTGACGATACTCTGCAAAACCGCATCATAGCCAAGAAACGGGAAGGCTTCCTCACCCCTGAGATCGGCATCATAAGTGCCGGCCCATTTGTCAAAAAGATCTTTTCGCTGATTGGTGTGTGGCATCAAAATTACCTCATAAACATTTCCAACCTTCATTCTATTTCATTTTATCAACGTTGATTGTCAAGAGCAACTTCATTAAAGAGACCGGCAAAATGATTCAATTCTTGCAAAATATTTACATTATTCCTGTATACTCTTAACCATTAGAAATTCATCAAAAGGATACAACGATGAGCAAAAGTAAATTTCTTATAATTCCCTTGTTAATCGCGATGGTTTTCATCCTCAGCGCATGCCAGGAGTTTCCCAAGTTCAACATTGTGCGTGGGTCAGGCATACTGATCACTGAGGATCGCCCGGTGAGCGGCTTTACCGCCATCCAACTGGACGGCGCCGGGCGCCTGTTCATTGTTCAGGGCGATAGCGAATCACTGAAAATCCGTGCCGACGACAACCTGATGGCCAACCTGACCGCAGAGGTGCAAGAGGATACCCTGGTCTTAGGTTATCGAGAACAGTTCTGGCGTAAAACCTTCCTCCCCTCGCAGCCAGTCGTTTACGCCCTCACAATGACCGAGATGAGCACATTGACGCTGAACGGTGCTGCCGATGTGGAAATTCAAGCACTGGAAACTGAAGCTTTCGATCTGGAGATTTACGGCGCTGGCAATGTCGTTGTTCAAAGCCTTTCTGCAGAAAAATTATCCGTCAACCTGTCCGGAGCAGGCTCTGTATCTGTCAGAGGCACGGTTACTGAACAGACGGTCCATCTTGATGGTGCCAGCAACTACCAGGCAGGCGGCTTACAGTCCAGGCACACATCCATCGAGATCAACGGCTTGGGCCAAGGGATTGTATGGGCTGCAGAGACCCTTCAGACAAACATCAACGGTGGTGGTTCGGTCAGCTATTATGGGGCACCCGAGGTCGTACAACAGATCAGCGGGCTGGGCGAGGTGAGAAACCTGGGCAAGAAATAATTAAGCGCCCGTGATAAAATTAACCCCTCCTGAGGTCATTTGGAGACTGACAGCCGGGTATTAGAATACGGAGGTACACATGAAAAGAAAAAGCAGAGCCTTTGGCGGCATTTTACTGGTCCTTGTGGGCGTTTTGTTGCTCATTCGGGAACTCAGGCCAGATTTATTCAAATACTGGGATTGGTCGTTTTTCGTTATCGGCCTGGGCGTCTTTTTCCTGCTTTGGGCAATTCTTAGCAGGTCAGGCAGGCTGGCCGTTCCTGGGTCAATCCTGGCGGGAATTGGCGGCATCCTGTACTATCAAAACCTGACGAATGATTGGGCTAGCTGGTCGTATATCTGGGCGTTAATCCCGGGCTTTGTGGGCATCGGGGTGGTCATCAGCGGGATAATCGACCGCAACTACAAAGAAGCCTTCACAGGCGAGCTAACCCTGCTGTTGATCAGCGGTGTGCTGTTTGTTGTGCTGGGCGGGTATTTTGGTCTACAACCAGAGATCACCCGCTATTGGCCGGCATTGCTGATCCTGCTGGGCGTCATTGCCTTGATACGCGCCCTTATTCCAGGGAAGAGTAAGCGCACCTGACCTCCCCAGACAGCCAGCGATCAACTTGCTGCAGCACACACGAACCACAAATTAATCACAAACAGGGTTGGCACTGACCACCAACCCTGTTTCTCTGTAACTAACATTCATTCGTCTAAATTTTCCCAGGCAGTTTTCACACGCTCATAGGTCTGTTCCAAAGATTCTGGCAGAACCCGAGTTTTCCCCAGGATGGAAATAAAGCTGGTGTCACCCCCCCAACGTGGCACAATATGCATGTGCAGGTGATCTGCAATGCCTGCGCCGGCGATTTCCCCCAGGTTCATCCCCACGTTAAAACCCTCTGGCTTGTAGACGAAACTCAACACCGCCACGGCTTTGGTCACCTGTTCCATCATCTCAGTCCGCACCTCAGCGTTAAGTTCATCCAGCTTGCTGACATGCTGATAAGGCACACACATAAGATGCCCGCTGGTGTAGGGATAGCGGTTCAGGATCATAAACAGGCCCTTACCCCGATAAAAAATAAGGTTATCCAAACCATCTTCATGTTCTGCCGCCTGGCAAAACACACAACCCTGATCGGCCCGGTTCCCTTGAATGTATTTCATGCGCCACGGTGTCCAGATATAATCCATAGAGCCTTTTCCTTTCGTTGCGCTTTTAATTGTAACAGAATTACACTGGTGGGCATATTCTGCTGTACTCAGTGCCTTCCCCGTCAGGGGCCAGATAACGCTCATTGTTCGCCCCGCTTTCCGTCTGCCTTCAAACGAACCTGACCGTTAATTCAACCAAAACAGACCCGCTCACTAAAGGCCAAATTTAAAGCTATACTTAACACACTTTTGAAGAACAGCTTTCATTATGGAACAGTACAGCTTCTTTCAACCCCAAAACATCCTCAGCGTCAGCCAGCTGGCCGGATACTTGCGCCAGTTGATCGAGGGCGATGAACACTTGCAAGACCTGTGGGTGGAGGGCGAAATCTCCAATTTTTCACGTCCCGGTTCGGGCCATCTGTACTTCACCCTGAAAGACAGTCAGTCCGCGATCCGCTGTGTGATGTGGCGCAATGCCGCGGCGCGTTTAAACTTTGAGCCCCGCGAAGGTTTGGCAGTAGAAGCCCACGGCGGGATGGGTGTTTATGAAACTGCTGGCCAGGTACAACTCTATGTGGATACCCTGCGTCCTGCCGGTGAAGGCGCACTTTTTCAAGAATTTCTACGCCTGAAAGCCAAACTGGAGGCCGAAGGCCTCTTTGACCCGGCTATAAAACAGCTCATCCCTCCTTTGCCCAAGGTGATCGGTATTGTCACCTCGCCCACCGGGGCCGCCTTGCAGGATATGCTCAACACCCTGCGCCGAAGATACCCCGTCGTCCAGGTCGTACTTTCCCCCTCGGCTGTCCAGGGAGCGAGTGCACCCGGTGAGATCGTGGCCGCCCTGACGCGGCTCAACCAGCAGGTCAAACCCGATGTAATTCTCATCGGACGGGGCGGCGGTTCGATTGAAGATTTGTGGGCCTTCAATAACGAGGACGTCGCACGCGCCGTGGCTGCTTCCGCTGCCCCGGTCGTTTCCGGCGTTGGGCACGAAACTGATTTCACCCTGACCGATTTTTCTGCCGATCTGCGTGCGCCCACGCCAACCGCGGCAGCCGAGGTCGCCACCCCTGACCGGGTTGAGCTGATCGGTGCCATCGCAGAGCTGGCCAACCGTCACACCACCCATCTAAATGGGTTGCTCTCCGACCTGGGCTGGTCAGTCAGGCAGGAACAAAACGCCCTGGCGCGCCTTTCGCCTCGGTATGCGATCAATGCCTACCGCCAGCGCTTGGATGAGATCTCATCGCGCCTGGAACGCAGCGTCCAAACCAGCCTGGAAAGGAAAAAATTGCAGTTAACCCATCTGCAGCAATCTTTGCGCAGTTTGAGCCCTCGCGCGGTGCTCAACCGCGGCTACGCCATCGTGACCCGGGTCAGCGATGGCGTGCTGATCAAACAAGCAAACCAAGTGAACCCGAATGATGACGTCCGTATCCAGGTCAGCCAGGGAAGGCTGGACGCCCGCATCTTAAAAATCACACAGGAGAATGAACATGAGCGATAACCTGTCCCAGGACATCCAGGCAATGGATTTTGAAACCGCTTTCAATGCCTTGCAGGAAAACGTGGCCCAGCTTGAAGGGGCAGATTTGCCCCTTGAGCAAGCCCTGGCCCTGTTCGAGCGCGGCCAGGCACTGGCCAAACACTGTGCAGCGCTTTTAGAGGCAGCCGAGCTTAAAGTTCGCACCCTGACAACAGACACTGAAGAAACAGAAGCATAATTCAATGCCCCTGACAGGTATTTTTCAAAACCCGGTTTTCATCGCCACCCTGGTGACTTCCTTATTAGCCCAGGTTCTCAAACTGCCCCTCAGCTACCTGCATACCAGAGAATGGGATCTTTCGTTGCTGGTCAGCACCGGCGGGATGCCCAGTTCACATTCTGCTGTCGTCACCGCGGCAGCCGCGGGCATTGGTTATTATGCTGGCTTCAACACGCCCCTGTTCGGTCTGGCGTTTGCCATCGCCAGCGTGGTGATCTACGATGCCACCAATATCCGTCGGCAGGCTGGCTTCCATGCACAACAGATCAACCGCATTATCAAAGAGATGTTCGTTGGTGAAAAAGCACCTGTTGAAGAATTCAAAGAATTGCGTGAAGTGCTGGGGCATTCCCCCGCTGAAGCCCTGGGCGGGGTGATCCTGGGCCTCCTTGTCAACGTGGTGTTCTGGCAGCTCTGGCCGTAGTATTTTCTTAGCTCTATAAATAATTTTGTATAAGCCCCCCAAATAGCAAATTGTAAGTTGTCTTTCTCCGCTAGATATCGGGGATTTCGTACTTGGGGCAATAAATCAGGAGCAGGCGATAAGGTGTTGCGACACAAATCCAAGGATCGTGTAAAGCAAAATAGTGTCAAATCAGAGGGCTATGGACACCCAGTTATCTACCAATAAGCAAAAACACTATTCAACAGCATAAATTTTTATCGCAAGTAAGGAGGCACAATTTCAATGCCAATAGTAAGTTAAGTAACAATGCTCCTAATGAGCCATGCTTTACTTTGTTTTTATAAAATATTCTTTATTGACACTTGCATGAAAACATCATTGATTTCAAGAAGAGTTATCTATACAAACTTAATATATTCTTAAATTATGATAAACAAAATACAGAGTCAACATTAAGTTCAATTTTATTCGAGGTGCTGAATACTTGCAGGAGGTTGTCATTATGAATAAATATTTTCATTCTTGCAATCCAAAACGCCTTATCTGTTTGGCTGCCGTATTAATCTCATTTATTTTCTTGTTCGTTCCTCAAAATGAAGGAGTGGCAGCCCAAGCGCAAAACGCACTCTTTGTCACCTTTATTGATGTTGGCCAAGGTGATTGCTCTTTGCTTCGAACAAGTAACGGAACAAATATCCTCATTGATGCTGGCCCGACATCCACTGGACAAGCAGTTCTTTCAAACTTGTACGATCAGGGTGTTTCTAGTTTAGATGTAATCATCATAAGTCATAATCATGAAGATCACATCGGCGGTCTACTTACAATTTTTCAATCAGAAATTCAGGCGGGGAGGTTCTATACAATGGAAGTCATTGTACAACTGCAACCTGCCTAAATGTCTGGTCAGCTATGACAGATCGTGGCATTAACTCATATACGACGCAAGTAGGAGATTTTTATACTTGGGACACGCTAACTGCAACGATTCTAAATCCACAAGAAACATTAACTGATAATGAGAATGAGGATTCAATTGTGATGAACATATCTTTTTCTGGTCATCACATTTTATACGCAGGCGATATCGGTTTTTCAACTGAGTCGTTGTTAATTAATCAAGGGGTATTGTCAAATGTTGACGTCCTGAAGGTAGCCCACCATGGAAGTGCTTATAGTACCAGCTCCGAGTTTTTAAATGCTGTCGCCCCGCAAAATGCATTGATTTCAGTTGGTAAAAACAACTCATATGGACATCCTAACGATGACACACTAAGTCGTTTGATAGCTTCAGGTGCTGACCTGCATCGCACCGATATTGATGGAGATATCGATTTCTTATTTTCTGAAAATTCACAAGTGAATCCTTTTGTGGAAACAATATTTATTCCCCTGGTATTTGTAAACCACACCTCATCTGCTCCACCATCGCCAAGCTCTATGCCGGGGGAAAATATTCAATGCAAAACAATTGGACAAGTTGAAATTTGTGCATCGGTATCAAATGCCAATCCACCTAAGTATTCCCATGTAACAGTTTATGGTCGCTTATTGATAAATAATGTTCCTCAATCAGGCAAATCAATGACAACTAGTTGGCATTATAAAACTACAACATCCTATTGTAATGAAGGAGTTACTGAATCGAATGGGATTGCGAATTGCCACCGAAACATTAGTGGTGCAACCGCAGGTTACAAGGTGAATATCGATGTAACAATCGACGGATATTCTATACAAACATCATTTACACCCACCAATTAACAGAATAATGGGTACACACATCTTAAAGTAAGGGTTTATACACTTAATTTCTTTAGGATTTTCAAATACTAAGTCTTAAGCCTAACGTTTCGTTAAAAGTATGCCCGTGTCAAGTAATAACCACGTCCCGATCAGTCAACTGCTCTGAACGGTTCGTGCTTTCTTCAATTCGCAACACCTGAAGCTCATATTAGAAATTTGTAGAGTGTACACTTCCTTTGTGCGCACCATCATTAGATCAAGTAATACCGCCATGGAAACTGTGCTGCAATAAGGTTTTTCAAACAAGGGCGAAGTAAATCAATGCGCCTCAAAGGACATCAAAGTTGGTTTTAAATTGAAAGCAGAGCAAATGGTAATAGATCTCAAATGCTAATCAAGGCGGTTCTCCAAGAACTGCTTGAGAACAACCGCGTTGTTATGCTCCTCGTCGTGGGTGCTATAGAGCAGCGTCACATTGCCCTGCCGGAACGATTCTAAAATTGGCATCCACGCCTCCTGGTTGGCTTGCAATTCCGCCCGGTAGCGTTCCTGGAATTCGTCCCACTTAGCCGGGTCATGCCCGAACCACTTACGCAGCTCATTGCTGGGGGCGACCTCTTTCAGCCAGGCATCCATCTTCAACGCCTCTTTTTTCATCCCACGCGGCCATAAGCGTTCAACCAGATAGCGCACCCCATCGTTTGTTGCAGCACTTTCATAAACACGTTTGAGTTGTATCATAGCGACTCCTTTGAAATCACTCGCATTGATTTTTCATCAATGCCTTTCATAAGCAGATGAAAATACACCAGCCCGCCATAATCTTGCCAGGGCAGCAGCACCTGGTTTACCCCTGCGTGGTCAAGCTTGTCAGGCAGGCCCAGCCAGCGCTGCAAGTGGTTACGGCCGCCGACATCATCGCCGGGGAAGATATGTGTTCGTCCGAGCCCCCGCAAGAGGTAATACTCCGCTGTCCAGCGGCCAACACCCTTCAGTTCGCACAGGCGGTCAATCGCATCCTGGTCATCCAGCAGTTCAATTGCCTCAAGATCCAACGCACCATCGACAATTAATTGTGCAATTCCCGTAATATAACGGGCTTTTTGGTAGCTGAACTTCATCCTTCGCAAATCTTCAATATCCGCGCTTGCCAGGTCCTGTGGCCGCGGAAAGGCATAATAAACACCGGAATCATTTCGAAACTCAAGTCCATAGGCTTTCACCAGCTCGTTTAGGATCCGGATGCCCATCGTCAATGTAAGCTGTTGACAGGCGATCGCGTTGACTAATGTCTCAAAATAGGTGGGATAGCGCGTCGGTTTAAACCCCTGAAACTTTTCTGCTAGCAGTTTTAAATTTTCATCCTGTACCGCCAGGCGGTAAAAGTCATCCAGCCGTAAGTTTAAGCCCAGCACCCTTTCCAATGTCATAGTCGCCTGTCTCTCGAAATCCTGGTTCGTTTTTTCAGCCTGAATCGAAACATACAGTTGGGGCGCCTGCATCGAACCCGACTGCCTGACAGAAATTTCAAAGGGCCTGCCTTCATCATCAACGAGAACCCGTCGGTAGGTCTCGCCGTCCCAACGGTCGACGATATTATCCGGGCGACGGCGCAGCGCCCAAACGGTATGATCCAGCCTGAAAGGCGGAACAGGGGTGAGGGTCAATGATCGTTCTTCCATGAATAAGGGGCTACCTCCTGGGAAATTAATGATTCATCAGGTCAAAACAGCAACCATGAATTTTTCACTTAACCGGCGTGCTACTCTTCGCAACAGGGTGGTCTGGCTGGTAAGACCCGGCCAGCGTGCGGAAACTGATGGCCAATCGATTCCAGGAATTAATCGCAATCACCGCCAGCGTTAAATCAACCAACTCTTTTTCCGAAAAATGCGTCCTGGCCTGGTTATAGACCTCATCGGGTACATGATCGCGGCCAATTAAGGTAACCGCTTCTGCCCAGGCCAGCGCAGCGCGTTCGCGCACTGTGTAAAACGGTGCTTCCCGCCAGGCGTTCAGCCCATACAGGCGCTGTTCACTTTCTCCATGGCTGCGTGCATCCTTAGTGTGCATATCAATACAATAAGCACAGCCATTAATCTGCGAAGACCGCAGTTTGATCAGCTCTATCAGTTCAGGTTCAAGGCCAGAGTGCTTGATATAAGCTTCCAATTTGCCCAGAATCTGTATGCCCTCAGGCGCGATTTTGGGGTAGTTCAAGCGTGGTTCCATTTGATTCCATCCTATCCTTTCGAGCAAAATCTTCATTTTGAAAATCGCTCAATATTTTTTTGTCATTCTATTTTCATTTCAATTATAATTCTGGTATATAAGATCAGTTTTGTCAAATTAATCGAGAAACGGTCGCGTTTTAGGGATCAATTGATTTGAAATTTGGGTGTTTGTGATCACGCACCAACAGATGGATTGCAGTTTATTGCCTCCACCTCTCAGCCGTCAGCTGTTTGTGCCTTAAAACGGCCCATAATTAAACATCACCGCCAGTGCCAGGAAGATCACCGTCACCGGCAGGATGACAGCCCACAGACGCAGCACCCATTTAAGCCATTTATGATAGGGAATCGCGGTCAGACTGAGGGCGATCAGCAGCACCGCGTTGGTCGGGTAGACCAGGTTCGAAAAGCCATCTCCAAAAGCGAAGGCGCTCACCGCAATTTGCCGACTCACGCCCACCAGATCGGCCAGAGGGGCAATCAACGGGATGATTAGCAAAGCTTTTGCGGAGCCCGAGCTGACAAAAAGCTCCAGCACCAGGGTCACCGCGTAAATCACCAGGGCCGAAACCAGGGGGCTTGTGGCTGAAAACCGTTGAGAGGCCGCATACAGCATCGTATCCAGGATGCCGCCGGAGGAGATGATTAATTTGATGCTGGCCGCCATCATCAGCAGTGGAATGGCAGGCGCAATCCCCAGAAAGCCATCCCAAGCGGCTTTCCAGGCATCCTTGCCAATTCCGGCAATCAAGCCTGCCCCCACGCCACCCACCAGGAACAAAAGTCCTGAAAGGGGCATCGCCAGGTCATTTAACCCCTCGACCCAGGAAAACACCATCACAACCACTAAAATCAACCCAAAGCATGTCGCCATAAAAATGGCAGCCCGTTTTTGACGCGGATCAACCTCTTCTGCCGATACTCGCTGCTCTACGTCAAGCCGCGGTTTTTCCTGGCGATCCTCTATGTAAACGGGTGACCGGCTGGGGTCTTCAGCCACCTTTTTTGCATGCCGGGTGAGAAACAACGCCAGCAGCGCATACACAGCCAAAAACAGCACCAGACGTGGTGCCCAGCCCGAAAATAGGGGCAATCCGGCCAGCTGTTGTGCGATCCCGATTGTGAAGAAGTTGAATACGGCGGTTGAGAAGCCCACATTGGCCGCCAGAACCGACATGCCCAGCCCGGTGAGCGAATCCCAGCCCAGGGAATAGGCCAGGGCTATCATAATCGGCACCAGGGGAACCACCTCTTCCAGAATGCCAAAAAACCCGCCCAGTGCCATGAAGAAAAACGTCAGCACCAGCAAAAGGGTGTATTTTTTCTCGCCAAAGCGCTGCACAATTGTCGCCAGTGCAAAATTGAGGATACCACTGCGTTCCAGCACCGCAAAAGCCACGCCCACCAGCAGAATAAAGATGATGATGCCAGCAATAGTGAAGCCGTCGGGTGAGAAGAACACCTCGACCGGGGCGGTGAACCAGCGCCACACCGGCAGCTTGGGCTGGTCGGTAAAACTAAAGGCATTCGGATCAATCACCTCGCCGCGGCCGGGTTCCTCGATGCGTATAAATTGCCCGGAAGGAATCACCCGGGTCAGGATGCCGGAGAGGATCATTAACGCAAAAATAATCAGCAGCGCCTGTAAAAAAGCCTTGGTGCTGATTTGTGCACCAGATTTTGATTCTGCCATGGGGTATTCCTCCTGTTTACAATAAATAACGTGAGGTATTACCTGAATTATAACGATAAATTGGTTTTAGAAAAAAACTGGTTTTGTAGGCATCCAACCTCGTAGTGGGTTGACAGGATGTACCATATGACCCAATTAAAAAAAGAGTCCTTACAATCCAACGATCCGTCAACCCACCCTTTGTTCAACATTCATCCTTATGGTGGGTTGGCACATTGTTAATAAAACAAAACCAATTTAAATAGACAAATTCCGCTGGTTTCCCCGCCGACCCCACGGCCACGATCTATCAGTAGGGTGGGTTGACGGGACGTACCACATGACCAAATTAAAAAAAGAGCCCTTACAATCTAACTATCCGTCAACCCACCCTTTGCTCAACATTCATCCTTGTGGTGGGTTGGTACATTGTTAATAAAACAAAACCAATTTAAATAGATAAACCCCACCACATCCCCTACCAACCCACCCTACAACGATCCGTCAACCCACCATTTGCTCAACATTCATCCTTATGGTGGGTTGGTACATTGTTAATAAAACAAAACCAATTTAAATAGATAAACCCCACTACTTTCCTTACCAACCCACCCTACAGCACTCATTCTCCATAGTCAATGCGATCGATGTCAACATCTAAGCCTTGCCCCCAATCCGAATCATAAACACCCAATTTAACATAACGATGAAAACTCGACCAGGACCAATCGCAAACATTTTTCACCAAACCATGCCTTAGCGGATTGTAATGGATATAATGGAAATGGTTTCGATAATCCCTCTCATCTCGAATGGTATGCTCCCAAAAACGGCGTTGCCAGATCGTCGCTTCTTTTTTGTGAATTCTGGATGGGTTTCGTTGCTCTTCTTCACCGAAAATGCGCAGGTAATTCATAGTAAATAACCGCTTGATTTCACGTATACGCATGGAGTAGTTTGAATCATTAACAGGGAGTGTGATCATTGTATGAATGTGGTCTGGCAATACACAAATGGCATCAGTCCTGAATGGGCGGCGTTTCGAAACAAGGCGCCAGACATCACGCAGTATTTGCCGGGCTTCATTTTTTGCAAGAATGGGTGATCGCCCATAGGTGACCAAAGTGATAAACACTGTCGCACCTTGATTGTGCATACGACGATATTCTGGCATAAGCTCATTTTACATTAAAGTAGGGTTGACGGGATGTACCGCATGACCAAATTAAAAAAGAATCCTTACAATCCAACCATCCGTCAACCCACCATTTGCTCAACATTTATCCTTATGGTGGGTTGGCACATTATTAATAATACAAAACTAATTTAAATAGCTTTCCCCATCCACCCTACAAGTTTCTCTTAATTCTCCCCAACAATGCCTCCGCGATACTCCGCAGTTCGGGCATTTTCGTAACCCACAGCAACCCCACGTAAACCAGCATTCCAACCCCCAACGCGCCAAACAGCTCCAGCAAGCGTGACCGTCCGCCAACCAGTCCGCGCCAGCCCACCAGAACCGCAGCCATCAACCCCGTCCCCACCGCACTAATGCCCACCCCCTGCCAGATATAAAGTCCTTCCAGCCCCCCCAACTTCTTACGAATGAGAATCACCAGTGCAATAGCCTCCAGCCCGGTAGCCACCGAATTGGCCAACGCCAGACCGCCGTGGGGCATCCAGCCCAGACGGGCAAACCAGGCCGAAAACCACAAACTGAGGCCAATATTCAAGCCCATCGCCGCCACCCCCACACTTACCGGGGTGCGCGTATCATGCAGGGCGTAAAAGGCCCGGCTGAGGATTTCCACCAGTGCGTGCCCGACCAGCCCGGCCGCATACCACAGCAAAGCCCACGCCACCAACTCCGTTGAACGAGCAATAAATTCACCCCGTTGATACAGCAACTGCACCAGTGGGTAACGCAGCAAAATCAAACCAACCCCCGCCGGCAGTGAAAGCAGGATGATCGCCCGCAGCGTGGAGGCCAGCGAACGACGCATCTCATCGATCTTCCCCAACGCCACCTGGGCCGAGAAGGTCGGCAGCGAGGCAATCGCCGCCGATTGCGCCACAGCCATCTGCGGCATCAACATCAAGCTGAACGCCAGGGTGATCGCCGAAACACTGCCCTCGGGCTGTCCCAACGCGATGATCGTATTGACGATAAAGTTCATCTGCACCACAGCCACGCCCAGCAAACGCGGGCCCATCAGCTTGAATACCTCCAGCACAGCGCGGTCTTTCAAGCCCAAGAACGCATGGTAAGCCCGCCCGGGCAAATTCGCTAAAGCGGGAAGTTTAATCAGCAGGTGCAGTAAAGCGCCCAGTACCACGCCAATGGCCAGACGCTGGATGCCCCAATGCTCGGGCAGGAACAACGTCCCCGCAATCATCCCCAGGGAGTACATTGCCGGGGCAATCGATGCAATCAGAAAATTCTGGTGCGCATTCAAGATGCCCATCACCAGGCCGCTGACCCCAAACAAGATCACCGAGGGCAACATCATCCGGAAGAGTTGCACTGTCAAGGCTTCCTGCACCGGGTCTGATTCTGGCACCAACAAAAACAGGCCGTCGGTCACAATTTGCGGCGCAAAGATATACGCCAAAACGCTGATGACCACCAGCGCCAAAAACACCAGGTTAACCACGCCCGAGGCCAGGCGCCAGGCGCCAGCGCGATCTTCTTTGGCCAGGAACCCCGTAAATTTGGGGATGAAGGCCGAACCCAGCGCGCCCCCCGCCACCAGGTTGAACAGCATTTCAACAATACGGTTGGCTGCATTGAAGGAATCAAAAGCCACCGAGGTGCCAAACGCACGCGTGATCACCATGCCGCGCGCCAAACCAACCAAATTACAGATGATAAAAGCTGCCATGACCGTGCCTGTGGCGCGCGCGATCTGCTGGTTGGCCGTCGGGGATGTTTTCACCGTTTTATTCATGCTGCCCCCTGCTCCTCGTCAAAGCCCTGTGTTTGATGCCATCTGCGGGCAAGTTCCTCCGCTTGAAGCTCCATTAATTTCTCTCCCACCGCCAGGGCCTCCGCTTCCAGGGTGCCAAACCGACTTCTGAATCGGTTGAGGGCTTCTCGCAATGCAAATTCAGCATCAATCTCCAATTGGTGTGCCAGGCTGGTCAGTCCCAACAAGAGCTCACCAAAATTCTCTTGCAGGGTGTCTGCCTGGGATAGATCAAGCGCCGCCAGTTTGTCTCGAATCGAATCGGGGGTACCCAGGCTGGTCAGACCTTGAAAACCCACCCGACCAACCCTTTCGATAATTTGTTCTGACTGTAAAAGAGCCGGCAGTGCCGCCGGTACACCGTCAAGGATACCGACCTTATGGCTATTTTCATGCGCTTTACGTTCTTCGGCTTTGATCTCTTCCCAACTGCGAATCACACCCTGCACACCATCTGTGCTCACCCCAGAAAAGACGTGCGGGTGTCGGCGGATCAACTTGGTCGCAATACCTTCGATCACAGTGTGGATATTAAAGTCACCCTCCTCCTCGGCGATCTGGGCATGCAGCAAAATCTGTAACAATAAATCGCCCAGCTCCTCCGCCAAATCGGTCGCATCTTCACGGTCCAGCGCGTCCAGGGTTTCGTAGGCTTCCTCCAACAAAAAGGGTCGCAAGCTAAGGTGTGTCTGCTCCCGATCCCAGGGGCAGCCATCCGGCGCCCGCAGCCGGGCAATAACCTCCTGAAAGGCTTCAAATGAGGATTGCGGCGAACGCGGCGGAACATACAACGAACTGAGCAACCCGATCTGTTCGCTCTTATCAATGGCATGCAGGGGCAGTTCTTCCACCGCCTCTGCACCGGTTCCCGCACCATGCACCAGCGACACCGGGTGCTGGTCCGGGTAAGCTGTCATCAAAGTCAGTTTAACCTCCGCAGCCACATCCCGATCGTAAATCTGGGCGATCAAGGCCGGAACAGAGGGCGGAAAGCCCGGCGTGTGACGCATGGCCATTTCAAGCGCATCTGTCAGAACCATATCCGGGAAGGGATCCACACCCAGGGCACGCCAGGTCGGCTCTAAAAAACTCAAGCCGTCAATCACCTGCACGGGGATGCCCATTTGCTCTGCGCGGCGGGCAATTGCAGGGCAGGTGGCTTCAGCCACGAAAGGGTGTCCGGGTACAGCATAGGTCACCGAAACAGTCTTCCCCAGGTTTAATATTTTCTCGATAATACCTTCGTAGACCGCTTCAAAAGTGTCACAGCGTTCATAAAGCTCATCGAAACTTTCCTGAACCAGATGTTCGGGTAAATATGGAACGGTGGGGTGCTGCCTGGTGCGCAGGTACAGGGTGTCGATGCGCTCCAGCCAATCCCAGGCTTTGCGGGTCAAGGCAGCCGGGTCACCCGGGCCCAACCCAAGCAAGGTGATCCCCTGTTGCAAATGATTGTGCTGCTTCTTAGTCATGATGGTCTTTTCAATCAAGCCATTTAACGCATAGAGACGTTATTAAAAACGTCTCTATGCACAGTGTTTACTTTAAATTGTCGGCATTTGGTTAAACCAGGCCAAACCGCGCAGATCAAATCCATGGTCAAGCCCTGAAAGGGGGCATACACGGCATCCAACTCATCCGTGGGGCGTAATTAACGCTTGGTGTAGGTAGGTGCCTTACGGGCTCGCTTAAGACCGGGCTTCTTGCGTTCCTTCACACGCGGGTCGCGCGTCAGGTAACCGCTATGGCGCAATGCCGGACGCAATTCCTCGTCCATTTCCACCAGTGCACGGGCCAGACCCAGCTTGACCGCATCACGTTGACCGGTAACCCCGCCGCCCTGCACTTTGACGGTGACATCAAATTTTTCTTTGATGTGGTTGGCAATCTGGAACGCATTGATAATATCCGATGCATCGCCCAGGCGGGTGAAATAAGCATCAATTTCCTTACCGTTGACGGTACATTCGCCAGAACCAGCCATAATGCGAACACGGGCAGAACTCTGTTTTCGACGGCCAATACCTTCGTAATATCGATTATCCATAAAGTCGATCTCTCCTCTTACTCAACCAAATCGGGTTGTTGTGCATGGTGCGGGTGTTTCGGCCCAGCATAAACATGCAAGTTCTGGTACACCCTGCGACCCAGTTTATTTTTGGGGATCATCCCCCAAACGGCTCGCTCAATCACCCTTTCGGGAAATAATTCTAACTGACGCTGCAGGTTAATTTGCTTAATGCCACCGGGGTAACCGGAATGGCGATAATAAATCTTGCCTTCCAGACGGGTGGGGTGTACATCCACCTTTTCAGCGTTCACTACCACTACATTGGCGCCCAGGAGTACACCGGGCGTGTAGTCCGGGCGATGTTTGCCCAGCAATAATTGGGCAATCTTTGTCGCCAAGCGTCCCAGGTTTTGCCCTTCAGCATCCACCAACAACCACTCACGCTCAACTTGACCTTTAGGTACGTATGTTTTATTCACAATCAAACTCTCCATCATTCAAAGATGCCATCTTCAGGGCAAACCTGAAGGATAAAATCCACATCGATCCTTGCTAATAGCCAACGGCTTCCAGTACCAGGCCGTTGGCGGGGGCCAATCCCGCCAGCGCCAACTGACCGGTTTTGATGCCCTCGGCGATTAATGCTACTGGCGCCGCGCTTTGCCCAATCGTTACCAGTGCAAAGGTGATTCGCCGCACCATATGGTATAAAAAGGCATTCGCAAAAATATCGAACTGCCATTCATCACCAGCACCCGACCATTCGGCCGAGAACACTTCCCGAACAGTCACGCCGTTCTCGGTCATCGGGCTGCCAAAAGCCCTGAAATCGTGTGAGCCTATCAGGTTTACAGCAGCGGTATTCATCCGGTCAACCTGCACTTCGGGCCACACCCGCCAGGCGAAGTCCGCTCTGAGGGGGTCTCGCACGGGCTGGCAATAAATCCGGTAACGATAGTGGCGCCACTTGGCATCATAACGGGGATGGAATTCCGCCGGCACCGCGCTGACCGATTGCACCGCCATATCATCCGGCAGGTAATGGTTCAGGGCATTACGCAGATCATCGGTTGTATGCTGCCAATCTAAGTGGAAACACACCACCTGCCCGCGTGCGTGCACGCCCGCATCAGTTCTGCCGGCGGCCAGAACAAAGCTGCCCTGCCAGCCAAGCCTGGCAAGCGCAGTCTCCAGTTCAGCCTGAACCGTCCGCACTGCAGCCTGGCGCTGATATCCCGCAAAGGCCGAGCCATTATAAGCAAGAATAATTTTGTAATGTACTGCACCCATCCGGTGTTTCCGGGTGGATTAATCTTCAACCAGTTCAATCAACGCCATCTCAGCGCCATCACTGCGGCGAGGGCCCAGCTTTAATATCCGGGTATAACCACCATTGCGACTGGCATAGCGTGGTCCAATATCATCAAATAATTTCTGTACGAGCGGGCGGCTGCCATTACCTAATTTTGCCGAAGCCTTACGACGAGCATTGATGGCGGTAATCTCATCCGCATTCTGTGCGTTGCGTGCCAGGGTGATCAATTTCTCCGTATGTGGTTGGATAAATTTAGCCTTGGTCAGCGTAGTTTTAATCCGCTCATGTTCAATAATTTGTCTGATCATCGTCCGCTGCATCGCCGTACGGTGCCCACCGCTGCGATTTAACTGAAAGCCTTTGACTCTGTGTCGCATAATTCTAATTCTCCGTTATTATTCCTCTTCGCCCTCGAGGAAGCCTTTTTCAATCATTTTTTCTCTCAATTCAACCAGGCTCTTATCACCAAAATTCCTGATAGAAAGGATTGCGTCGTCGCCCTTGCTCAAAATTTCCAGTACGTTCCCAACGGTGGTGATCCCGCTGCGTTTCAGGGAGTTGAACACCCGCACTGTCAGGTCAAGGTTTTCGATGGGCATTTCAGCGGCTTCACTATTAATCGTTGTAGCTGGTTCAACCTGCTCGATGGGGGCTATCAGCAATTCTTCGCTAAGCCCAGAAATATAACGCAGGTGATCAATCAAGATTTTCGATGATCGAATCATTGCTTCTTCCGGGGCGATGCTTCCATCGGTCCAGATCTCAATCGTAAGGCTGTCAAAATCCGTGCTGCGTCCTACCCGGGCTGAACCAACAGTCCAGTTGACTTTGCGCACCGGTGAAAAGATCGCATCAACCGGCAGCTCGCCGATAGGCAGGTGCTCACTGCGTTCAGTACCCGGTGAATAACCACGGCCGCGTTCTACAGTCATATCGATCTCTAACTTCGTCTGCTTGTTATCCACCGTGAACAGGTAAAGATCCGGGTTGATAATCTCAACCTCTGACGGGCAGATAATATCCGCTGTCGTCACCGTGCCCTCGCCGCTGACTTCCAAACGAAGATGCGAAATATCCACATCATACAGTTTCAGCCGCAATTGCTTTAATTGCAAGATCATCTGAATCACATCTTCACGCACACCTTCGATGTCGCTGAACTCATGCAAAACATCTGTAATGCGGATCGATGTAACCGCAACGCCTTCCAGTGAGGACAGGAGGACGCGCCGCAAAGCATTGCCAAGCGTTGTCCCAAAGCCGCGTTCCAGGGGGCTAATAACAAACTTGCCATAATTTCGGGCTTCAGCAATCCGTTCGACTTTTGGCGTTACCATACTCATTATTCCAGTCACCTCATACCCCTTACTAGTACATCCTGTGCACTAACATCCTCAGCCCTAACGTGAGTAATACTCAACAATCAGCTGCTCATTCAAATTGCCGTCAATTTCAGCCCGTTCGGGTAGACGAAGCATCCGAGCTGTAAGTTTATCCAGGTCGGCCTCAATCCAGGTCGGCGGAGTTCGCATTTCTCCCGCCTGACGCAAGGTTTTGAAATACTCAGTTTGCTTGGAAGTTTCCCGAACTGTAATCTTGTCGCCGGGTTTTAAGCTTGTCGAAGCGATATCATTGCGCCGATCGTTGAGAATAAAATGACCATGATTAATTAATTGACGAGCCTGGCTGCGGCTTTCTGCGAAGCCCGCCCGATAGACAATGTTATCAAAACGGCTCTCTAAAATTTGAAGCAAGTTCAAACCCGTCAGGCCTGGACGCCGACGCGCATCGTCAAAATTGCGTTTGAATTGTCGTTCCAGCACACCATAAATGCGCTTTCCTTTTTGCTTGGCGCGCAATTGCCTCGAATAGTCCGATTCGCGCCCCGCACGGCCGCTAAAACGGCCATGTTCACCAGGAGGATAAGCCCGTCGTTCCATCGCACATTTTGGCGTAAAACAACGCTCTCCCTTTAAGAATAATTTCTCGCCTTCACGCCGGCACAATTTACATACCGGCCCTGTATATCTTGCCATTGATTCCTCTCTTTGTTAATCTATTAGACGCGGCGTCTTTTGGGCGGTCGGCAGCCGTTGTGGGGCACCGGGGTCACATCTTCAATCGATCGGACCGTCATCCCCAGGCTTTGCACGGCACGGATAGCCGCTTCACGGCCAGGCCCAGGTCCCTTGACAATCAGGTCAACTTCCTGAACGCCAAAACCTTGCGCTATTTTTATCACCTGTTCGGTTGCTAAGCGCGCGGCAAAGGGCGTACTTTTCCGGGAGCCTTTAAAGCCTGCGGAACCAGCACTACCCCAGCATACCGTGTTTCCTGTTTGATCGGTTACCGTTATGATCGTGTTGTTAAAGGTCGCATACACATGCACCTGCGCCGATGACATCTGGCGCTTGATTCTTCGAGCACCTGTAGTTCGCCGCGATCGTTGTGGTTTTTTTGCCATTTTACCTCTCACTCATTCAATCTTCATGGCTGTTGCACTGCCCATCCTGCCGCGGGGGAGAGAAGGAAGGAAAAACCCCAGACAGGCAGACGAACAAGCCAATTCAAACTCGCTTTATTTCTTGCCAACACCTCTGCGGCGGCCGCGACCAGCAACCGTCTTCTTCGGTCCCTTACGGGTACGAGCATTGGTCTTGGTGCGCTGCCCATGGACGGGCAGTCCGCGCCGGTGACGCAGGCCGCGATAGGAGCCGATTTCCATCAAACGTTTGATATTCATCTGCACCTGGCGGCGCAAATCGCCTTCAACGGTGTAATTGGCGGCAATGAATTCACGCATTTTAGATACATCACCATCCGCCAGGTCCTTAACTCGAATGTCAGGGTTCACACCGGTCGCCTCAATAATTTCTTTTGCCCGGGTTGGGCCAATTCCATAAATATATCTCAGACCAATTTCTACGCGTTTCTCGCGTGGGAGGTCAACACCTTCAATACGTGCCATTATCTATCTTCCTTATCCTTGTCGCTGCTTATGCTTCGGGTTGTCACAAATTACATACAAACGACCACCGCGCTTAACAATTTTACATTTCGCACAGCGCTTCTTGATTGATGCTGATACTTTCATGTCCTTACTCCTTCTATCTTGCTGCAAAACATTAATTTTACTTGCTAACAAGCTTTTCGTCTAGTTTTCGCCCATTTGCGTTAAAATCAATGGTCCGTTCGCAGTGATCGCTACCGTATGTTCAAAATGTGCCGTCAAAGAACCATCAGCCGAGGCAACCGTCCACTGGTCAGCTTTAACCACTGTATCCGGTGTGCCAACCAGCACCATGGGCTCCAGCGCGATGGTCATCCCTTCGCGCAAGCGGATGCCGCGTCCTGGTTTCCCATAATTGGGCACCTGGGGCCCTTCGTGCATTGCTCTCCCCACACCGTGCCCGGTATACATCCGGGTGACGTGGAAGCCCTGGCCCTCAACATAGGACTGTACCGCGTGGCCGATATCGCCGGTAGTGTTATCAGGCACCATCTTCTCAATGGCTATTTTAAGCGCCTGTTCAGTTACCTTAATCAAACGTTCGGATTGCGGGTTGATCTGACCCACTCCAACGGTAACGGCCATATCGCCGACAAACCCCTGGTAAACGGTGCCGCAATCGATGCTGACAAGATCACCTTCCACCAATTGACGGTCTCCCGGAATGCCATGTACCAGCTCGTCATTTACACTCGTGCAAATGCTGGCAGGGTAAGGGTATGGACCTGGATAATTTTTAAAGGGCGAATAAACACCGTAACGCTGATGAACCGCCTCAAAAGCTGCATTCAGCTCAGCTGTCGTCACCCCGGGTGCAATCAAACTCACGGCGGCACTGAGTGCCTCCGCGTTGATCCGTCCGGCCTCGCGCATAATCTCGATCTCTTGCTGAGATTTAATATTAATCGATCGCTCCCAGGAGATCATCATCCCTCAAGCCTCCTCAACCGCTTTCATCAGGTCTTCGGTAACGCCCTCAATTGATTGGGTGCCATCAATCTCAACCAGCAAGCTCTTTTGGGTGTAATAATCAATTAATGGGGCTGTCTGGTCTCGATAAACCTTAATGCGGTGACGAACCGTTTCGGGTTGGTCATCCTCGCGCTGGTAAAGTTCTGAACCGTCCAAATCATCAATCCACTGCACCATGGGCGGATTATAAAGCGCATGGTAAACCCGGCCCGAACTACTCACCCAACGGCCGCTCAGGCGTTCAACCAGCACCTCATCCGGAACATTGATAAAGGGAACCACCTTTACACCAGCATCAAATTGCGCCAGCAGCGTTTCCAGTGCTTCTGCCTGAACCGGTGTGCGCGGGAACCCATCTAAAACAGCACCGCTTACACAATCGGGTTTCGCCAGTCGTTCTTCTACCATCTTAATGGTCACACCATCTGGCACCAGTTCACCCTTGTTCATAAAGCTTTGCGCCAGCTGTCCTAATTCGGTTTCATTTTTTAAATGTTCCCGAAACAGGTCGCCGGTTGAGATGTGAACCAGGCTCAAAGCCTGCGCAAGCACCTTGGCCTGGGTGCCCTTACCCGCTCCCGGCGGTCCTAGCATGACGATATACAAAGGTGTCTTCACGGAATGCGCCAGCCTTAACTGATCAGACGGTCATCATAACCATGTAATTTCAGGTCAGATTCCATAATCTGGAAGGTATCGCGTACCACACCCACCACAATCAATAGTCCTGATGATGAAACCAGGAAGATTTGTGTTGTGGATAGCCCTGGTGGCAATAACAAACCCAAAAAGAAAGGCAATGCTGCCACCACGCCGAGGAACAAAGCTCCCGGCAGGGTGATCCTGCGCTGCACCTTAGTCAGGTAGCGCTGGGTTGGGCCTCCGCGCGCAATTCCTGGGATCTGTGCGCCCTGCTTTTTCAGGTTATCGCCGTAGTTTTGTTGTGCAAACAAAATGTCCGTGTAGAAAAAAGTAAACAGCACAACCATAATAAAGAACAGGATCGGGTAAACAACGCCCTCACCGCCAAGGATCTTTTGGGTACCGGTGGCGAGGTTTCGCGCCCATTCTTTTTCAGAGCCGACAAAAAAGCTGGCCAAAATCGTTGGGAAGGTCATCAGCGATTGTGCGAAGATGATCGGGATCATACCCGCCATGTTGACCATTAAAGGCACTGTACTTTTAACCGGCATGGACATCCGGCTGCCCACACGGCGCCCGGGGAACATCACCGGCACATGCCGGCGGCCTTCTTGCACATAGATGATGGCAAAAATTGTCACGACCAGCAAGGCCACCACAATGAAAATCAACCACCAGTATTGTGGGTCAGTTACCAGAGCAAGCAAGTTCCTCGGCAGGCTGGAAACAATGCCCGCAAAAATAATCAATGAAAGTCCCTGCCCGCGAATACCAAATTCAGAGATTAACTCGCCCAGCCAGACGCCAAACATGGTACCGGCCATCATCGAAAGGAGCGTGGCCAGCGTAGGGATCAAAACATCCCCGGAAAAACCGAACTGTGCAGCAACGCTCTGCCCGAGAATAGCGTTAAAAATATTAATCTGGCCAATAGCTGAAAGAGCAGCCATAGGGATTGTCAGGATCATCGTCCATTTTTCCATCCAGGCGCGCCCTTCGCGCGGGTCTTCCTGCATTTTTCTTTCCAGCGATGGGATAATCGGAATCAGCAATTGCAGGATGATTTGAGCTGTAATATACGGGTAAACGCCCATCGCCAAAACCGAAAAGTTCGATACAGCGCCACCGGAAAGCATATCCAGCAGGTTGATCAAGCCGCCTGCAGCACCGCTGGTTTTTGTAAGTTGGGCCACCAACTGCCTATCGATACCAGGCACCGGTATGTTGGTCGCCAGACGATAAATTGCCAGCAACACCAGTGACATAATCAGTTTCTGCCGAATGTCCTTTGACTTCCAAAGATAGCGCCAAGCTGACCGTTTCATATTCAGGTCTCCTTTAACAACCTAGGGTAAATGGCTAGGCCTGGATTAACTCCACACTGCCGCCCGCGCCTTCAATTTTCTCCTTGGCGCTTGCGGATACTTTGTGGGCTTTTACGTTCAGGGCAACAGAAACATCGCCACGCCCCAAGATTTTCACAGGGGTCTTTAAATTTTTAATGATGCCTGCTTCCACCAGAAGTTCGGGGGTAATTTCCGAATCTGCCGGGAATTCACCCAGTTTTTCCAGGTTCACTTCTGCATAGCGCACACGATTGATCGGATTAAAACCCACACCGCGCATAAACGGAAGTTTCCTGAAATAAGGAAGGTTGCCGCCCTGATGATACAGACGGACACCACCGCCAGACCGCGCTTTTTGTCCCTTCACGCCACGGCCGCTGGTTTTTCCATAACCCGAAGCCGTCCCCCGGCCTTTTCGCTTACGGTTTTGTCGTGCGCCTTCATTTGGTTTTAAATCATGTAATTCCATAACAACAATTCCTTACACTTCTTCAACAACAACCAGATGCGACACCTTGTCAATCATGCCTCGGACAACAAGATTATCCTTGTGGGTCGCAATTTGATTGAGCTTTCTTAAACCTAAAACTCGCAGAGTCGCTTTTTGACGTTTTGAATAGCCAATTGGACTTTTCACCAGGGTGATTTCCAATTGCGTTTGTTTTTTTCTGGCCATTATTTTTCTCGCTCCCAGTAGGGTTTAGTCCGCTCCAAAGGTATACCGCGATGGGCAGCCTGTTCTTCAGGGGATTTTAACTGATCCAATGCATTGAAAGTGGCGCGAACCACATTCAAAATATTGCTGCTGCCCAGCGACTTGGTTAAAATATCGTGCACACCAAGCGCTTCCAACACAGCACGTACACCACCACCGGCGATCACACCGGTTCCAGGGCCAGCAGGACGCAGCAAAACAATCGCGCCGCTTTGCTTACCCAGCACCTCATGGGAGATTGATGTACCATTCAGGTTAATCCGGCGCATGTCTCTGCGAGCGCGCTCGCTCGCTTTGCGAATGGCCTCAGGAACAGCATTTGCTTTACCAACGCCCATGCCAACACGGCCAGCGTTATCCCCAATCACCATCACTACCCGGAAAGAAAACCTGCGGCCGCCTTTGACAACTTTCGCTACACGTGCAATGTCGATCACACGCTCATCATACATATTCTCAGTTTGGTAGTCCGACATATCGCCTCTTTCTTAGAACTCCAAGCCACCTTCGCGGGCAGCTTCAGCCAATGCCTTCACACGGCCGATATATTTATATCCACCACGGTCAAAAACAACCTGGTTAATGCCAACTTTTTTCGCACGTTCCGCGATCGCCTGACCCACTTTTTGCGCCTGTTCGGTGGTGCTCAGTCCATCCATCTTTGAGCGCAATTCCGCATCAATGCTCGATGCAAAAACCAGGGTATGTCCCCGATGATCGTCAATCAACTGCACATAGATCTCTTTCGAGCTGCGAAAAACATTCATCCTCGGTCGCTCGGGGGTGCCGAAAATCTTCTTCCGCACACGAAAGTGACGGCGCAATCGAGCTTCATTTCGTGATTTCTTTGCCATAATATCTCACCTTCATTTTTCTTATGCGGCCTTACCGGCTTTACCAGCTTTGCGGCGAATGTGTTCGCCCTGATAGCGAATACCTTTGCCCTTATAGGGTTCGGTGGGTCGCACTTTGCGAATATTCGCTGCTATCTGACCGACAACTTGTTTGTCATAGCCCAAAACTTTAATCTGGCGCGCTCGGGTATCCACTTCGAAACTAACACCCTCCGGGGCTTCAATAACCACGGGATGCGAATAGCCAACATTCAACACCAGTTTGTCGCCATCCAATTCAGCCCGATAGCCAACGCCTTCTATCACAAGAATGCGCTCAAAGCCCTGGCTAACGCCAAGCACCATATTATTCAAGACAGAACGAGTGGTGCCATGCAAAGAGCGATGCGTTGGTTGATCGCTGGGTCGTTCCACAAGAATGGCGCCATTTTCTTTCTTAATCACCATATCCGGTGAAAAAGTCCATTCCAACTCACCCTTCGGGCCTTTGACATGCACATAAGAGCCGTCAATTTTGATCTCAACACCTGCCGGCACTTCAATTGGTAATTGTCCTACTCGAGACACAGCTCGTACCTCCTCTAGCGCCAGGCGCTACCAAACTTTACACAAAATCTCGCCGCCAACGCCCATCTTGCGCGCGCGCTGGTCAGTCATCACGCCTTTGGGCGTGGATAGGATCGCGACACCAATCCCCGCCAACACCCAGGGAATATCCGTTTTCCTGGTATACACCCGGCGACCAGGGCGGCTAACCCGCTCCAGCCCGGTAATTAACGGACGCCGATTTCGTCGCTCGCCGATGTATTTCAAGCGGAGGCGTAACACCTTCTGGTGGGGTTTGCTCCCCTCAACCACATCGTAACCTTCAATAAAACCCTCTTCCAATAAGATCTGGGCAATTTCAGCCTTGATCTTCGAACTGGGCATGCTCACCAGTGTGCCGTTACTGATGGCAACATTACGGATTCGGGTCAGCATATCTGCAATTGGATCTGAAAAACTCATCGATACTTCCTCCGCCGTTTTACCACGATGATTTGGTTACACCAGGAATTTTCCCTTGCAGGGCCAATTCCCGAAAACAAATCCGGCATAAACCAAATTTACGAATATAACCTCTGGGTCGCCCACAGCGCCGACAGCGGTTCACAACCTGGTTAGAATACTTTCGCCGCTTCTCGCGATACACCATACACTTTTTAGCCATACTATCCTTTCCTGAACGGCATCCCAATTTTGCTTAATAACGCACGGGCCTGATCATCATTCTCAGCAGTCGTCACAATACTGACCTCCATACCCCGCAAGATCGAAACATCATCATAGCTGATCTCGGGAAAGATCAATTGTTCCTGCAGCCCCAGCGTGTAGTTCCCTCGCCCATCAAAGGCATCGGCAGAGATCCCACGAAAGTCGCGCACTCGGGGGAGGGCTACGTTGACCAAACGGTCCAAAAAAGCCCACATCCGGTCGCCGCGCAGTGTCACCTTTGCGCCAATGATGCGTCCTTCACGCAATTTGAAGCTCGCAATCGATTTCTTCGCCTTGGTGACAACCGGGCGTTGACCGGTGATGACTGTCAGGTCTCGAACAACTTCATCCAAAGCCTTTGGGTTTTCCAGGGCATCGCCAACGCCAACATTGACCACAATTTTCTGGACCGTGGGAACTTCCATAACGTTGTCGATGGACAACTCCTCTTTCAGGGCTGGTGCGATCTCTTCTTTAAAAATCTCTTTTAGTCTATTCATGCCTTGCTCCAAAGACCTTCTTATTTATCGATCGGTGTGCCGGTACGGGTTGAAACACGGATCGCTTTGCCATCCTTGCGTTGGATTCGAACCCGTGTGGGCTTCTCATCCTTCGGGTCTACCAGCATTACATTCGAAATGTGAATCGGTGCTTCAAACTCAAACTTACCGGCAGGAATGGTTTTACCCCGCGATTGAGTTTGCGCCTGGTGCTTAACCCGCAGGTTGACGCCATGCACAACCACACGCTCCTTATCCGGGATCACCCGAACCACCTCACCAATCGTGCCTTTATCTTTTCCGCTGATCACAATCACGCGATCACCTTTGCGTATCTTTTTCTTCATTCTTACACTCCTGTCATCTCTGGCTATAGCACTTCCGGTGCCAGCGAGACAATCTTCATAAAGCCTTTTTCGCGCAGCTCACGTGCCACCGGCCCAAAGATGCGTGTACCCCGTGGGTTGACGCCATCATTGTCCAGGATGACCACAGCGTTATCATCAAAACGAATGCTAGAGCCATCAGTTCGCCGCCATTCCTTGGCAGTACGCACAATCACGGCTTTAACAATTTCGCTCTTTTTCACAGTTGACTGCGGTGCGGCAGATTTTATCGTTCCAATGACAATATCGCCAACATACCCGTACCGTGTACGCGAGCCACCGGTGACGTGAATGACTAGTATTTCTTTTGCGCCGGTATTATCAGCAACTTTTAATCGGGTTTCCTTCTGGATCATGACTCAGACTCCCAATTCTTCAACGCTGTCAGCTTCCGAGCGTTCCTCTACCCGCAAAATCTTTTCAACAACCCAACGCTTGGTCCGGGAAATCGGTTGACTTTCAACGATTCTGACCCGATCGCCAACGTTGGCGCCCAGCTCATCATGTGCCTTATAGGATTTTGCACTGCGGACAACCTTATGATACAGCGGGTGCCGATAGACGCGCACCACCTCAACCACTGCGGTCTTTTCCATCTTGTCGCTGACCACAGTCCCTGTCAATCGACGTCGCTTGTTCATGCTTCACTCTCCTCGGCCGTCTCAGCCAACTGTTTTTCTTTTAAGATGGTTTCCATCCGGGCGATATCCCGGCGAACGAACCGTATTCGGCTGGTATCCGTCAACTGGCCGGTGATCGTTTGAAACCTGAGGTTCATTAATTCGTGACGGGCTTCTAATATCGCTTCCTCAATTTGAGGCGCACTCATATTTCGAATTTCTGCTGCTTTCATAATTACGCCTCTCCTGCCACATCACGTGAGACGATTTTAGTCTTCACTGCTAATTTATACCTGGCACGGGTCAGCGCACGCTGAGCTGTGTCGTGATCCGTTCCTCCAATTTCAAACATGATCCGGCCGGGTTTCACAACAGCCACCCAATGGTCAACAGGAGCTTTACCCTTACCCATGCGGGTTTCGGCAGCACGCTTGGTGTAGGGCTTGTCGGGGAAAATTCGAATCCAAACCTTGCCACGACGCTTCATCGCATGCACGATCGCCCGACGAGCCGCTTCAATCTGCCGGGCACTAATATACCCCGGCTCCAAAGCTTGCAAGCCGTAATCACCAAAGGAAACATCAGAGCCGCGATAAGCCTTGCCTCTCATCCGGCCGCGCATTTGTTTGCGGTACTTTACTCGTTTTGGCATTAACATAATAACTACCTCGCTAATCGCCGGTTTTATGTCCGGCGACGATTTTAATCACTGACATAAACGCCTTCAGTGGTTTCAGTTTCTTCTTCCACTTCGGGCAAAATCTCACCTTTATAAATCCACACCTTGATCCCCAACTGACCATAGGTCGTTAATGCTTCCGCTTGTGCGTAATCAATATCGGCACGCAAGGTCTGTAAAGGCACACGCCCCTCACGCAGCCAAACGCTGCGTGACATTTCTGCGCCGCCCAAACGCCCAGAGACCATCACCTTAACGCCTTCGGCACCGGCACGCATACCTTGCTGAATGGCGCGCTGCATGGCCCGACGGTAACTGATTCGTCGCACCAGTTGGCCGGCAATATTTTCAGCCACCAGACGAGCATCCAAATCGGGAGATTTAACTTCCTTAATCTCCAGATCGATTTTCTTGCCAGTCAGGGCTTCCAGATCGCTGCGCATACTTTTAACGTTTTCTCCACTGCGGCCAATCAGGATGCCGGGTTTAGCAGTGTGCACATAGAGCTTAATCTTGCCGGGAAACCGTTCGACCTCAATCGCCGAGATTCCAGCGCGATCGTTGGTTTTTCGAATCATTTTCCGAAGGGCAAGGTCCTCATGCAATTGATCCTGGTAATCCTTACCATCTGCAAACCAGCGGGCTAGCCAAGGTTTGTTTGTTTTCAGCCGATATCCAATCGGATGTACTTTGCGACCCATATTTACTCCTGGTTCCTTTTAATGACACAATCTTCAAACATGTCGTCACTCAACCTCTCTTAGAACAACCGTGATATGCGAGCGCCGTCGCAAAATCGGTTTAAACCGACCGCGGGCGCCAAACCGACGCCATTTACGCGTCGGCGCTTCATCGGCATAGATCCGGTAAACATAAAGATCATCGCGTGACACGCCAAAATTCTCTTCCGCATTGGCAATCGCCGACTGAAGCAGCTTCTTTATTGGTTCAGCAGCCTTCTTGGTCGTGAAAGTTAAGATGTCCAGCGCCTCCTGCACATGTTTTCCGCGCACAAGATCAATCACCAACCGGGCTTTCTGCGCCGAAGTATCCAGATTGCTCAATTTCGCTCGAATATCTGTAGGCATAACGTCTTATCCTTACTATCTCTTACCGCCGCGGCGATCTGCCTTACTGGCAACAACATGACCCCGGTAGAAGCGCGTCGGCGCAAATTCACCCAGCCGATGCCCAACCATGTTTTCAGTAATGTAAATCGGCACGTGCCGGCGCCCGTCATGAACAGCGATTGTATGTCCGACCATCTGCGGGAAAATCGTGCTGGCACGGCTCCAGGTTCGGATGACCTTTTTCTCGCTTTTTTCGTTCATGTCTTCAATTTTTTTCAATAATTTCGGGTCGATAAACGGCCCTTTTTTCAGCGATCGCGACATAATTTCGTCCTCTTTTTCGCTATAATAATCGGTTACTTACGACGCCGTTTCGCTTTAGAGCGATGGCGGACAATATACTTATCAGTACGCTTATTCTGACGGGTCTTCTTACCCAGGGTGGGTTGACCCCAGGGGGTCTTCGGACCAGGCATACCAATCGGTGTGCGACCCTCACCTCCACCGTGGGGATGGTCGCGCGGGGACATGGCTGATCCGCGTACGGAAGGCCGCCAACCCATAAGGCGCTTGCGTCCGGCTTTGCCCAGC
>LSQX01297823.1_pt1 | contig 51065 bp, 45 predicted proteins | sample 654561 | NCBI WGS metagenome assembly LSQX01 (sample SAMN04489861, study PRJNA283612) | anaerobic digester metagenome | isolation source: 4 biogas reactors fed with cattle manure at either 37C or 55C with and... | place: Denmark: Kongens Lyngby | collected 2014
GCTTAACCCTTGGATGAGCCAGGAGGCGACTCTTGCCGAAGACGGCATTGTCGTGCTTCCTGTTCCGCATGGCTTGGAGGGATCGATGGCAGCCATCTCCGACCGACATGGGGGTCCCGGACTCCTCATCTATGGCGTTGGAGACTGGTCATCGAAGATGCTTGCGTCCGCTCAGTGTTCGTGGGCATCAGTCGCAGTGCTCTCCCCCGATGGCCGTTGGGTGGCGGTGCAAGGCGCCGATGGAAGGATTCACATCGTCGATGTGCGCGCTGACTCAGATCGAGTGATAACGGAGCCGCTCGCAGGGTTTGTAAGCCCGAAGTGGTCGGCTGGATGCGATTGGATCATGTATGAACATGATGGTCATGTGTACGTAGTGGATGCTGACTCACCCTCCAAGGGGCAGACTTTTCCCGGGCACTTTGCTGGTTGGCTTGGAGATGGTTACAGGACGATCTACACGCATATGGGTGACATCATTATCCGGGATATGGTGGACGGCACCGTGGCATCGCTGAGAAGCGAGCCTGAGCCGATATGGGGGTTGGCGGCTACGGCTTATGGTGAAAGCGTGGCATACCTGGCATCCCAGGGTGAAGATGTTGTGCTGTGCACGGTAGACGTTATTGCCGGAAACGGGTGGAGGGTCGGTGTTGACCGGCGAGTTTGGCCGTGGTCTCTTGCCTGGGCACCGAATGGCAAGATGATTGCATACTGTGCCGGGGGGAAGCAGGTAGATGGCGGCCAGGTCGTCCGGGTAGTTATCTCTAGGCCAGGGGATGATGGAGAGGTTTACGAGACCGAGGTCATAGGCGACCCGAGGTTTTCGGGATTATCATGGAGCCCTGACTCAAGAGCAGTAGCAGTGGCCGCGCGGATTGAGGGTCGTGGGCAATACGGGGTTCATGCGATCGAGCCGGGAGTTGGCATGTTCCAGCTTACCGGGACAGGTAACTGCGTCTTTCCGGATTGGGGACGCGAGGTTGGTTGAAGGAATCAGCGAATGGGGTAGGGGTCTGCCCAATGTAAGGACAGCAGCGCTGACAGCACGCGTGGAGAAGTCAAAAGGCGACCGCATTCGGTCGCGGTCGCCTGGTACGGTGTGGTTAGCGACTCCCCTGAGTTTGCCGAGGCGTACTAAGAAGCCGAGCTGCTGGACTCTCCGTCCTTGCGGGCTTCCCTCTTGTAATCCTCGGACCGGTGGTCAGTGACGTAGAAACCAGATCCGTGGAAGGCTATGCCCATCCTAGATGGAACGAGCCTACGGACTGGGGAGCCGCATTTCGGACAGAGCGCGAGAGCTCCTTCTCCGACTCCATGTAGAAACTCGAATTTACCACACTTTTCACAGTTGTACTCATAGATTGGCACGGTCTGTCCCTCCCTCGGTCGATTCTACATTGTTCTGTTGAAGAATTCAATAGCCAGCCCTATCTGAGCTGAAAGGTTTGACTGGTCCAAAGCTTATGGAAGAATTCCCCCGAGCTTGCGCCCGGGGGAATTACTGAACCGCTATTCATAATGCATTGAATGCCCGTGCGACCTCTACTTAAAGAATACGTGGTCGCCTATTACTCGAGTGATGGTGCGAGAGCGCACCCAGTAGTTCGAGGTTTTGGAGGGATTGTAGAATCCCAGTGCCCCGTATGACGGATCCCAGCCGTTCAGTGCCCTCGTTGTTGCATCCAGAGCGGTGGACGATGGTGTGTTGTGAATGCGTCCGTCCAGAACAGGGCTGAACTGATAGTATCTGCCGTCGATAACCTGGAACACTACCCCCGATATTGTGTTCGGATACAGATGGCTGTTGACTCTGTTCAGCACTGTGGCCGCAACTGCTACCTGGCCCTCATATGGTTCTCCGCCTGCTTCGGCCGTAACTAGCTGCGCGAGCAGTCTGACGTCTGATTGATTCCAGGCTCCGCCAGAGGGAAGCCCTCCGCCCCCGCCCGAATTCGGCGGTACAGAACCCTTGGAGGGGATGGTCAATACCTGGCCAGGATAGATCCAATCGCTCTGTAATCCATTTGCGGCCTTCAGTGAGCTTACTGTAACGCCGTATCGTTGTGCAACAAGGAACAGCGAATCTCCGCTCCTGATTGTGTAGGTCGCACCTGACTGCCAGTTCGGCGGATTTGACGAGGCTTGGTTCGGGATCGTCAGGATTTGTCCGGGATATATCATGTCGCTGACCAAGCCATTCGCTGTACGGATGGCACCCACTGTCACGCCATATCGACGCGCAATGAGGAACAAAGAATCGCCCTGTGCCACCCTGTATGCAGTGGCGGCGGCCCCGGCAGCAGATGCGACCAGGATTAGAGCTGCAAGAAGTGCAACTGTGAGGATGTACTTGCTATTGCTGTTTGTTCTGGTGTTCAATAGTTGTAACTCCTTTCTCTGATAAACCTGGTTTGGAAGGGGGCTGTCTTCCAGACTAACGGTGTATTCGTCAAAGAAAGGCGTATTTCCCTGTGGGAACTGATGGCAAACATGGTGTTCTGCTAGATTGACATACCTGTATTTCAGTGAAATAGTTGGAGTGTATCACTTACAACGGAAAAGGATGGTGTTTACGATGGCGTATAGGACGCCTTCGGAAATGGCAAAGGCCGTTGTCGAGTCTTCAGTAACAAAGGCTAATGCGGATTTTGCGTCGCTGGCAATACTAGGCTTTCTAGGAGGCAGTTTCATAGCTTTGGCTGGTGCAAGTGCTCAGACAGTCTCCCTGGGCCTTGGATCCTGGGCGGGGGCAGGCACCGTCCGCTTCATATCCGGCCTCATATTCTCAGTTGGAATAACAATGGTGATCATAGGCGGCGCGGAGCTCTTCACGGGGAATTCATTGATGATCATCGGGCTTTGTGAGAGACGCATTACCCTCGCCCGGCTTCTGCGCAATTGGATCATAGTGTATTTCAGCAATTTCCTGGGGGCTCTCCTTGTTGCATGGCTTTACTACGGGTCAGAACTGTGGATGACGCCCGGGATGGGTATCGCGACCGGGTTTGTGAACAGTGCGCTTTCAAAAGCGGAGTTGGCCTTTTGGCCTGCCTTTGCCAGAGGGGTCCTATGCAACTGGTTAGTTTCCATGGGAGTCTGGATGTCGTATGCAGCTGCTGACGTGACTGGCCGAATCATCCCAACGGCCATGGCAGTCTCTGCGTTCGTGATGTTCGGTGGCGAACACTCGGTGGCTAACATGTTCTACCTGCCTGCAGGGTTCATGATTCGAGCGCGCATGAGCGCACTGCCTGCCCCTTCGATCTTCCGCAACATGGCTTCAGTGACACTGGGTAACATCGTGGGCGGAGGATTGCTTGTGGCAGCGGTGTACTGGGCCGCGTATCTTCGCAAGGGGCGCAAATAATAGAGCAAAAGCCCAATCCGGAGCTGAATCAATAATGATACGGCGTCCGGCCGACTAGACCGGGCGCCGTATTCGCGTGCCGCCGCCTGCGAGAGCAAGCTACTATGATTTCGGCACGTTGAGGTTTGTCTGAGTCGTGTAGGTTGATCCTGTTTCAGTTGGGAAGGTGCCGGAGACTTGGGGTTTCAAAGCCTGCGTGAAGCTGGCCTGGGCACCAGCGACGGTTTGACTGATAAGGCTCTGCTGAGCGGCTGCGATCATATGCTTAACCATTTGGCCACCAATCCGGCCGGCCTCGCGGGCGGGAATGTCGCCCAGATATCCACCATAGGCGTTATAGTCGATCCCCACCTGGCTGGCTATCTCATACTTCATCTGGTCAAGAGCCTGACGAGCCTGCGGGTTGAGGATCCTGTTGCTTCTGCTCCGTCTTGCCATCGAATACTCCTCCCTTCTCGCATTAAGTGTGCTGCATGCGACTGCGTTTCTAGTCTGACCGTCGCCTTCAAACGTATACTAGAACTTTACGTCACCAAAGGAACTGACGTTTTTCCTGAAGCGAACTTGGCGAGTGGAGAGAATAAGAACCAGATTGCTCACAAGCAGACAACAGAATCGGCAACACGTTATTGGCTCATATGCCACGATCCAATAGGAGCTTTGTCTGGGATGATTCGAATGGCAAAGGCAGCCTGTGTCCCCATGTTTGCCGAAAAACAGCATAATTATCATATTTCGTCTTTCTCGGCGGGAACTCCCAGTATGGCGCGGCACGGAGAGCCGTCGGCCCCCCTAAGGCGAAGCGGAAGGGCGATAAGCACGTAAGAACCTGGCTTCACGGCTCGGAGATTTATGTACTCCAGTATTGCAATCCCTTCGCTAAGAAGGGATTGATGAACAGAGCCGTCCCCTTGTCCGGATTCGATGCTCATCTCCTCCGTTCCCACTAGTTTCGTTCCTCGCTCGATTAGCAGATGAGCTGCGCTCTGATCGAGGCACGCCTCGTCTTTGCGGCCGCTGTGCGAAGTCTTCAGGAGCAGTCTTGGCGGGTGACCGATCGGCAGACAGTCCTCAAGGAGTCCACGGCAAATCGGACCCTGGGCAGCTGTCAGGTCAACTACTAAGCATGGGCCAATCAGGGAATCCAGCGGAACTTGATCTACTCCAGCAGCCCCTTCAATGAAATGTGCAGGTGCGTCGATGTGGGTGCCCGAATGGGTGCCCAGAGTTAGCTCAGTAACTTGAACACCGTCCTCCAATATGGTGGCAGCATCTGCGAAACGGACCTTCGGATCGCCCGGCCAAACGTCCGTGGAGCCATGAAGCTCCCTTGATATGTCAATAAACCTCTTGAGCAACTTCCGCACCTCCGCGTCTTGCCATTGAGACATGCTTCTGTCTGATCAACAGTACTTCTTCATGCTCTTTCACTCACCTTCCAAGGCGCACGAGTGCCCATTCGGTCTTGAATGAATAGGCTGTCAGTAGAGAAGCGCAGTGTCGGCACGCTGGGCAGTACGGCCGAACGATGAGATACTGGGGTAATGGTTGCGACCAACGGCATACGTGGATGTGCAGCCCGGTAGGAGCATGGATCTTGTTCCAAGAGTGTTTATGAGAGGGTGGAGATCGTGGAAGTTGTCCTCGAAGTGCTGGATTCTGGTGGCTTTCCCGTTCGCTTCCTAAGGGTGAGCCACTCCAACGGAACGTGTCCCCGTCTCCTTTTCGAGCTCGAAGAATCGGCCACCATTGAGGAAACCATATGCCTGGCGCGAACAATGGCTCGGTCGTTGGCAGCGTCGCACGTCTTTCCTGGAGGTTTCTCTCTGGCAATTGTATTGCAGGCGGATTGAGCATCGGTTGGTCTCGAAAGGTTAGAACTGCTATAATATGATAGAGGAACTGAAAGGTGATTTGGCCAGATAATGATATTGTACATTATCCAATACCTTGTCATCCAATACGTAGTAAGCTATAGTAAAGGCAATGGACTTGCCTCTTGAGAAGGGGTCATTGGAGGGAACGTTTTTGCAGGTCCTATTTGTTGTTCTGAATGATACGACGCTCCTGGATGACGTCTTTTCATCCTTTGTCAGGGCGGGCATCACAGGGGCCACTTGCATAGAAAGTGTCGGAATGGGCCGGGCTTTGTCGGAAATCGATAACTCGTCAATACCGATTTTTGCTGCCCTGAGGCATCATCTGAATGAGAGCAGGCCATACAACCGCACCATTTTTGCTCTCTTGCCTGACGAGAAGGTCGATGAAGCGATTGAGGCTGTGGAAAAGGTTGTCGGCGACCTTAGCAGACCTGGTGCTGGGGTCCTATTCACCGTGCCTGTTGGAAAGGTTGTTGGATTTCCGAAGCGTCATTCAAGCCTTGACGAACTGGGAAAATAAGCTTCTGCGCCGGCGGAGAGGTTTGATATGAATAGCGTTCTTGCTATCAGTCTTCTCATGTTGAGCGGTGTCGTGGCTGGTCGGGTAGTCGTTGGCTGGGGCCTGTCCTCAGTAGTTGGCTACCTTCTCGCTGGCATTGCTATTGGGCAAATATGGCCTGGCATTGTTGGGGTTATCACCCCTGCGGGAGTAGCATTTGCATCCAGCGTAGGATTGGCGCTTATTGCTTTCGTAGTCGGAGGCGAACTTGAAGTCGGCAATCTGCGTTCGCTTCCTCGCGGGGTAATTGGGATAGCCTGCATTCAGGCTATCGGTTGCATGGCAGCCGTGGTCGGAGTTTGCGTGTGGGTAGGCCAGCCCCTCAGTTTTGGACTGGTGCTAGGTGCTATTGCCGGTGCAACGGCGCCGTCAACTACGATAATGATCACCAGGAAGTACAGAACTGAGGGCCCTCTAACGCGCGCCCTGCTTTCAGTTGTAGCAGTCAATGATGCTGTCTGTCTTATCCTTTATGCGGTTTCGGTTGCGGTGGCCAGGGCGCTTCCCGATGGAATTGCGTCGCAGTCGGCGTCAGGAGTATTTGGCGTATTTTTGTGGGAACTCTTTGGAGCAGTGGTTGTAGGCGTCGTGGTTGGAATCGCAATGGGATTCTTCATTAAGTATGTAAGAGGCGCTGACGAGCTTGTAGTTGTTGTGGTTAGCTCAGTATTGCTGACAGCGGGCCTTTCGAGCAGGATGTATGTGTCGCCGATGATCAGCTGTCTTGTTCTTGGGGCAACCATATCAAACATGGTGGTCGGAAGCAGGCGGTTGTTTTCATCAGTAGACCGGTTTTCGCCCCCGATATATGTGATGTTGTTTTGCCTTGCCGGGGTCGGATGCAGTTTTGACGCTCTCTCAGGTTCGCTAGGCCTTTTCGTTGCATATGTTGTTGCGCGAGTATTGGGAAAGGTGGTTGGGGCGGGCGCCGCTTCCGGGTTGGCCGGAGTCGGAGGACGGATAGGGAGGTATATGGGCCTTTCACTTCTGCCCCAGGCTGGACTGGCAGCAGGCCTGACAGTTGCCGCTGGAGTGGCTTTGCCTGGCCACTATAGAATGCTTGCCTCCATAGTAATCCCGGGAATGCTCTTGTTTGAGACTGTGGGTCCTCCCCTGATCTTGATGTCATTGAGAGCGACCGGTGAGATGAGTGTTGAAGACCCTTCTGCAGAAGGTGCCTAGTGCCTCCAAAAGTGAACTGGTTGGTGGTGTCATATGCTAGGACAGAGCGCTCGCAAGGGAGTTGCTGAATCTACTAACCCGACGCAACCTTCGATTAACAGAGATGAGGTTGCGCAATTCACGAATGCAGGGGCGCTGTTGCTGAGGATCATCATAATAGTGTCTTGCATAATGTTCATGCTTAGAAGCCTATCGATCACACCTGCAATCATCATAACAATCGTGCCTGCAATAGCAACGGTCACTGCGTTCAACAGAATTGGCAATAATCATGGATACTGTGTGGCAAACACTGTTGCCACAGTATTCGACCTTGTTCTGATTTCTGCTACGGTTTTTGTGACGGGCGGGATTCACAGCGAGGCCTTCCTGCTATACTTGCTTGAGATTGTGGTGTACTCTCTAAACGTAGGTCCAGTCTCATGTGCGATTATGGGAATTGGCGCGGTTGGCTTTTACCTGTCTGCGACCTATGCTTCGTGGGCGAGTATTGACGGGGCCGGTCGAGTAATCGCCTACAGAGCCGGAATACTGGTGCTTTCCGGTTGCGGAGTGGGGTTGCTTGCCAAAGCCTATCTGGCATCCTCGTCGGTGGCCGAAGCGGAGCATCAGAGGACAGAGAAGCGCAATCGTTGGGATCGCATCCTGGCCAAAATCGCCCGCGAGGTAAATTCAGGTTCTGACCTGCAAGCTACACTTGAATCCATAGTGGACGTGGGTCTTGATGTCCTGCAAGCCGAGGCGGGGATGATTGTCATCCGCGACAAGCAGGGAAGATATGTGTCGAAGGCCTGCCGTAACCTGCCACCTGGTCTTTGCGGATCACGGCTGGTGCAGGGGCATGGCGCTATCGGGTTAGCTATTCAGAAGCGGGAGACTGTTGTCATATCAGATTACCAGAACTACGACAAGGCCTTAGCCAAGATCAAGGAAAAGGGGATTACCTCCACCCTTGCGGCGCCCATTGTTATGGGCTCAGATGTCATCGGCGGCCTTTCGTTCGGCCATACGCGGCCGGAGACGAGCTACACCGAAGAGGAGTGCGAATTTCTGGAGATCCTGGGCAGGCAACTGAGCGTCACTATTGGGAACGCACGTCTTTTGGAGGAGGCAAGGCGCAGGGCGGATTACCTCTCTACCATCAACGAGATATCCGGTAGCTTCGCATCAGTCCTTGAACCGGAAGCCCTTTTCGAGAAGATTTATCGTGAAGTCTGTCGCATCATCCCCATGGAGGCCTTTTTCGTAGCCACGTATCATCCGCAGAAGCGCGAGATAGAGATGGCGTTCTTGATCGACGACGGCAAGCGCTGTCCGCCCGCACGCTTCAAATTGGATGATGGGCCTACTTCCAAGGTGATAATGACAGGGCAGCCCTTCGTTGCCCACCTGGAGGCCCGGGATGACCTGGAGGGAGCCAGGTGGCTAGGGCATAAGCCGGATCCCACACGCTCGATAATTATTGTGCCGATGAGGGTCGGGCCTCACGTAGTGGGGGCCATATCCACTCAAAGCTACCAACCAAATGCATACGGCCCTGAGGAGATTGAGCTTTTGACGACGATTGCAGCGAGTGCTGCGATAGCTCTCGAAAATGCGCGGCTTTACCAAACGGCGCGAGAGCTCTCTCTTACAGACTACCTGACAGACCTTGGCAACTACAGATTCTTCTGCAACGCGCTGGAGCGGGAGATTGAAAGGGCCAGGCGGAGTGGGTCTCCGTTGTCGTTGATAATGATAGACTCTGATAGCCTGAAATATGTCAATGACAGGTATGGGCATGCCATAGGCGACATGCATCTTATACATCTAGCTGAGACGATGAGGTCAGTATCGCGCAAGTCAGACACTCTGGCAAGATACGCTGGAGATGAGTTCATGATAATTCTTCCCAACACAAGGAAGGAAGATGCGGGCATTGTGGCGGAACGCCTACGCGCCCGGATAGAGAATTCGCCATTGTCTGTTGACGGATCGCCGGTATTCACCACTGTAAGTATCGGTGTTGCGTCGTTCCCTGAGGCAGGATCTACAGTGGACGAGCTTGTCAACGCTGTTGATACTGCCCTGTACAAGGCGAAACGGCAAGGAAAGAACCGCGTAGTCTACACCTGAGCCCGCTAAGACTCTCCGGCAGATGGATGCTAGATGAGTCTTCTGATATTCTCACCTATGCTTCCTGGCAGCATGTGGGCGATGGGAAGCTCAAGGAGAGTATACACTCCGGGTTCGGCTCTGAGCGCTGCCCTGAGCGCTCCCAGCATTATTTGTGCGGTCGCTGCAGGGTTGCATATCTTCATATGCCACTCAAAAACCTGACCAGATGCAGCACCTATGACCCCTTCTCTCTCGATTCTCACGGCATGTCCATTGTCTGCAAATGGCTCCACTGATGTTACAGGGAAGACTTCTGTTTCGTTGTCGACGAAACACGGATCTGATGCGATATCTCCAGCGACATCCTGGAAGGGCCTGGAACCATCGGGCACGACATATACTGCTCGCTTGTGTCTGCCGCGGCCTGCAGGCAATGTAATTGAGATTGCATCTTCTACTCCTGGCACGGAACGCGCAATGACGGAGTGCCCCATGCTCATGCCAGGTCCGAAGTTTGTGTAAGTTGAGCCCGCGGGCGCCGCTACTTCCATAAGAGCCCTTATCACAGAATCAATGCCTGGATCCCAGCCCGAGGCTATTACCCCGACTGCCTGGCCCGAAATCGCCGAGGGTTGAAGGGCCTCTTTGTGAGCGCAAATGGCTTCCCCGTGTATGTCGAAAGCGTCGACCACACTGATTCCCGATTCCAGCAGTGCAAACTCTACCTTTGCCAGTTCGCGCGTGGGCACACAGACTAGCGCAGCTTGAACCCCTTCGAGATCCGTGATACTGCTGACTGAGGGGGCAACCCAACTATGGCCGCGAAGAAGATCGCCTGGTGCGGCCTTTCGCCTTACTACGCCGGCCAATTCGAAGTCAGGTGACGCCGCCAGAGCGTCTGCCGCTGCCCGTCCCACATTCCCATAACCGATAATGGCTGCTCTTGTGTGCTGCATTTGGCCCATAAGCCTCCTTTTTCATTGCTCACTCCAACAGGATTATATAATTAGTGGAGTACATCGTCCAGATTACATGATATAATGAAACAGTGCATAATGCAGGTGCGTATTACGGGACGGATTCGGAGGACTGTAATTGCAGGTCATCGCAGAACAAAGCGGCAGGCGCAGAAAGTGCAGTGTTCATGCCAGATCCTGTTTAGCTGCAGCTCGAGCGGGATGCGAGTCATCCACATTGTATGGAGAAGGTGTGGAGCCTCGCTCGGGCGGAGCATTGACCATCAGGCGTCATCATGAGGATGTAAGGGCTCTTGCTGGCGGTGGAGGCATTGGAGCCAATTTCGCCCCAGACTCTTCGGGCGTTTTCTATCAATCTAGTGGCTTAGGCTTTGGAAAAGCCATCGCAACGCTGGGCTTTGTCCCTCTTCTTTCCCCAAATGCGGCTTTGGTCCGCATGTTGGAAGCTCTGGGAGAGTAGAGGGCTGTTTTTGTTCGGCCTTGTTTTTGGATAAGTCGGATTCCTAGAGTTGTGGCACACCTCCAGGCACAATGGCGCTATCATGATGAACACCGTTCTGCCTCACTAAAGAGAGGAAATACAAGGGAAGTGTCGAAGTGAGCGTCTCGGGAACAAGGCCGCTTCGACAGGTTGCGGGGAAGTGGAGCCACCGCTTAAGAGTCTTGTTTTCTGATGAGTATTCGAGGTCCCATCCTGCTGATGGGGTTGCGGGATCGGCTCGGTTAGCCATCACGGTGAATGTCAAGGAGCATGATCAAACTCCTGGACCAGAGAAACGAGGTGGAGATAGGAGTCAGCAGTACTATTATGAATTGGCCGATGGTTTGGGTCATAGGGCCTTATGGGCCTTGCCGGGCTGCGTAATGCCAGCTCGGACATGGGATACGGATGCAAAGGTAGGGGTTCGCGCAAGAAAGATTGTGAAAAAAGTCACGATCAATGCAAGAACACATTACCACAGTGGACTTAACAAAGCAAGAATGGAGCAGATTATCGGCCCATGTGGCATCTAATATGCATTCATGTTATGTCGAGGATTAGGGCCGGCAGAGGAGGTTGAAATGTCGATGGGTTGCTGTGAATCCAAGTGCGCCGGTGATATCACGTCTGAGCAGTGGGCTCTAGTGGACGAGATAATCGCCAAGTACAAGGGCCAGCGCGGAATCTTGATCCCGTGCCTGCACGAGATCCAGGAAGTTGTGGGCTACCTTCCCCTGGAAGTCCAGGAGAGGGTTGCTGCAGGGCTCGATGTTCCGCTGGCCGACGTCTATAGCGTCGTTACCTTTTACGCGCTGTTTTCTACCAAGCCCAAGGGCAAACACCAGGTAGGAGTCTGCTTGGGAACGGCGTGTTATGTGCGCGGGGGCGACAAGGTTCTCGAGAAGGTAGAACAGGCGCTGGGGATTAAGGCTGGAGATACCACTGATGACAGATTGTTCTCGATCCAGGTTATGAGATGCATAGGCGCCTGCGGTCTTGGTCCGGTCATGACGGTTGATGACGACATCTATGCGCGCATCAAGCCTGACCGCGTGGCTGAAGTCTTGGCGAAGTATTCCTGATAGGGATGGAAGAGCAAGGGAACGAGGGAGGAATACGAATGGATTTGGTTAGAGCGCACGTCCTTGTTTGCGGCGGCGCGGCCTGTGTGTCCTCCGGGTGTACGGCAGTTCGGGAGGCTTTGGAGGCTGAGATAGCCGCGAAAGGCATTGGGCGCGAAATCAAAGTGGTCGTAACCGGATGCATGGGACCATGCGACCTAGGTCCGATAATCGTTGTGTATCCTGAAGGCGTCCTGTACTGCAATTGCACGCCAGATGACGCCAGGGAGATCGTTGACGAGCATCTTGTGAAGGGCAGGATTGTCCATCGACTCCTCTATGAGGAGCCGATGACTTCGGAGAAGGTAGAAACGCAGGAAGGCATGACTTTCTTCAGCCGGCAGGAGCGAATAGCTCTCCGAAACACCGGGGTAATCGATCCGTTGGAAATAGATGAGTACATTGCCAGAGACGGTTACGCCGCTTTAGGCAAGGCCCTTACAGATATGACGCCTGAAGAGGTAGTCAATGTGATAAAAGATTCAGGCCTCAGGGGCAGGGGCGGTGCCGGATTTCCTACAGGGACTAAGTGGTTGCTGACCGCCAAAGCGCCTGGTTCGCCCAAATACGTAGTATGCAACGCGGACGAGGGAGACCCGGGGGCCTTTATGGACAGATCAGTGCTGGAGGGGGACCCCCATGCAGTGCTGGAAGCAATGACGATCGCAGGATATGCGATTGGCGCAAACCAGGGCTATATATACGTCAGGGCAGAGTATCCTCTAGCCGTTGAGCACCTGCAACATGCGATAGGCCAAGCGCGCGAATATGGCTTGCTGGGCAAAGACATTCTCGGATCCGGTTTCAATTTCGATATCGATCTCCGGGTCGGGGCAGGCGCTTTTGTCTGCGGCGAGGAAACCGCTCTTCTGGCGTCCATAGAGAGCCGGCGGGGCGAGCCGAGGCCGAGACCTCCATATCCTGCTCAGTCAGGCCTGTGGGGACAGCCGACGCTGATCAACAACGTTGAGACGTACGCCAACATTGCCCCGATCATTCTCAAAGGGGCTGAATGGTTCTCGTCCATCGGAACTGAAAAGAGCAAGGGCACGAAGGTGTTTGCCCTCGCAGGAAAGATTAACAACACGGGCCTTGTGGAAGTCCCGATGGGGACGCCTCTGGGCGACATCATCTTCGACATAGGCGGCGGAATACCCAATGGCAAGAAGTTCAAGGCTGCGCAGACCGGAGGTCCGTCCGGAGGCTGTATCCCCGCGCAGTATCTGAATACTCCGATTGATTACGAATCCTTGAAGGAACTCGGAACGATGATGGGCTCAGGAGGACTCATCGTCATGGACGAGGACACCTGCATGGTTGACCTCGCCAAGTTCTTCATGCAATTCATACAGGATGAATCATGTGGGAAATGTGCGCCGTGCCGCATAGGCACGAAGAGGATGCTCGAGATCCTCGATCGCATAACAAAGGGACAGGGTCGGGAAGGCGACGTCGAACTCCTGATAGAACTGGGAGAGCAGATAATGGCTACTGCCATGTGCGGCCTGGGCCAGAGCGCTGCCAATCCTGTGCTGTCGACGATTCGCTACTTCCGAGATGAGTATGACGCTCACATCAGAGATCACAAGTGCCCGGCGTCATCGTGCGCGGCGTTGTTCTACTCCCCGTGTCAGAACTCATGCCCTGCCGATGTGGATGTGCCTCGCTACATTGCTTTGATAAAGGAACGCAAGTTTGCTGAAGCGGCAGCGCTGATCCGCTCCAAGAACCCATTCCCCGCTATCTGCGGACGGGTCTGTGACCATCCGTGCGAATCCAAATGCAGACGCGCTACATTCGACGAGCCTGTAGCGATCAAGTCTCTCAAGAGATTCGCTGCGGATTGGGAGAAGAAGCATGGCGTATCGCCTGCGGCGGAGCACAAGCCCCCGACTGGGAAGCGCGTTGCGATAGTGGGCGCCGGCCCCGCGGGCCTCAGCGCTGCCTACTACCTTGCGCTGGCTGGGCATAAGGTCACCGTATTCGAGGCTTTGCCTGTTGCCGGCGGCTTGCTGGCCGTAGGAATCCCCGAATACAGGCTTCCCAAGGAGATATTGGACTGGGAGATCGAAGTGATCAAGAAGGCCGGCGTAGAGATACGAACCAATACAAGGATCGGCGAAGATGTCAAACTTGACGACCTGGCATCGGAATACGACGCTCTGTTCATAGCAGTAGGAGCCCATAATGAAGTCAAGATGAATGTTCCTGGTGAGGACCTCGAAGGGGTCATGCCTGCAGTGGCTTTCCTCCGCGACGTGGCGCTTGGCGAGCCTGTCAAGGTTGGGAAGAAGGCAGCAGTCGTTGGCGGCGGAAACGCTGCGATCGATGCGGCTCGCACGGCCAAGAGAATGGGAGCCGAAGAGGTTCACATACTCTACCGTAGGCTTAGGGCGGATATGCCTGCTGATGATGGCGAGATTCGAGCTGCGGAGGAAGAGGGCATCCATATCCACTATCTGACCGCTCCGACCAGGATCATTGGCCGGGATGGCAATGTGGCTCAGATTGAATGCGTCAGAATGAAGCTTGGCGAGTTCGACAAGTCAGGCAGAAGGCGCCCGATCCCTGTGGAGGCATCGCGCACAACGGTCGACGTCGACACCGTCATACCCGCCATTGGGCAGGCCGTCGACACATCGTTCATAGCGCCGTTGTCTGATACAAGAGAGACTCTCTTTACGACGAAATCGGGCTTGCTCATTACTGACCCCGATTCGCTCGAGACTAGCATTCCCGGAGTCTTTGCGGGCGGGGATTGTGTGACAGGACCATGGAGTGTCGTGGCCGCGATTGGGGCAGGTCGCGAGGCTGCATACAGCATAGACAAGTTCCTTGGCGGCGATGCCTGGATTGGAGCTCATGCCGAGATCGAGCGCTCCTTGGTCGGCGTGCCGATCGAGGAGGAGTGCAAGCGGTGCCCGATGCCGGAATTGCCCATCTCTGAGCGAGCAAGGAACTTCAAGGAAGTCGAACTTGGATTCACAGAGGATATGGCGGTGGCGGAAGCTGCTCGTTGTTTCCAGTGTGACGTCCGCGAGCCGTAAGACCACGAGAATGGAGTGTGATAGGAATGGGTGATGTTACTCTCACCATTGACGGACGGCAAGTCACTGTCCCAGAAGGCACGAGCGTTCTCGAGGCCGCAGCACAGGCGGGCGTCAATATCCCCAGCCTCTGCTACCTCAAGGACATAAATGAGATAGGTTCGTGCAGAGTGTGTGTAGTGGAAATAGAAGGAGCCAGAGCTCTGGCTGCGTCGTGTGTAACCCCTGCAGCAGATGGAATGGTAGTGCACACTAACACCAAACGTGTGCGGGAGGCGCGCCGCGCAGTGCTTGAGCTGCTCATATCGAACCATCCTTTTGAGTGCCTCACATGCGTCAGGAGCGGTTCCTGCGAGTTGCAGAGCCTCGCTGAGGCCATGGGCATCAGGGAGATAAGGTTCGAAGGAGCTAAATCAGAGCATCCCGTGGATGACACCACTCCGTCAATAGTCCGGGATCCGAGCAAGTGTATCTTGTGTCGAAGGTGCGTGTCGGTTTGCGAGAAAGTTCAGGGAGTCTCTGCTCTCGGACTTGCAGGGCGAGGATTCGACTCTGTGGTGAGCCCCGCTGGCGAGCTGCCGTTGAATGAAGCGGCATGCACCCTCTGTGGGCAGTGCGTGCTCGTATGCCCAACTGGCGCGCTTTCGGAAGTGGACTCCACTGGCGCGGTGTGGGAAGCTCTGGGAGATCCAAACAAGCATGTGGTGGTGCAGACTGCGCCTGCCATCAGAGTAGCGTTGGGCGAGGAGTTCGGAGAGGCTCCGGGCTCGATCGTTACGGGGCAAATGGTTGCGGCCCTACGTACCCTCGGCTTTGACAAGGTGTTTGACACCAACTTCACAGCCGACCTCACGATACTTGAGGAAGGCAACGAGTTGCTCCACAGGCTTTCGGAAGGCGGCAAACTGCCGATGATCACATCGTGCAGCCCGGGCTGGATCAAGTTTATTGAGCATTTCTACCCTGACATGCTCGATCACTTGTCCACATGCAAGTCGCCGCAGCAGATGTTCGGAGCGTTGGCCAAAACTTACTATGCTGAAAAGGCAGGCATCGATCCTAAGGACATGTTCGTGGTGTCGGTAATGCCTTGCACGGCGAAGAAGTTCGAATGCACACGGCCTGAGATGCAGTCATCAGGATACCAGGATGTCGACGCAGTGCTGACTACCAGGGAGCTTGCGCGAATGCTGCGCGAGATTGGTGCTGACCCAACGGAACTGGAGCCAGAGGAATTCGACGCTCCGCTTGGAATCGGCACAGGAGCTGCCGTGATCTTCGGCGCCACAGGAGGCGTCATGGAGGCCGCGCTCAGAACCGTGTATGAGGTGGTAACAGAGAAGGAACTGGAGTCCGTCGATTTCACCGATGTCAGGGGCTTCGAGGGAATCAAGGAGGCTGAAGTCGACCTTGACGGCACAGTCGTGCGCGTCGCGGTCGCCCACGGCCTTGGCAATGCCCGGAAGCTGCTCGAGATGGTGAAGTCTGGCGAAGCGTCATATGAGTTCATAGAGATAATGGCATGCCCGGGCGGATGCATCGGCGGCGGCGGGCAGCCTATCGGGACAAACACAGAGCGGCGGCTTGAGAGAATAGAAGGCATATACAAGGCGGATAAGGGACTGCCGCTTCGCAAGTCTCACGAGAACCCGGCCGTCAAAACCCTATATGAGGAGTTCCTCGGGGAGCCTCTTGGAGAGAGGTCCCATGAATTGCTGCACACGCACTATACGCCACGTGGCAGGTGGCACTGGGACAAGTAAGAAGCAGGGTTGTGGGGCGCAGCAGAGGCGGCCCCAAAACTCAGCCTGCCGTGTGCGGCGCGGGATATCATAGTCAATTGCAGAGAACTCGAGGGGCGCGTCACGTTGACGCGCCCCTCGAATGCCTCGGCTGAATTTGAGGGATAGAGCTTGAACTGACTGGCGAATATAGGCCATACTAAGAATCAACGGGGAGGCGCCTTTCTCCGGGCAGAACAGTGGGGCGAACGACTGTAGGGGGGTTTGATCATTGGACGAATGGTTCACCACGGATGAGTTGCCGAATGGAATAGATCTTCACGTAATGCAGACATCCAAATTCAAGAGCACCGCGATTACTGCGGTAATCTACTCGGATTTGGCCGAGGATACAGTCACCCTAAACGCCATTTTGCCGGAGGTGCTGACCAGGGGTACAAGGCGTTGGCCAAGAACCGCTGAGCTCATGCAGAACCTTGACAGCCTGTACGGGACGGGCCTTTCTGCGATTGTCGGCAAGAGGGGCGAGAGGCATCTCCTGATCTTCTCTGTTGACGTGGCCAATGATGCATACCTGTCGGCAAATGAAGACCTATTAGGCCAGGGGCTGGCGGTATTGCGCGACGTAATGTTCGACCCAGTTCTGGAAGGCGGAGCATTCCGGAAAGATTACGTGGAGCAGGAAAAGCTTAACCTCAGACGTCGAATCGAGAGCATCATCGACAACAAGCTGGGCTATGCCTTCAAGAGATGCAATGAAGAGATGTTCAGGGGCGAACCATACAGCCTGCACAGATTGGGCCGGGTCGGGGATATTCCTCGTATTGATCCTGAAGGCCTCCGTTCCTGGCATGCGCAGGCGGTTCTGCAGTTCCCGTTGGACATTTTCGTAGTGGGTGATGTAGCCCGTGAGCATGTGTTGGAGCTTGTGGGAGAGGTGTTCGGCATGGAACGCGCCCCTGTGCCGTTCAAGGCGCATGTAGAAGCTGAACATCGAGTGCCTGCCCAACCGAGACGCATCGTTGAGGCTATGGATGTGAACCAGGGCAATCTGGTCATGGGTTATTCTACGGGCATCACCTGTGCCGACCCGGATTACCCGGCGCTTCTGATGGCCAATGGCATCTATGGGGCGTATACGCATTCGAAGCTGTTTCAGAATGTCCGAGAGGGCGAAAGCCTGGCGTACTCCGTCTATTCCGGAATTGACCGGAACAAGGGTGTCATGAATGTTTGGGCGGGGATAGCACCTGACGCCATGGACAGGGCGGTCGAGATAATCGAGGCGCAGTTGGATGATGTGGGATCGGGCAGGATCTCTGATGACGAAATAGAGAAAACTCGCAGGGCAATCGCAAGAGACATACGCATGATGGGAGACAGTCCGAGTGCACAGATCGATTATGCGATCGTCTCGAGGATAAATGGCGTTCAAGAGACACCCGATGAGCTCTTGCGTCGCATCGAAGCGATTTCTCTCGATGACGTAGTCCGTGTTGCTGGCAGGCTTAAGCTTGACACAATCTACTTCCTGCGTGATGAGGGGGACAATGCCGGTGCATAGTATGGAAATTGCTCGGTCGGAATTGCTCAAGGAAGAGGTCGCTACTACTCGTCTCGATTGCGGCCTGGAAGTGTGCGTACAGCGCAAGAGGGGATATGCAAGGAAGTACGGTGTGTTTGCTACGAGGTATGGATCGCTAGATACGAAATTCCGCAGAGCCGATACAGGAGAGGTTGTGGACGTTCCTGACGGACTGGCTCACTTTCTTGAGCACAAGCTTTTTGAGGAGGAGTCAGGGTCGATTGATGACGTCTTTGCGGAATTGGGCGCTTACTCAAATGCTTTCACAGACTATACAATGACTGGCTACCTGTTCTCCTGCGTCGACAATTTCTGGCCTTGCCTTGACACCCTCTTGGATTTCGTGATGAGGCCCCATTTTACCGAGGAGAACGTGGAAAAAGAGAAGGGCATAATCGAACAGGAGATCAAGAGGAATGAGGATTCCCCTGGTTGGCAGGCGACGTACAGAATGCTGAAAGCAATGTATAAGCGCTTTCCTGTCCGTGTGGAAGTCGCGGGGACAGTCGATTCAATACGTTCCATAGATGCGGACATCCTGTACAGGTGCTACAATACGTTCTATCATCCGTCCAACATGACGTTATTCGTTGTTGGAGATGTTGCCCCGGATGAGGTGGCGGAGCGCACCTCGGAAGCTCTCGGCAACAGGGACTACGGGCCGGCACCTGCGGTGGAGTGCCTCTACCCGCAGGAACCGCGGGAGGTCGGCGCCAGGCGTGTGGAACGTAGAATGCCGGTGTCAGAGCCGTTGGTCTGTTTCGGGTTCAAAGACAATGATGTGGGATATGAAGGCACTAGGCTCTTGCGGAAGACTGTGTGTATGGAGATGCTGCTCTACACGTTGATAGGAAGAAGCTCTGAGCTATACAACGAGCTCTACGAAGCAGGGTTGCTCGACCATACGTTCGACTGGAACTTCGATTGCGACAAGGACTACAGTTTCGCGGTGTTCGAGGGGAAGAGCAGTTCTCCTGATGCTTTGGTGGACCGCGTTTGCCGGGGGATAAGTGACTCGCTTGCCGGAGGCATCGACAGAGAGCTGTTTGAGCGTGCTCGCCGGAGCTTCATAGGTTCTGCACTGAGAGCATTCAACTCCTTGGAGTTCATAGCCTACAACTTCCTTGACTATCACTTCAGGACGATGAGGTTGCTTGACAGGGTCGGAGTTGCTGAGAACATCTCTTTGGGCGAAGTCATTGATCTCGGGAAGCGGCTGTTCGATCCTGAGATGCTTGCAGTATCTGTGGTGAATCCTCTGTAATAGAAGGTTCGCTGGCAGTGAGGGGGATAGACATGACGAAACTGCTCTTGGTTAGACATGGGGAGACCATGTTCAATCGCGAAAGAAGACTGCAGGGATGCAGGGATGTTCCCCTCTCAGATCTCGGGATCCGGCAAGCGGATGCCTGTGCCGACTACATAGCCTCCTTCAGTCATGGCAGAATCACAGCTGTCTACTCAAGCCCTCTATCGAGGGCATACGTGACTGCAGGCACCATTGGCAAGGCAATTGGGATTGATGTCGTGACCGACGATCGCCTCAAAGAGATCGACGTTGGCGCGTTGGAAGGCATGACCTGGGATGAAGTGCAATCGGCCTACGCGGATTTCATGGCCGAACATAGAGCTGATCCCATTGGAACCAGGTATCCGGGTGGGGAGAGCGTGGTGGATGTTTCGGCTCGAGCGCGTTATCTCGCTAACACATTTGTCCGCCATCATGGCAACGAGACCATTGTTGTCGTCGGCCATGCAATTGTTCTGAAAGCTCTGATTTGCCATGTGCTCAATTTGGATGTAGCGAATCACTTGCGGCTTACGGTGGGCAATGCATCTTTGAGCATTGCTAGTGTTTCCCGGGTGGACGGCGGCGTACACGGCAGAATTCTGCGGCTTAACGACAGGCATTTCCTCGAGGCGCTCAGGATTGACGAGCCTCCGAAGGAGGTGTTGCGAGAGTGATATCTAGAGGTGCTCGCAACCATCCAATTACGAGGGGGGTCATATGTTCGAAAGGCAAGAGCTTTGTGGAACGCGCCTACAGCCCTGAGAGGCTCGAGGCAAATGTCTCCACGAGAGATCCGTCAGCTCCGGTGGTTCCATGGTCTGATGGGAAGTTCTCCACCGATTCAGGGAAGATAGAGCTGTGGTCCCAAAGTTCCAGGCTGCGAGGTGAAGATCCATTTCCTAGCTATGTTCCGCCGCACGAGGGCTGTTGCGGGGAGTCCCCGTTCATTGACAGGTGAGGAAGTCAGTGATATTGGGCTTCGGGCGGCGTTTTATGACTGCGCCTGTGAAGTGGAAAGAGCCTGAGACCCAATAGGCGAGTGACAATTTGCATCTGGAATCTATAGGCAGGTGGTGTTTTCAATGTGGTGCGTGTCAGAGGAGAGCAGGCCCAGGGCCAGGGACATACGAATACAGACTGGCATTTTCTCTCCTGGAAAGCTGAATGCCATTACGGATGTATCCGGTGTCATGGTCGGCCATTGCACTGTATGCCACGGAGAGGGCAAGCTCGTTCCTGGCAAGGGCCCTGCCAGAACAGGAGTGACAGCGATCCTCCCCCACAGTGGCAACGTATTTCGTGAGAAAGTTCCGGCTGCAGCTCTTGTGTTCAACGGGTACGGCAAATCTGTGGGCCTTCACCAGATGAACGAGACGGGCACTTTGGAGACGCCCGTAATCCTGTCGAATACCCTTAACGTTGGGATTGTGGCCGATGCGTTGGTTGAATGGTGTATCGCGAAAAACGACGACATAGGGATCACAACCAGCACTGTCAATCCTGTGGTCGGGGAGGTTAACGATGGTTACCTCAATGATATCCAGGGTCGGCATGTGCGCAAAGAACATGTGTTTGCGGCCATAGAGGGAGCAACATCTGGTCCGGTTAGGGAAGGCTCGGTTGGAGCGGGCACCGGAAGCACCTGCCTTGGATGGAAAGGCGGCATAGGGACGTCGTCCAGGGTTTTGCCAGGGAGTCTTGGCGGCTACACGGTTGGAGTGTTGGTCCAGTCCAACTTCGGTGGCGTCCTCACGGTGGACGGCGTGCCTGTAGGCCGTGAACTTGGACGTTATGCATACCGGGATCATCTGGAAGATTCCTCTCCGGAGCGGATTGAAGATGACGGGTCGGTGATGGTTGTTGTAGCTTCTGATGCACCGTTGGACCATCGACAGTTGAGACGGCTGGCGGCGAGGGCCAGTCTTGGCCTTGCCCGCACCGGATTCTACGGCAGCAATGGTTCGGGCGATTTCTTCCTGGCTTTTTCAACGGCTCTTCGCATTCCGCACGAAGGGGAGGCAATGCTCAATGCCGATGTTGTGGCAAATGACTCCATGTCAGCTCTGTTTCTTGCAGTGGTAGAGGCGACTGAGGAGGCTGTCCTGAATTCGATGTTGAAGGCCACGACTGTAGTTGGGCGTGACGGGCATGTTGTTGAAGCCATAGACATAGCAGAGCTCTCAGCCTTGATGCGCGAGTACAAGAGATTCGGCCGATGATTCTTTGTGGCCTCGCATTTCTGCGCAGTCCCCGAGTTTGCATTGCACGCAACTCAGAGCCTAGCCGCTCCATTAGGCCAAGATACTTCTTGCGAGTTACCTAGAGGATCTTGGATATGGTCTCCAGTAGCCCTTGGGGAGGAATAATCGTGACAGCCAGCACGCTCTGCCCTTCATGCAACATGCAACATTGCATATGCCTATACTAAAGTGATAGAATTGAATAGGCGAAGCATGCAAGCTCCCCTGCATTCCCGGCAGGGACCAGTGGGGTGTTATCTATGCTCGTGGCGATGCTGGAGGCAGGCAATAATGGATTTTGGGGGTAGTCTGGCCTATGGCCATCACCACCATTGTTAGCGAATGGTACAGCGAAAACCGATGGCTAGCGTTGATTCCTGGTTCGACAAAGAGAATGATTTCGGTCTCTTCTGGGGTGGAGGCAGATGCTCTCCGGGGTGAAGCCAGAGTTGTTCAGGGGCCGACAGCCTCTGTTTCTCGTGCCATACGAGATGCAGTCGAACGCTTGGAGGAATTGTGGGCGACTTGCTTCGTCATGGCCTGCAAGGATGCATGGCGATTGCTTTTGGTCTGCATCGCTTTCGGCTACTACATTAATACGTTTGGCCCGCACTTGTTTGCGGGCAATTTTCTTTTTTGTAGGCATATGGGTCTGATGAACTGCAACAGTACAGCTGAACAGTGCTTTGCAGCTCAAATTTTCTAGATGAGCAGGGTGTGTTTTTGGCGGCCGAGAAGAGGCTGCCAGGGGAGGCACTAGGCTCGGATCTCAGGTCCGAGGGTGCAGGTGCGTCCTCGACGAAGTAACTACTAGATGTGGAGGGGAGTCCATGACTTCTGCGGCAGGCCCCGAGGTTCCAGTCCTCGTGAGGCACGAATGGTGTAAGGGCTGTGGAATATGTATCTCCATGTGCCCGAAGAAAGTTCTTGAGGCAGCACCAGACGGAAAAGCTATTGTAGCAAGGCCTGAAGATTGCATCAAGTGCGAAACCTGCGAGATTATGTGCCCGGATTTCGCCATACGCGTTGTGGGCGGCAGATCCAGGGGAGTAGCGCAGGGAAAGGGGGACGTTGCTGGTGCCAGGGGGTAAAGGCAAGGATTTGCGGTTATTGCAGGGCAATGAGTGCTGTGCGGAAGCTGCAATTCTGGCAGGTTGCAGGTTCTTTGCAGGCTATCCCATAACACCCTCTACGGAGATCGCAGAGCTTCTCTCTGAGAAGCTTCCGCAGGTGGGTGGGCATTTCATACAGATGGAAGATGAGATAGCCAGCATGGCAGCGGTAATAGGGGCGTCGCTTACAGGCGCCAAGTCCATGACAGCTACGTCGGGCCCGGGTTTCTCACTGAAACAGGAGAACATCGGGTTTGCTTCATTCACTGAGATTCCATGTGTGATAGTCAACGTTCAGCGGACGGGGCCCAGCACAGGTTTGCCTACTGCTCCGGCGCAGGCAGACCTCATGCAGGCCAGATGGGGAACACATGGCGACCATCCCATTGTTGCTCTGTATCCGTCCACCGTGCCTGAGGTATTCGATCTAACGGTGAAGGCATTCAATATCTCAGAACGGCTTAGGGTTCCGGTAATTCTTCTTATGGACGAAGTCGTGGGTCATATGAGGGAGAAAGTAGAGATACCTCACGCATCTGAAATTGAGATAATCAACAGGCCGCAGCCTGATGTTCCACCTGAGAAGTATCTGCCATATGCAGCAGGCCCGGATGGTGTGCCTCCAATGGCGCCCTTCGGAACAGGATACAGATGGCATGTGACAGGTCTTTACCATGACGAGACTGGATTCCCTACCACAGCGGCGCCCAATGCCGACCGACAGATGAGACGGCTTTATGCCAAGATAGAGTCGGCTGCCGAGGAGATTACCTTCACGTCGGAAGAGTCTCTTGATGATGCAGAAATAGTCGTGGTGGCCTGCGGAATTACGGCCCGGTCTGCTCGCCGAGGAGTAAGGCTTGCGAGGGAACGCGGAATTCGGGCAGGCATGCTTCAACTCAAGACGATTTGGCCGTTCCCATATGGCATAATAAGCGATATTGCAGGCAGAGTCGAGAAGATAATAGTGGCTGAAATGAACATGGGTCAGCTTATCGGCGAGGTTGAGCGCGCAGCCTGCGGCAAGTGCGAGGTTGTGGGCTACTCCAGAGTTGACGGCGAACCCATAGCGCCTGCTGAAATAGTTGCCAGGATAGAGGAGGTGTGACCGGTGGCAGTTCCTATTGACAACTACTTGCGGAATCAGTTTATGCCACATATGTGGTGCCCCGGATGTGGACACGGGATTGTTCTCGGTGCCGTTCTGAGAGCCATCGGCAGATTGGATCTTCCAAAAGATGAAGTATGCATAGTGTCAGGCATAGGATGTGCTTCTCGCGCACCTGGGTACCTCGACTTTAATACGGTTCACACAACACACGGGCGGGCACTGGCATTTGCCACTGGGATAAAGCTTGCCCGGCCGGATTTGCATGTAATAGTCCTTACAGGAGACGGCGACGCATCCGCCATTGGAGGCAACCATCTCATTCATGCGGCGCGCAGGAACATGGGCGTGACCACGGTCATGTTCAACAACTCGATCTATGGCATGACTAATGGCCAGTACTCGCCGATGACCCCCAAGGGGAGATATGCCAGCACTGCACCGTATGGCAACGTAGAACGCAATTTCGACATGTGCGGGCTTGTCAAAGCGGCTGGCGGCAACTATGTTGCGCGTGCAACCACAGCCCATGCCAGGCAGTTGTCGAATTACGTAGAACATGCTATTCAGACTCCGGGATTCGCCTTTGTGGAGGCTGTTACCCAGTGCCCGACTTACTTTGGTCGGAGAAACAAGATGGGAACACCGGTTGACATGATAGAGTGGTTTAGGAAAAACTCAGTTAACGCGGCTGCCGCAGCGAAACTTGATCCTGAAGAGCTGGACGGCAAGATAGTGATAGGAGAATTCTACCGAGGAGATGCTCCTGAGTACACCCGGGTGTACGAGGACGTTATCAAGCGAGCAAAGGAGGCTGCCGCCAGATGAGAAAGGAAATCAGACTCTCGGGATACGGTGGACAGGGGCTGATTCTGGCTGGGATAATCCTGGCGGAGGCGGCAATGCGCGACGGCTATGAAGTCGTCCAGAGCCAGAGCTACGGTCCGGAAGCGCGCGGTGGGGCCTCCAGGGCTGAGGTTATCATCAGCGATGAGCCGATAGACTACCCCAAAGTTACATCCCCCGACATACTGCTCCTCATGTCGGATCAGGCGTGCAAACGCTTCGCGGGAAGCGTGTGTGAGGGAGGAACAGTGATTGTCGATTCGGGGCTCGTCACTTCTGTGCCAGAAACCCCTGGAATTGTAAATGGATTCCCCATCACCGACATAGCTGTCAAGGCCACAGGTAGATCCATAAGTGCAAATGTGGTAGCACTAGGAGTATTGAATACTGTGGCCGGGTTGGTGTCTCCGGAATCGTTGGAGAAGGCGGTTTCGGCGAGAGTGCCTGGTGGCACCGCCAAGATCAATCTGGCCGCGCTCGGTGCCGGAATAGAAGCTGCTGCGGCTGCAGGTGTATAGTGACGTTTAGAGAATACTGTATCGTGGGCCGACATTATCCAATGTAGTTAGGAGAGTGATGATCCATTGGAGAAGATTGCATTCGCAGCTAGGATGCACGATCTCGGCGGTGATGTCGTTCGCAACATGTTTCTGCTCACCGAGAACCCGGACATCATCTCTTTTGCAGGGGGTATGCCTTCTCCGGACGCATTGCCTGCAAAACAGCTCCACGGAATAGCTGATGAACTGATACGCGATGCTGGCAGGCAAATACTGCAGTACGGGACAATTGAGGGCTACCAACCGCTGAGAGAATGGCTTGCAAAGCATGTTGCCCAGCAGGGCATAGAAACATCTCCTGACCAGGTGCTTATTACCTCGGGAGCACAGCAAGGCATCGATCTGGCCGCAAAGTCCTTCATGAACCCGGGCGACTGTGTGCTGGTGGAGAGACCCACTTATCTTGCAGCACTCACAATTTTCAAAACATATGAAGTGGAATTCGGCTGCGTGGATTCGGACGACTATGGGATAATCCCGGAGTCTTTCGAAGAGGCGATTGCGCGCCATAATCCGAAAATGCTATATGTCGTTCCTACGTTCCAGAATCCGACGGGAGTCACACTTCCCGCTGAACGTAGGAAAGCAGTGGCCGAGATTGCCGGCAAGCATGGCGTGATAGTGGTTGAAGATGACCCCTACGCCAAACTCAGATATGATGGAGAGCCAGTCCTGTCCATTGCAAGCTACGACAAGAACGACGTTGTCATATTCCTGGGAAGCTTCTCGAAATTCATATCTCCAGGTCTTCGTGTGGGATATGCGGTATCTCCTCCGAAGATCCATGAGAAGCTGGCCGAAGGAAAACAGACGACTGACTTCCATACTTCAAACCTATCGCAGCGGATGATATATGAGTTCTGCACTCGTGGGCACCTTGAACCGCATCTTGAGTCGATCCGCAAGGACTACGTGGTGAAGCGCGATGCGGCGCTAAGGGCTCTCGAAAAGCACTTCCCCAAGGGGGCCCGCTGGACGCATCCACAGGGTGGCCTGTTTATCTGGGTTGTGCTTCCTGAGTACATAGATACTAATGAATTGCTGCCGAAGGCAGCTGCCAGGAACGTGGCATACATACCCGGGGTGCCGTTCTATGCAGATGGCGGAGGAAAGAACGCGATGCGCCTCAACTTCAGCAACGCTAGCCTGGAGCAGCTTGATAGAGGAATCAAGAGCCTGGGAGAGGTGGTTGCCGAAGCAATGGGCGTGTAGGGCGTCTACATAGGGAATACTAGATTTTGATGAGCTGTGGACCCGGATGCGCCCACTGTCGGGCGACATACATCCGGGTCCTCTGCAGCCTGGCGGAGGTGTTTCGCTTTGGCCCGGTTCTCCCCGAAAGAAGCATACTCGGCGGTGAAACCTTCAACGTTGGCGGAAGAACGATGGTTCCGGCACAAGCTTGTGGACGTGACAGAGTTTGAAGTAGTGGACTATGCTCATCTGGAATCGGGACGATCCAGTGGCGAATCCCTTATCCTTGGGATCCTGCGCTTTGAGGGGGCGGGCGATTACTTCGTTCCTCTTGTGATAGCGGAGGATGCCGGCCTTGAGGGGTTGAGGTCTGAAAGGTGCGTCTCGTCCAGGGCCGGAGCCCATTGTGCGAAAGCCTATTGCGTTGTTGAGGGCGAATCTGGGAGGAAAAGGGCGGCACTTTACGATGGCGCATTTCATCCCGGCTACATAAATACGGTCCTGGACCTAATAGAGTCAGATGCAACTGTCCGATCTCAGAGAGGGCAATTCCGATTCAGGAAGGTCGGAGGCGGTAGTTCTGAGCGGGGCTGGAGGATAGATAAGGTAGGGGATGCCTACACGAACAGCGTGGTCATTGCCGAGCGGAGAAGCGCCTTCAAAACGTTCAGGCTTATGAGTCCGGGCATCAACCCTGATGTAGAGGTCGGAGTCATGCTTGCGACCATGACTGGCTTCCACGAGACGGCACGGGTGCAAGGAGAAGTCTCCTATGTTGATAGCCTCGGTGTAGAGTATTCTGTGGGGGTACAAACGGAAGAAGTCCCGAACATAGGTGATGCCTGGGAGTTGGTTGGAGTCGCTCTTGAGAATGTGACGAAGGCTGTTGGGACCGGGCGGAGAGCGGAAGGCATAGAACGCTTGAATACTGACCCAATACTATCGAGCGATGCGTCGTGGCGGCTTGGCGGAACTGTTGGCAGGCTTCACCAGGCTTTGGCTTCTATTAGGGCTTCAGGCTTTGGGATACGGGAAGCCGGGGTCGGAGACGTAGAGATGTGGCGCAGGAATGCGAAGTCGCGCGCTCTAAGGGCGCTATCAGACATCCGCGATGCTCTCAGTTCTTCGCCTGGCAGCACAGATGCAGCCAGTTTAGCCAGGCTTATTCTTAATGAGAAAGAGGCGGTTCTGGCTGCAGTGGGCGGGGCATCGTGGGGACGGGCCCCTGATCCGGGCGGGGTTGGGATGGTCATGCGGTGCCATGGAGATCTCCATCTTGGGCAGATTCTCGTAGGGCCGGATGGGTCATATGCCATTCTTGACTTTGAGGGTGAACCTCTGGCTTCAGTAGAAGAAAGACGTGCCCTTACTAGCCCTGCCCGGGATGTGGCGGGCATGATGAGATCCTACAGCTACGCCGCAAATGCCGCTTTCATCAGCGCGCAGACCAGCGGTAAAGAGGAATACCTGGGAGAAGTAGGGGGCCTGCTTGAGGGTTGGGAGAGTCGCACCAGGAAAGCATTTCTTGAGGGCTACTACCATGAGGCATCTTGCGGGCCTCGGGCTTTGGTTCCCGAAGATGCCGGCGCAAGGAATGCCCTTGTATCCTATTTTGAACTGGAGAAGGCTTTGTACGAGGTGAGTTACGAGCTGAACAACAGGCCAAGTTGGGCAATAATACCCCTCAAAGGTATCGCCAGAATAATAGGCAACTTGGGAGGTGGACGGCTATGACGAGCATCAAGTCGCCAGGGGTTACCATGATGACGCGGGAGTTTCCGCCGAACATATACGGCGGGGCAGGAGTTCATGTTGACTACCTTTCATCGCGCCTTGCACGCCTCATGGATGTTGAGGTGAGATGCTTTGGAGAGAGAGCGTGTCAGGAAGATGCGTTTTCGGTCGTGGGCTATAGCCCGTGGATGGAGATGTCTAAAGGCTCTGACCCGAAGCTTCAGAAGGTATTGGATCCGCTCTCTGTCGATCTGGCTATGGTTCGGGATCCCATTGATACTGGAGTAGTCCATTGCCATACGTGGTACACGTTTTTTGCAGGATACCTTGCAAAGATGCTATATGAGACGAAACTAGTGACTACTGTACATTCGCTTGAACCTCTGCGTCCCTGGAAAGAGGAACAACTAGGCTCAGGGTATGTCGTTAGCTCATGGATGGAGAGAGTGGGGATAGAGAACTCTGACCGTGTCATCGCAGTCTCAAAGGAGATGCGCGAGGATGTACTGGAACACTTCGACGTGGAGCCGGATAAGGTTGTCGTGATACATAATGGGATTGACCTGGGCAAATATCGACGGACTGACGATGCAAGCGCACTATCCCAGTATGGAATAGAGAAACCGTATGTGCTCTTTGTTGGTAGGATTTCCAGGCAGAAGGGGATCATGCACTTGCTGGACGCGGCTGCGACAATCAGGCCGGGCGTGAAAATCGTGCTGATTGCTGGCACTCCTGACACGAAAGAGGTTGAAGAGGAGCTTGGCGAGCGTGTTGCCAGCCTCGACAACGTCATATGGATCAACCGTATGCTCCCACGTGAGCATGTAATTCAGCTCTACAGCCATGCGTCGGTCTTTGCATGCCCATCAGTTTATGAGCCGTTCGGCATCATTAACCTTGAGGCTATGGCCTGCGAGATTCCTGTTGTGGCATCAGCGGTTGGGGGAATTCCTGAAGTAGTCGTAGATGGTGAGACGGGGTTCCTCGTTCCACCGGCCGACCCTGATGAGCTCGCGTCGGCTATCAATCGCATACTCGATTCAGACGAACTCGGCCGCGAACTTGGGAAGGCGGGAAGGCTTCGTGTTGAGCGCTACTTCTCGTGGGAGGCAATTGCAGAGCAGACTAGGGACATGTACCTGGAGATGCTGGATGGGTAGGAGAGCTGATAGAGTAGGCCTTCAGCATGAAGAGTGCCAGCCAGAAGGTTGAATGGACGTTGGGATAGAAAAGGCCTGGGTTTTGCGAAACCCGGGCCAGCTTCGTAATGGTGCAAGCAGGCACCCTAGGGAATCTCAACACCCTCTTTAATCAGGATGCCACAGATCCGGGCCATCTTGTGAATCTCCGATGGCGTCTGGTTTGACACCGTGTCAACAAGGCGCTGGATTGCTAGTTCCTGCTCAGTTTCGGGTGAAGCAAAGAATAATCTTATGTCCATCTGCAGACCATCAGCGATTGCATACAGGGTCTGGAGTGAGGGACTCTTCTCACCACGCTCTATCTGCCCAATGTAGCTGGGGTTGATGGAACACTTCTCTGATAGTTCCTCCTGAGACATGCCTTGCCGAAGCCTTGCTGCGCGTATTCTCTTTCCTAGGTTTTTGAGTCGTTCATTCAATTTTCCCAAGCCCCATGACTGATGGTAACTCGGATGGGACTCTCGTGGAAGCACCTGCCAGCACGGGAAAGCCCGAGATGAGAGTGCTATATGTATTGAATCCCTGCTCGAAGGTGGTATGCTGCGGGCACTGTCAAACGGGCAAATATCATACCTGATATCACCCGTGAGTATGAGGGGAGGGCGATTCATCGCCTTTCGGTATTGTGATAGGATGAGTATTGTGATACGACCGCCTATGCCTTGGATGTTTGTGTCAGAGGATTTGAGTTGATTGAATCGCCGCGCATACTCGTGACTTGAGTCGTGAGTAAGCGGCGACATATTGGACCATCTTACTGCCCAGGGGGTGATTGTCGGCAGCGCGTCAAAAGGAAGCTGGCTTGAGGGGGTGGTCGCCATGAAATGCCGCACTCCACACATTCGGCAAGCTAGATGCCTTGGTGTGTTGCCAGGTCGCCGTGAATGCAATGATCGAAAGGTTATCAGTGCAAATACAGAGTCTTGGCGAGAGAATATGCTTTGGCAGCCGTGACGAAAGGGCCGGAGCCTGTATTGAACTCCGGGACGCGGCAAACAACCTCGACGTTGTGCTGGGTGGGCGAAATGTTCCATGGACCACATATGCGCGAGCGCGCAAACTTCTTGCCGAGATCTCATACCTGGCTGACCTTGCGCGGCAGCTTGAACGCTCAGACATGCTTTCTGGCCTGAGGTCTGTACTGAAGGCGGAAACTACTGACGATGGCTGGCAAGCCTACCTTGGGATTGAATCTATATTCTTCGATATGGCGGCTGACACGAACTCCGTAGCGTTCGACGTCTGAGGCTTGCGATATCTGTTGATGCCATCGCTTGAGCCAGATCTCAGTGAGCGGCCTGGTTCCGTTATAGCTGGCATTCATGCCTATTTGTTCAAGACCTCAAGCAGCTCGTATGTGACTGGTCCCCCGGGCGCCACTACCTGCACCGTGGAACCTGAAGGTTGCCCGATGATTGCGCGTCCCACCGGCGACTCGCTGGAAAGGAGGCCGTTTGTGGCAGACGCCTGTTCAGGCGGGACTATGAAATACTCCATATCCAATCCAAGTTCAACGTCGCGTATCTTCACTGTCGAACCGATCCGAGTGACGAGGTCAGATTCGGAATCGGGTCCTGCGGAGGCCGGGTAAAGGCTTGAAGCCAGCCTGGCTACGTCGTATGCGAGCTTCTCCGCCCCGGGGCCTGAAAAGAGCAGACCCACGTCGGACCCCCTGGAACTCTGGAAATCGGCTGCGGCCTCCAATATTGCTTCGCAATTTCGTGAGGATATCGGAGTCGATCCTGATCCAGGACGTGGAAGAGCAAGGTAGATGAAGATCTCGCCTCCGCCATTCTCATTGTTGCAGACTGTGAGGGCCCGTGTAACCTGGCGCCCTGCCCTTGCAATACTATCCCTGCCGATAGGAAGCGAGGGGAGCACAATGTAATGCCTCGATTTCCTGACGATTCTGGCAGCTGCCTGAACTGCTGCCTGATCCGCAAAGTCTACTACCAGGCCCACTGTTGCAGCTCCGGGTCCTCCTGGAGGTAAGTGGCTTTCTCCGATCATGGAAGCATGCGAAGCCCTGAATTGCAGTGTGACAATGGTGCCGCCGAATAGGCGAATCAGGTGTCTGGCATAAGCGAGGCTAGCTCCTCGGCCGGGACTGGGGCCTGAAGAGGGCGCGTCCACTCCATCGGCGAATCTGACACGTACAAGCACATCGACTGGAGATCCGTCCGGTCTTGCCTCTGCGCGCACTGGCTCTGTGCATGCAGAGAGAAACTGATTTCGCCAGTCTCCCCTGCCAAATAGGAGGGTAGCTGGAACTTCGAGGCAACCAAGTTTCAGCTCAGAACAGGCTGATAAGTATCTCTGCATCCGTTCTCGGGGTGTTGAGCCGAGAGGCACACGCATGTCCCTGGGCGGCGCAGGCCTCCCTGAAAACCCGACTTTCATTTGCATCGCCTCCTCTGAAGTAGAATGCCCAGGCGAAACAGGAAATAGTCACTTGAATCGCGCAATTGTGCATCTGTTATGCCGATATGACCATAGCCTTCTCAAACGGGCCATGAAAGCCGTTTCGCAGAGCTCAAAGGAAAAAGACGAAAAGAGTAGAAAAAGCAGAATGAGGATCTTCAATGAGGAGGCTGGGTCGGTGCGTCATGTTGGGAACTGCCTAATAGCGCCTATTCTGATATTCTTGGCGCTTGTTTGCTTTGCAGGATATGTGGACGCTAGTAATCCGCGGATATTGCGTATTGAGCAAGGCGAGGGCTTTGCCGAAACTGAGGACAGCATTGTTTTTGTCGGCAACGAGCCTTTTGTCATGATGCGTTCACTTGCTGCGGGCTTTGGAGGAAATCTGACTTGGATAGAACCGACCAAGGAATCTGTATTTACCACAGACAGGGTGGTAGCGGTCTTCAAGGCAGGCCATCAGAGCGCTCATATCAATGGGCAGGCAGTAGAGCTTTCGGCGCCGCCTGAGTTGTCCACTGGCCGAATGGCGATAAGCATCAACGACCTGGATTTGATCGGCCTCAAGGCAAGTGTGGACTACGAAGCCGGGGTAATCACAGTCTCCTATCAGAGAAGTTCTGTGTCGTCTGCTTCCTGGTCGGTGGAGGACGGGCGGGTCACAATCGTTGTGGAAGCTGACTATGGATTCGAGTACTCAGACTTCGTACTTGTTCAGCCTGACCGGGTCGTTGTGGACATACATGATTCCGTTCTATCCCCATCATTTGAGACGTGCGATATATCCTATGGCGCTGTGGAGTGCGTGAGGGCTGCTATGAACAGGCCGGGAGTTGTTCGGGTGGTCGTAGATCTTAGGGCTCCTTTAGGATATACGGTATCTCTTGAGCCTGGTCCGCCCGCCAGATTGACCATAAGCTTCAATGTGCGCATAAGCGAAATGCTGATTGATCCGGGTATTAACATTCCAAGGCTGACGGTTAGGGGCGATGGCCCGATATCCTGCAGTGCGCTGGCTAAGGATGAGAACGGTTTCTGGCATGCTGACATATGCGGAGCCACAATTGCAGAAGGCCTCGCCGATATCACTGAGGAGATCGGGGCAGTTGACTGGGTGAAGGCTTCGCAGCTTGATGTGGGCACAGCGAGGATTGAATTTGGCCTCAAGGAAGGGTATTCGCCCATCCTGCATCCTCGTGAAGCGGACCTGAGCCAGCTCGTTTTCGATATTGCCCTTACTGTGCTGGGGATAGAAACATACGATGAACCGGGATGCACTGTGACGAAGATCACCACGTCGGGGCCGGTGGAATTCAAGTCATTCAGGCTACCGGGCCCCGAACGTGTTGGAATTGACTTGCCCGGGGTGTGGGCAGGTGGATACGGCTCGCTCCCCGTAAGGTCGACTGGGGTCCAACAGGTCAGATTTGCGCAATTCACTGCCGATACTGGCAGGGTGGTGTTGGATCTCTCGCCCCAGGCTGCCAGGTGGGCACATTCTGTGGAGATCTTCGCCGACAAGATGGGCGTCATTGTTCGAGTGGGGAGTTCGCCCATCTATGGACGGACTGTCATGTTGGATCCGGGTCATGGCGGATCAGATCCGGGCACGGTCCATGGAGACATTTACGAGAAGGACATTAACCTGGACATTGCGTTGCGAACAAGGGACCTTCTGCTGGAAGCAGGAGCGGTTGTGCAGATGACTCGCGAAGACGACTCCACAGTTCGGCCTGCCGACAGGCCAGCCATGGCCAATGAAGCGAAGCCTGACGTGTTTCTGTCGATCCACTGCAATTCAGTGCTTAATGTCTTTCCGTGCGGCACCGAGACCTACTACTACAACATGGTCTCCTATAGCCAGGAGTTGGCCACGCAAGTCCACTCTTGTTTGCTCAAGGAAATCATGTTGGTAGACAGGAAAGTCCGGCGCAAGGATTACTACGTTCTGCGCGTGACGGAAGTGCCGGCTGTGCTAGTGGAAGTGGGATACCTATCGAATGAGGAGGAAAACGGGAAACTGTGTCAACCCGAGTTCAGGCAGAAGGCTGCTCAGGGGTTGGTCAACGGGATTTCCGCCTACTTCGATAGCGATATATTTACCGAATGGTGGCAAGAGGCGAAAAGCAGATGAAGTCTGATAGGGGCGTTGTAAGTCCTGGCCCGGTGAGAGTATAATAATCACATGCAGTACAGAAGTATAGGCGTTTTTGATTCGGGAGTAGGCGGCCTCACTGTGGCCAAGGCGATTATGGAAGCTATGCCGGGCCAAAACATCATCTATTACGGGGATACTGCTCGGATGCCTTACGGGGATAAGCCACCCGAGGAGATAGTGCGTTATGCGCGGCAGATAATAGAGTTCCTTGTTGGACGTGGCGTCTGTGCTGTGGCAGTGGCATGTAATACATCCTCTGCTATTGCCGTGCCTATCATTGGACGCGATTTTGACGTGCCTGTGGTAGGAATGATTGAATGTGGCGCAGCTGCAGCTGCGGAAGCTTCGCGCTCAGGACGGATAGGCGTCATTGCAACAGCCAATACGGTGCGCAGCGGAGCCTATTCAAGGGCAATCAAAGGCATGCGCCCGGCCGCTCATGTCGTGGAGCAGGCCTGCCCAATGCTTGTGCCCATGGTTGAGCGCGGAGAGATATCTGGGCCCGATGTAAGGCACGTCCTTTCAGAGTATATCCAACCGTTGTTGGAAGCGGAAGTTGACACGATTGTTTATGGTTGCACCCACTATCCATTTCTCGAGGCTGAAGTACGGGCCATGGCTGGCTCTTCAGTAGCTCTAGTTGACCCGGCTACAAAGGTCGCATCAGCAGTCAAAGCAGCTATTGGAGAAGGTGGATCCGGGCAGGCGGGATTGCTTTCCTTTGTGACCAGTGGAGATCCGAACGCCTTTGCTGAACTGGTCAGCACCTTGATGGGCTGGAGCGTGCACGAGGTGGAACATGTAGATTTGGATGCGGCCGGGGCTCCTCCCGAGGAAGGCGGCATGCTCGGACGCCGGGATCGCGCATAGAGGTGTTGGGAGGCATCTTACTGTGGCCATGCTCAAGCTCACAATTCTCGGGAACCAGGGCCCGTATCCGGGCCCTGGCGGGGCGTGCTCGGGTTACCTTGTAAGATCCCAAAGCGCTGCAGTCCTCATAGATTGCGGCCCTGGAGTCATGCCAAAGCTCGAACAGCAGATCGACCTTTCTTCCCTGGACGCAATCGTCATCAGCCACTATCATCCAGATCACTTCTCAGACTTTCTGGTGATGCGCTATGCACTCCATTATATTGAGTCAACCGGTGAGATGAACCGTCCTGTGAAGTTGGCGCTTCCCCAGATGGACATGGACTGGTTTTTGCAGGAGATCATCGGGACGGGCTACAGGCATTTGTTCGATATCATCCCCGTAGAAGATGGAACTCGCTTTACGGCAGGCGATTGCGACTCTGGGCTGATAATGGACTTCAGAGAGATGAACCATGCCGTTTTGAGCTTCGGAGCGATCATGTGCGCCGGCAAGCGCGTGGATGGAGCCAGGGCGCCGCTTGCGTACACATCGGATACGGGACCCTGCGAATCATTGGAAGAGATGGCCGGAAGCGCATACGCACTTCTAGCCGAGGCTTCATTGCGGGAAGGGGATCCGCGTCAGAAACTGCCAGGACACCTCAGTGCGGCAGAGGCGGGCAGGGTTGCCGCGGAGCACGGAGTGGCCCGATTGCTTCTAACTCACCTGCATCCGGCCAATCTGCCGGAGAAGTCGGTTTCTGAGGCGAGCGAAGCATGTGGCGGAGAGGTAGAAATAGCTGCCATGGGGAAGACTTATGCCCTGAACGCACCGCCTTTTGAGAAAATGGAGGATGAGTATGAGATTTGATGGAAGAGAGTTGGACCAGACGCGTCCTGTCAGCATAACGAGGCACTACATAAAGCATGCCCCGGGTTCAGTGTTGGTGGAGATGGGGGACACAAAGGTGCTTTGCGCTGCAACATACGAGGAAAGGCCTCCCATGCACACCAAAGGCACAGGGCGGGGATGGATTACCGCGGAGTATGCGATGCTTCCCCGGGCGACGATTGACAGGACGCCAAGGGAGAGGAATAGGGGAAGAATCGCTGGACGTTCCCAGGAGATACAAAGATTGATAGGCAGATCCCTTAGGTCCGTGGTTGACATGGAATCTCTGGGCGAATGCACGATATGGATAGATTGCGACGTCATTCAGGCAGATGGCGGCACGAGAACGGCTTCGATTACAGGGGCATATGTTGCCCTAATCGACCTGTTAGACTCGATGGGGCAATGGGAAGGGAAGCCCCTTCCGGTCCATGATTTCCTGTCGGCAGTAAGCGTTGGACTCGTAGGTGGAGAGTTGATGCTCGATCTATGCTATGTTGAGGATTCGCGTGCTTCGGTCGACATGAATGTGGTAATGACTGAGGGAGGCAGGTTTGTCGAGGTCCAGGGAACTGCTGAAGGCGAGCCTTTTAGCAGGGAGGACCTGGATGTAATGCTTGAGCTGGCAGAAAAGGGCATCAAGAAGCTGTGCGCGCATCAGCGTGAAGCGCTGGGAGAGGTTGCTGAAAGAGTAGTCGGCAGCGGGAAGAGCAGGTGAGGAGGCTGGTAATCGCCACGAGGAATCGGGGCAAGCTTGAGGAGATCAGGGAGATACTGTCTGAGTTGAATATCTCCGTTGAGAGCTTGTCCGACTACCCGTGCATTGGCGAAATAGAAGAGACCGGGGAGACTTTTATAGAAAATGCTCTTGAGAAGGCGATCGCTGTCGCAAAGCACACGAAACAGGTTGCTCTGGCAGACGATTCCGGGCTTGTTGTGGATGCCCTGGGGGGTGCTCCCGGAGTCATGTCGGCAAGGTATGCCGGTCCCGGAGCCTCCGACAGCGAAAAATACAGGAAGCTCCTCTCTGCGATGGACGACGTGCCGGACGGGCAGCGCACGGCGAGGTTCATATGTGTGGTGGCAATCGCGACTCCGGAAGGCCACACGTGGACGGCAGAGGGCAGTGTGGAAGGGGCCATCACAAGGGAGCCTCGGGGGAGTGGCGGATTTGGCTATGATCCTGTTTTTCTCGTGCCGGAACTGGGACTGACATTCGCTCAAATCGACACAAAAACCAAGAATAACATGTCCCATCGTGCGCGGGCTCTTGCCAGGTCTCTTCCAATGGTTGAAGAGGCTCTGGGCATTTGACGCGCGGCTAGCCCTGTGGTAAACTCGTGTTGTTCGGGGCGTAGCTCAGTTTGGTAGAGCGCATGGTTTGGGACCATGATGTCGCAGGTTCAAATCCTGTCGCCCCGACCAGTCATTGAAAAGTGTGAATAGGTCTATAAAGGTGATGACGGAGAGTAGTAGGCTGGGAGTGGTCCAGGCAGGGAGGGTGCGCCGCGACTGAAAGCGCCCCTGGGGATGCCCGGCGCGAATTCGCTCCTGAACCGCGAGCTGAAGGGCAAACAGATGTAGCCTGGTAGGTACAGACGGGAGCCTCCCGTTACAGGGGCAGGGCATGAAGCGTGCCTTGTAAAGAGGCCTAATGGCGAAAATGGGTGGTACCACGTGGTCCATGACTTGCGTCCCATACGCACAGTCGTGGGCTTTTTGCTATATCCACAGTCTTTTGGAGGCGGGCTTGTCGATGTCACAGAAGCGGGCGAAGAAGGTGAGGCTCGACTCCTTGCTTGTTGAGCGAGGATTGGTCGAGGACTTGAAAAGCGCACGAGCGTGGATCATGTCGGGAAACGTAATCGTGGACGAGGTGCGGGAAGATAAGCCGGGGACGTCTATAATGCCTGATGCCAACATCAGAATCAGGGGCAGAGACATCCCCTTCGCAAGCAGGGGCGGGCTGAAGCTTTCGGCTGCACTTGACGCGTTTGGTGTGGATGCTCAGGGCAGGATAGTGCTGGATGCGGGTGCTTCGACAGGCGGATTTACAGATTGCCTACTGTCGCGAGGCGCGGCGCGTGTGTATGCAGTTGATGTGGGCTACGGCCAGCTTACAGGGAAGCTTCGCCAGGATCCTCGTGTTGTCAACATGGAGAAGACCAATATTGGGGACATCGCGCCGGGAGAACTTGACCCTGCGCCCGACATGGGAGTTATCGACCTTTCCTATCTGTCGTTGTCGATTGCGGTTCCTACAGTGGCCAGGTTGCTTGTGAAGTCTGAGTTTGGGGCCGAACCTGAGATCATTGCACTTGTGAAGCCTTTGTTTGAGGTGGCGGCGGCAGGCCCTGATCTCCGGCGCGATCAGTACATGACCGCAGCGAAGCGGGGAGCTTTGGCGGGCGAAGCGGTTGGCTATTTCGCGCATGACATTATCGCTTCACCTCTTCTTGGGTCAGGTGGGACGCTAGAATTTTTGGTACACTACCGCCATATACCTGCCCGGCTCGATTTGGACGAGAACATAGATGCGGCAGTATGCTCAGGCATGCAGCTTGTGGAGTCTTCAGGCGGCTCGCAGGATAGGGCGCCAGAGATGGAGGAGCGTGATTTGGGAAATGAATGACAGGGTTGAAACAGTGGTCAAAAGGGCGCTGTCTGCAATAGAGAACGCACGCACGACTGCGGCTCTTGAGGAGGCAAGGGTGAGGCTTCTTGGGCGAAAAGGCGAACTGACGCTTCTCATGCGCCAGATGAGGTCGATCGATCCTGAGAACAGGCCGAGATTCGGAGCCCTGGTCAATAGTGCGCGGGAGAGAATAGAAAAGGAACTGGACGAGAGGGCTATGGCGCTGGATGCCGCTGAGAAAGCCGAGAGGCTAGAGTCTGAGAAGATAGATGTAACGGCTCCAGGCAGGATGCCCCGCATTGGAAAGATCCATCCTCTTACCCAGGGAATACGGGACATCACCGAGATCTTCGTTGAGATGGGGTTCAAGGTAGTTGAGGGACCTGAAGTCGAAACAGATTACTACAACTTCGAGGCGCTGAACACGCCCGAGTACCACCCTGCCCGGGATGTGCAGGACACATTCTACATCAATGAATCCGTTTTGCTGAGAACTCAGACCTCTCCCATGCAGGCAAGGGAGATGGAAAAACGCAAACCTCCAGTGAAAGTAGTTGTTCCCGGGAAGGTGTACAGACGAGACCAGGTGGATGCGACTCACTCTCCTGTCTTTCACCAGATAGAGGGTCTTCTGGTTGACAGGGATGTGACCTTTACGGACCTCAAAGGCACGCTGGCCATGTTTGCAAGACGCTTTTACGGTGGGGAAAGAGAGGTCAGGTTCAGGCCTCACTACTTCCCATTCACGGAGCCTTCAGCTGAAATGGATATCTTATGTGCAATATGTGGAGGCACTGGGTGTAGAGTATGCAAGCAGGAAGGCTGGATCGAGGTGCTCGGCTGCGGCCTGGTTCATCCCAATGTGCTCCGCGCAGTAGGCTACGACCCGGATGAGCTTACTGGGTACGCTTTCGGCATGGGCGTGGAGAGAATCGTGATGCTGAAGTACGGCATCGATGACCTGAGACTGCTTTTCGAGAACGATCTTAGGTTTCTGTCGCAGTTCTGAACTGGCTGAAGAGGGGTGCGAATGAAATGCTTGTGCCACTGAGATGGCTTTCTGATTACGTAGACATACATTTGGACATAGAGGAGCTGGCCGATAGGCTTACCATGAGCGGGACCAAGGTGGAGACGATAACCACCGTGGGAGACAGGCTTCGGCATGTTGTTGCCGGGAAAATCGTTTCCGTCGATCCCCATTCGAAGGCTGACCGACTCCGCGTGGTCCGTGTCGATCTGGGCCCGCATCAGGCGCCTCGAACACTGGTGACTGCGGCAGAGAACGTGAGCGAGGGAGATCTTGTCCCGGTTGTTCTGGCAGGCGGGGCCCTTGCAGATGGAACAGAGATAGGAGAAGCGGATTTCTCTGGAATCAAGTCCGAGGGGATGCTCTGCTCCGCCAGGGAGCTCGGCATCTCTGCTGACGGATCCGGCATTCTGCACTTGCCTGACGATATCAATCCCGGGGACGATGTGGTGGCTGCTCTGGGCCTGGTCGATACTGTGGTTGAATTCGAGATTACGCCAAATAGGCCTGATTGCCTCTGCATGGTCGGGATCGCGCGGGAAGTTGCTGCGACAACAGGTGAGACTCTCAGAATGCCGGAGACTTCGTTGAAAGAAAGCGGCGACCGAGCGGATCAACCGGTCCGCGTCAGCATCGACGCGCACGATCTGTGCTTGCGGTACGGAGCTGGCGTACTGCAGAAGGTTCAAATATCCCAGTCGCCAATTTGGATGCAGGTTCGGCTGTCAGCTGCTGGCGTAAGGCCGATCAACAACGTAGTGGATGTGACCAACTACGTCATGCTTGAGTTGAACCAGCCGCTGCATGCATTCGATTACGACCGCATGTCTGAGCACGAAATCATAGTCAGACGGGCCTGCCCCGGGGAGAAGGTTGTCACACTCGACGGCGCAGAGCGCGAGCTCGATCCCGAGATGCTCGTCATTGCGGATCCAGGTTCAGCGCTGGCTGTCGCCGGCGTGATGGGAGGCCTCCATACGGAGATCGAGGAGGATACCTCCAATGTCTTGCTGGAGTCTGCGAACTTTGCTCGCCAGAGCATCTGGAGAACCTCGCGTGTCCTGAAGCTCCGAAGTGAAGCATCGTCCCGCTTCGAGAAGGGATTGGATCCGGAGACAGTTCCTCTGGCGTTGGATCGTGCCGGTCACCTGCTTGAAGCTATCGGGGCTGGCATTGCTGGATCAGGAATTGTGGATGTCTACCCGTCTGTTGCGGCCCCTGGGATTATCACTACCAATGCGGCGAGGATATCGAAGCGGCTGGGTGTGGGTGTGAGCGCTGACGATGTGGCCGATTCCCTGACGCGCCTGGGCTTTTCCGTCAGCGTGGGAGATGGGAAAAGCAAAGGTGAGCTCGAGGCGGATTCGCTTGTTGTAGAAGTTCCCACGTTTAGGGGAGATGTCGAAGAGGAGATAGACCTGGTGGAAGAGGTCGCCCGCATGTGGGGGTATGACAAGATTCCAATGACGGTGCCTTCTGGGGCTCATGCCGGGGGATACACGTATGAGCAGAAACGGGCAATGCAGGCTCGGACTCTTCTTGCCGGGGCTGGTGCAAGTGAAGCTCTCACAGTCCCGTTCATGTCGCCCGGGGATTTCGACATGCTAAGGATCGCTCAGGGCGATCCCCGGCGCGATGCCATCCGCATCAGCAACCCCATGGTTGAAGAGCAGTCTTACTTGAGAACCACAATGATGCCGTCGATGCTCGCGGCCATACGCACCAACATCAACAGGGGCAATAAGGGAGTATGCCTGTTTGAGCTGGGCAAGGTTTACTTCCCGTCTGACAAGTTGAAAGATAGGCGAAAGTTTGGCCGGGGGGAGCATCCGGCCGTCGAGAGGATGGTTCTCGCTTGCGGCATGGCTGGAGCATATATGTCGCGGATCTGGCATACTCGTGAACGTAGCTACGATTTCTACGATGCCAGGGGAATGCTTGAGGCGCTCTTCGAAGGCATGGATGTCTGCGGAATTGACTATGTACAGACTGTGCGCCCGTCTTTCCATCCAGGGCGGACCGCTGCAGTGGCGCTGGGCGGCCGGGAACTGGGTGTTGTGGGAGAAGTCCATCCCGATGTTGCAGCATCATATGGCATCACTGAACGCGCCTATATGTTCGAGCTGGACTTCTCGGAACTGCTACTCGCTGTGGGTGAAGCCAAGTCGTACGAGCCATTGCCGAGGCATCCGGCAGTCGAGCGGGATGTGGCCATGATACTTCCGCTCACGGTTCCTGTTGCCCGGGTTGCCGAACTCATCAGGGAAACAGGAGGCGAACTCGTTCGCTCCGTCGTCCTGTTCGATGTGTACGAGGGTTCGCCGGTGCCTCAAGACAAGCGGAGCGTAGCGTTTAGCATTACCTACCGCGCCCATGATCGCACGCTCACAGATGAGGAAGTGAACTCGGTGAACAATGAGGTCAGACAGGCTCTCGAGGACAAGCTGGGCGCAACCTTGAGATAGGCGTATCTGCCGGGCGAGAAAATGCAGGAATCTGCAATATCGTTGGCAAACACTCTACATGATGCGACTTGAGTGCCGAGTGGCGGGGCGCCACTCGGCGGGGAGAGTGATGCTTATGCTGCCGGAGCAAGGCAGAGGCGGAGCTGGACAGGTAGGAACGAGGGTGTCTACTGTGATCTTCGGCGAGGAATACGTAATACGCGGGGACGCCGATGCGGAGAGGATTGAGTCTCTGGCCAGGCAGATCGATTCGCGCATGAGAGCGATAGCGGAGGTCAATCCGAGGTTGTCGACTCATCAGGTTGCGGTGCTCTCCGCCCTCAATCTCATGGGAGAATTGGTCATATCCGAGCGGCGCTACAATGAACTTCTCAACCTGCTGGAACAGGTATGAACTCGGAGGTGAGGCCCTTTGAATGTCTCGTCTCTCGATTGGCTTAGCATAGTACTTCTGGTTATTCTGGTGGCAGATTTTGTCGTAGGCTTTCGGCGCGGATTTGTGAAGCAGCTATTCGATTTTGCGGGAATAATAATTGCGATTCTGGTTGCGGTCAACCGATGGCAAGCCGCCTCCAATATGCTGCAGAGATGGTTTCCAAATCTGCGTCCTCCTGGTGCGAATATGGTTGGGTTCCTGGCGTTGCTCATAATGACTTTGGTAGTAGTTGACCTGATTGGCCAGGCGTTGTCGTCGGCTGTAAGCGGCTCAGGGGTATCCACGCTGAATTCTTTTGGCGGCGCTGCGCTGCGGATCGCGAGGTCGTGTCTGATCATCAGCGTCGTTTTGGTGGCCCTTGTTTCTCTCAGAATTCCCAGCCTTACCAGAGCAGTGGAGTCTTCGCCCGTTGCAATGAGAATAATTAAGGTTGCGCCTTCCATCTGGGACGGGTTCGAGAAGATCGTACCGGAGGACTTCCATCTTCCAGGACTTGGGGGGTCGAAACGTGAACCAGTCAAACCTGGGAGTGGCGGAGTCATTTAACGAGATCGCCGACCTGCTCGAGATCATGGGACAGAATCCTTTCAAGGTCAGGGCATACAGGCGGGCCGCTGAGGCTATTGCTGGATTGGACGAGCCGGCGCTGGCTCTTCTTGCCCGGGATCCTGGTGCCATTCCTGGGATTGGCGAATCCCTGCGGGCAAAGGTTGAAGAGATGGAGTCATGTGGCAGGATTGAGTATCTTGAAAGGCTAAGGGCTGAGGTGCCCAGTGCGATACTGGCATTGATAGAGGTGCCTGGCATAGGGCCAAAGACTGCGTGGAAGCTCTATGAGTCTCTCGGAGTCGAAGACGAGGCGAGTCTGCTTGCAGCTGCGCGAGCCCACAGAATCCGGAGTTTGCCAGGGTTTGGAGAAAAGACGGAGGCGAACATAATAAAGGCCATAGAAAACATGAAGATGACTGAGGGACGAAGACCTCTTTATAGCGTGATGCCGATTGCCGACAAGATTGCGGTCGTGCTTTCTGAGATCGATGGAGCAGAGCGCGTAGGAATCGGGGGCAGCCTCCGGCGAAGGCGCGATACAGTAGGTGATATCGACCTTATCGTTTCGACCCGGATTCCGGATCGCATCTTGGAGGCTTTTTCCTCCATGGACGTGTTCAGCCATATTACGGCAAAGGGATCCACTAAAGCTGAGGCAGTTACAGACGACGGCATCAAGTGCGAGCTCAGAGCCGTTGCCCCGGAATCATACTGGACAGGCTTGCATCATATTACAGGCTCAAAGGCGCACCATGTGAAGCTCAGGGGAATTGCCGGCAGGCACGGCCTTAAGATAAGTGAGTATGGGATCAGCCGCGATGACACGGGAGAGATGATTCATGTGGATAGCGAAGAGAAGCTCTACGCTATCCTGGGTATGGAATACATTCCACCGGAGCTTCGCGAGGATCGTGGCGAGATCGAGGCCGCAATTGGGGGAACGCTTCCACGGCTCATCGATGTCGACACGATCCGCGGAGACATCCATATGCATACTGATTGGAGCGACGGCCTGGCTTCCATTGAGGAAATGGCGGAAGCCGCTCGCAACATGGGGTACGAATACATCGCCATTACTGACCATTCCCGGTCTCTCGGTGTTGCCCATGGCCTGTCTGAGGAGAGGCTGAGGGAGCATATCAATGCGGTTCGCAGAGCTGATGCAAAAATCGATGGCATCAGGATTCTTTCAGGAGCAGAAGTTGACATCTTGAAGGAAGGACGGCTCGACTACCCGGATGAACTCCTTGCCAGGCTGGATGTTGTGATCGCCTCAATCCACAGCGGGTTTCAGCAAGACCGGGATACGATCACGAGCCGAATCATCCAGGCCATGCGAAACCCCAATGTCGACATATTAGCCCACCCAACAGGGAGGCTGCTCGGACGCAGGCCGGGCTATGCTGTGGACATGGAGGCTGTAATACGCGAGGCGGCGGACACCGGGACTGCTCTGGAGATAAACTCTTATCCCGACAGGCTTGATCTCCGTGACGAGCATGCCCGGATGGCGCGCGAGTCGGGAGTGATGATCGCCATCAATACCGATGCCCACTCTCCGGATGAGCTTGAGAATATCAAGTACGGCGTTTGGGTGGGCCGAAGAGCCTGGCTCGAGCCGCACAATGTGGTCAATGCAATGGACTACGAAGAGCTCGTGCTATGGCTCGATTCGCACAAACGCCATCGGTCCCAAACCTAAGTAACTTGCAAGAAGTATCTTGGCCCAATCGAGCAGCTAGGCTGTGAATTGCGGGCAATGCAGACTCGGGGATTGCACAGAAATCTATCGAGTCTTGCCTAGACAGGCGGGGGCAAGCCTGCACGGAATACCTCGAATTCGCGTATGGGCATACTACTGTATGCGCTATGCGCGAGTTTTTTCGTGGAGGCCAATATGCTTCACGCGATAGTTCGATCGCTCACGGTCTACTTCTTCGTCCTTGCTTCCATGCGCCTGATGGGGAAGCGCGAGATAGGCAACATATCCCCTTTTGACCTTGTTGTTGCCATCATGATTGCTGAACTAGGCGCCATTCCTCTGCAAAGCCATGAGATTCCGCTCGGTCATGGCCTAATTCCCATAGCCATACTTGCAGCAGTGGAAGTGCTGGTGGCGTTGGCCTGCCTCAAGTTTCCGGGGATTCGCAGAGTAGTCATTGGCGAGCCTACTGTGATAGTCGAGGATGGCAGAGTCATGGGAAGGAATATGCAGAAGCTCCGGTACAATATCAACGACCTTCTCAGTCAGCTTAGAGACAAAGACGTTTTCAACGTTGCAGATGTGGAATTTGCCGTACTGGAGCCTTCAGGCAGGCTAAGTGTGCTCTTGAAGTCGCAGAGAAGAGCAGTGACACCGGAGGACCTGTCCTTGGAGACCCCGTACGAGGGGCCTTCTTATCCATTGGTGGCAGATGGGAAGATACAGTACCAATACCTGAAGATGCTCGATCTGACAGTAAAGGATCTTGTGGATAGATTGAAGGAAAAGGACATACAGAGTGTTGAGGATGTCTTCTTTGCTTCTCTCGACAGTGGAGGGGAACTATATGTGACCATGCAGGACGAAGTCTGCCTGGATGAGCTCGAACGCGGAGAATAGGCAGCGTTAGGGGGTGACCACATGGAGCTCTCTCGGGAGTTTCGAGAGAGGTTTGTCAGAAGCTTGCAGGGACGCGACTACATCCTGTACGGCGGCGTTTTACAGCTGGCGAAAGACCGCGGGTTGAGGCGCATAACCACAAGGATAATTCAGATTCCCAGTAAGGAGAACTCGATGTATGCTGTTGTGGAGGCAGAGGTCGAAACGGAAGATGGGATTTTCGCCGAGGTAGGCGACGCTTCGCCTGAAAGCGTTGCCCGGTCCATTCAGCCGCATCTTCTGAGGATGGCAGCGACGAGGGCCAAGGCACGGGCTATGCGCGACGCTGTCGGCATAGACATGGTCGCCCTCGAGGAACTGGGGGATGCCTTACCGGACAGGGACGTGCTGGAGGATGAGGTCGACGCTGGAGGTCCGGAGGACCTCATTATCAGATTTGGCAAGTACTCCGGCAGAACGCTGGGGGAAATACACGGAGTTGACCGTGGGTACGTAGAATGGTTGAGTCAGAATGCGAGGGACGAGGCTGTTAGAGAGGCGTCCCGGGAGTTGATGTCGCCTGGCGCGCCTGACATGTGAGTCTGCTATAATTGAACTGAGCACGGCGATATGCGGAGGGTCCGGGACGCCCCGGACCCATTTCGAATCTGTCATCAGTGCCAATGCGACGTATGGGGGAGTACACATGGACGACCGTTCATTGCGTGTCCTGGAATATCATAAAGTATTAAACATGTTGGAAGATTGCGCCTCGTGTGAGCTGGGCAGGGAACGTGTCAGGCAATTGGCGCCGAGCACGAATCTTGCCATCGTCCAAGAGCTCCAGCAAGGGACCACGGAGGCAAGGTCAGTGCTGGATATGGGCAAGCAGCTACCGCTCGGGGGAATGCGCGATGTTCGCTCAGGTGTAGAGCGGGCTATTCGAGGTGCTACGCTGTCCACCAATGAGCTCCTTGACATACTCTCGACGGTTGTGTCAAGCAGGCGCCTCAAAAAGAGCCTGAGCAGCCTTGGCCCGGAGTACCCCATACTTTCAGATGCAGCTCGGAATATCGATACATTCAGCGACCTAGAGCAAGCCATCTCAAGGGCAATATCTGAATCCGGCGAGGTAATGGACTCGGCAAGCCCTGCATTGAGAAGCATCAGGTCGAGGATTCGTTCGCTGAATGCAAAAGTGCGTGATAATTTGGACTCCATTATCAGGTCTCCACAGTGGTCGCGTCTCTTGCAGGATCCAGTAGTGAGCATCAGAAATGGGCGATTTGTGGTTCCGGTTCGGGCTGAGATGAGATCCCAGGTTCCAGGAATAGTCCACGACCAATCTGCCTCAGGGGCTACGGTTTTCATTGAGCCTATGCCAGTTGTCGAGCTGAACAATGAGTTGAGGCAGGCTATATCCCAGGAAGAAGTTGAGGTTGACAGGGTTCTTACAGAACTGTCGGCAAGAGTGGGATATGCCGGTGAAAGGTTAAGGATGACTTTGGATGCAATTGGGTATGTTGATTTTCTCAAGGCAAAGGGGACGTTCTCTCAGAGAATCGGGGGATCGATGCCCCGGCTCAATAGCGAAGGCTATATCAACTTGATAGCTGCGCGGCATCCGCTCCTCCGGGGGGATGTTGTGCCCATAGATGCATACCTGGGAAAGTCATTCACGACCCTGGTAATAACGGGCCCTAACACTGGCGGAAAGACGGTTACTCTGAAGACGATCGGCTTGATTACGCTGATGGCGCAGTCAGGCCTTCATATCCCCGCTGAATCCGGCAGCGATGTAGCGGTATTCGGGCAGATCTGCGCCGATATTGGAGACGAGCAAAGCATTGAACAGAGCCTTTCTACTTTCTCATCCCATATGACTCATATTGTAGACATCATCGACAGGGTTGATGCGGATTCGCTGGTCCTCCTGGATGAACTGGGAGCCGGCACGGATCCACAGGAAGGGGCGGCCCTGGCCATGGCAATCCTGGAGACTCTGCACAGCATAGGAGCGAGGACTGTTGCTACGACCCACTACAGCGAGCTCAAAGTCTTTGCCCATACCACAGAGGGCTTGATAAATGCCAGCGTAGAGTTTGACGTAGAAACCCTGCGTCCGACATACAGACTGTCAATAGGTGTTCCAGGGTCGAGCAATGCTTTTGCTATAGCTGAAAGGCTTGGCTTGCCCGCAGACGTCCTCCAGAGAGCACGGTCTTTGGTGGGTACTGGCGGACAGCGGATGGAGCTGATGATAACTAACCTGCGCCAGGAGCACGATAGGGCAGAGGTTGCCAGGTCAGACGCGGAGAAGCTTCGCTCCAGGTACCTCAGGCTGAAGGATGAATACGATGAAGAGACGAGGAGACTGAGATCCGAGAGATCGGAGATCATGAAGAAAGCTCGGGCGGAGGCCGAGACAATTGTTCAGGAGGCGCGCAAGGAATGTGAGAGGATCATTGCGCAGCTTCGCTCAATCAGAGCAGAGCAGGAACAGGTTGCCAGAGGCCTCATCCAGGAAAGAGCTGCTTTGGAGAGTTCAGTAGACTTGTCTCAAGAACGAGCCCTGCTCGACGAGGGAATCCACACCGCCCGCCGGGATGTTGAGGCCCTTCGGGAAGTGACTCGCGAATTGACGGCTGTGGGTCCAGTATCTGGTGAAGAAGAAACCGGGGCCCTGGATGCCTACGAGAAGAGCTGGGACGACAGAGTAGAGCCGGGAGATGAAGTCGAGGTCATAGCGCTTGGCCAGAAGGGTGTCGTCCTGGAACAGCCCGGGCCCGACGAGTACATGATCGGAATAGGCCCGATGAGGGTGAATGTGAACAAGGGTTCCATTAGAAAGCTGCGTTCTTCGGTAGCAGTCGAGAGGGTGCCTACCTCGAAGAGGCAACCGGCCAGGCAAGAGTGGGGATCAGTCAGGTTCGAGGCTGCGAAGGCCAGCACAATCGGAACAGAGCTTGATCTGAGGGGCATGCGTGTGGAGGATGCCCTTCTTGCGGTTGACAAGTACCTTGATGACGCGGTTCTCGCCGGCCTGCAGAGAGCGCGCATAATACATGGGAAGGGCACGGGCGCTCTGCGGGATGCAGTAGGCGAGCAGCTTAGGGGCGATCCGAGGATCGCATCATTCAGGTTTGGTGTTGCAGGCGAAGGCGGAGATGGGGTCACCGTAGTCAGTTTTGGCCCGGCCGAGGGCTAGCCGCGGGCGAACAGGCTGTGCTTGATTCCCTTCACTGTCGGACGAATCGGCTGAAATCAAGTAAGCCCGGGAGCATCTGCTGCTCTCGGGCTTTGATTGTAATCCATCGGTTTGCGCTCACAAATTCATGGCCCCCTGGGCCGCAGCGGATTACTGTTGCCACCACGGCTGAGGTTGCTGCGAGTCGCCGCTATCAGTATAAGACGGAGTCTGAGGCAGGGCGTCAACCTGGCCGTAAGGATCATATTCTACGCCATGACCCTGGTCATCGGTATGAGGCTGCGCGTATATACTATGCACGCTGCAAGAACTAGTTGGCTCCGTGCCCGCCACAAACTTCTCGTATATGACGTCTGATTCGGGACATCTGCTAGTCGCCAGCTCTCCAGAACTTCTGCATATGCCTACACCTGAAACTATGCCCTCGGGCACATTGAAGTCGCGTGCTGCGGTTCCGGCCAGCGCCTGCTTCATGAATGAGCCCCATATCTCAGCTGCCTTTCCACTTCCCACTACACCATATCCCGAGTACCTCATCTCCCTGAGGGCGTCCTCGCCTATCCAGACTGCTGCCACCATGTCAGGGGTAAAGCCTACGAACCAGGCGTCAGTATTGCTGTCTGCAGTGCCAGTCTTTCCGGCAGCCGGTCTGCCGATATTTGCGCGCCTTCCGGTGCCTTCTGCCGAGCTGATGACGCCTTTCATCATGTCAGCCATGATATACGCAGTCTTCTCATCCAATACGATCTCCTTGTCTGGCCCGTGCGACTCGAGAAGGATTCCATTGGCGTCCCGCACTTCGGAGATGACATAAGGTGTGACTTTCACTCCGCCATTCGCCAGTACGCTATATGCTTGTGCCATCTCAATTGGGCTGATCCCTCGTGTCAGCCCGCCTAGCGCCAGTGCCAAGCCCTTATCGTTCTTAGCTCCTCTTTCGACGAGAGATGTTACTCCCATCTTCTTTGCATAGCTTATGACTGTCCCAGGCCCGAGCGCTTCAACCAGTTTGACTGATATGGTATTTGTGGACTGTTCCAGTGCCTGCCTCAAGGTCATGGCGCCGCTGTACTTGCCGTTGTAGTTCTTGGGAGACCACATCGAGCCGTCGCCCATGGGGTAGGAGATTGCCTCGTCCACCACAATTGTGGCAGGGGTGTAGCCTGAGTCAACTGCGGCTGTGTAGACAAATGGCTTCATGGCCGAGCCTGGAGAACGGACAGCCTTGATAGCGCGGTTGTACTCGTCTTCGCCCCGTCCCCCGACAAGGGCCCTGATGGCTCCCGTCTGGGCGTCAATGGCGACCAAAGCGCACTGTGGATACGTGATCGAGTATCCTTCACGCTCTTCCACTCTGCCCTTGGGCAGAAGGCTTGAAAAAGATGATTCTGCTGCGCGCTGAGCCTTAAGGTCGATTGTGGTCTTGACAGTAAGGCCTCCTCGGTAGACCGCATCTTTGCCATATTTGCCCAGGAGGTAATCCCTGACCATGTATCGTACGTACTTTCCTACAGCGCTGCCAGACTCTTTGAGCCCTGCCAGCCGTACTTCTTCTTCTGCTGCTTTGTCGGCTTCTTCGGCGCTTATATAGCCAACATCGACCATGCGCTTAAGCACGATTCTGCGCCTTTTGAGCGATGCTTCCATGTTCTTGTAGGGTGAGTAAAGTTCTCCGCTTTTGGCGAGCCCTGCAAGGAGGGCACATTCGCCCATGGACAGCTGGTTAACGTGCTTGCCAAAGTAGAGCTGCGATGCGGCCTCAATTCCGTAGACGCCATGGCCCAAGTAGATCCAATTGAGATAGTATTCAAGTATTTCATCCTTGGTGTATCTTCGCTCCAACTGGAAAGCGTACAACGCTTCCCAGATCTTTCGATCAATCGTTTTCTCCTGGGAGAGAAAAACGTTCTTGGCCAGCTGGGCAGTTATTGTGCTTCCACCCTGATCCGGGGACATATGCTTCAGGTCATGCCACAGGGCTCCGGCGATTCTGCGCAGGCTTATGCCGTGGTGATCATAGAAGGTATGGTCTTCAACAGCAACTACCGCATTTATCAGGTTCGAGGGCACGTCCTGCAAGGAAACCCATGCCCTGTTTTCGACCATGAGCCTTGTTAGGATTTGACCATTCACGTCATATATTATCGTGGGAAGACTGCGACGAGATTCTATGTCAACATCCTCTACGCTCGGAGCATTCTTGAGATATCCGGCTAGGATCCCCGAGAAGACTCCTATTCCTACGAGGATGACGAGGAGAACTACAATGCCTATGACCTGGAGAGAGCCCCTCTCATTTGAATGCATGATGACTGAAAGGCCTCCTTGCCTCAGTAATTCTGCTACATTATAACATAGTGATTTACATGCGCAAACACCCGCCCGGAAGACACAGCGGGCAGGGCATTGATGCGCAGTGTATGCATTGCGAAAACCATGATTTCCAGGGCTAGCAAGTTCCAGCCACAAGCAAACCAGCAGACAGAAGTTCCGCATGCCGTAGACTG